>JAEEGF011685171.1_pt1 | contig 63171 bp, 54 predicted proteins | sample 9134171 | NCBI WGS metagenome assembly JAEEGF01 (sample SAMN16246542, study PRJNA631951) | gut metagenome | biome: gut microbiome; feature: rumen; material: AP-attached | host: Bos | place: Iran: Karaj | collected 2018-10 | reverse complement strand
CCTTCTCTAAGGGCATTCATGAAATCAATATCCTCACCTGCAAAGCTTCCTTCGCAGAGCATATCATAATCAGCCGCTGCTGCAGCGTAGTCGCCCACCTTAACCTTTTCACTGATCTCTTTCAGCACAGAAAGATCTATCTGCGAGGCTACAGCCTCTTCAGCAGCAAACTCTTCAGCTATTTCATCTTCGTCCTCGAACTCTTCTTTCAAAGTTACATCAGCTTTATCAAGCTCATCAACCTCTTCAGCCGCAGTCATGGCAGCATTTCTGAGGTTCTCAGCCTCTTCGCTTGCCTTCTCGGCAAACTCTGTATCGGTCATACCCTTATTTGCATCAATAAACTCAAGATATTCGCCGATGGCCTGAACCGTCTCCTTCAGTTTATCAAGGAACTTCTTCAGATTGTCGCGTACGTAAACCTTATTTCCGATATTCACAGCTGCCTCGATGGTTGAAGACATCTGAAGTATATCCTCAGCGCCTATATTTCCACTGCTGGTCCTTATACCATGAATACGGTTTCTGAAGCCTCTGTAATCCGAATCAAACTTAACCATAAGCTCTTCCTCGGCATCCTTATTTCTGCTGTAGAAGCTTGATACTATCTTATTATAAACGTCGATATTTCCTCCGATCTTCTCAAGAACGCGGCTGACCTCAAGCTTCTCAGAAAGCCTCTCAAGACCTTCACTGAACCTTGATTCTCTTATATACTGATCCATATCCGAGGTTCTGTATTTGATCTTGCTTCTGTCAACGTAGTTCATGATGATGGTTGCAAGCGCTCTTCTGTCAAGCGGCTTAAGGATCATATCCGTAAAGCCTTCCTCAAGCAGACTTTCCCTGTCCTCATTAACAGCATTCTCTGTCATGGCGATAATCGGCAGCTCTGTATACTTCTCGCCACCAAGCTCTCTGATCTCTTTCATGGTATCTATGCCGTTCATAACCGGCATGATCATATCCATAAATACAAGGTCGTATTCCTTATTCATGACCATATCGATGGCATTTATACCGGAGGTAGCAACGTCACACTTGATCTCCATCTGGTTCATAACACCGGTGGCAACCGTAGCATTGATCTCCGTATCATCAACGAAAAGCACACTGACATCCGGAGTCCACATCTGCTGTGCCTCCTCCATAGAAACCATTTCGATTACGTCGGCATCAACCTGAGTCTGGTAAATACTTCCCACAGGTCTCGTCTGAAGTATGGAGAATGTGAAGGTTGAGCCCTCTCCATAAGTACTTTCAACATCTATATCACCGCCCATAACATCACAAAGCCTCTTGGCAATAGCAAGTCCAATTCCTGTACCTGAATAGCCGGCTTCCTTCTTATTGCTATTGATATTATAGACCTCAAACAGGTGATCAAGCTTCTCCTTACGGATTCCGACACCTGTGTCTGTTACGCCAAATACTATATTTACCTTATTTCCGTTCTTAGCGTCATTATAGTCGTAGCAGTCAACGGTCAGAGTTATAGAACCCTCTCTTGTGTATTTCTGGGCATTGTCCAGAATATACATAAGGACGGATCTGATCTTATCGTAATCACCGATCACGACGTCAGGTATCTCATTACCCAGCTCAACGAAGAACTTGACCGGCCTGTCGCTTACAAGATTCAGCATCTTGTCGGAAATATCACAAACAAGTGTTGTGATTGAATATGCTGCGTTAACCGCTGTCTCACGGCCTGATTCAAGGCGCGCAAGTCTGATGATACCATCAACCTTCGTGATAATATCATTACTCTGAGAAACAATCTTCTTCAGGTTATCCTGCTCCTCGACACTACGAACAGTCCCGCTGTTCATTGTATTTTCTGCAAGACTGATAATAGCGTTTATAGGCGTTTTGATCTCATTACTGATATTCGCCAGGTAGTCATTCTTGGCAGTACTTGTCTTAACGGTATCCTCATGCTCCTTGGCAAGTCTTTCAAGCTCTCGGTTCTTGCCGAGGATAGCCTTTCTGAACTTCCATACAACAAACAGAACGGTAAGAAGAATAAGTATAGCGGACCCGATAATCGCAATCTTGACTATCTTTTTCTCGAAGAAGCCAAGTTTTTTATTTATGGTGAAGGTCATTGTACTGTCACTTTCGGTTCCGTCGGCATTGACAGCCGAAAGGACAAACTTGTACTCTCCACCCTCAAGGTTTGTATAAACAGCCTGCATAGGGTTGTTTCCGGTAATAACTACCGGCTCAGAGTCAAAGCCCTCAAGCATATAGCTGACCTTAAGGTTTTCTCTGTTCACATAGGTCAGAACGCCGAAGGTTATAGTGATCCTGTTGGTCTTTGAAGGGATCGTAAGATTTCCGCCGATTTCATCGAATGAATAGGTCTTGCCGTCCACGTCGATCTCGGAAACAGTAAGCTTCGGAGGCGCATCATTGACTCTTGTCTCGTAGGTATCAAGAGTTTCGATACCGTCAACACAGCAGATATAAAGGATGCCCTTCCTGTCAAGAAGTGACGTTGAACCGTCCATAATAGACCTGGTAAGGCCGTCGCCCTTCGCAAGATATCTACCACTGACACCGACAGCTCCGAGAAGCTCCGGCTCAGTAGTTCTGAGTACGCCCTTTGATCCTATAACCCATACTTCGTCATTCTTTATTATGATATCATAAACATTATTTGAGAAATCAATACTGCTGAGCGCTCTTACTGCATCGCTGTAATAAGTGATACCGTTATCGGTTCCAAGATAGTAACCATTCTCGCCCTTCGCAATACATGAAATATAATTTGAAGTCAGACCCTGCTCAGTTGTAAAGTTGGTTACTCTTTTATCGGAAATGACATAGAGCCCGCCACCGTCCGAACCGGCAAGAAGCCTTCCCTTACTATCTTCTATAAGTGAAGTGATATTTTCGTTCTCGAGACCGTTCTCAGAAGTGTATTTCTCAACAACTTCATCGCCGCTGATGATACCGATGCCTTCGCTGGTTGCTACTGCGACCTTTCCGGAGCTCAGCTCATAAACACAGTTGATCTGATTAGAAGGAAGCTGTGAGGCACGTCCAAAATACTTCAGTGTGCCGCTCTTCGTAAGCACCACTACGCCGAATCGTCTGAAGGTGCTTACCCAGATATTCCCCTTCTTATCCGTCGTAACATCATTGACGCCGACACCACTCAGGGTCTCAGTAAGATTGTTTGTGACCATACGATCAAGAGGGTCTATGATATAAAGGCCCTCATCTGTGCAGATATATCTGCAGGAATTGATATATTTTATGCTGTTTACAGAGCTTTCAGGGATCTTGTATTTTGAAGAAATATCCTTGAACTTGCTTCTGGCCATCATAAGAAGGCCCTTTCTTGTTGAAGAAAGCCAGATATTTCCTTCATAATCGATGATCATCGATGATATATAGCTGTCCACCGAAAGATTCTGGACATTATAATAGACACCGTCCGAACCGATATATCCAAGTCCGTTATCGGTGCAGACAAACAGAGTATCGTCATTACTATAAAGCGAGTTGATACCGTATTTACCCGGCTGAAGCTTCTCAAACTCAGAAAGACTGGACATCTTTATAATATCTCCGGCAATTGAACCGATATAAATATGTTCTGAATCAGCTTCAATACACGAAAGATCTTCTGTCTCAAGGTTTTCTGCGTCAACGGTTCTGACAATACTCTCTCCATCAGCTGAATAATTAAGGGTAAATACCTCGTTGCCTTCAGCGATGCCCCAGATCCTGTCATTGAAGTAACAAATATCGATAATATTCTTACCGGAAAGCATACTCTCCTCGCGCAGAAGCAGCGTATCCTCATCAACGGTGAAAAGTCCTGACGAACCGGCCACATAGATGGTTCCGTCCTCTGACTCCTTAACATCATGAATTGACTTGATGCCATTATAATAATCAGCGGAGAAATGCTGCATCTCGTTGCCTTTTTTATAAAAGAGTCCGTAATTATCGGTAGCTATCCAGAGTCTTCCCTTAGAATCCTGGAAAAGCGCATTTACGCAGTAAACGTCAGCCTTCTCAGTATCCCACAGATTAAAAACCTTGAACTCATTACCGTCATATCTGTATAGACCGCCGTCGGTACCGACCCAGATATAACCTGAGGCCGACTGATAAACGCAGTTAACCTCGTTACTTCCCAGTCCGTTATCCTGCGAAAATATAGTCGAAATATAATCCGTCACAAGCTCTGGATCATTGGCCATATCTGCATAGACTTCCTTTTCAGAAAGCGGACGCACTCCAAAAAGGCATGCAAAGATACATGCCCCGGCGATAATATATGTAATTATCCTTTTGAATCTGTTACTTCTGTACATCATTAATCCCTGCCGTATTATCAAAACGACATTTGTGTCCGAAAACTATCTAAAGACACTTATATCACGATCAGTTTATTTTGATGTTATTTCGTTAATTGTTTCCTTCATTATTGCAATCGCCTTATCGCAGTCTTCCTTTGAAGCGATAAGTGGAGGAACCATACGTACTACTGTAGGACGTACGGCTGTCATAAGAAGGTATTTCTTCTCTGCGCAGGTATATTTAAGCTCGTTAGCAATAGGCATATCAAACTCGATGCCTGTGATAAGACCGATACCACGAACTTCCTTAACGTGCGGAAGCTCTGCAGCCTTCTCCCTCAGATATTCTCCTACAACCTTGGCATTCTCAGGAAGCTTCTTCTCCAGAAGTTCCTCGATCTGTGCATAAGCAGCTGCACAGCATACAGGATTTCCGCCGAAGGTTGTTCCGTGTGCTCCAGGTCCGAAGGTATTCATGATCCTTTCTGAAGAACACATAGCTCCAATAGGCATTCCGCCGCCCATAGCCTTAGCCATTGTTACGATATCCGGCTTAACACCGTAGGTCATATAAGCCATTATATCTCCTGTACGACCCCAGCCGGTCTGAACCTCATCAAATATAAGAAGCATACCCTTCTCATCGCAGAGAACCCTGAGATCTTCCAGGAACTTCTTGTCAGCAGGAAATACACCGCCCTCGCCCTGAACAGGCTCTACCATAATAGCGATCACATCATCTGTTGCTGCTTCCTTGAAGGATTCAATATCATTAAGTGTTGCATATTTAAAGCCATCCACAAATGGTGCGTAGCCCTTCTGGATTGCACTGTCAGGCTGACCTGTTGCCGCAAGTGTTCCAAGAGTCCTTCCGTGAAAGCTGTTAAGTGCTGTTACGATCTTGTACCTTTCCGGTCCAAAATTATCTACACCGTATTTACGAGCAAGCTTGATGGCAGCTTCATTTGCCTCAGCTCCACTGTTCTGGAACTGGATCTTCTCCATACCGATAGTCTCACAGATAAGCTTTGCAAGCATGATCTGCGGTATTGTATAGCAGTAATTTGATGAATGCACCATCTCATCCACCTGCTGCTTAACATAGGCAGAAACGCGTTCGTTGCAGTGTCCTGCCGCATTAACAGCTATACCGCCGAGGAAGTCGAGGTATGCGTTACCTTCTTCATCGTAGATGTACATACCCTTAGCCTTCTCAGCTATAAAATCAAAACGCGGGAACTGCTCGTTCATATACTTCTTGGCAGTCGCTTCAAGCTCTGCTTTTGTCATTCCTGTATCTTTAATGTTCATATTTATCACCATCCTAAATCTTACTAACCTCACTTCAACACAATGCATTCTCGACACCCTCTCGAACGTGCGGTATTCTCGCCATTAGGCCGGTCGGTCTCAAATTGCATTATGATTCTGTTCGGTTTCTACATTAGTCTATAATTATACTAGATTATCATACTCAGTGCAATTCGCTTCTTTTGGATATCTACCGAAAGTACTTTAACTTCTACGATATCGCCAACCTTAACAACGTCAAGCGGATGCTTTACAAACTTCTTGTTTGTAAGCTGGGATACGTGTACAAGTCCGTCCTGGTGAACTCCGATATCAACGAAAGCACCAAAATCAATAACGTTTCTGACTGTTCCTTTAAGGATCATGCCTTCCTTAAGATCCTTCATATCAAGGACATCTGAACGAAGTACCACCGGTGGCATATCTGCACGCGGGTCTCTGCCCGGAGCCTGAAGCTCCTTAATGATATCCCTGAGGGTAGGCTCGCCGACGCCAATTTCTTCAGCTGTCTTCTTATAATCATTGATGAAGATAACCTTATCCTTCTGTCCAATATCAGCCTTGGTCATGCTGCACTTCTTCAGAAGCTTCTCAGCTGCCTCGTAGCTTTCAGGATGTACTCCTGTACTGTCAAAAGGATCTGTTCCGCCGGCAATTCTCATGAAACCTGCACACTGCTCGTAAGCCTTAGGTCCGAGCTTTGGAACCTTAAGAAGCTCCTTACGATTCTTGAATGCACCATTCTCCTCGCGGAATGCAACTATATTTTTAGCTATCGTCTTATTTATGCCGGAAATATATTCCATCAGCGGTGCTGAAGCTGTATTTAAGTCTACGCCGACATTATTTACACAGTCTTCAACCACCGAACCGAGTCTCTCACCCAGCTTCTTCTGATTCATATCATGCTGATACTGTCCGACACCAATTGCCTTAGGATCGATCTTAACAAGCTCAGCAAGCGGATCCTGAAGTCTTCTTGCAATAGATGCGGCACTTCTCTGTCCAACATCGAACTCAGGGAACTCCTCGGTCGCAAGTTTACTTGCTGAGTAAACCGAAGCACCAGCCTCGTTTGTTATCGCATAGCTAATGTTCTTATTACCAAGCTCTGAAAGTATCTCCGCAACGATCTGCTCAGACTCACGGCTTGCAGTACCGTTTCCGATAGAAATAAGCGAAATATTGTATTTCTTGATAAGCTGCTTAACCTTTTCCTTAGCAGCCTTGATCTTCATCTCGTTTGTCGGAGCTGTCGGATAAACGACTGCTGTATCAAGAACCTTTCCGGTAGCATCAACAACAGCAAGCTTACATCCTGTTCTGAAGGCCGGATCCCAGCCGAGAACGTTTCTTCCAGCAATTGGAGGCTGCATAAGAAGCTGCTCTAAGTTCTTTCCAAATACAGTTATCGCGCTGTCCTCAGCATTCTCAGAAAGCTCATTTCTGATATCTCTCTCGATAGCGGGTGCAAGGAGTCTGTCGTAGCTGTCTCTGATAGCCTTCTTCAGGAACTCATTAACCTCAGCATTCTTTGATAAGATGATCTGCTTCTCGAGATAAGCTGTGATATCATCAACCGGAGCATCGATCTTAACTGTGAGGAACTTCTCCTTCTCACCTCTGTTAAGAGCAAGTATCTTATAACCCGCGACCTTACTTACAGGCTCGCTGTATTCATAATAATTCTCGTAAACCGATTCGGCATCCTTATCCTTTGCCGCAGAGGTCATTACGCCTTTATCGAAGGTCAGATTTCTGATGTATGCCCTGTACTCTGCAGTATCTGAAATATCTTCGGCGATTATGTCCGAAGCACCTGCGAGAGCATCATCGGCAGTCAGTACCTCCTTTTCCTCGGATATGTATTTTTCAGCTTCTTTTGTAAGGTTGAAGCTGTCACCTGCGATCATAATTGACTGAGCAAGAGGCTCAAGACCCTTCTCCTTGGCGATCATGGCTCTTGTTCTCTTCTTCTGCTTATATGGAGCATAAAGGTCTTCAACGGCAACAAGTGTTTCAGCTGCCTCGATCTTCTTCTTCAGCTCATCTGTAAGCTTACCCTGCTCCTCTATAGAAGCGATGACTGTAGCCTTCCTCTCCTCAAGGTTTCTGAGGTATTTCAGTCTCTCGTCAAGATCACGGAGCTGTTCGTCGGTAAGTGTACCGGTCTTCTCCTTTCGGTATCTTGCGATGAATGGTACTGTATTTCCCTCATCGAGAAGTGTAACGGCTGCGTCAACGCGCCATCTTTCAACATTAAGTTCCTTTGCTATTACTGCATTAATATCCACTACTGTTTCCTCCGGTGTAAATATATCTATGATATTGTCGGCTGTAAATGCCGACGACCTTTTTAAACCTGTTTATACTGGCTGTTGAAAAGTTCACTGTAGAAGCCGCCAAGCTTCATCAGGCTTTCGTGACTTCCCTGCTCTATGATATTTCCGTCCTTCATGACAAGTATCATATCAGCTTCCATGATGGTTGAAAGTCTGTGAGCAACAATAAAACTTGTTCTGCCCTTCATCAGCTTCGCAAATGCCCTCTGGACACGAAGCTCTGTTCTTGTATCTATTGATGAGGTTGCCTCATCAAGTATAAGCATAGGTGGCAGAGAAAGCATGACTCTCGTGATACAGAGCAGCTGCTTCTGTCCCTGTGACAAGCTTCCGCCGTCCTCGCCAAGTATTGTATCATATCCCTGCAGCAGACGCTTGATAAAACTGTGAGCATGAGTCGCCTTCGCAGCAGCTATTATCTCTTCGTCAGTTGCCTCACGGCCATAAGCTATATTTTCCTTAATGCTTGCAGCCTTCAGCCAGGTTTCCTGAAGAACCATTCCGTAATTCTCACGAAGACTGTTTCTTCTGATATTTCTGATGTCGTTATCCTCAACCTTAATGGTGCCGCTGTCCGTGTCATAGAATCTCATAAGAAGATTGATGACGGTGCTCTTGCCGCATCCGGTCGGACCGACTATCGCAACTCTCATGCCCGGCTTAACAAGGAGATTCAGATTCTGGATCAGCTTTCTGTCAGGCACATAAGAGAAGTTAACATTCTTAAGCTCTACCGCGCCCTTAACATCCTTTAATACGACCGCATCCGGTCTGTCAGGCGTTTCAGGCTCAGCGTCGATAAGTTCAAATACCCTTGCAGCGCAGGCAACCGCATTCTGCAGCTCTGTCACAACTCCGGATATTTCATTGAAAGGCTTGGTATACTGTGTTGCATAGCTGAGGAAGCATGTAAGCTCTCCTACCGTCAGTCTTCCCTTTATGACAAACATTGCTCCGATTATTCCAACCGATGCGTATACAAGGTTATTCACAAATCTCGTACAAGGATTCGTAAGAGACGAGAAGAAGGTTGCCTTAAGACTTGCCTCCGAAAGCTCTTCGTTTATCTTATCAAAACGTTCTATAGCTCTGTCCTCATAAGAAAATGCCTGTACGACCTTTTCATTTCCGACCATTTCTTCTACAAGTCCTGTAAGTGATGCCCTCATTTCAGACTGTCTGATGAAGAGCTTGTAGGTCCTCTTCGCTATAAATGCTGCAACGAAAAGTGAAAGCGGCGTAAGCACAACAACAACTATTGTTATAGCTATATTAAGCGTAAACATGAAGACTATGGTCCCGACTATCATCACCACGCCTGTAAAAAGCTGTGAGAATCCCATCAGAAGTCCGTCACTGAATTGGTCGATATCACCAACTATCCTTGAAACGAATTCTCCGTACTGCCTGCTGTCCAGATATGAAAGCGGGAGGCTCTGAATATGATCAAAGGCTTTCTTTCTTATATCCTTAACAACCTTGTAGGTTATTTTGTTATTTATAACATTCATTATCCACTGGAATACTGCTGCCAGAAGGATAACTATCAGCATCTGCAGAAGTATGTCTGATATCTTTGAAAAACCGACCTGTCCCGGACCTATGATATGGTCTATCGCTCTTCCGGCCAGTATAGGCACATACAGCGAAAGCAGTGTCGTTGCAGCCGCAGCGATAAGTGATAATACGATCAGCGGCATGTACGGCTTCAGATATTTAAGTATCCTGCCATAAGTCTTTTTATTCATGAGACTCACCTGCCTTTCTATAAGCGGCATGTGAATTCTCACTGCTGTTTTCTACCGATTGACTGTTTCCGGCAGTATTATTTATCATACCATCCGAATGATTCTGCGAGTTAAATATTTCCTGATAAATCTCACAACTTCTCATCAGTTCATCGTGAGTTCCGATTCCGGCAACGCTGCCGTCATCAAGAACTATGATCTTATCTGCGTATTTGATGGAAGACGTCCTCTGCGAAACTATAAAGGTCGTCATTCCCTTGGAAATATCCCTGATTGACGCCCTAAGCTTTGCGTCTGTCGCGTAGTCGAGCGCGGATGAACTGTCATCAAGTATCAGTATCTCCGGCTTTCTTACAAGCGCTCTTGCAATACAAAGTCGCTGCTTCTGTCCGCCGGAAAGGTTAGTTGCTCCCTGGTTCAGTCCGAACCGGGTTCCGCCATCTTTCTCCATAACGAAGTCATAAGCCTGAGCAGCTTTAAGAGCCTCATCTATTTCTTCATCTGTGGCATTCTCTCTACCGTATTTTATATTTTCAGCAATACTGCCCTTAAAGAGAACGGCCTTCTGAGGAACTATCCCTATTTTATTCCTGAGCCCGGTCTTGCTGTATTCCTTAACATTTCTGCCATCAACCAGAACCTCACCGTCGGTAGCTTCATAGAATCTCGGGATCAGATTGACCAAAGTGGATTTGCCGGCGCCTGTACCACCGATGATACCAACCGTCTCTCCACTGTAAATATCTATATTTAATCCTTCGAGTGAGTTTTCACCCGAACCGTTATACCTGAAGCTTACATTTTTGAAGGAAACGCGTGGAGCTCTTATATCCTTCTCATCTTCCTTAACCGAACGTCTTTCATCAGCAAAGCTGATGGTTGATTTCTCAGCAAATACAGCCGCAACTCTGTGTCCGCAGGCAACTGCCTTGGTAGTTGTAACTATCAGGTTTGCAAGTTTAACAAGCTCGATCAGTATCTGGGACATATAATTGACAAGCGCAACAACCTGTCCCTGAGTCAGCCCGAAAGCATCAACCCTGATAGCTCCTTTATGAATAAGAGCCATAATACCAAAATTAACAACTACAAAGGTCACCGGATTAAGCAGCGCCGATATATGTCCGACGAAAAGCTGGCTCTTCATCAGTGAAGTTGTTGCCTCATCAAAATCCTTTATATCCTCATCTTGATGATTGAAGGCTCTTACAACTCTCGCACCGATCAGATTCTCTCTTGTTATAAGAGTAACCTTGTCCAGCCTTCCCTGAACCTTTTTGTAAAGCGGTATCGTCGAGAATATAATACCAAACACTATTGCGATAAGTATCGGCAGTACGATCAGAAAAATCATTGCAGTCTTTACATCAACTGTAAAGGCCATTATCACGGCACCAAATACGATAAACGGTGATCTGAGGAAAAGCCTCAGAACCATATTTACGCCGGTCTGCATCTGATTAACGTCACTGGTCATTCTTGTGATCAGCGATGATGTTCCGTTCTTATCTATCTCATTGTAGGATATACTCATTACATGTCTAAAAAGGTCTCTTCGCAGTTCTCTTCCGAAGCCCATCGCAGCCTTTGCAGCAAAATACTGGGCAGTTATAGAGCATGTCAGACCAACAAGTGCAAGTATCAGCAATACTCCACCCATCATAAAGACGTAATTTCTGTCACCCTCTGCTATACCTACATCAATCATTTTCGCCACAACAAGCGGAACAAACAATTCAAAGATAGCCTCCAGCATTTTGAAAAGCGGAGCCATCACAGTCTGCACTTTGTAGTTTTTCAGATATCTGAGTGTACTTTTCATATTCTAACTAATATTCCCATTCATGTAAAAAACAAGAAATATTATAGCCCAGAACAGGCTTTATTTCAAGGAAAACAAAGAAAAGAGACCCGGCCTGCGGGAACCGGATCTCTAAAAAAGTATAATGTAAGAAAAAACAAATTAGGGAGTAAATTATCTTACGTGCGTTAGTTTACACTAACTGTCATTAGATGTCAATAACAAATGTTAGTTTTTTTATAATTTTTATTGATATACTTAATTCAAAATGCTATAATCTTCACATATTATTACAGTATTTGTTTTGGGGGTATTTATAATGAAATCAAACGAATCAGCTGAGGATTATCTCGAATCCATACTTGTACTCAGTGAAAAGCTTCCTGTAGTACGTTCTGTTGATGTTTCCAATGATCTTGGGTATAAAAAATCAAGTATCAGTATTGCGATGAAGAACCTTCGTGAGAAGAATCTTATAACCATGACGGAATCAGGCTACATCTATCTCACGGATGAAGGCAGAAAAATAGCCGAAACCGTATACGAAAGACACAGATTCTTTGCCGAATTGCTTGAAAAGCTTGGCGTAGACAAGGTTACAGCTGCCAAGGATGCCTGCCGTATCGAGCATGTTATCAGTCCTGAAAGTTTTGCCGCGATCAAGAAATTCTTTAACGACAATAATCTTACCCAGTAATAAGCCATGCAGATCATAGACGAGCTTTTGCCAAGTGAAAATACAATCTATAACAAATTAGAGGAGTATTACGACCCGAAGAAGGTTTTGATGTTCGATATCGAAACCACCGGACTCAGTGCCTCCTCTTCTTTTATTTATATTATTGGCTATAACATTAAACGTGAAGATGGTTGGCATATCATCCAGCTATTTAATGACGACGGTGAAAGCGAGCCGGAAATGATACGATACTTTATGGAAGTACTTTCCTGCTACAGTTATCTGATTGAATTTAACGGCGACAGTTTTGATGTACCATTTGTCAAAAAGAGGCTCGAGCTGATCAACCGCAGACAGGGGCTCGATATCCCTGACAAGTTTGAGAATATAAATCAGGTGGATCTGTATAAACTGATCCGTCCTTTCAAGAAGGCACTTGGTCTCGCCAATCTTAAACAGAAAACCATCGAACGTTTTCTCGGCCTTAATCGAATCGACCAGATGAACGGTGGTCAGCTTATATTTGTTTATTTCAACTATCTGACCGACAGAAGCAGCCGCGATCGTTCTCTTCTGCTTCAGCATAACCGCGATGATATGGAAGGTATGTTTTATCTGACAGATATATTTGCGCTCAAGAAGCTGTCTGAGGGTGAGCTTTCCTTCTCCGGCATGGAGATGACAAACGCAAACAACTTAAGGTTAAAGCTTGCTATCACTCCGCAGCATCCTATGACTATCAGTTTTGCCGCACTTGGCAATGAGCTTAGTTCTTCAAAATCCTTGAAGGATTCCGGTTCCATAAATAAAAGAGAAAGTACAGCTCCTCTTCTGATAGTTTCCGGAAAAGCAAACGACGCATATCTCTCTATTCCTGTTACAAGCGGAATCTTTAAATACTACTTCAGTGACTACAAGAATTATCTATACTATCCTGAGCTTGACTTAGCCTATCATAAAGATCTCGCTGCAACCCTTAAAGATTATTCTTCATGCACTGCCAAGGCTTCAAACTGTTATACAAAACTTGAAGGCTTCTTCATCAAAAAATACGGCTTTAAAGACGGCAAGAGCTTCTATCCTGAAGAAACAGAAAGCCCCGGCAAAGCCGATGCTTACATTGAGTTATCTGATGAATTCCTGTCAGATACAGAACTCCTAAATGCCTATCTAAGGCACCTTGTTTCTTATATTCTGACAGGCACCTGCCCCAAATGATGATTAACGGAATCCGTTGCAAGACAGATTCCGTTTTTTTATTTAATCATTATTTTAATATCTATTTCAATTACGTTTTATTTAATTATTAATGTCTCTTCCCACTCGGAGATGGTCGTTTTATTATTTGTATATAAATTGACTCTGACTGTTATTTTATAACTCTTTACAGCTTCATTATCATTATTTTCTATGGAATTCAGATCATTTTCAGTATATGGATCACTCTTCGCATCATCCTTATTTGTATAATCTTCCACACCCTTCTCGGAATCATCATTTTTATCTTTATTAAAGAATGAATCATCCTCTGCGTCTTCTCGTTCTATATTCTCTGTCAGCGGCAGTCTTACAACAGCTGTATAGCTTGTCTTTCCCTCAGAAATGCTGTAATCTTTATCATATTCCAGATTATAGGAGCATTCATAGGTTCCGTCCGAAACAGTAATATATGAGTCCTTAATATAATTCAGGCTCGACGGATTATCAGAGAGCATTATGCATCTTACAAGATATTCTCCGTTACCGCCATTCTTTTCGCAGCTTATATTAACATTCATTTCTTTAAGGATCTGATCAACATCATCCAGAAAGCTTTTGCCCGAAGCTTCATCAACTTCAGCCAGCCTATCCATAAATACAGATTTCATCTGCAGCTGTGTATTAAACTCCTTGTAGCCTTTACTTTCAAGCAGTGTTGGCTCATCCGAATATAGATTGGTTCCGAGACCAAGTCTGTCTCCTTCTATCTTTACACCTATAGCGGCCAGCGAGGTTGGAAAGAGATCAAAGGTCGTATATTCACGTATTTTATCAGAAGCTTCCAATCCCTCGGCAGGGTTTATTATCGAAACATAGACCTTTCTGTCATAGGATTTATCGATCACGTAGCACATATCCATATCCATAGTCGGGTGGTCCCCCGAGATGATTATGGTAGTATTTTCATAAAAATCCTGTTCCCTGCACCAGGAAACAAAGTCTGCCACCTGTCTGTCCGAGCAGGCTATCGCGTTCATATAAGAGTCCTTATATTTGTCCTCGCATAGTCTGCAGGTATATCCATCATCAAAATGTGTATCCACCGTGAGAATCGTCATATTAAATGGCTGCTCTGAGGTGGCAAGTTCCCCAAGGCGACTTCTTGCAAAGCCAAACAGCTTCTCATCTTCATAGCCCCAGAAGACCATATAGTCCTCAGGTATCCAGCCATTCTTCCGGGCATATTCATAGTCCTCAATCTTGTAATTACCATGAGAGGAGAAATACAAATCTCTCCCACCAAACCTTGCATCCGAACCGATCAAGAACACATTCTTATATCCATGATCTTCCAGGATATCACCAAAGGTTTTGACCGTTGGGAAAAACTTTGATTGGGTGAACATAGAATTCTTCTGAATAGGAATTATCAGCGGCAAGCCTGAGGTTTCGGCAAACATTGCCCCCATAGTCCAGTCAGTACCATACATCGAATACGCACCATTTAAGATTTTACTGTCATTTCCCGCAAAGTCCTCTCCGACTTCTTCAAGCTTCGTCAGGTTCGGGATCAGGTTTTCATCCATATTTCCGCCATTTTCTGTATCTGCATACGCAAGCTCCATGGACTCAAGATAGATATAGATGATATTTCTTTTCTTATCAGGAAAGCTTATATCAACCTTATCCGGATCAACATAGTTGTCTTCAATAAAGGTTGATTTCTTGTTTCTGTATTTCAGATAATCCCCGAGGCCTATTCTGTTCCATAGCAGGCAAATAGCCAGCACAAATAAAGCCACGCCCATAAGGCCCGACGTAATAGTGATCAGCTTCCTATGCTCTCTGAAGAAGAAAAACAGGAAAACCACTGCAGCCGTTAGGATTACGGTTGGGACTATTGTTGTTAGCACAAAAGTCCCTATCATTCCGTTTCCGGTTCCCTCCAGCGAATTCTGAAGCTGGAAAATAATACTGCTCGCAGAGAGCTTCGGCCATGTCCGCCGCACCCAAAGTGCGGTGAACATAACAAATACTCCTGCAAGCAGAATTATAAAAGCTATTAAATTCCCAAGGATTCTAAATACTTTTTTCATTATCAGAATTATCAGTCAAGTACTCTGTCCGGAAAAACGTACCATTTTCCACCGGTTTTATAAACATCAAATCTGATACGTTCTTTTTCCCACTCACCTTCATAATATCCGTCATCTCTAACTTCAAATTCAAGTTTTACTCTGACCATTTCCTGGATATCTATGTCAGCGCCATAATATTCCTTAATATAGGCCTCAGACTCTTTAATATCTTTTTCAGTAGCTTTATCACCCAGCTCTGCTGCTAGATTACGTACTTTTGTGCCATCATTCAAATTTCTTATATATCCATATTCATAGGCTTCTTTAAGACTGTTAAATCGTCTGTTATAGTAAGAATACTCTTCAGATCTGACGTATTTCTCAGCCGCATCCTTCAAGTCGTCAGGTATTGAATACTGAATCATCTTATCAACATCGTTATCAGCCCAAGCTTCAAGGAAAGCCTTCGCCGCCGCTTCCGGTGAGCTTGCACCCTTACCTGATTTTCCGAGTATCATGATAAGTGCTATAACAATTCCTGCAACCACAAGAGCTGATATGGATGCAATAATCGCAATCTTCTTGCCCTTTCCCGGAGTCTTACCCTGTGGAGGCATCTGCTGACCAAATCCCTGAGGGGCGAACTGCTGACTATACTCCGGCTGCATCATGCTATTTGACTGGCTAAACTGCCCCTGTGGCATCATACCCTGGACAAACTGCCCCTGCGGCATTCCCTGACCGAACTGTGGCTGGCCAAAGCTATCAATCGGCATCTGTCCGAACTGCTGTGGCATTCCCTGGCCCATCGGCATCTGATTGAACTGCTGTGGCATTCCTTGACCCATCGGCATCTGACCAAACTGACCTTGTGGCATTCCCTGGCCCATCGGCATTTGACCAAACTGACCTTGTGGCATTCCTTGACCCATCGGCATCTGCCCGAACTGACCCTGCGGCATTTCTTGTCCCATTGGCATCTGCCCGAACTGTCCCTGCGGCATCATCCCTTGTCCAAACTGTGGTTGTCCAAAGCCTCCCATCGGCATCATACTCTGTCCGAACTGCTGTGGCATTCCCTGACTCATCTGTGACTGTTCGAAGCCATTCAGCGGCATTTTCTCACCAACCGGAGAATCCATATTATCCTTCATCTCGTTATTATCCATGTAACTTTCCCTCCCATAAGCAGACGTCATAGATATCTCGCCTAAAAAACACATTATCAGAGCATAAAGCTCTGTATTTGATGATACTCCCGTAGCAACCAATTATCAATATTTTTTAATCAGCAGCATCATCAATCTCTTCAGAAATATGCTTATTTGCCTCCTCATGCTCCTTGGTCAGGTTTTTCAGCCATATTTCCCTCTTAAGCCAGAAGTGGAATATTGTAATCTTAACAATATCAAGCAGCTTGATGACAAGATACATCATAACCGGCCCGATCTTCGTAAAGATTGCCAGCGAAAATACCATCGGGATCATGACAAATATAGTTAGTATTGCGTCTGTATATACACCCATTCCGGTATCGCCGCCCGCACGAGCTATGGCCTGCTGGGCATTCATGTAAACCCAGACCGGCATAAAGAATGACATAAGGATTACCATCCAGCGGCATATGTCTATCGCACTGGCGCTGAGCTTGCCAAATACAACCGGTACTATGAGAGTTGTTGAGAATCCTACACCTATCATGACAAGCCCCATCACTGCAGCTCCCGCCAGAAGCCAGGTTTTCTCCTTCTTTGCCCTTTCCAGGTCACCTTCTCCAAGGGACTTTCCGATTATAACTCCGGTTGCCGAATAGATTCCTCCAAAGGCTACGAAGAACAGGTTCGCTATCGCAAAGCTTGAGGACATACCTGAAACAACATCTGCACCGCCACGTCCGTTATAGAGTGCAGTCATTATGGTTTCAGAGAATATCCATACCATCTCGCAGAAAAGTACCATCGCGCACTTCTTCAGCATCTCCTTAAAGAGCTTTCCGTTTATTCTGAAGAAGTCCTTCAGTTTCACCGCAAAGTCCGGTTTCTTCTTCAAATATACAATTATAAATATCACCAGCTCCAGCGTTCTTGCGATAACTGTCGCAATCGCTGCGCCTTCAACTCCAAGCTTAGGAAATCCAAGATTGCCATAGATAAGTAAGTAATTGCAGGCTGTATTTGTAAGCGTTGCAATTATCGTTACAACAAGTGGTATTTTAACCTCGCCCATATCACGAAGCGAGCTTGCTATACATACTGAAATAGTCATCGGTATACCCACGAAAAACATTATGCGGATGTATTTAACACCCTCCACAAGTATCATCGCTTTATCGCTATTTCCGATCAGCATCAGCGACAGCACCTGCTTCGGAAATACAACGCACACAAGAAAATATGGAATAGCCGCCGCAAGTCCCATTACAAGCTTAAACCTGAAGGCTTGCTGCATTCCGTTCTTATCCTTTGCACCGAAGAACTGCGTCAGAAATATACCGCCCGACGTGCAGATTGTATTTACATATACCATGAAAATAAACAGTATCTGTCCGGCCACATTAACACCGGACATACAGATATCTCCGAGTCCGGAAACCATGAAGTTGTCTACCAGTGACACCATGCTCTGAATGAGCTGCTGTACCATTATAGGCACCGCTATCGCCAGTGCCCCTTTATAAAACTTAGCAGAGCCGAAAAGATTAGCGCGGCTCTCATTTTTGACTAACATTGTTTTGTACCTCTTAATTCTTTCCGAAAAGCAAGAAAAAAAGCCTGTTAAAGAAACAGGCTTAAGATCTTTGATAAAGTGGACCTGACGGGGTTCGAACCCGTGTCCAGAAACCCTTCCGTTACAACCTCTCCCATCACAGACTAGTGTTTTGACATTCCCTCCACTGCACATCCACTGTCAGATTTGCAGTATTAGTAGCTTCATAGGTTCTTTTCCATTCTCAAAGCTTTGAACGAAAAGTGCTCCGCAAAGTCGGTGCCAGATTCCGAAGCAGCGGATGACTCCGGGCTGACAGCTGCCATTAGGCAGCGATTGCTAATTTTCTATTATCAGCGTTTATTTTTTTCCGAGTTTTTACGTGGTCCCGGACCACGGATGGCTGTCATAAGTTCTAGATCCCTGTCGAAGCCAATTCAGGCCCATATATTTTAACTATTGTGACTCTGCATCGGTACCTGTTGCAAAAGTGATTCCGGTGTAAAGGTCAGAATAGTTATCTACCCAATAGCTGTCGAGCCAGCTGTTCAGGTCATCGGAGCTAACGTATTTGGCAGCTTCAGCAGCCTTAGCATCCTCTTTCTTCTTGTTTTCTTTATATATCTTTCTTCCAAGAGGAACGCCTATAAGTGCTCCAAGCGCTATCGCCGCTAAAAATATCCCGATAGTCTGCTTTATCTTTTTTCTTCTCTTAGTCTTATCTCTGTTCTTTTTCTCTTTTTTATATCTGTCTACCTTTTCCTGGCTCATTTTAATACCCCTTCAGCAAATATATTTGATCATATAAAGTATAACACTCCACCTAAACTATCGCAATGTCAAATCTTTATATTTCTGACCTTGAAGTCCCTCTCAGCCTCTCTTGCCGCCTCCTTCTTGGCAAGCGTTTCTCTCTTATCATAGAGCTTCTTTCCTCTTGCCAGTGCGATCTCAACCTTGGCCTTGCCATTCTTGAAATACACCTTTGTCGGAACTATCGTATAGCCCGCGGCCTCTCTCTTCTGAGCAAGCTTTCTAATCTCAACCTTATGCAGGAGAAGCTTCCTCTTTCTGAGCGGATCCCTGTTAAATATATTTCCCTTTTCGTAAGGGTTGATGTGCATATGATGGATAAATATCTCACCATTATCCACACCGATAAAAGCCTCTTTGATGCTGCAGTGACCTTCTCTAAGGGACTTTACCTCAGTTCCCACAAGCTCGATCCCTGCCTCATATACTTCCTCTATAAAATAGTCATGGTAGACTTTTTTATTATTAGCTATCAGCTTTTCACCTTTTTCTCTCATTTTTACGCTCCGGTCTACATTTTTTCTACTCCATTCAAATATTGTATCACAATTTCTTAACCAGTTCGAAATCAATTATTCTTTCTACTTTATCCGCACGAAGCACTCTGATGCGAACCTTATCTCCAAGCGAGAAGATATTTCCGGTTCTGTCGCCGCGCATGATCATCTCGGTTTCATTATATGAATAATAATCGTCATCCATATAAGCAACGTTCATGGCACCTTCCACTGTATTCGGAAGCTCAACGAAAATATTCTGCTGTGTGAAGCCCGAGATTATGCCGTCATACTCTTCACCGATATGTTGCGACATATACTCAATCTCTTTCAGCCTTACAACATCTCTTTCCGCCTCGTCAGCTCTTCTTTCCTTTGCTGAATTGTCTGCCGAAACCTTCGGAAGAAGCTTTGTATAATGTTTTATCCTGTCGGCATCAAGTCTGCCGTGGATATTATCCTTGATGATCCTATGGATCTGCAGGTCAGGATATCTTCTGATCGGTGAGGTAAAGTGACAGTAATATTTGCATGCAAGTCCGAAATGCCCTGTGCACTCCGTACCATAGCGTGCCTGCTGCATTGATCGAAGCACAAGCTTACTAACCATCGCCTCGTATGGCTCGCCCTGTATCCTCTGAAGCAGCTTCTGGAACTCCTTCGGATGAATATTGTCATGAGCCGTAGTTTTGAAGAATATACCAAAATTCTTTATCGTCTGTGCAAGTATATCAACCTTCACAGGATCAGGCGATTCATGCGTTCTGTATTCGAAAGGAAGCTCCTGCCAGAAATAATCCTCAGCTATAACTTCATTTGCCATAAGCATGAAGTCCTCGATTATCTTGGTAGCGTCATTTCTGTCGTAAGCACATATTTCCACCGGAAAATGATTCTCATCAACCTTGATCTTTGTCTCCGCCATATCAAAGTCAATAGATCCTCTTTCATGCCTTCTCTCTCTGATGATACGTGACAGTTCAAACATCCTGTCAAACATAGGGATGAGCTCCTTATATCTATCTTTAGGAGCATCCTCCGTACGGTTTATGAGCTTATTAACATCGGTATAATTCATACGTTCATTGACATTTATAACACCTTCACAGATCTTATGATCGATTACCTTACCCTTTTCATCTATATCCATAACGCATGAAAGGGTCAGTCTGTCAACGCCGGCATTGAGCGAGCAGATTCCGTTTGAAAGCTTGTGAGGAAGCATAGGGATAACGCTGTCAACCAGGTAATTACTGGTTCCTCTGTTAAGCGCCTCCTTATCCAGTGGGCTGCCCTCTGTCACATAATTTGAAACATCGGCTATATGTACACCAAGTGTATATATACCATTCTTATATTCAATAGTTATCGCATCGTCAAGGTCCTTCGCGTCCTCCCCGTCGATGGTAACTGTATCAAGTGCTCTGAAATCAGTTCTTCCCTTAAGCTCTGAAGAGTGCACCTCATCCGGTATTGTCTCAAGCTGTCTAAGTACATCATCCGGAAAATCAACCGGAATATTATACGTTTTAACAACTGTTAATATATCTGAGGAAGGATCGTCGATATGTCCGATAACCTCAGTGATTATGCCTGTCGGTGACTTTCTGTCATCACCGTAGTCTCTTATATCAGCAATTACTATACTTCCCTTAACTGCACCATGTGCAGATTCTCGAGGGATAAATATATCATTTGCTATCTTCTTATTATTTGGAATAACAAAGCCATAGCTTTCAGCCGGATCATAGATACCGATAACGCTCTTGATACCGTGCTCAAGCACTCTGATTACGCTTGCTTCCGTCCTTGTACCACCGGAATTCCTGTTGGTCTCGCGTATCAGAACCTTGTCACCTTCAAAGGCGTTCGCTGTATCCTTGGCATGGATGAAAAAGTCCTCATCATAGCCGTCAACAGTTACGAAGCCGAAACCTCTCCTGTTTCCGGTGAATGTACCTACATGTGTATCCTTTGGAGTCAGCATAAATCTGTTATTTCTGGTCTTGATGATCTTATATTCATCCATCAGCTCATCAAGTATATCCAGAAGCAGCTGCTTATCGTCATCATTTGTTATCTGAAGAAAATACACAAGTTCCTTATATCTCATTGGTCTGTAATCCTTCTCGGAAAACAGATCCATTAATATCTTTTTTAAAGATTCAATATCTCTTTCCATATTAACCCCCTATAATAATTAACGAACAAAAGAAAAAGGTGCCTTGATATTTCAAAGCACCTTGAATCATCATTTATATTAGCCAAGCCACTTAGAACGAAGCAGAATGGCAAGTACAAAATACAGAATAGCGAGGAAAACCGTAACCTTCTTGATCACAGCGTCCTTCGAACGACCCTTGTTCTTTGCCCAATAAGAATCAGCCGAACCTGTAAGAGTTCCTGAAAGACCGCTATCCTTACCTTCCTGCATAAGTACGACAATCATAAGTACTACTGAAATTAAACAAAATGCTATTATAATTAAAGTCTTAACCACAATTAAATCCTCCAAAGTTATCCTAAAAGCACACTTAAGGATAATATCATATTAGATAGATTAATTCAATAGTTAATTTCAAAATATTTCCAGAAAAACAGAACCACCGGATGAACCGGTGGTTCCGATAAATACTTATTTATCCTTAAGAAGATCTCTGATCTCTGTAAGGAGCTTTTCTTCTGCAGATGGCTCTGCAGGAGCTGCTGCTTCCTCTTCCTTCTTCTTTCCTACTGACATAAGCTTATTAACAGCTTTCATCATAAGGAAGATGCAGAATGCCATTATTATGAAGTTAATAACAGCTGTGAGGAAATGGCCCCAGTTAAGATAGTTTCCCGTATCTCCGATCTCGATCGTTCCACCGATCTCTCCGCCGCCGATACATGCAATGAGAGGATTGATGAAGTCATCTGTAAATGCTGTAACGATTGAACCAAATGCAGCACCGATGATAACACCAATTGCAAGATCCATTACATTACCCTTAAGGGCGAATTCCTTGAATTCTTTAATGAACTTCTTCATACCTTCAACCTCCTTGAATGTTTATATGTCATCCCAAAACGAGTGTGATTTACACTTCGTTCTTGGTGAGCTGACCCACTGTCTCAGACTCGATCATATCCTCACGGATGAAGGTGATAAGATCATCTTCATTGATCTCTGCGTCATCACATATACGGGTTGCCTGTCTGTCTACGCAGCGCTCGAAATAGTTACGAACGAGACGGGCATTTGCGAAGTTATCCGTCTTCTCAGTTGCAAGACCTCTAAGATAGGTCTCAGCAATGAATGCGGCATTGTCTGTAAGTCTGTAATCATTCTCCTTACACATGAGCTTAAAGATTTCCATAAGCTCTGAGCTTGTGTAATCACAGAAATAGATGTACTTGTTGAAACGTGAACGAAGACCCGGGTTAGACTCGATAAACTCATGCATCCTGTCAGTATATCCGGCAACGATAACGATGAGGTCATCACGGTCATCCTCCATACGCTTCAGGAGTGTATCAACAGCCTCCTGACCATAGTCTCCAACGTCCTTATAACTTGTAAGAGTGTATGCCTCATCGATGAAAAGTATACCACCGACAGCCTTATCGATAACTGCTGTTGTCTTGATAGCGGTACCACCCGGAGAGTGGTCAACGAGACCTGAACGGTCAACCTCAACAAACTGTCCACGGCTTACAACACCGAGCTGCTTATATATTCTGGCGATAAGACGTGCAACTGTTGTCTTACCTGTACCAGGGTTACCTGTAAATACAAGGTGGAATGACATCTCAGGACACTTATAGCCCTTCATCTCTCTAAGCTTTCTAACCTTAATGATATTTACAAGGTGGAGAACGTCTTCCTTAACTGTATGAAGTCCGGTAAGATCCTTCAGCTTCTTGATGAGATCGTCAAGTGAAAGCTCTACATCATCAGAGAAACCGTCGTGTCTGTTAGCACCTACCTTATTCTTACCACGCTTTGTGGAATCCTTCTCTTCCTCAGAAATAAAGTTAGCGTACTGTGAAACGTCATCCGCTCTCTTCTTAATAAGATTGTAACCCGAACTTGTGATGGTATCCCTAGAAACGAATTTGCCGGATACAGCATCGAATTCAGAAACAGTCTTGGTCTTCTCAGGTACTCTGGTCTTATCCTCAATAGGATTAACCTTTGGTGCCTGTGACTCTTCTCTCGGCTTAAGTCTTCTCTCCTTCATAACGCCCTCAGCGATGAGAGTATTGTAAAGGAACTGCATGTAATTTGAAAGCTTCTCGCGGATGTCCTTATTTACGTCATCGTAGTTAAGGAAGCCTTCGCCAAGCTTACGGAAGCAGTCAACGACAAACTTTGACTTTGAGATACTGAGTTCTGAACGATCTGTACTCTGCTGATCTACAGTGATAAAGAACACAAGTGATCTAGGCTGCATGGTCAGGAAATCCGGATCATTGCACTTATTCTCAACAAACTCAATGAACTTGTCTTCTGAGATCACCATTCTGAGGTTAACTCTGATAAACTCAACCTGATCGGCCAAATATGTAGATTCCGGATCATAAAGATATCCTAAGAACATGAGCATATCATATCTGAGGAGATCCTTAAGTGGCATCTTAGCCTCTGCAGGGTAGATATCAGGTTTCTTATTGATATCATCAGCGTATAAAATACATTCTGAAATTATACTTTTAAGATTCTTAATTTCCATTCGTACATACCCAATCAATCTTAGTAATTAACAATCTTTCCGAAGTCAGCCTTAAGTGAAGCACCACCAACAAGACCACCATCGATATCAGGCTGAGCGAAAAGCTCTGCTGCATTTCCTGCATTTACAGATCCGCCGTACTGGATACGTACAGCTTCAGCTGTTGCCTCATCATAGATTTCAGCGATGCAGTCACGGATGCCCTTGCAAACCTCTTCAGCCTGCTCTGTTGTAGCTGTCTTACCTGTACCGATAGCCCAGATTGGCTCATAAGCGATAACAAGATTCTTAACATCATCAGCAGCAACATCCTTAAGATCTGACTTGATCTGAAGTCTGATCCAATCCATGGTTACGCCCATCTCTCTCTGCTCAAGTGACTCACCGCAGCAAAGGATTGGTGTAAGTCCTGCTTCAATAGCCTTCTTAACCTTCTTATTAAGTGTGCAGTCACACTCCTTGAAATAATCACGTCTCTCAGAGTGACCGATGATAACGTACTTAACGCCTGCATCTACAAGCATCTCTGCTGAGATCTCGCCTGTGTAAGCACCCTTATCTTCAAAATACATATTTTCTGCACCAACCTGTACGTTAGTTCCCTTAACAGCCTCAACAACAGGAACGATATCGATAGCCGGTACACAATAAACTACATCTACTGCATCATTAACTACAAGATCCTTTAACTCTTCAACAAGCTTAACAGCCTGTGAAGGAGTCATGTTCATCTTCCAGTTGCCTGCAATTATTTTCTTTCTTGCCATTATATTTACTCCTAAGAATTATTTTCCGCGATCCCCTTCAGTTCCGCTTTCGCGGTCCCCTTCAGTTTCGCTTTCGCGGTCCCCTTCAGTTTCGCTTTCGCGGTCCCCTTCAGTTTCGCTTTCGCGGTCCCATCCGAACGCTTCGCGTTCGTCTGTGCGCGCTATCGCGCGCTATACATGAATACGCACTTGTCATCCTGCAGACAAGTCTGCGATGCCAAGTTCGATTCATGTGCACCGCTTAATTAGTTCGCGTCGTTAGCTGCTGCAACGCCTGGAAGCTCCTTACCCTCAAGGAACTCAAGTGAAGCGCCACCGCCTGTAGAAATATGGCTCATCTTGTCACCAAAACCGAGCTGGTTACATGCTGCTGCAGAATCACCACCACCGATGATTGTTGTTGCATCTGTCTCTGCAAGAGCCTGAGCAACTGCGATTGTACCTGCTGCAAGAGTTGGGTTCTCAAATACACCCATAGGTCCGTTCCAAACAACTGTCTTAGCTGTCTTAGCTGCCTCTGCGAAGAGTGCTCTTGTCTTCTCACCGATATCAAGACCTTCCTTATTTGCAGGGATAGAATCTGAAGCAACTGTCTCAACTTCGATTGGTCCATCGATTGGATCAGGGAAACCATCAGCTACTACTGTATCAATAGGAAGAAGAAGCTTCTTGCCAAGCTTCTCAGCCTTCTCGATCATTTCCTTACAGTAATCGATCTTTGTATCATCAACAAGTGAAAGTCCAACTTCCTTGCCCTGAGCCTTAAGGAATGTGTAAGCCATACCTCCACCGATGATAAGTGTATCACACTTCTCAAGAAGGTTAGAGATAACATTAAGCTTATCAGCAACCTTAGCACCACCAAGGATAGCTACGAAAGGTCTAACAGGATTCTCAACTGCATTTCCGAGGAAGTCGATCTCCTTCTGCATAAGATAACCAACAACTGCAGTATCAACGAACTGTGTAACACCAACATTTGAGCAGTGAGCTCTGTGAGCTGTACCAAATGCATCATTTACAAATACATCACAGATAGAAGCAAGATCCTTAGAGAAAGCCTCTCCGTTCTTTGTCTCTTCTGCTCTGAAACGTGTATTCTCAAGAAGGATAACGTCTCCGTCGTTCATAGCGTTAACTGCTTCAACAACGTTTGGACCAACTACATCTGGGTTTGCTACAAACTTAACTTCCTGACCGAGAAGCTCTGAAAGACGAACTGCTACAGGTGCAAGAGTCTTGGTCTGCTTATCCTCTTCTGTCTTAACCTTACCAAGGTGTGAGCAAAGGATGAGCTTTCCGCCGTCAGCGATAAGCTTCTTGATTGTTGGAAGAGCTGCTACAAGTCTGTTTTCGTCTGTGATGACACCGTTCTTAAGAGGAACGTTAAAATCACATCTGACAAGGACTCTCTGGCCCTTAACATTGATATCATCAACTGATTTCTTATTAAGTGACATGTTTATATCTCCTTTTGTTTATTAACCTCCCGCAGGCGCTTCCGCTCTGGGGAAATAGCTTTCGTTCTTAAAAAAATCGGGTCCGGTCACGAAAACCGGACCCGAATAAGGTCTACGGAGTCTGGGATAAACCCGACTTAGTCCAATGACCGCTATTTATCAAACTAAATTAGTTTAACTCAGCGAAATACTTGATTGTTCTAACCATCTGGCTTGTGTATGAATTCTCGTTATCATACCAAGAAACAACCTGTACCTCGAAAAGGTCATCAGCAATCTTAGATACCATTGTCTGTGTAGCATCAAAGAGTGAACCAAATCTCATACCGATAACATCTGAAGAAACGATAGGATCCTCATTATAACCGAATGACTCTGAAGATGCAGCCTTCATTGCAGCGTTGATGCCATCAACTGTAACATCAGCAGCCTTAACTACAGCTGTAAGGATTGTTGTAGATCCTGTTGGAACTGGAACTCTCTGTGCAGATCCGATGAGCTTTCCGTTGAGCTCAGGGATAACAAGACCGATTGCCTTTGCAGCACCTGTAGAGTTTGGAACGATATTTGCAGCACCTGCACGAGCTCTTCTAAGGTCACCCTTTCTGTGTGGTCCGTCAAGGATCATCTGGTCACCTGTGTAAGCATGAATTGTGCTCATGATACCACTCTGGATTGGTGCATAATCGTTAAGTGCCTTAGCCATAGGTGCAAGGCAGTTTGTTGTACATGAAGCAGCAGAGATGATCTGATCATCTGCTGTAAGTGTATTCTCGTTAACTGAGTAAACAATTGTCTTAAGGTCATTGCCTGCTGGAGCAGAGATAACAACCTTCTTAGCACCTGCATTGATATGAGCCTGTGACTTATCCTTTGAGCAGTAGAAACCTGTACACTCAAGAACTACATCAACATTAAGCTCTCCCCATGGGCAGTTGTTTGCATCTGCTTCCTTGTAGATCTTTAATGTCTTTCCGTCAACTGTGATCGTATTAGCCTCATCATCAGCTGTTACTGTATGAAGGTTCTGACCGATAACACCTGCGTATCCGCCCTGAGCTGTATCATACTTAAGAAGATGAGCGAGCATAGAAGGCTTTGTAAGATCGTTGATTGCAACTACCTCATATCCCTCTGCGTCAAACATCTGTCTGAAAGCAAGACGTCCTATACGACCAAATCCATTGATTGCTACTTTTACTGCCATGTTTTTAAATCCTCCTAGATTTATAATTATTATACTGCAAATACGCAGTAGTTACTCGTGATAAACTCACAGAAATATAATAACCTCTAAGGTATTAAATTTCAAGAGCAATTTCAGCCTAATTTTTCGAACCTGTAAAGCTGCTTGATATAAGGGTATTTTTCATGATCAACCTCGCTGATAAACATGTCATAAGGCCTGCAATACAGCTGAAAATCGTCATAAAGCGCCTGATATATCATCACTTTCTCCCTGGTCTCGGAATGGATGGCTATACCAATTATCTGATAGAGATACCTGTTTGCCGCATAATCCTCAGGCTCAAGCGTCTCTCTCTTGAAATGCTGGACGATGTCTCCCGGTCTGAAGTCCCTGCCCGGATCATATTCCTCGGAATAATCATATCCGTCATCATCAAACTCATCATATCCGTCAGGTTCCTCTACATCGGAAATATCTTCCTGCAGAGGCTCTTCCTCTTCCACTGCCGGCTCTGCAACTGCTTCCATCACTTCTTCCTGCCGCAGCGCCTCTTCGGCTGCAGCCTGCTGTGCTATGGCACGCCTTCCTTCGATGGTAAGATCAAACAGAGCATCGTGGAAAATGGTATAGTTTGTAGTCTCAAATTCTCTGCAGAATATTGCGAACTCAATTATGTCGAAGTATTTGATAAACTCTCCGACTGCTGTGCGATAAGCACTTGCAACAACTGCAGGTGAATTCCTGAAGGCTCCGCATCCGAAAGCTCCAAGAACAAGTGTCTTAACCTTATTTGCAGCTGCGATGTACAAGATATGCCTTGCTCTCTTCAGGTGTATCTGATAAAGCTCTTCGTCACTAATACTTAAAGGCACGCCGGTTTCCGGATTGTGGTTATTGTACGGCCTGCTGTTTAGATTTGGTGCCGCGCAGCTGATCACGTCAACTGTGCACCATTTATTTTTCGGAAGTCTCTCCGGACAGTCATCATCGGTTTTACAGATGATTATTTCCGGCGAATATATGCAGGCATCTGTATGCTTTGCGTCAGCCATTGCTCTGTTCTGATTATAGAACTGCTCCCAAAGCCAGCCCTGATCCAGTGTCGGATACAGGTTAGAACATCTGCATAGAGCCTCCTCCTGTGCCGATGAGCCGTTCTTAACACCTCCGCCCGGCTGGATAGCCGAAGCAAAGTTAAGAACCGCTGTCTTTTTATTAGGGTATTCCGCAACCAGAGCGCAAGCTGCTTCAAAGCTTCTCTTCCGGCTGATTCTTATTTCTGCATCCTGTTTATCGTCCGCAGGCATCTCTACAAAAGGATACTCCTCCGCGCCGTAAAGCCGCGTTCTGTCCATACTGCTCCTTGTTTCCGCAAGAAGTGTCTTATCCTGCGAATAAAACTCCACAGTATCCTTGAAGATTCCTGCATTTATAATCCTCTGATCCATAAGTCTCCTTAAGCAAGTACTTTTTTCTTAAGATACATCAGACATTCACTGATGCCGTCAAGGGCAACTTCAAGCTTCATAGCTATAAATGCACTATGCATCTTTCCGTTCGGATAAAACTCTTTATTTATTCTGTCAAGTTCGTCTATAGATGCTCCCGTTTCATCCTGATTGAGTCTGGCAAGTTCATATCCAAACTCGATTATTGAGCTGTAAAGGTCCTGAAATTCAACGAAAGCCTGTTCATTTCTCTGAATGATGCTGTAATAATACTTAAGTCCCTCAATATAACCTCTTCTGATCGATGGCAGATCGTCAAATTTCACAATTTCGTTTGCCATTGGAATCACCCCATTTCATATAATATTTACTTCCGAATCACCTTCGGTATATGCCATTATTTTATCAATTTTTCAGCAAAAAAACAAGTGTGAGCAATACGAATTTACGCATTGTTCACACTTTATTTATGAGTTCTTAAGGTATCGTCAGTGCTGCTTATTCAGCAGTGAAAAATACGATGTTTTCATTCTCCTCCGCAACATCATTACACATCATAATAAACCGTTCTACATAGGCTTTCACACTGTCCTCCGCCTCGTCAGAGCCCTTTATTATAACAACTGTTTTCTCGGAAATATCGGTTAGGCAGTCATGCAGTGCATCAAGATTATTTCCGTAATATTGAGGCAGTCCAAATACATCTCTGACTCTTCTGTGAAATTCTTCTCTGGATGCGACTCCGGTAAGATTAAGAACAAGAGATTTTGCATCTACCTTTTCATTCTGTCCGCCTTCATATAATTCATCTGATACATGTTCAGCGACATATTTATCTATCAATTCTTCAATATAATCATTACAGGCATCATTATTATAATTATTGTTATCAAATGTATTATCCATATCCAACCTCCGAATGACCGACAGCTTGATTCACAGCTGTCAATCAGACGCAAATACTTGTTATTTTCAAATCAGCCGCCAGCTACTCCTCACCGTACAACAGGGTAAACGTCTCATAATGATCGTCTGTATAGTATATTCTTCCGTCATCAGAATATATCAGACGCTTTGCACCCCTGTTCTTCTTACCGAGAGTATCAATATCGCACTCGTGATATTTTCCCGCAGGGAGGAGTCCTTCATAGTTTCCGAACTTATCTCCACCGATGCATTTGCCCGGCGCGTATTTCTCGAGTGAACCACCTGACCACCCAAGATTCTGTGCTTCCTTCTTGGTAATAAAGTTCTGCGGAAGCTCCCCGTAAAGATGCAAAAAAAGCGCAACGTCTTCTTTGGAAGTGTACGAACCGTCTCTATCAAGCTGATTCTGAGCTTCTGTTGTATCTTCAGTCGGCTTTACAGCCTCGGAGATAGTTGTTGTTTCTGTTGTTTTTTCTGTTGTTTTTTCCTCAGTTGAATCCGCAGAAGTCACTTCATTTGTCAGCTTCTCGGTATCCACCTCAGTCGTACCGGTAGTCTTTGTTTCAGTCGTTTCTGCAGTAGTCACCTCGGTCGTACCTGCGGTCGTCGCTTCTGTTGTAATCACCGTTACAGTTTCAACAGTTGAAGCATCCTTCTTTTTCTTCTTACCGCACCCAGTCAGCGCCAGCCCCATCACAAGTATAAAAAACAAGCTGAGTATTTGTAATAATCTTAATCTGTTATTTTTCTTAACTTCCATATCATTATTTTCCTTACATTTATTACGCAGGTATAGGTTATGCCTGCGAAAGTGTATTTTGCAACAACTGAGCAGGTATATCCAATACCGTCATAGCCGAAGCATCACTGCATATTCTTATAGTAGAATATCGCCAGATTCGTTCTGTCCCTCAGATCCAGCTTCCGGAGAATATTACTGAGATAATTCCTAACCGTTCCCTCCGACAGGAAAAGCTTGTCCGCAATCTCCTTATTGGAAAGCCCGTTCGCAACCTCAATTATGATCTCCTTCTCCTGCTGAGTTATATCGTAGCTCTCAAAATCAAAGCTGCTCTTTTTACCGAGCATATCAGGCAGCTTGTCCGTAATATCATTTCCAAATACACTCTGACCGTTAAATACAGTCTTCACTGCCGGAATGATGCTGTCGAAATCCTGCTTTATAATATATCCTCTTGCCCCGATTGAAATAGCCTTCACGATGTATTCATCATCGTTGAAGGTCGTGAGATAAAGTATCCTCGCATCATTATGCTTTCCTATTATTTCGGAGCCCGCCTCAAGTCCGGTCATCCCTGCCATTCTGATATCCATCAGAAGCACGTCCGGCAGAAACTCATCATAAAGCCTTATCGCATCCTCTCCGCTGTTTCCTGTTGCCACAACTTCTATTTCATTGTCTGATGAAAGGATAGTCCTGAGACTCATCGCCACAAGATTATCATCATCTACGATCAGAACCTTCATCATCTGTTACTTCCTTTCTTCGGTATCCTGACAAATACTCTGAATCCATCACCATTAGTAAACGACGCCTGTCCGCCAAGCTGTTCCGCACGAAGCCTTATATTATCAAGTCCCATTCCATTTCCGAGCGTAACAAACTCATGTGCCTTATTTTCTGCATCCTTATCACTAAATCCCGGATAATCATGAACGATTATCTGATACATGGACGGATGCTCATATATCCTGATATCCACGTTGTCGTTTCTGCTGTATTTTATAATGTTTGATACCGCCTCTTTAATGATATTGATTGTAGCATATTTTATATCCTTAGGCATACCCTTATCTTCAATATCGCAGTCGAAGGTAAGATTAAACTTCTCCTTCAGCGGCTCTGCGATCTCAAGCGCAGCATTTCTGATATCGATAGCTTCATCCCTAATATCATGAACGCTTTCTCTTATATTATTCATGGCAGTATCAAGAGTGCTTCGCAGGTCCTTAAGCTCCTCTGCCACCGGTTCATTCTTATGCACAACCATCATAGCTCCAACCTGAAGAAGCGAACGGCTGAGCATATGTCCCACGTTATCATGTATTTCTCTGGCGATCCTGTTTCTTTCCGCAAGCTGCGCCGTATAAATATTTTTATCCTGTTCGATCAGGAGCTCTTTATTTCTGTCACTGAGCTTTTCCTTCTTGATCTCAGCCTCATCACGTATTTTCTTATTATCCGTCTCAAGCTTTTCCAGCTTATCGGTCCTGAAAGCAAGATACATTGCAAGCCCGATAACACAAATAAGAAGCAGATAATCCCGAAGTTCAAAATGATCATGGGAACGTACTATCGCAGCAAATGAAATAAGACCGGGCACTATTTGCCGGTCTAAAGTCATCTCATAGGCGACAATCGGGATGAGTGCAACTGCATTCGGATAGACAACCGCTGTTATTGCAATAAGAATCGCCAAAGCTACGTTCGCTTTTCGTCCCCAGCCGCCGATCATACGGAAATATGACATCAGGAAAGCAGCTGTGATCACAGAAAATAGTGCGATCACAAGCTGCATATTATCCGATGTCAGCCGTACTGCTACTGCCGTAAATATCATTATGATGATTTTATCAAGAAATGATCTCAATGTTTTACCCTTTTACTCAGCCTTCTTAGCATTGTATTTTCCTACAGCAAGTCCTACTGCCATTACCATAATACCAAACATGAGCTGAATCAATAGGCAATTTGATATATCAGCAAGCCCTTTGCCATTTTTGATCTTTTCAATCGCCTCTGCATACCAGTAAGTCGGAAGGAACTTACCGATTGACTTTGCGCCGTTTCCAAGATATTCCAGTGGTACAAATATACCGCCGAGGAAGCAGAAGCTAAGTCCGATTATATTTGTAATAGCCGCCGCAAAGCTTGGCTTGATATTAAAGTTTGAAACTGCAACTATAAGCATTATTATCGAGATACTCAGTGCAGCAAAATCAGCAAGTACAAGTAACCATCTTTCTGTGAAGGCTTCCTTTGAGATAACCGAACCCGCTGCAAACAGTGCCGCGATAACCATAACCGCCGATACCGCTGTTGCAAGGCTTAAATATAACTGCTTCTTAACGTTCGGAAGTGAAGATATTCCGGTCCTCCTGCTCAGCTCCTCTGTATTAAATCTGAGGATTACAGGAAGGATAGCCGAGAAAAGCATTGAGAGTAGTCCGTAAGGAAGAACAACAAATACAAGGAAGAAGCTTGACTTATCGTTATCGCCCGAACTTGCCATCTCAACCGCACTATGATCCGCGATAGCCTCACTAGCAAGAGCTGCAGCTTCTGATGTACTGTAACCGCCGATAACATAGTTGCGGAACAGATTCAGATAGCTCTCTATCTCCGCCTCAACAAGGTAGCCCATTCTGCTGCCGGCATCCTTGGTGCTCTCGATCATATTTACAGCTTCCACATCCCCTGAAAGGAAAGCCTCTCCGAAGCCCTGAGGGATAACCAGATAGTTTGAGATCTTCGTGTAATATAATAGATCGATTATCTGATCATCAGTGAAATCACCCTTCTTTATATCGTTAACCTGATCAAGGAAGCTTACAAGCTCGCGAGAAACCTCTGAATCATCATTATCAACTACTATAAGTCCATGGCTCACTGCCGAATACTTTGCATCTGAGCTTTCGCCCATTCCCGAAAGGATAAATATAACGCCGATAGATATTGACATATATACGATGAATGAAACCTTATAGCTTTTAAGCACTTTGAAGAATGTCTTAAATACTGTCATAGCTCTGTCTCCTTCCGAACATCATTCCAACTACTGTAAATACTACTGAAAGTCCTGCCATGTAGATAATGCAGGTAAAGAATCTGCTGCCTGTTCCAAACATATTCAGGCAGTAATAAGAATCTGAAATAACCGCTGCCGGGTTGATCTTATTAATGATAGGCGCCTTCTCTGCGATCATAGGCTTCATATCTCCCATCATAAGTCCTGACAATGCGCAGCTTCCGAGGATTATCGCAACAAGTATGCTCTCCTTCTTTTCTGCTGACATGCTTCCGAAGTTTCCTACCATGAAACCAAGAGAAATACCAAGAAGTGTTGCAAGCGCTGTTGTTGCAAATATAATAGGAACTTCTCCACCGAACTTGATCTTAAGTCCGAAGATCATATATGCAAGACCGATAAATACGATAACTGTCTGAACCACATAAGCCGCAAGATAACCGCCAAACTGGAAAACTGTTCTTCTAAGCGGTGAGGCATTTGTTCTTGCACCGATCGCAGACATATTTGCCTGGCAGTTTGTTCCTACTCTGAGACTGTTAAGTGCTGCAAAAAGTGTTGTCATAGCGATCAGGTTGTAGAAATACTGTACATAAGGGTCTTTATTCTCTCCTGCCATATTCTTGGCACTTATAAAAGTAACCCTGTCAGATATCTCTTCAAGTACCTCCTGAAGCTTCTCCGGATGCTCAGCTGCAACCTTCTCAATAAGATCCGCACTCTGATTGTAGGCTGTTACTATATTTTCCTGGATAGATGACTGGTTGCCGTTCTCATGAATCTTCAGCTTGAGCCTTCCATCTGCGGTTACAGTAATGATGCCGTTGATCTTATCATCCTCAAGCATCTTCTCAGCTTCTTCCTCACTGACATCAACTATATCAAGGAGTTTCCCATCGCCCATACTGAGTGATGTAAGGAAAGTATTTATATATTCCTTTACATCTTCATCCTCCGTCTCATATCTGACCGAGGTTTTGATAGATTCGGAAGCATAAGATTCAAATATTGAACCGAAGGTTGTAAAAAACAGTGTACCGAGAATTATCGGAAACATCAGTGTCCAGAAGATATTTGATTTATTTCTCAGACCTATCTTCAGCTGTTTTGAAAATACGTTAGAAAACATACTTACGCCTCCTTATCTCTTAAGTCCTTGCCTGTAATCTCAAGAAATACATCATTAAGTGTCGGTAATTCCGAATAAATCCTGTCGTAATCGAGATTGTTCTCTGAGAAATAATCGATGACGTGTGAGATGTTGTGTCTGCCACCTGAGCACTTGATCGTAAGTCTGTTTGACATATAGCTGACATCATATACATGATTAAGCTTGCCTATATTTGCAACATGCTCATCAGAGAGCTTTCTTACATCCACGATTACGTTCTCTGTATTTCTGATGCTGCGCTTCAGCTCGTCGCTTGTACCCTCGGCAACATTCTTGCCCTTATCCATGATGAGGATGTGTGTACAGATCTGCTCAACCTCTTCCATGTAATGACTGGTGTAAATGATGGTTGCGCCGGCCTTGTTAAGCTCTGTGATACCTTCAAGTATCTTGTTACGGCTCTGCGGATCAACTGCGACCGTTGGCTCATCCATAATGATCAGCTCAGGCTTATGAGCGATTCCACAGGCTATGTTAAGTCTTCTGAGAAGACCACCCGAAAGCTTCTTAGGCTTGAACTTCTTGAAGTCCTCAAGTCCGACAAACTTAATCGCATCCTCAACTGCCTGCTTTCTTTCATCTTTATTTGTAATATACAGTCCGCAGAAATAATCGATATTTTCATATACTGTAAGTTCATCAAATACAGCTACATTCTGCATTACAACGCCTATCTTCTTCTTCAGATCGTATCTTGTGCTCTTCATCTTCTCACCGAACACATCGATCTCACCATTGTCATAATTAAGAAGAGAAAGTATGCAGTTTATGGTAGTTGTCTTGCCGGAGCCGTTTGGTCCGAGGAGTCCGAAGACCTCACCCTTCTTGATGGTCATATTGAAATTGTCCAGAGCTATAAGCTCCTTATACCTTTTAACCAGATTTTTTACTTCAACTACTGTTTCTGACATTTTGTTTCCTCCTTATATTTATCCGACCCTTCATCTCTTGGCTTTTCGATCCGGGTCTGTCTTTATGTACTGATATTCATTAGCAGTTATCTCTCTGCTGTGACTTTATACTAACTTATGCAAATGTCATGTGGTAGTGTCGGCAGTAATTTTGCAATGTGACATTTGTCACATGATCGAATTACTCTGATATAAATGAATACATCTCAAATAAATAAAGCATGGGCACACATTTCTCAGCGTTCTAAGATATGCGTGTCCATGCAATTTATACATTATAGAAAGAAGTATTTAATTATAAATCATAATTACTATTCATATTCAATTATTCACAAATACTATCCGGTTGATCATTTAATAATAACGTTAGAAAAATAGTAATCGTTTAAAATATCATCATAAAACTCAGAACGGTGACCGTCGGAAACGTCGGCAATAAATGAGTTGTCGACAGAATATACTTCGCAAAGAACGCTCTCGTAGATACCCGGGCCGCCTTCCTTAACACGTTCCTTCATAGCCTTCTCATAATCCTTCTGATTTTTATATACATAACCGTAGTGATTGAAATAGTTCTCGTCCATTGAAGGGCATTCGTAAAACATACCATCGGTCCACTTGTGATCCTTCGACAGATACGAATCACTTACATTAAAATACGGATGGAAGGAGGTTCCCTGAACCGAACTATATTCAGGATCATCCCAGGTTGAGTCAACCATATACCAGGTGCCGTCGATCTTAACCTGACTCCAGGCGTGCAGACCGCTTCCTGCTGAACCGTAAACCACCTGGCTCTCTATTCCTGCTCTTGCAAGAAGAAGCGTGAAAGCTTTTGAATAACCATCGCATACAGCTTCATGCTGCACAAGCGCACCGTAGGCTGAATGCTGAATGTCATAAGCCGACTGTACACCAATGTATTTAACAGTGCTTATCAATCTGTCGTGCAGGGCAAGCTCTATTTCAAACTCGCTCATTCCCGGTTTAACAACCTCGTTATAAACCTTTTCAACCTCTTCTCTGAGCTTTATTGCCTTATCTCTATCCTCAGGGATTTCCTCGCCGTACATGATATTTCTGTAAACATAGCCACAGTCTGAACGGGTGATGGTTATCCTGATCCTGCAGACATCTTTATTTACGTCATTCCAGTAATACGAATCACTCAGATTTGCGTAAATACTATGGAAATAATACCCTGTCTGTATGCTGCTGAACTGATCCTTTATCTTCTGTGAGATAAATACCTCCGCCATCCCGGTTGCGCCCTTATCCACAAGGTACATCAGATATTCACCGGCTTCTTCCATGGTTTCATACACATCATGCTTACCGTAGGTCTGACCACTGCCATCACCGGAATTCTGACTCTCATCCTGACTTGACTGTTCATATATATAATCGAACGGATTCATCGAAGTACTTTCTTCTGTGTCGTCCTCGGAAGTATCGTCTGTATCTTCGGTATCGTCATCAGATGTGTCATCAGTATTTTCAGTATCATCGGTAATACCAGTATTATCCGGATCTTCAGTTGTTGGCGGTTCTTCGGTCGTATTTTCTGTTGTTTCAGATGGCTTTCCATCCACATAGAAGAACTCTTCCCTGTTCTTTGGAACCTTTTTTCCTACATTATAGGTTGACGGTGTTCCTGCCACACGCTTCGGTTCATTTCTTCTATGAAGCAGATCACGTCCAACTCCAATAACACCGATCAAAAGGCACACAATAACAAGAATTATTATAGTCTTATGGACCTTCACCTTCTCAGGCTTTGTATTCGTACTTACTATCGGGCCATTCTGAAAAACACCACGACCGTTATTCATGCCCGGCCCTGTCAGTCCATTCATTCCAGGTCTATTACTTTGATTAAGATCATCTCTATTTTCTTCATTCATCAGATAAATCCTGCCTGTATATTATTCATATTTATTCACTGATTCCCTTCATTTCTCTGTGATTATACCCTAAAAAGCGTTTATTTACAGCATAATAATGGTTTTTTTACAGAATATTTTTTTCCATGACATACTTTGTTCATATTTAGATTGTATATTTATTTCAACGAGATAAGTTAAAGCTTCTTTTCATAGTTTTCATAGTTTAGATAAGCAAAAAGAACCGCAGGACACCGCGGTTCTTTTTACGTTCCGAGGTTTTCTACAGATCAGCGGCTATATTCCGTGAGTCAATTATCTACCTTTTCTTTTTATCTGCACATATCTGTTGCAAAATATCCCCCAAAGCGTGTATACTGTATTAATATGATTATCGAAATATATTATAAGTGGTCATAGAGAATATATAGACCGTTTGGAGGCGCTTATGATACCTGATTATCATTTACATACAAGATTTTCCGGAGATTGCGAAACCGACGTCGAGGAGCTTATATCTGCTGCTCGTAAGCTTGGTATGGATTCAATCTGCATTACCGATCATAACGATCTTGATTTCCCGGAAACCCCGGACAATGTCAGCTTTGATCTGGATATTGATAATTATATTTCGTATCTGAAGGAACTTAAGCTGAAATTCCAGTCTCCCGACTATCTTCTCGACGATATAGTTCCATTCAGCCTGCGTATAGGTGTAGAACAGGGTGTCATGCCTTCAACCTGTGAGAAGCTTTCTTCTTTCAGCAAGGAACATCCGGGGCTTGATTTCATCATCTGCTCTACTCATGTGGTTGACGATATGGATCCTTATTATAAGGAATATTTTGAAGGACGCGATGAAAAGGAAGCCTACAGGCGGTATTTTGAATCAGTCCTCTATAATGTCGAACATTTCGAAGATTACAATGTTTACGGACATCTTGATTACATACTTCGCTACGGCCCTTCAAAGGCTGACAACTTCCGCACCTGGAAGTTTATCGATATTATTGAAGCTGCCTTTAAGAAGCTCATCTATGACGGTAAGGGAATCGAGATAAATACAGGAAGTCTCTACAGAGGTCTCTCCTATATGCATCCTCACGATGATATACTTAAACTCTACAGGGAAATGGGCGGCGAGATAATCACTGTCGGAAGCGATGCTCATGACCTGACACATATCGGTCATGCCTTTGACGATGCTGCAAAGAGACTTAGAAGCTTTGGCTTCAGATTCTACTGCACCTTCAGAGATATGAAACCGACCTTTGTACCGATTGAAGTTTAAAATACAGATAGATTTTTGAGATTACAGACTATTTTCCGAAAATGATAACAAAAAGGACGTGAAAAACAATGCCTATCAGAATAGATAATGATTTTCCGGTTAAAAAAATACTTGAGGACGAAAATATATTTGTCATGGACGAAAACCGCGCAACCACGCAGGATATCCGTCCTATCGACATACTCATCCTCAACCTCATGCCTCTCAAGGAGGATACCGAGCTTCAGCTTCTGAGAAGCCTCTCAAATACTCCTCTGCAGGTAAATATCACTTTTATCAGAACAGTTTCCTACGAGTCAAAGCATACCTCAATGAGTCATCTTGAGAGATTCTACTCTGACTTCAACACCGTTAAGAACCGTAAATGGGACGGTCTTATCATTACAGGTGCACCTGTTGAGAAGCTGGATTTCGAGGATGTTGAATATTGGAGCGAGCTCTGTTCTATCATGGAGTGGGCCAAGACAAATGTTACCTCCACCCTTCATATCTGCTGGGGTGCACAGGCCGGCCTCTACTATCACTACGGAATAGGCAAGTTTGAGCTTCCCGCAAAGTTTTCCGGCGTTTATCCTCAGTATACGGTTCACAGAAAAACTGAGATTGTACGTGGATTTGACGATACCTTCCTTGTTCCGGTTTCAAGATATACCGGCATCAGGCGTGAAGATATCGAGGCTTGTCCTGATCTTAGGATCATTGCAGACTCTTACGTTACAGGTCCTTACATCATAATAGATAAGGAAGGCAAAAATATATTTGTAAATGGCCACCCTGAATATGACACCTATACTCTCGATCAGGAGTATAAGAGAGATATGAAGCGCGGTCTAAACCCTGACATTCCGGTTAATTATTATCCGGACGACGACCCGGCTGAAGATCCGGTTAAGTCATGGCGCTGCCACGCAAATATGCTTTATACCAATTGGTTGAACTATTACGTTTATCAGATGACACCATATGACTGGCGGTAGTTACGTTACAGAATAATTAATAACGGACGAAGCACGCGATATATATTCCTTCGGTTGTAGAAAAATACGCCCTCAGGAACACACATCGCGTGCTTCTGTCTTTCTAAGTATTTACTATTATTCTTTCACTTCACTGTTGATTTATTAAACTCAGATTCTTGTAGTCTTCCTCGGAAATAATAGGTACGCCCAGTTCCTTAGCTTTTTTGTTTTTTCCGGAATTGGAGGTGATATCATTATTGATGAGGTACGAAGTATTCTTGGATACGGAGCCCGCCACCTTACCGCCGCGTGATTCTATCTCTGCCTTAAGCTCGTCACGGTTTGCGTAGGTATTAAGCGAACCGGTTATAACAAAGGTCTTGCCTGCGAGGTCCTGCTCCTCACTTACCGCGCTCTTCTCAAAGCTGAGTAACGAAACAAGTTCATCATACAGCTCTACATTTTTAGGATTTGCGAAGTAAGCTGCGAAATCACCTGCTATAACCTCTCCTATACCTTCAACCTCGCTCAATTCTTCAATTCCTGCAGTTTTGATCCTTTCAGGCTCTTCATCAAAATGCTTTGCAATAAGCTTTGCATTCTGAACTCCGACCCCCGGAATACCAAGTGCGTAGATAAAGGCTGCAACAGTAACCTTTTTAGATGCTTCTATTGCATCCATTATATTGTTATATGATCTTTCGCCGAAACCTTCCATCGTAACGATCTCATTGCGGAATCTACTAAGCTTGTAAAAGTCTGTATAGTTCCTGATAAAGCCTCTGTCAACAAACTTCTCGATAGTTGCCTCCGACATACCGTCGATATTCATTGCATTTCTTGAAACAAATAGCGAGAAGCTCTTGATATTCTTTGCCGGGCAGTCCGGATTCTCGCACACAAGTGTTTCTGTACCATTATCATTTTTGATGGTAGTTTTACCGCCGCAGGATGGACAGTTGTCCGGAATATCCAGCTTACCGCTTCTTGTCATGTTTTCAGCTATCTGCGGGATGATCATATTTGCCTTATAAACAGTTATTTTGTCACCAACTCCGAGAGCCAGTTCCTTCATTATGCTGATATTATGAACACTTGCGCGGCTGACCGTTGTACCTTCAAGCTCAACAGGTTCAAATACAGCCACAGGATTGATGAGTCCGGTTCTTGAAGGGCTCCACTCGATCATCTGAAGAGTCGTTTCCGCCTGTTCATCCTTCCACTTAAACGCAATTGCATTTCTCGGGAACTTTGCAGTACGTCCGAGGCTTCTGCCGTATTCAACATCCTCAAAAGAAAGCACAAGTCCATCAGAAGGGAAATCATTCTCCACAATCTTCTCCGAAAACCATTTGATCATATCGATTATGGTATCCGGCGTAACCTTCTTAAACTCAACCACTTCAAAGCCAAGACTACTGAGGAATTCAAATCTTTTAATAAATGAATTATCAAACGACTTAACCAGCTCTTCATCATCAGGCTCGACCAGCGAAAATGCATAAAATCTTACATTCCTTTCAGCTGTTATCTTACTGCTGAGCTGACGAACAGAACCGCTGCAGAGGTTTCGAGGGTTCTTGTATTTTGCATCTATATCAGCTATTCCTGCATTTATCTTTTCAAAATCAGAATATGTGATTATGGCTTCTCCTCTAAGAGACAGTTTTCCTTTATAAGATATCTTTGTAGGGATATTTACGAAGGTTTTCGCATTTGCCGTGATAACCTCGCCTATCTCTCCGTTTCCACGTGTAACAGCCTTAACAAGCTCGCCGTTCTCATAGGTAAGTACAACCGTAAGACCGTCCATCTTCCAGGAAAGCACGCCTTCCTTACCGTTAAGCCAGTCACGGAGTACTTCCGGATCCTTGGTCTTATCCAGTGAAAGCATAGGCTGTGGATGAGCCTCCTTCGGCAGGGAGCTCACAACTTCATAACCAACCTTCTGAGTCGGACTGTTAGCCAGCACCATTCCGGTCTCAGCCTCCAGCTTACACAGCTCATCATAAAGCGCATCATACTCGAGATTACTCATAATCTCCACATCATCCATATAATAAGCTTTAGACGCCTCATTCAATACTTTAACAAGTTCTTTTATACGTTCTATTTTATCCATATTTATCCTAACGCCTCATAAAAGTTCCAAAGAGATTTCGTGCAAAGCTCTCTGTCACCTTACGACCAAAACTATCCATCTCTCTCTGTCTTCTCTGACGTTCCTTTTCAGCCTCTCGTTCTTCTCTCTCTCGTTGTTTCTGATACTCACGTTCCTGCCTCTCTCTTTCCTTCTGAAGCTCGCGCTCATATCTCTGACGTTCCTTCTCTGCCTCAGCCTGAGCCTTAAGTCTCTGCTTCTCAAGTTCAAGCTTCTCTGCTTCCATTGCAGCGAATCTCTCTTCAGCTTCAGCTCTTCTCTGAAGGAATTCAAAGGCTGAATCTCTATCGAAGAAATCCTTATATTTCGAATTAAGTCTGTCATTCATGATAGCAAGATTTCTCTCGCTGTCATCAATCGCACCCATCGAGCTCTGTGGCGGAAGTATTTTTGCCTGCTTAACTATGGTCGGAACGCCCTCCTCATCAAGCACTGAAATAAGTGCTTCACCGGTTCCAAGAGCCTGAAGTGCTTCAATTGTATTTATCTCAGGATTTTCTCTAAATGAAAGCGCTGCAGCCTTGATATTCTTCTGCTCTGCAGGTGTGTATGCACGAAGAGCGTGCTGAACCTTATTACCAAGCTGTGCAAGCACAGGATCCGGAATATCCCTTGGATTCTGCGTTACAAAGAATATACCAACGCCCTTTGAACGGATGAGCTTAACAGTCTGCTCGATCTTGGTCATAAGCGCCTTCGGTGCATCATCGAAAAGCATATGTGCCTCGTCGAAGAAGAATACCATCTTCGGTTTATCCAGATCTCCAGCCTCAGGAAGCATCTCGAAAAGCTCAGAAATAAGCCAGAGCATAAATGTTGCGTACATTGTCGGACTCTGCATCAGCTGCTGACAGTCAAGTATCTGTATCCTTCCTCTACCATCAGCCTCAGGTATGAACCAGTCCTTGATGTCGATAGCCGGCTCACCGAAAAAGGTCTCGCCGCCCTCTGCCTCAAGCGCAACAACCGCTCTCGTTATCGCTGCAAGACTCTGCTTAGCCATATTTCCGTAGGTCATGCTGTATTCATCAGCCTTCTCACCGACATGCTTCAGCATCGCCTTAAGATCCTTCGTATCAACGAGAAGCAGCTTTTCATCATCAGCTATTTTAAATATTATTGTCAGAATATCGGACTGTGTATCATTAAGCCCGAGAACTCTGCCGAGAAGAAGCGGTCCCATCTCCGAAATAGTCGTTCTGAGGGCAAGTCCGCCATGCTGAAATACATCCCAGAATGTAGCAGGATAAGACTTAAGCGTAAAGCCCGCTTCATTAAGAGACATCTTCTCAACACGCTTAGCCACGTTCTCATTCATCACGCCTTCCTTGATCATTCCCGCAAGGTCGCCCTTCGCATCAGCCAGAAATACAGGTACGCCCGCATCGCTGAAGGATTCGGCAAGAACTTTCAAGGTAACTGTCTTACCGGTACCGGTAGCTCCGGCGATCAGTCCGTGTCTGTTCGCCATCCTCGGATAGATATAAATATTTTCGTCTCCTGACTTCCCCACAAGTATCTTGTTCTCGTATAACATACTTTATCCTCCCGTAATCACATTATATGTTAATCAACTTATTATTCTGTCAAACACCCTCTAAAAAACTTAAAGTACTGTTTCCGTCTCTTTTTCTACTAACATTTTGGTTACAGATCTCTGTCTGGGCCCTCTTCGACCAGCCTTCTCAGTTCTCTTTCCTCAACCGGTGTAAGCCTTCTGTACTGTCCCGGCTTCAGGTCTCCGAGATTAACATTCATCTCCCTGATCCTTTTCAGAAATACAACCTTATAACCGAAGTATTCGCACATTCTTCTGATCTGACGGTTAAGTCCCTGAGTAAGAACAATCCTGAAGGATCTTGCGCCCTGCTTCTCCACGATACATTTCTTCGTTACCGTATCAAGTATCGGAACGCCGCCTCGCATTCCCTTCAAAAAATCTGCCGTTATTTCCTTATCCACTCTTACGACATATTCCTTCTCATGACCGTTTCTTGATTTCTGTATCCTGTTTGCAAGCTCGCCATCCGTTGTCAGAAGTAAAAGCCCCTGCGAATCCTTATCAAGGCGCCCAACGTAGATCAGCTTCTCCTGAATATCAAGCTTCCTGAATATACTGTCCTTATCAGCTTCCTTAGCCGTGCAGACCAGTCCCAGCGGCTTGTTATATATATAGATAACGTTCTTCTGTTTCTCTCCGACGATTTCACCCTTAAAGGCCACCTCGTCTCCCGGAAATACAGCCGCACCCATCTGCGCAACCTCGCCATTTATAGTTATATTTCCCTTTTCTATCTCCTCGTCAGCCTTTCTTCTCGAAAGAACTCCGGCCTCACTCAGATATTTATTTATTCTGATTCCTTTCGGATCGGACATTTTTATCACCTGTATTTCTTATTTTTTCTTTTAATATATGCGAAGTATTCAGCGAAAATCACACATTGTTTTCGTCGTGTACCCACACTCCTATATTTTACCACATCACAGAGCCTGTCGCATCCGTTAATTCATTAATAATATTAAGTAATATTGCCATTTTTCTAAATATTTTTAAAAATCACACTTGAAAAATCGCAATTAATTATATATACTTGTCCTTGTCACTTGAAGCCATATTCATAGATACAGCTTCATTACTTAGGCGTAGTACCGCCATCATATCACAGGGAGATAAACTCATGGAAAAAATGGATAAAATAGATAAAAAGCTGCTCAGCCTCTTACAGGAGAACGCAAGATATCCTCTCAAATACCTTGCAAGCCAGGTATTCCTTTCATCACCGGCAGTTTCAGCCCGTATCGAAAGACTTGAAAAGCAGGGAATCATCAGCGGTTATCACGCAGACGTTGAGCCGGTAACACTGGGTTATCATATAACCGCCTTCATCAACCTTCAGCTTGAGCCAAAGCAGAAGCCGGAATTCTACCCTTTCATCAGCTCATGTCCGAACGTTCTTGAATGCAACTGTGTAACAGGAACCTTCTCGATGCTCATCAAGGTATGTTTCCCAAGCACTCAGGCGCTTGATACCTTTATCGGTCATCTTCAGGAATACGGCAAGACCGAGACTCAGATAGTCTTCTCTACTCCTGTTAAAAACCGTGGAATAAATATAACTGAACTTGATCCGACAGAATAACAGAAGCTTCAGAAAACGATATATAAAAGACTTCTAAAACAGTATATACAGACATAAAAAAACCGTTCATCACGAACGGTTTTTTATTAGTTAGTACCATTTATTCTTTCATAGAACTTTCTTAAGGTTTCGTCCTCTTCGTAGCACTTATCCTCATCTTCTTTGACCATCTTATATATTTCCTGAATGTCCTTCTGAACGGTCATCTTCTCTATGTGATTCTGAATCTTTGTGTCAACCTCATTATTTATAAGGTATTTTCCATCCACATTCACAACATAGAATACCATGATGTCCTTCGGTTTGCTCTCCACATCCTTCAGCGATACATTTCCAACAACAAATACAAGCTTGGAATCATCAGTCATTCCGTCAACTGTATAGCAATCGATATTACTGTAGCCGGTTACGTTGTTTGATCTACTGATGTAGATGGTCATGTTATCAAACTGCGAAGGATCGGTAACCAGATTCTTCAGAGTTTCCTGATCACAGCCCGTAAGTGCGCCAAGATATCTTTTTATCAGGAAGTTAATATCGCTGTTCTTATTAAGCTCGTAAATCTTTGACTCCTTATTGTCCGAAGCTTTTTTCAGCTTTCCGTAATTCTTGATAAAAAGAATTACGCCTACTATGGCAACTACAGTAAAAACTGACCATATTGCAAGTACGATCTTTTTCTTCTTAAGTTCCTGCTTTCTTTTCTCCTGACTTGTCATTATTCCCTCCAAAAATCAACAGAAGGTGTGCCACCTCCTGACTACCGGCACCAACATTGCTTCGCTATGTTGATCCTGCTTCGCAGGATTTCGTGCTCCGCACGAGTGTCCTCGCTCCGCTCGGATCAGGAGCCCTCCGTCACGACTTCGTCGTGCCACCTCCTGACAATAATGCACCAGATAGGAATCGAACCTACGCACGCAGCTCCGGAGGCCACTGCTCTATCCACTGAGCTACTGGTGCAAAATACACTCCACTAATATAAAACACTTAATATGGACTGTCAAATATTAATACCGGCACTCTTTCATATCATTCTCGATCTGCTTCTTCAGCTCCTCAACTCCCGGGAATCTCTTTTCCTCCCTGATAAAGCGTTCCGGAACGACCGTTACAGTCTCGCCGTAAATATCTTCATCAAAATCAAAAATATATGTTTCAGCCGAAGCAGTCTCGCCACCAACAGTCGGCTTAATACCGATATTTGTTATACCCCGGTATTCTCTGCCCTTCACATCAACCCTTGAAGCATAAACTCCAAATTTAGGAAGGAGCTTGGATGCTTCCGGAAGTACATTGATCGTCGGAAAGCCTATGGTACTTCCAAGATGTCTGCCGTGAACAACCTCACCTGTAAGCTTATACGGTCTTCCAAGAAGCTTTTCAACTTCCTCCATATCGCCGCGTTCCAAAGCTGCCCTTATCTCAGTCGAGCTGACTACCTTACCGTCCACAGTAAGTTTGGCATAGAATTCACAGTCAATACCGTATTTACCACCGATCCCCTTAAGAACCGTGATATCGCCTTCTCTGTTATGTCCGAAGCGAAAATCCCTGCCGACAACAACCTTTGCAGCGTTCAGCTTTTCCTTAAGGAAGTCTCTGATGAAGCTTTCCGGAGACTGCTTTGCGAATTCCTCAGTAAACTCCAACATAACAATATGGTCTATTCCCAGAGACTTAAGGTAGCTGATCCTCTCATCACTGCCAAGTATTCCGGGCTTATTCATATTTATCATACAGACTACAGAGGTATAGCCTTCATTCTTAAGTTCTCTGATCCTATTGATCAGAAGCTCGTGCCCTCTATGGATACCGTCAAATTTACCGACAGTAACCGCAGACTTTTTAATATTCAGATTATTTATCAAATCAAGACTGCTAATAATCATATTTACGTCTATCTATCTTATCACTATTTTGAAAATATTCTATCCAAATACAAGATTCTTTATAAAATCGTAAGGTATGGATACATCACAGAAACATCTTATACGGCCTGTAGAGCTTTTCCTTCTCGTCATAACTGTAAAGAGCCTTAAACTCATCGCCAAAATACACCCGAAGCATTTTGTTATCTTGAACAGAGTCTTCGTCACAGCTATCACCCGCCAAGTGCTGAGCATTGTTTTCCCCAACAACTCCGTCATCAGCAATCATCTCAAGCATTTCAGGAGACAATTTGTTTCCGTTAAGAAGGTAGCCTTCCGAACCGTCCTTAACCTTCGCCGCTGGAATATCCCTGAGGAAGAAATCAATCGGCTTAATTGCATCTTCAACTCTTCCTTCACGCACAAGCTCCTCAACTTCGGATATCTTCAGACTGTCCTCAATCCTAAAGTCGCCGGCCTCTCTTCTGATAAGATCAGCCATCAGCGCACCTGTACCAAGCTTCTCACCGATATCACGGCAGAGACTTCTGATATACGTACCCTTTGAGCACTTTACGTAGAATCTTACATAAGGATAGCTTATATCAATCATCTTAATATCGTGTATAGTTATATTTCTTGGCTGTCTCTCAACCTCGATACCCTCGCGGGCATACTCATAAAGTTTCTTTCCACCAACCTTTATTGCCGCATAAAGCGGAGGAATCTGATCGTAGGAACCCACAAAGGACATTACAGCAGCTTCTATCTCTTCATCAGAAAGAGTCTCACGAGCCTCGAAGCCTTCAGTCACCTTGATCTTCCCGGCAATATCATCAGTATCCGAGGTTTCCCCCAGCTTCATGACCGCCTCATATTCCTTATGATCAGAAGTCAGTATCTCCGAAAGCCTGGTTGCAGAGCCAAGTAACACTACAAGAACGCCCTCCGCCAGCGGATCGAGCGTTCCTGTATGTCCAATCTTCTTTTGATGAAATACACCTCTAAGCTTCGCGCATACGTCAAAGGAGGTGAATCCCTTCTCTTTATAGATATTTAGTATTCCGTTATACATTACTTAAGCTGTTCCTCGACCATGGTCAGAACCTTGCCGAGTATATCATCAACATTTCCTTCAGTTTCAAAACCTGCCGCATGAACATGTCCGCCGCCGCTAAACTTTGTAGCGATCTCGCTCACATCCACATATTCCTTTGAACGCAGGCTGAACTTAAAGCTCTTTCTGGTAAGCTGGTAAATAAATACAGCCACCTCGACGCCTTCAGTCAGTCTCAACTGCTCAACTATACCCTCTGTATCGGTCGTATTTGCCTTGAACTGCTTAAAGGTTGCCTTCGAGATGTAGCCCGAAATTGCCTTGCCATCAAGGTAAAGTGTAGACTCAAGCACAGTTTTAGCCATAAGAAGATTCTGCTTATAGCTTTTCTTGTAGAAGGTCTCGTCAATGATCACATTTGGTCTTGCGCCAAGTGCGATGAGCTTTCCTGCTATCTCCATGGTTCTTTCACTGGTACTGCTGTATTTAAATACACCTGTGTCATGGACCATTCCGAGATAGAGACACTCAGCAGCTGACTGGCTGAGCTTTTCCATATCAAGAAGCTCGCAGATCAGCTCACATGCCGATGACGAATCCGGATCGATACAGCAGATATCACCAAAGCCCTGATTGCTCACGTGATGATCTATGGTAAAGGTGGTAATGGCATTCGAAAATACCGTACCAAACTTACCATGTCTCTCTGTATCGGATGCATCTACAGATATTGCAAGGTCATAGCAGATGTCAGCCGGCTCATGCTTGATCTTCCTTGCTCCCGAAAGTATCTTGAAGTTCGTGGAATAGGTCTCTGCATAAGCATCAACTGTCTTATTCTTATAGTTATCATTGATATAATTGTAAATACCGAGGATTGAGCCTATGCAGTCGCCATCCGGACGGATATGTCCGAGTATAGCGATAGAATCTGCAGCGGCAATAAGCTTATGAAGTTTTTTAGATTTTTCTCTGATGTCTGTTACCATTCTTATTCCTCTTCAGAATCGCTCATTTCTTCCTTTTCATCATCTGCTTCATCGTCTTCTACGTCGGACTCAGCTTCTGCTTCTTCACTATCTTCGGAAGAACCGAGTATATCATCAATCTTCTTAGCCATCTCCACACCGTATTCGATCGAATTATCGAGTGTGAAGGTAAGCTCAGGAGTATTACGAAGATTCAGCTTGGCTGCAAGCTCTCTTCTGATGAAGCCCTTTGCAGACTCAAGGCCCTTGATGCAGTCATTCTTTCTGTCGCTGTCACCAAGCACGCTGATATAAACCTTGCAGTATTTCAGATCCTTCGTAACCTCCAGCTTTGTGATGGTCGTTCTTACAGGATCGATGCGGGGATCCTTCAGATCATACATGATTATATGACTGAGAACCCTCTGCACGTCGCTGTTCGTACGGCCGCCTCTATAGTTATTTCCTTTTCTCATGTTCTTGGAACCTCAACCATTTTGTAGCACTCGATCTGATCATCAACCTTAATATCGTTGAAGTCTTCAAATACAAGTCCGCACTCAAATCCGGCCTTGACCTCCTTGACATCATCCTTGAATCTCTTGAGTGAAGCAAGCTTTCCTTCGAAGATCTGCTCGCCGTCTCTTGTGATCCTTGCTGAGCATCCACGCTCAACAACACCGTCAAGGACATATGAACCTGCGATAGTACCGATTCCTGAAGCCTTGTAGGTCTGTCTAACCTCAACATGACCGATAACCTTCTCCTCGAAAATAGGATCCAGCATACCCTTCATGGCAGATTCAATATCGTCAATAGCATTGTAAATAACTCTGTATAATCTTACATCAACCTTCTCCTGGTCGGCAAGAGCCTTAGCCTGGGTATCAGGTCTGATGTTAAAGCCTATGATAATAGCATTTGATGCAGCTGCAAGTGTAACGTCTGACTCATTAATGGCACCAACGCCTGAGTGGATGCACTTGATAACGATCTCATCATTTGAAAGCTTGAGAAGACTCTGCTTAACAGCCTCAACTGAACCCTGAACGTCAGCCTTGATGATAAGATCAAGTTCCTTAACTGTACCCTCCTGCATCTTGTTAAAGAGGTCATCAAGAGACATACCACGCTTAGTCTCAGCAACAAGGTTCTCCTTGCCTCTGGTCTTAAATGCATCTGTGATCTCTCTTGCTTCCTTCTCATTCTTTGTTGTAAGGAAGATATCACCTGAGTTTGGAACACCGTTCAGACCGATAATCTCTACAGGGGTTGAAGGAGTTGCCTCCTTAACACGTCTCTGCTTGTGATCAGTCATGGCTCTTACACGTCCGCTCACCTCGCCGATAGCGATATGATCACCAACCTTAAGAGTACCCTTCTGAACAAGAAGTGTTGCAACAGGTCCGCGTCCCTTATCAAGACGTGCCTCAAGTACAAGTCCTCTTGCCATACGATCCTTATTAGCCTTAAGCTCAAGGATATCAGCTGTAAGAAGTATCATATCAAGGAGGTTATCAAGACCTTCCTTAGTATGAGCTGATACAGGACAGAATATAGTAGATCCGCCCCAATCCTCTGCGATAAGGCCGTACTCTGTAAGCTCCTGCTTAACTCTCTCTATATTTGCACTTTCCTTATCAATCTTGTTTACAGCAACTATGATCTCGATGCCTGCAGCCTTTGCATGGTTGATAGCCTCGATAGTCTGAGGCATAACACCGTCGTCGGCAGCTACAACAAGAATAGCGATATCTGTAGACTGAGCACCACGCATACGCATAGCTGTGAATGCCTCATGTCCAGGTGTATCAAGGAAAGTGATCCTCTGATCTCCTACCTTAACAACGTAAGCACCGATATGCTGGGTAATACCACCGGCCTCACCCTCGGTAACCTTACTCTTTCTGATAGCATCAAGAAGTGAAGTTTTACCGTGATCAACGTGTCCCATTACGCAGACAACCGGTGGTCTTGGTGTAAGTGTCTCTTCAGGATCCTCTTCATCCTTAAGGAGCTCCTCAATAACATCAACCTTCTCCTCTTCTTCAGCTATACAGTTATATTCAAGTGCGATCTCCGCAGCATCCTCGTAAGAAAGATCTGTATTTACAGTAACCATCTTACCTTCAAGGAAAAGCTTCTTGATAAGTGCATTTACAGGCTGCTTAAGCTTGTCTGCAAGCTCCTTAACGGAAATAACCTCAGGAAGTGTGATCGTCTTGATTACAGGCTCAACAGGCTCCTTCTTCTGTGGCTCCTTCTTTGGAGCTTCCTTCTTACCGGAATCTTTTCTGAACTGGTTCTTTCCTGCAGGTTCCTTTTCCTCTCTGTCGCGGCGGTCTCTCTCGTATTTCTCTTTATCACGATTGTCACGCCTTGACTCTCTTGCGCTCTTCTCGCGGCTGCGCTGATCATCTGTACCACCGCTGCTTTCTCTTCTGCGGTTGTCGCTTCTTGACTCTCTTTGTGGCTTATCGTAATCGTCGTCCTTATCCATTCCGGCCATAGCTCTGTTGTCGAACTTAGGGCGTCTGTCTCCGTCCGGTCTTGGACGTCTGTCATCAGAACGCATAGGTCTGTCTCCGTCCGGTCTTGGTCTTCTCTCACCATCAGGACGCATTGGACGTCTGTCTCCATCCGGACGTGGTCTTCTGTCTCCATCCGGGCGTGGACGTCTGTCGTCAGGACGCATCGGTCTATCTCCATCCGGACGTAGTCTTCTCTCACCATCCGGGCGCATTGGACGTCTGTCTCCGTCCGGTCTTGGACGTCTGTCATCAGGACGCATTGGTCTGTCTCCGTCCGGGCGTGGTCTTCTCTCGCCATCCGGACGCATAGGTCTGTCTCCGTCAGGGCGTGGTCTTCTCTCTCCATCCGGGCGCATTGGACGTCTGTCTCCATCCGGGCGTGGACGTCTGTCATCCGGACGCATCGGTCTATCTCCGTCCGGTCTTGGACGTCTCTCACCTTCAGGACGTACACCATCCGGACGTGGCCTTCTCTCGCCATCCGGGCGTACAGGTCTATCCCCGTCCGGTCTTGGACGTCTATCAGCATCAGGGCGCACCCCATCCGGGCGAGGTCTTCTCTCGCCTTCAGGACGTACCTTCTTGTCACCCTCAGCACTTACAGGAGCCTTCTCAACCGGCTTTGCTTCAACCGGCTTTACTTCAGCCGCCTTAGGTGCAGGTTTTGCGGTGATAGTGTCCTTAACATATTTCATAAGGTCATCATCGATACCGCTGGAAGCCTTAAGGCCTTCCTTTTTACTTCCTACTATTTGTAATACATCATTACTTGATATAGTTTTACCGGTTTCTGCAGATAACTCCTTAGCAAACTCGTAAACTCTCATTCATTACACCTCTTAATTTCCGTCGGGACCGAATTTCTTGATGAAGGTCTTGGCAAAGCCCTCATCAGTTATGGCAAGCACCGTTCTGTCTTCCTTGCCGATTGCATGTCCCAGCTCATCCATATTTCCGCACATCACGTACGGAATACCGTAGTATCTACTTTTATTCTCAAATTTCTTTTTAGTATTATCCGAAGCATCCTCGGCGATAATTACGAAATAAGCTTTTCCTTCCGTGATAGCCTTTTCTGCTGCGAATCCACCTGAAGCCACACTGCCGGCTTTGGCAGCCAGCCCCAGCATTCCGAGTCTTTTATCCATTGTTTCCAAGCTCCGCTGTCAGTTCATCATAGATCTCGTCGCTGACCTTCATGCCGAAGGCCTTGCTGAGAGAATTGCTTTTCTTTGCCTTCATCATACACTCCTCTGAGTGACAGATGTAAGCGCCGCGTCCGTTCATCCTACCAGTCTTGTCAAGCATTATACTGCCTTCCGCCGTTCTGATAACTCTTATCAGAGCTGACTTTTCCTTCATCTCATTGCAGCCTATGCATTTTCTGAGCGGTTTCTTCTTCTCCATGGATCAGTATTACTCCTTGTCATCCGAACCGGAATTCTCATCCTCGTAATCGTCGTATTCCTCGTCGTCGTAATCATCGTATTCCTCATCAGAATACTCTTCATCGTCATAATCCTCGCGGTCATAATCCTCATCATACTCTTCGTCATCATAACCGTCGCGATCATAATCGTCATCGTATTTCTCATCATCATAATCGTCATCATACTTCTCATTGTCGTATTCGCGATCATAATCGTCATTGTAATTATCGTCGTAGTACTCCTCGCCAAGCTCCTTAGCCTGTGACTCGCTCTTGATATCGATCTTGTAGCCTGTAAGCTTTGCAGCAAGTCTTGCATTCTGGCCTTCCTTACCGATAGCAAGTGAAAGCTGATAATCAGGAACAACAACCTTCGCTGACTTCTCGCCATCAAGCAGTCTTACGGAAATAACCTTTGAAGGGCTGAGGGCATGCTCGATAAATACAGCCGGATCCTCGCTCCACTCGATGATATCGATCTTCTCACCCTTAAGGTCGTCAACGATATTATTTACTCTTGTTCCGCTCATACCTACGCAGGCACCAACGGCATCAACATTCTTATCATTTGAGTATACAGCGATCTTTGTTCTTGATCCTGCTTCTCTTGAGATGCTCTTGATCTCAACTGTACCATCTGCAACCTCTGAGATCTCTCTCTCGAAAAGTCTCTTAACAAGGTCCGGATGTGTTCTTGAAACAACAACCTTGAAGCCCTTTGGATTCTTCTTAACTTCAACGATGTAAAGCTTGATCCTGTCGCCTGTTCTGTAGTGCTCGCCCGGAATCATCTCCTGCTCGCTGAGGATAGTCTCCATCTTCTCATCAAGACTGATCGTAAGTCCTCTGTCATTTACCTTCTGAACGATACCTGTGATGATATCCTTCTCTTTTGAAGCGAAATAATCAAATACAGCAGATCTTTCGCCTTCCTTGATAGCCTGAACAATGATGCTTCTTGCCTTCTGAGCTGCAATACGTCCGAAATCCTTGGTCGTAACCTCAACGCGGATCTCATCATCGAGCTTAGCTTCCGGATCATAGTGCTTAGCCTCTTCAAGAGTCATCTCTCTGTGTGTATCGTAAATAACATCTACGACAGTCTTGTTGGCAAATACCTGAATCTTGCCTGTTGTCCTGTCCATCTTTACTTCATAATCAGTATCCTTACCGAAATCCTTCTCGCAGGCAGAATCGAGCGACTTCTCGATAGCCTCCATAAGAACTTCCTTGCTTATTCCCTTTTCCTTCTCTAATTGATCGAGTGCATCAATTATCTCTGACATTTTTTTCTATTCCTCCTAACTTTTGTTTAATTCTGGTCAATAACTACTATATTAAAAATACAAATTTTAAAACTACTCCACGAACGCAAGTCTTACACCGGAAATATTGCTGCGTTCAAGATTTAAGTCCTCTTCGCCTACGTTAACGGTTACACTTCCTTCATCGAAGGCCTTAAGCTCACCTTCAAGCTCCTTCATACCGTTCACGGCACTGTAAAGCTTTACCTCTATTAGCTTTCCGATAGACCTCTCGAAGTCCTTGTCCTTCTTAAGCGGTCTGGTAAGTCCCGGTGAGCTGACCTCTAAGATATAAGCCTCTTCAATCATGTCCGCTTCATCAAGCTTATCCGACAGCTTACGGCTTATTGCCACACAGTCATCTATGCCTATTCCGCCTTCCTTATCCGCATAAATTCTGAGGATAAAGTCCGGTCCCTCTTTGACATACTCAACATCCCAGAGAGAATAGCCACCCTCTTCGATGATCGGCATGACAAGCTCTGTCGTCCTTTCTTCAATTTCAGTCCTTTTCAATATATCACTCCCGTCTCAAAGTAAAATGGGTTCGGAACCCGAACCCATTCAAGTTAATTTGTATTATGTTAATAGAATTATAACATGTGTTACGTAAAATGCAAGCAGAATTTACGTATTTTCGATGTTTTTGATGTTTTTCATCTTTTTCCTGTAACCCGGTTTTCTGAAAAAGCCGGCAAAATATCCGATAGCAATAACAGGCATCGCTCCGAGGATATCCAGACACGAATGCTGTTTTACAAAGCATATCGATATGGTGATACCCAAAGCGATAAACAGTATTATCGGAAACGCTATCTTATTCGAGAATCTCTTCGATCTCCATGCTCCGAATACAACTGCGAAAGCTCCTACAACATGATCCGAAGGGAATATGCAGGTCGGATTGTCTGCCGCATATATACGTTCCGTCAGCCAGGTGCAGAAGTTATGTCTCGGCATCGGATCCGGCCACATCGTATGTCCCGAAGGATATGCAAAATAGATCACATTCGAAAGCGTAAACGCAACGATGAAATACTTCATCGTCATCTTGAATACATCAACCTCGAACAGACACGCATATACGAGAAAGAGTATCCAGAACGGATACCAGAGTGCGTAAAACAGTATAAAATACTCGTTAAACGGTATGATATCATCAAGTTTACAGTGTATCTCATGGAAGTTGGTCAGTGCTCTTCTCTCAGCAACAAAGAAAATATAAGTATGAACCGCAAAGAAAAGTGACCAGAAAACATGTCTGTATTTTGGTTTTACCAAGTCCTTGATACTGTGAAAATCCTTAAAGAGGAAGTCTTCCTTAAGCCCTTTTAACATTGTCCTTCTGCCTCTCCAAGTAGTCTACTATATCCTGAACAGTCACAAATGACGAAAGCTTCTCGTCCGGTATCATGATACCGTAATCTTCCTCGATGGTCATAAGGAGCTGCAGTGTATCGATGGAATCCGCACCAAGATCCTCCTTGAAACGCGATTCCGGAAGCACCTGCACATCCTTCAGCTTCAGCTGCTTTATCAGCACCTTTTTTACTTCTTCAAACATTCCCTTATCTCCTTCACTTAAACTTCGGCTACCTTAATAGTCTCGGCGATCTTCTCATTCAGTCCGCTTTCAACCATTTTGTAAGCCTGTTCAATACATTTGGCAACCGCCACCTTATCACTGCTGCCATGCCCCTTAACAATCACCTTCTCAGAGCCCAGCATAACGCTTCCGCCATACCTCTGATAATTCATGAATGCCTTCTCCTCCATAAACATCTTCTTCATGAAAAGTGCTCCAAGCTGGTACTTTTTCTTTTTGTTTATATCATTTTTGATCTTCTTCAGAAGTTCAAGTGCAGTCCCCTCAACCGATTTCACAAGAACATTTCCTGAAAAACCATCACAAACGACAAGATCATAATCTCCGGAAAGAAGCTCTCTTGCTTCCATATTTCCAACGAAATTGATATCCGGAGTTTCCTTTAATAGCTTATATGCCTCTCTGCGGAGGTCATCGCCCTTTTCTTCCTCAACTCCGATATTAAGAAGTCCGACCCTCGGCTTATCCATCATAAATGCAGTTTCAAGAAATCTGCTGCCCATGATGGCAAACTGCTGAAGCATATCTGCATTTACATCAACGTTTGCTCCGCTGTCACAGATACCGATAACTCCGCCCTTCATTGTTGGAAGTATCGGACAAAATGCAGGTCTTCTGACTCCCTCGATACGAGGTATCCTTAGAGTTGCCGCAGCCACAAGGGCTCCGGTCGCGCCATTACTGACCATGGCTGATATATTTTCATCCTCTCGAAGCATCTTTATCGAACGCATCATAGAGCTGTTCTTCTTAAGTCTGATGGCATCGGTCGGTTTATCGTTACCGGTAATAACCTCCGGTGCATGAACTATCTCTATTCTGCTCTTAAGATTGTCTACCAGAGAAAGCTTTTTGTTATGTTTTTTTGCAGAGGTTTTGATGCCCTTATAGGTATCGTCAAGCACTCTTTCTATATCCTTCTCATCCCCCACAAGGACCACATGTATATCCTTATGCTTGATGAGCTCAATTATGGCTCCGTGTATATTTGCTTCAGGGCTGTTATCGCCCCCGAGCGTATCCACTATTATTTTCAATCTGCCCGTCCTCCTGTTTAGTGGCTTAGAAAAAGCTTTCTGAACGGGTCAGGAAAGCTTTTTAATGTAGGCTCTTCTTCTTTTATGCTGAACGGCATTGAATCTCTTCCACTGGTTACGTATCGAATGATTATCAACCAGATTGAGGTTGGTCTCAGCGTATTCTATACCGTCCTCGCGGAGCATTCTTACAAGTCCTGCTGCGATAAGTGCATTTACGCCCTTATTCTTATATTCAGGTGCTACCGCGATAAGTCCGAGATCAAGGATCTTCGGATGTTTGATGGCCTTAAGCAGTCTGCCAAGCGCCATCGGAGTTATATGTCCGTAAGACTTCTGAACCGCCTTCGACAGAGATGGGAAGCACAGTCCGAGAGCAACAACTTTATCGTTTTCATCAAGTACAACGCCGCAATGATTAAGGTCTATAACAAGCTTGAAGTTGGATATCAGCATCTTCTTCATTCCGTCCGTAAAAGGAACAGTGCCGTAAATATCCTTATATGCTTCATCAAGCAGTTCAAAGAAAGCATCGGCGTATTTATCCAGAAAATCATTAACACCATCTGCCTCACCGTAATGAAGATTGTAACGCTTCATGATGAAGTCAGCCATCTTCTGGATGGTGTCGTCTCCCTCGTCAGGTGCGTAGATCTTACTTTCTACCCACTCAACCTCTTTCTCATAGCCGCAGTATTTTATAAGCTCCTCGTAATAATCATAATTATACTGCTCTTCAAAGGTTGAAAGCTCATCAAAGCCCTCAACAAGCAGTCCCTCTCTCTCAAGATCCGAGAAACCGAGAGGTCCGCAGACTATATCCATCCCCTTTGATACGCCCCACTTCTCGACAGCATCAAATAGAGCCTTTGCAACTTTCTTATCGTTGATAGAATCGAATCTCGTGAATCTTATCCTGTTTTCGCCTGTTTTCTCATTGCTTGATCTCTGAAGTATACCGGAAATGCGCCCTGCAATCTTTCCATTCTTGTAAGCGTTGAAATACACCGCATCGCAGGTATCATAATATACATAATTCTTACTGAATATCTTCTTCTCATCACCATAAAGAGGTGGTACAAAATAAGGATTGCCCTTATACAATCTGAGCGGAAAATCGAGAAATTCCTTCTTTTCCTTTCTGGTTTTAACCTCTCTGACTTCTATCATATACCTTCCTCCTGAATAATAAACTGGTAACGCAGTTCCCACATATTATGCGTCACCTTCGAAAATACCATTTTATCTATGCTTTGCATGGAAGCTCACGCCAACTGTATTTGGTCCGCAGTGGCTTCCTGCCGTCGGATTTACATTTGTTATCTCAAGTCTGATATCCTGACCAAACCTGCTCTTAAGAAGATCAGCAAGCTCCTCTGCAAGATAAGGTGCATCGGCGTGAGCAACTATGATCCTGTGCTCCTTAACATCCTCGCCAAGCTCTTCAACGTAGCTTACAAGTCTCTCGACAGCCTTGCTCCTGCCCTTCTCCTTGCCGATGCTTACCATCTTACCTTCTTCATTCATATAAATGATAGGTCTGATGCCGAGCAGTGTTCCCATGGTTCCGGCGATTCCGGAAACTCGTCCGCTGTGTCTGAAGAACTTCAGGTCATCTGCGAAGAAATAAACCGCAAACTTATCGATCTCAGTCTTCGACCACTCTTTTATCTCATCAATCGTTTTGCCGGCTTTATAAAGATCACCGATCTCTTTAACTATATTTAAGCTTCCGATGGTAATCCCCTTCGTGTCTATATCATATATAGTTCTGAAAGGATATTTCTCCTTAAGCTCAAGTATTGCCTGATCCATCGCATCAAAGGTTGCTGACATTGCTCTTGAAAAATGAACATAGAGGATATCATTTCCATCCTTAATGAACGGCTCAAAATACTGTACGTATCTTTCCTTACTGATCGCGCTTGTATTTGGAAGAACACCGCCACGAAGCTTCTCATAAAAGCTATGCGCGTCAAAGGTATCAAAATCCTCGTAAGGATATACTGTATCACCGTCTATGCTGTAAGGCATGCTAATAAGCTTGTAGCCATATTCAGCCGCTTCTTCAGGGGTTATATCTGTATCTGTATCTGTGAAAAGTATTAACACTATATGGTACCTCCATGTTAAATCTTACTCTTTGCAGCATCTTTTATTATAACCGATTTACACCTACTTTTTCAATATGTCGATGCCATTAGAACAAGATTTTTTATGCTCTACATCAGAACGAGCATGTAATCAAATATTGGCTGTTTTCCGTCAATAACGACAAATTCTGTCCTCTTATAGATTCCCGAAAGCTTATCTTTAAGCATATCAGTCTCATCGCCGGTGGTATCCTTGCCTGCGATCAGTATAGCCACGTCATAATCTCCGCAGTTAATATCCTTCGCAAGCCCCATCACAGCATCACTTCTGTCCTCGGTATCAAGGTATATCTTATCTCCAACAAAGCCGATATAATCGCCCTCTTTTATAGCAACGCCGTCCTTGCTCGCCTCACGGTTAGCCTTGGATACAACGCCCGTAACTACAGCCTCTGCCGCTTCTTTGGCGCTTTCGATTATAGCGTCCACATCGTCTGTAGAAGTATCAAGCATAGAGATGGCTGCATAACCTTCACCGATAGTCTTGGTATCGATAACCCTTATATCCGAATCCTTATACAGCTCCGCCGCCTGGCAGGCTGTAAGATATATATTACTGTTATTTGCAAATACAAATATTGTATCTGCACATACATCATCAAAGCTCTTTATAAAATCCTCAGTTGACGGATTCATACTCTGTCCGCCGTCAACAACCGCATCACAACCGAGTGACATGAAGAAGTCTTTAATTCCTTCACCGGCTGCAACACTGACGATACCGTATTTCTTACGGACCTTCTTCCTGAAGCCGTTACTGTTCTCTGTCTTTTCCTTCTTCTCTTCAGTCTCATGATGCTGGAGAGTCATATTCTCTATCTTCAGAGTAAGGAACTCGCCGTATTTCTGACAATGATTAAGGATATTACCCGGCTTCTTCGTATGGACATGAACCTTAACGACCGAACCGTCACGGAAAGCAACAACCGAATCACCCTCACCGTTCAAGTACTCAATAAGCTCGTCAAGATTGAAGGACTCCTTATCCTTCTTGCCGCTCTGAAGCCTGAGCAGGAACTCGGTACAATAGCCGAACTTAAGCTCCGTCTCCTCATTAAATAACGAAATATCAACTTTTTTCTTCTGACCTTGGATCATCGGTTCTTCTGAAATAACCGATTCACCGGAAAGAGCCTTCCTCATACCTTCAACTATGTAGATGAAGCCGGCTCCGCCGCTGTCAACAACTCCTGATTCCTTAAGTACCGCCAGAAGCTCCGGCGTACGTTCAAGAGATGAATGAAGTTCAAGCAGAAAATCATCAAAGAAATCCTCGAAGGTACTGTCATCCTTAACCCTCTCGGATGCATATCGAACCGCATCTTTATATACGGTGAGAATCGTTCCTTCAACCGGAATCGAAACAGCTCTGTAAGCTTCTTCAACGCCGGATTTAAAGGCTTCCGAAAGACCTTTTACATCAGTCTCATCGCAGCCCTCCAGACCATGTGATATTCCGGCAAAAATACGTGAAAGTATAACTCCCGAATTACCTCTGGCACCCAGCAGCATTCCTTTTGCAGCACTCGCGGCAACCTCTTCAAGAGAAGAATTGTCGTAAGACATTACCTCGGTATTACCCGAATCTATAGTCATGAACATATTATCGCCTGTGTCGCCATCAGGAATAGGGAAAACATTGAGGTCATTGACCTCTTCTCTTTTCTCTCCAAGCATGGCAGCACCGCTGCGGAGCATGCTGGCAAATGTATTACCATTTAATACTTCCATATATGAAAAACCTCACAAAATGTCATCATAAATCCCCATTAAGATTATATTTTACCACCCTGTATATTGCAATGCTTTTTTAGGTGTCAGATTGCGACATTTGAATCTTTTTGTCCAAATTTTACTCACTTTTTGTAAATAGTCCAAAAGGAAAAGTCCCCCATTACGGAGGACTTTCCATCATAAGCCTCAGGCTACCTTCTGTAAATCTCCGGTCTCCTGCTCATCTGTTTCATATTATCCTGGAATATTTTCTGTTCCTGAGAAACTCTGTTCTTATACTCCTTCTGTATCTCATTGCTATTAAGAGGCTCCTTATTATGTATCATTTCAAGCATTCTGTCCGGTGACAGGCGAACCTTATCAACCAGCTTCAGGTATTCATTTTCAGGAACATCATACAACTTATGTGTATTTACATAGTCTCTCATCATCTTCTTAACCTTGAATCTCAACTCAGGGCGTTTCATATCTTCGAAGTTTTCATTAACCTTCAGATGCTTCTGCTCTGATTTCTTAACTGCAGGCACAATGATGCTTCTCTTAACTGTAAGATCACTGTCTTCGAGTTTTTCCTTGATTCTTCACATAGTCTATATCGTAAGCCTTACCGGTATGCTTATAGATGGCCTGAGGCAGAGATAGATTCCCTTTCAGTTCGATTCTGGAGAGTAATTCATGATCAGACCTCATAATATTATATGCAGTATCAAAGATTTTTGCGTTCATTCTATCAGACGAAATATAACAAAAGCGCAACAAAAAACAGCTGAAACTTATAGAATCAGCTGTTTTTGTTATTAAACTTCACCTACCGGAATGCCGTTCACGGTAAGATCCTCTGTAAGTTCGATCACGAGGCACTTCTTTCCATCGATAACTCTTGTATCAATGATATCCGTATGCTTACTGTTGATCCTGAGGACCATATCCTTGGTCTTAACCTCAAAGTTTCTGGTTGGCACTACATTATCTGCGAAAAGCTTCTCCTCAACCTTTACACTTGGTACACGTCTCTGTGCCTCAAAAGAAGGCATCTCCTCGCCGCTTTCGCTCACCGACTCGATATTCCTCTTGTAAATCTTCTGCATATCAAACTGATCATCAAACTTCTGGTTGAAGCTCTTCAGCTTCTCCTCGGAAACACCGCTGTTTTCAAATACATTTCTCACAGCGTCCTTATCAAGAAATACAGTTTCGCCGTTTGACTCGTTCTTTATAGTTTTTATCTTTTCGCTCAGATTCTCCTGAACAGCAAGCACAGTCTCGAAGCTTGAATCATTGCCAAGTATGTCTGAGACAAACTCAGTAAAGCCGGCCTTCTGCTGTTTAGCAGGGAGTGTTGCCGAAACCTTCAGCACTTCATCAAGAAGCATATCCTGAATAGTATCTGTTCTCTTTGTTGAATAAAGTATCATCGTATCGTCCGAGCTTCTCTCATTAAATGCAGGATAAATAAAGCCCGTCTCAGGAAGTTCAACCGCAAATATCTGTCTGAGCGTATGTATCTCACCAACTGTTTCATCAAAACCAAGTCCCGGTTTCGTCAGCTTCATCGGACATATGCTGCAGAGAATGTAGTTATAAACCTCATCAGAAGCATCCTCTTCCATTATGCCGTCCGTAGTCATTCCCGGTACATCATATGACTGATATATCAGAAGTATCAGATAATTACCGACGATATCATAACTGCTTATTATCTTATCGTAAAAGCTCTGAAGCACCTCATCATCTTTCAGTTCAGATCTTCTGATCTTATCAAGCAGGCCATGTCCTGCCGACTCATCCGCTCCACCCTCAGTAAAGGCCATATCCAGAAGATTCTTCCCCGGAACTCCTGAAAGAGTTTTCCTGAATATCTCAAGGTATTTATACATTTCCTCCTCAGGAAGATTGTAAAACGATTCATTAAAGGTCTTAACCTTATTCTTCTCGCCGTTCACATAGCAGCCTGCAAGTCTCAGTATACTGCAGTCCTGTACGCTGTCATACAGTGCTTTAATCTCATTAATCTCTTTTCTGTTCATCTTATTATGTCCTTCAAATAGTATTATATAATTTCAATGCTCTCCCATTATACACGAAAATCCCATAAATAACTATCGATGTTGCATAATATTAATATTTTCAAACATAGGGCCTGTCAATACGCACAATTATTATATCAACGTATCAATAAGAGCTTTCTTTGATTCTTT
>JAEEGF011142197.1_pt1 | contig 63242 bp, 53 predicted proteins | sample 9134171 | NCBI WGS metagenome assembly JAEEGF01 (sample SAMN16246542, study PRJNA631951) | gut metagenome | biome: gut microbiome; feature: rumen; material: AP-attached | host: Bos | place: Iran: Karaj | collected 2018-10 | reverse complement strand
TGAACGGAGACTATATAGATATTTTATAAAAGACCACTTTGCGTTTTGACCACTTTAAGCCGGGGTTAAATTGATCATTTTGATGTATTTTTTTATAGTTGAAAATCAATGTAATCATGAAATTGTTTGGCTATTCTTCACAAAAAAGAGTAGCCATTTTTATTCAAGGTGACGAAAAAATTTTTTGCTGTTGACTAATCGGAAAGTTGCTGTTATGATTTGTCTCACTTCGAAGAAATTGAAAAAAATCTGTATTCTTAACGTGCTTTATTCTCCTTCTTTGCAAAGTAAAGCATGTCTTGGCCGGATGAGACGGGATGATCCGGAAATCCCCTCATTGCCGCCGTCTGAAAGATAAGATGAATACACGAAAAGTTATTATAAAAAATATGCGTTGTTGCCCGGCATTTGCGATTGTAGTATACTTAGGCTACAAATGCAGGGGGTAATACCGGAAATGGATGACAAAAAATTCTTATTTGAAAAAGACAAGGTCTGGCATGCGCTTATGGTAATGGCGCTGCCCGCTATCGCAAGTCAGCTTATAGCGCTTGTGTATAACCTTGCAGATACCTGGTTTGTGGGGCGTACCAACAACCCGTATATGGTCGCTTCAACTTCACTTGTACTGCCTGTTTATATGATCACCATCGTCATATCAAATATATACGGTGTGGGCGGCGGAACGCTTGTGGCAAGACTTATTGGCTCAGGAAATGATGAAGAAGCAGGAAAAGTATCGGCTGCCTGTATATGGATGTCGGTGTTTTCGGGAGCAGTGTTCTCAGCTGTTTGCTTTATTATTATGACACCTCTTTTAAGAGGGCTCGGGGCAAGCGATAACATAATAGAATACTGCAGGCAGTATATGTTCTTTGTGGTCGTACTTGGCGGCATTCCTGTTATCCTTAGCAATACATTATCATCAATGCTAAGGAGCATCGGCCTTTCAAAGGAGGCTTCCTTTGGACTTAGTATGGGCGGAGTTATCAATATTGCTCTTGATCCGCTTTTTATGTTTGTGATCCTTCCTGACGGTATGCAGGTAATGGGCGCAGCTCTTGCCACTTTTTTAAGTAATCTGGCAGTTGTGGTTTACTTTATTGTGACCTATATAAAGGCGGGAAAGACTACAATTTTACGCCTTAAGATGTCTGGGGGATACCCATCAAAGAGCTCATTTGCGGCAATATTCGGAGTTGGTCTTCCTGCCGCATCAAGCATACTTTTATTTGACCTTTGCAACATCGTTATTAACAGGCTTTCTGCATCCTACGGAGATATCGAGCTTGCAGCTATCGGCATAGTTTTAAAAGCAGAGCGCCTTCCGCTTAACATAGGAGTTGGTATATGCCTTGGTATGGTGCCGCTTCTTGCTTACAACTATTCTTCGGGAAACAGAGAGAGAATGGATGCCTTCTTTAGATTCGGAAGAGGTGTTGGACTTGCAGTCGGCCTTGTAAGCGTGGTGCTTTATTATACTTTTGCACCTGTTATAATCCGCGCCTTCATTGAAAATAAGGAGACGGTTATGTTTGGAACAAAGTTCCTACGGGCAAGATGCTTTGCAACGCCTCTTATGTTCCTTTGCTTTTCAATGGTACATTTTACTCAGACCATAGGAAGAGGACAGGAATCCTTTTGGCTTGCGGTCATAAGGCAGATAGTTTTTAATATCCCGCTTTTATTCCTTTTAAACCACATTTTCGGCGTAACAGGAATAGTCTGGACCCAGGCCACAGCGGACTTTTTTACTGTAATCGTATCGTATATCATATATTTCAGGATACGAAAGAAAGAGGGCTGGCCTGTAAGGATTTAGTGGGGTGGCACAAACGTCTAAGTAATTATAAGGGGTGATGGCATGCATTTTGTGGAGGCTAAAGGAATACTGACGGCAAATGGCGGAAAATACGGCATGAACATATACCGCGGCTGCTCCCACGGCTGTATATATTGTGACAGCAGAAGCAAATGCTATCAGTTCACGCATCCTTTTGAAGATATTGAGGTTAAGAAAAATGCTCCGGAGCTTCTTGAAAAGGCGCTTAAGAGTAAAAAGAAAAAGTGCATGATAGGAACAGGTGCCATGTCAGATCCGTATATGCATATTGAGGAAGAGTTAAGGCTTACGAGAAGATGTCTTGAGATCATCTGCGGGAATGAATTCGGACTTGCCATACAGACAAAGTCTGACAGGATCTTAAGAGATATAGACCTGCTTGATGAAATTAACAGGAAGGCAAAATGCGTTGTACAGATCACGCTTACGACCTATGATGATGACTTATGCGCTATCTTAGAGCCAAATGTATGCAACACAAAGAGAAGGATAGAAGTGCTTGAAGCAATGCAGGAAAGAGGCATCCCAACCATAGTCTGGCTTACGCCAATCTTACCGTTTATTAACGACACGGAAGAAAACATAACCGCCATTCTTAACGAGTGCGCTAGGGTGGGAGTTAAAGGAGTCATAGATTTTGGAATGGGCTTAACACTTAGGGAAGGTGACAGAGAGTATTACTATGCGGCTCTTGATAAGCATTTTCCGGGACTTAAGGAACGTTACATAAAAACTTACGGCAATGCTTATGAGCTTCCAAGCCCAAAGGCACCGGAACTTATGGCTCTATTTAAAAAGATCTGCAAAGAAAATAACATGATGTATAAGCCGGATGATTGTTTTGCTTATATGAGCACTCTGCCTGAAAAATACACCCAGATGAGCTTGTTTGATTTATAAGAAGATTAATATGAGACATAATAAAGCCGGCAGGATGTTTCCTGCCGGCTCTTGTTATAAATATTAATCAAGTTCTTCGCCGTTGCTCTTTATTACCTTCTGGTACCAGAAGAATGAGTCTTTACGGCTTCTTGCAAATGTGCCCTTGCCGAGGTTGTCGGCATCTACGTATACATGGCCGTAACGCTTTGCCATCTCGCCTTCGCCGTTTGATACAACGTCGATGCAGCCCCAGTAAAGGTAACCCATAAGGTCGATTCCGTCTTCATCTACGGCATCTTTCATGGACTGAATGTTCTGGCGCATATAATCGATGCGGTAGTCATCGTGTACAGTGCCGTTTTCATAAGCATCGTTCCAGCCGATACCGTTTTCTACACACCAGAGAGGGCAGTGGTATCTGTTGTTAAATACGTTAAGAGCGATACGCAGGCACTGAGGATCTGTAGCCCAGCCCCATGCATTTGTCTTAAGGTATGGGTTTGCAACTCTGCCAAAAGCACCGCCGTTGCCACTGCCTGCTTGTGTCCCCTCAAGATGGCAGGTAAGAACGGAAGAACCATAGCATGAAAAACTAAGGAAATCGCAGGTGTATTTTTCTACGATTTTCATCTCGTCGTCTGTAAGTGGACGCTTAAGACCTTTCTTTTCCCACTCTTTGTACATATATGTAGGGATGCGGCCAAGCATCTGAACATCGGAGTAGTAAAGGGTGTGGTCCTCTGCTTTTCTTGCGGCAAGCTGGTCTGCAGGATCTGCTGTAAGACCGTAGCAAGGACCGTAAGCAAGCATCATACCGACTTTTATTTCAGGAAAGTTCTCATGTGCAGCCTTAACTGTAAGAGAAGAAGCGAGGAACTGGTTGAAAGCAGCGTTAAGTATCTGCTGTGGCTCTGCATGGATAAGACCTGCCGTAACAAAAGGAGCAGCGTCGATGCAGTTGATCTCGTTAAATGTAAGGTAGTATTTAACAAGACCTTTAAGCCTTGTAAACATAGTAGTTGCGTATTTTACGAAAAGGTCTACGCACTCTTTGCCTTCCCAGCCGTTGCATTTCTGCGCCAGGATAAGAGGAGTCTCATAGTGGTGAAGAGTGATAAGAGGCTCGATACCGTGCTCTTTACATTCTCTTGCTACGTTCTCATAATACTTAAGGCCTTCCTCGCTTGGCTCGCCCCAAGGGTCAGGGAAAACTCTGGACCACTTAACTGAAAATCTGTAAGACTTAAAGCCCATCTCAGCCATAAGAGCGATATCTTCTGCATAATGATGATATCCGTCTGATGCGATGTGGCCGGGATAGTAATATTTTGGGTCGTCAAGAGCGACAGGGACAGCTCCCTCAGGTAAATGACGCTCAGGACTTCCAAAACAAAGAGGTGTGGAACCGGTTTCACCGTTTTCCTTTTTCCATGTAACCTGTCTTCTAACGGTGTGAGAACCGTTTGTCATAACGTCGGCTGTAGCAAAAGCTCCACCGCCTTCAAGAGGGAAGCCTTCGTACTGATTGGCAGCAGTAGCACCGCCCCATAAAAAATCCTTTTTAAAACCCATGTTATTTCCTCCTAAAAATCTGTTTTAATCCGATCATAAAACATTACAGCCATGATTATACCATGTTTTAAGCTATATTAATACCCCGGAAAGAGGGTTACAAAAAAGATTGGCACGTATTATTCATGATGTAACCTTTGGGACTTTCTACGCCATGTAAATACCTTCTGCAACGAAAGGGGCGTTGCGCTATTGCGACGAGGTTACAAACATGATAAAATCATGCTGTTTTGATTGATAATTGTTACCACATCAGCGAGGGGACCACTATGTTTTCTAAGATTACTTCAAAGTTTACTAAAGATGATTTTCTTTCCATACGAGATTTTGTTAGGCTTCAATACGAAAAGACCGCAAAATATCAGCATCACATCTTAAGATTTATCGCCGGAATGGAAATAAGCATGATGATACTTGGGTATTTTAATTACAACCACAGCAATCCAAGATATCTGCCTTACATGACTCTGTATTTTCTGCTGGCGGCTGCTTCGATATTTACGGATATTGTAGTTAAAAATGCTGAAAAGAAAGGAATACTTAAAATTAGCAAAGCCCTCTCAAGGGTCGGATATTTTTATTTTGCCTTTATAGTTGCCTGGGGGCTTGCGATCACAACTCTTGACGTAACAAGAGGCGGAACATACTGGGTTGCGGCGACTGTGATAATGTCAATTGCAATATTTTTAAACCTTAATCCTTTTTATACCTCCGGAGTTGTTACTTTAGCCGGAATATACCTTATGGGCTTAAACTTTTATGTTAAAGGGAGAGTAACTGCAGGCCTTATAAACGTTGCAATATACACGCTTATCGTATGCATTATCATATTCAAGAATTATTTTGCCATGTATGAAAACTATTACATGGAATATAAACTCGAGCAGCTTTCTCTTCGTGACGGCCTTACGGGAGTCAACAACAGAAGAGCATTTGAAAATGTTGAAGACAGACAAACAGACAGCGTAAAATGCGTTGCTATCGTAGATATAGATGATTTTAAACTGATAAATGACGGAAGGGGGCATCAGGCGGGTGACGAGGCACTGCTCCGTGTTACTTCCGTTTTCAGAGAATATTTTAAGGATAAAGAGATATACAGATACGGCGGAGACGAATTTGTTTTCCTTTCCGGCTGCAGTGCATATGAAACAGCAAAAAGACTTGAAAGAGTAAATCAGAGACTTGCTGAAAGTGCAAATTCTTATTCCCTTCATATTTCGGGAGGCATAATGACAAGAGTAGAAGGAAAGAGCATAAACGAGATCCTCTCTGTGGCTGACGGGCTTTTATATGAAGCAAAAAAAGAGGGAAAAAAGAAGATTAAAGCCGCATAACTTAATAAATGACAGATCTGAGCAGATGGATGGTTCCACCTGCTCTTTTTGTATTTATAAAAATACATCATTTACCTATTGACAAGGTAGGTTGATAATGTTATCATCCTATTAACCTACCTGCTGGGTAGGTTAATAAAAACTATTTATATTTAAGGGGGTAACCGTAATGTCAAAGATTTATGCTTCAATTGATGAATTGATCGGAAAGACACCTATTGTCGAGCTTAAAGGAATTGAAAAGGAGTTTTCGCTTAAGGCAAAGCTTCTTGCAAAGGTAGAATATTTTAATCCAACAGGTTCTGTTAAAGACAGGATCGCAAAGGCTATGATAGATGATGCTGAAAAAAACGGTATTTTAAAACCGGGTGCTACAATCATCGAGCCAACCAGCGGAAATACAGGTATCGGACTTGCTTCTGTTGCGGCAGCAAGAGGCTACAGAGCTATTATTGTTATGCCTGAGACTATGTCTGTTGAGCGTCGCCAGCTTATGAAAGCATATGGTGCAGAGCTCGTTCTTACAGAAGGGGCAAAGGGAATGAAGGGAGCTATCGCTAAGGCTGAAGAGCTTTCAAAGGAGATCCCGGGAAGCTTTATTCCTTCTCAGTTTACAAATCAGGCCAATCCAAAGATCCACTACGAGACTACCGGCCCTGAAGTATTTGAAGACACCGACGGAGCAGTAGATGTTTTTGTTGCAGGCGTTGGTACAGGCGGAACATTATCAGGTACCGGCAAGTATCTTAAAGAAAAGAAACCATCTGTTAAGGTTGTTGCTGTAGAGCCAAGTGACAGCCCTGTTCTTTCAAGGGGTCAGGCAGGACCTCATAAGATCCAGGGTATCGGTGCAGGCTTTATTCCTGAGACCCTTGATACGAAGGTTTATGATGAGATCATCGCCGTAGAGGCAAATGATGCATTTGAGACAGGACGCCTTGTAGGACATAAAGAGGGCTTCCTTGTAGGTATTTCTGCAGGTGCTGCCGTATGGGCAGGTATTGAACTTGCAAAGAGACCTGAAAATGAAGGAAAGACCATCGTAGTCCTTCTTCCTGATACAGGAGACAGATATCTTTCAACACCGCTCTTTGAGCAGTAAATTACTATACCAGATTTTGAAAAGAGGATTTATAAATGTTTATTTATGCAGACAATGCAGCGACAACGTCGGTAAGCAAAACTGCGCTTGATGCCATGCTTCCCTGTTTTACCGAAAATTACGGCAATCCGTCAAGCCTTTATGAGGTAGGACAGAATGCAAAAAGTGCGCTTGAGGGGGCAAGAAACGATATAGCAGCAGTTTTAAATGCTTCACCTCGCGATATTTATTTTACTTCAGGCGGAAGCGAGGCAGATAACCAGGCTATCGTATCTGCTGCAAGAATCGGAGAAAAGAAGGGTAAAAAGCACATAATCTCAAGCAAGTTTGAGCATCATGCGGTTTTACATACTCTTAAAAAGCTTGAGAAAGAAGGCTTTGAAATAACACTTCTTGATGTACATTCAAACGGCATAGTTGATCCGAAAGAAGTTGCAGATGCCATAAAAGAAGATACATGCCTTGTTACGATAATGTATGCAAACAACGAGATCGGTACCATTCAGCCTGTAAAGGAGATAGGTGCCATCTGCAGAGAAAAGGGCGTCCTTTTCCATACAGATGCGGTTCAGGCAGCAGGCCATCTTCATATCGACGTAGAAGATCAGAATATTGACATGCTTTCAATATCAGGCCACAAATTCCACGGCCCTAAGGGAACCGGAGTGCTTTATGCAAGATGCGGCATTCTTCTTACAAATATTATTGAAGGCGGTGCCCAGGAGCGAGGAAAAAGAGGTGGTACAGAAAACGTACCTGCAATTGTCGGTATGGCGGCAGCTCTTAAAGAAGAAAATGCCAATATAGATGAAAATGCCGGAAAGCTTATAAAGGTAAGAGACAGGATAATAGCAGGTCTTGCAAAGATCCCATACTCTGAGCTTAACGGCGATAAGGAAAAGAGACTTCCCGGCAACATTAACTTCTGTTTTGAGGGTATTGAAGGAGAATCGCTCCTTTTACTTCTTGATGATAAGGGAATATGTGCTTCATCAGGTTCTGCCTGTACTTCAGGCTCCCTTGATCCAAGCCATGTACTCCTTGCCATAGGCAGACCTCACGAGGTGGCTCACGGCTCACTTAGACTTTCTCTTGGAAATGACATTACCGAAGAAGCTGCGGATTACATTATCAGATCCGTAGATGAGGTTGTTACATATCTTCGCAATATGTCACCTTTCTGGAAAGACCTTGTAAGCGGCAAGAGACCACACGTATTTAAAGAGTTTATGGAGGTGTAAGAAAATGGCATTATACAGTGAAAAAGTTATGGATCATTTCAGAAATCCAAGAAATGTGGGAAGTATTGAAGATGCAGACGGTATAGGAGAGGTTGGAAATCCTGTCTGTGGTGATATAATGAAGATATATCTTAAGATAAACAAAGAGCAGGTTATTGACGATGTCAAATTTGAGACCTTCGGATGCGGAAGCGCCATAGCATCAAGTTCTATGGCTACAGAGCTTATAAAAGGTCAGCCTGTATCTGAGGCTCTTAAGCTTACCAACAAGGCAGTTACAGAGGCTCTTGACGGCCTTCCTGCACACAAGCTTCATTGTTCTGTGCTTGCAGAAGAGGCTATTAAGACAGCGGTAAAGGATTATTACGATAAAAACAGTATCCCTTACGACCCTGCAGATTTCCCTGCAGGGGAAGACTGTGAGCACTGCGCTATGCACTAAGGAGGGATTAAATGATCTCAACAAGAGGCAGGTATGCACTTCGCGTTATGATCGATCTTGCAAAAAACGGCAGCGGCGACTTTATACCCATGAAGGATGTGGCAGACAGACAGGGAATATCACTTAAATATCTTGAACAGATCCTTCCGGTTCTTTCAAAAAACGGCCTTGTTGAGGCTGTACACGGAAAGGGCGGCGGATATAAGCTTGCTAAAGATCCTTCAGATATTAAGGTGGGCGAGGTACTGCGCCTTACCGAAAAAGAGCTGGCTCCTGTGGCCTGCCTTGCGGAAGGGTCGGCTGCATGCGAGAGAATGCCAAAGTGTGTCACCATAAGCTTTTGGAAAGAATACAACGAAGTGGTAAACGAATTTTTAGACAGCAAAACATTGGCTGACTTTTAGTGTCACATGGGTGTCGCATGGGGACGGAGTCAGTACGACATTTTTTCTCAAAATGTCGTACTGACTCCGTCCCCATGCGACATTTTACTTAATTAACTGAAAGTTTATACATTTTTTATTAACATATCCCCTGCTTATATGTTATCATGTCTGACGTAAAACGACGGAATTTTTATTAGGAGATTATTTATGCTGCAATTAAAAGAGATTAGAAAAGACTACCCTGCAGGAGATGGCGTGGTTCACGCATTAAAGGGTATCAATCTTACATTCAGAAGAAATGAATTTGTTTCTATCTTAGGTCCTTCCGGCTGCGGAAAGACTACACTTCTTAATATCATCGGCGGTCTTGACGGTTACACAAGCGGTGACCTTGTTATAAACGGCAGATCAACAAAAGCCTTTAAAGACCGTGACTGGGATACTTACAGAAATCATTCCATAGGATTTGTTTTCCAAAGTTATAACCTTATACCTCATCAGAGCGTACTTAGCAATGTGGAACTTGCTCTTACCTTATCAGGAGTATCAAAAGCAGAAAGAAGAAGGAGAGCAAAGAAAGCCCTTGAGGATGTGGGACTTGGAAGTCAGCTTTCTAAAAAACCAAGCGAAATGAGCGGCGGACAGATGCAGCGTGTAGCAATTGCCCGTGCTCTTGTAAATAACCCTGAGGTAATCCTTGCAGATGAGCCTACAGGTGCCCTTGATACAGAGACAAGTATCCAGGTAATGGAGATCTTAAAAGAGATCTCAAAAGACAGACTTATCATTATGGTAACTCACAACCCTGAGCTTGCGGAAAAGTATTCAACAAGGATCGTGCGTATGCTTGACGGCGAGATAAAAGACGACACAAATCCTCTTGACATAGCCGCAGAAAACAGAGAACGTGAGCTTGACAGAGACGAGCGTATCGCAAAGATGAAAAAAGGTAAGAGAGACAAAAAGTCTTCAATGTCGATATTTACCTCATTCGCTCTTTCCTTAAATAACCTTTTTACAAAGAAAGGACGTACCATACTTACCTCATTTGCGGGAAGTATTGGTATAATCGGTATCGCCCTTATCCTTTCTATTTCAACCGGACTTTCGGCTTACATAGACAGAGTTCAGGAAGAGACCCTTACCGCATATCCTCTTACCATAGAGTCAAAGTCAATGGATCTTGGTGCCATTATGTCAACATTCCTTGGACGTGGCAACTCAGACCACGATCATCCAAAGGACAAGGTTTATGTAAATGATTCTCTTTACAACATTGTGGATGCCATGAGCAATATCGAGGTTACGGAAAATGACCTTAAGTCCTTTAAAAAGTACCTTGAAGATGAGTACGCAAAAGATGGAAGTGACCTTAACACGGCCCTTAACGGTGTTTCTTATTCATATAATATAAATATGCCAATCTACACCAAGAATGTGGATGGTGAGATACTTCTTTCAGATGTACAGGCGCTTATGAGCGATATTTACGTACAGAATATGGGACTTAGCAGCAGCGCGGCAAGCGAAGTTTTAAATGCCAGCGGAAGCAATCCGATGTTCAGACTTGCGGGAAACGGCATGAGAATGTGGCAGGAGCTTCTTCCGGGGCTTAAGGGAGAGTCGGTAAACGACGTTCTTAAAAAGCAGTACGATGTTGTATACGGCGAGTGGCCAAACGATTACAACGAAGTAGTGCTTGTACTTAACAAATACAATGAACTTGACGATATCACACTTTATGCTCTCGGACTTGTGGAAAAAGAGCATATTGATGCCATAACAAAATCCGCTATGGAAAATGAAGGAAACAAAGCCGAAAGACTTACAAAGACCTGGACATACGAAGAAATCTGCTCTCAGACTTACAGGCTTGTACTTCCTTCTTCCTGCTATGTTTACGATGAGGAAAAACAGGTTTATACGGACCTTCGCGAAACAGATACGGGCCTTAATTTCCTCTACGACAACGCAGTTCCTCTTAAAGTAACGGGTATCATAAGACCAAATGAAGATGCAAACAGCAATATGCTTTCAGGCTCTATTGCTTATACGAGCAAGCTTACAGAGTATGTTATAGAAGAAAACGGCAAATCATCTGCCATAAAAGACCAGCTTGCAGACGAAAATGTGGACATCTTTAACGGATTTACCTTTAAGAGTGCAACAGAAGGCTATACAGATGATGAAAAGGCTGCAAAGACTGATGAATATATAAACGGCCTTACAGATGAAACAAAGCTTATGCTCTATACAAGACTTATGAGCATTCCTTCCGATGAAGAACTTGCAAATATGACAAAGCAGGGCATGGAAGGCCTTGACAGAAAGGCTATGGAAGGCCTTTTAAAAGAAGCTATGACATCCCAGATGGGTATGAGCGAAAGTCAGGTTGAAGAATATCTTTCTTCAATGTCAGATGAAGATATGACAGCCTACACGGAAAAAGTCATATCGGAAAAAGCCAAAGCTGATTATGCGGCAGGAGTTATGGCAAGATTTCAGGCCATGTCCCCTGTAGAACTTAAAGCAGGGGCAGATGCGTACTTTGACGGTCTTTCTCTTGAAGAAAAAGCAAAGATATTTGAAGATGTTATAGAGCTTTCAAATTCAACCCTTGAAGAAAACCTTGAAAAGCTGGGATATGTGTTCCTTGATGATCCTGCTACCGTAAATATTTATGCAAACAGCTTTGAAAACAAAGATAAAATAGAAGATGCCATTGCATCTTACAACGAAGGCAGAGAAGAGCTTGAAAAGATCGAGTACACCGATTATGTGGGACTTATCATGAGCTCTGTTACCACTATAGTAAATGCCATTACATACGTGCTTATAGCATTTGTGGCTATTTCACTTGTGGTTTCATCTATTATGATCGGTGTTATCACACTTATCTCAGTTCAGGAAAGAACAAAAGAGATCGGTATCTTAAGAGCACTTGGCGCAAGCAAGAAGAATGTATCAAGCCTCTTTAACGCAGAGACAGTTATTATCGGATTTGCTTCGGGACTTATAGGAGTAGGCATCACGATCCTGCTTTGCTTCCCGATAAATTCAATAATCCATAGTCTTACGGGAATAGAGAGCCTTAACGCTTACCTTCCTCCGGTTGCGGGTGTGATCCTTGTGGGAATAAGCGTATTCCTTACACTTATCTCAGGTGTTATCCCGAGCCGCAGCGCAGCAAAGAAAGACCCTGTGGTTGCATTACGAACCGAATAAAAGGCGGATGCCGTCTTTTATATCACTTTCGGAAAGGCCTGCAAATCCAAAGGCAAAGGAAACCGGAAGGTCGCTTTTTTCAAATAAGAATTCGGAAATACCATAAAGCCTGATGCCTTTGTTTAAGGCAGAGGCTGCAATATCTTTTTCATTGTTAATATCAGGGAAGCTGACAGTAACAAAAAGTCCCGCATCTTCATCAAGGATACGGAGGTTGCTGCCGGCTTCTTTTATTGCATTTATAAGGACATCGTGTTTTGCGCGGTAAAGCTTTCTTGTACGGTTAAGATGCCTTTCGTAAGAGCCTTCGTTTATAAATGCGGCAAGTATCAGCTGGTCGATCCTTGAGACAGTGGAAGCGTAGTGTGAAAACCTGTTTTTGTACACCTTAAGAAGTGAGTCCGGAAGCACCATATATCCGGCTCTTATGGCAGGAGCGATGGTCCTTGAAAATGTTCCAAGGTAAATCACTCTGTCATTTTCATCAAGCTCCTTTAAAGCAGGGATAAGGCGCCCTTTGTATCGAAACTCACTGTCGTGATCGTCTTCGATGATATATTTACCTGTCTTTGCGGCAATATCAAGAAGTTCTTTTCTTTTTGAAGCGCTCATGATAACCCCGAGCGGGTACTGGTGGGAAGGGGTAACATAGACCGCTGCCGCATTGCTTTTTTCAAGGCCAGAAAGATCGTGACCTGAAGGAGTTACGGGAATTGGGACTATATCTGCTCCAAAACCTTTAAAGATCCTGTAAGCCTGCATATAGCAGGGGTTTTCCATGGCAATTGCAGAAGGGATGGAAAGAAGTTGAATAAGGAGCTGAAAAGAATAGTCTGCTCCCGCACATATGATAATGTTGTCAGGACTTACGTTAAACCCACGAAAACCTGCAAGATAGCCGGCTATAGCCTGCCTTAATTCGTATTCACCCTGCCTGTCACCAAGAAGAAAAAGATCGCTTCCTCTTTCGGAAAGAAGCCTTCTGTTAAGGCGCTGCCATGAGGCGTATGGGAAAGTACCTGTATCAAGGGCAAAAGGAGAAAAGTCGTACTTGTAAGGAGAAGATAGGGCGGCCTTTTTAATAGCCGGCTTTATCTGACTTATCCTTGCTTTTTGACTGCCTGTTATCTGAGATACGATATAGCCGCTTCTGTCCTTTGAATCTATATAACCTTCCGAAAGCAGCTGATCGTAAGACATCTGAACGGTGTTGCGGCTTACGGAAAGATGGGAAGCAAGGGCTCTTGTGGAAGGAAGCTTTGCGCCTGCAGAAAGATTCCCTGTATTTATCTCATTTTTAATATGTGAATAAATCTGTTCGTACAGCGGTTTTCCGCCTTTATTAAGGTTGATGGTAAGCATATCTGGCACCTCTCTTTTAAGATGATTTTAGTAAAACCACAGTGCCAAGTCAATGATCATTCACATCTTTTTCACATTGAGAATAAGTTTGGCTGTTGACGATGGGGTTTTCAGACTATATAATGAAAGTGTTTGGGGTTTTAAAAATTCAGAGGAGAAAAAAGAATGAGTTTTGGAATTGTTTTAGCTGTCTGTGGAGGCTTGTCACTGTTCCTTTACGGAATGAAGATGATGAGTGACGGTCTTGAAAAGGTTGCGGGTGCCAGACTTCGCGGCATTCTTGCAGCGACCACAAAGAACAAATTTGTGGCAGTTTTGGTCGGTACTTTAGTTACCGCTATTATCCAGTCTTCAAGTGCCACTACCGTACTTGTGGTGAGCTTTGTTAACGCCGGGCTTATGACTCTTACAGAGTCAGTTGGTATTATACTTGGTGCCAACATCGGTACAACCATTACCGGACAGCTCATTGCCTTAAACCTTACCGATATGGCACCTATATTTGTGCTTATCGGTATAATTATGATCATGATGATCAAAAAGACATCTGTCCGTAAAACCGGAGAGATCATCTTTGGTTTCGGTCTTCTTTTCATAGGACTCGGAACCATGAGCGGCGCTCTTGAAGGCGTTAAGAGTATGCCTATTATCGTAGATACTCTTGCTTCATTAAGGAATCCTGTACTTGCCATACTTATCGGTTTTGTAGTTACAGCGATCTTACAGAGCTGCTCTGCATCCATCGGTATCGTTATGGTACTTGCAGCTCAGGAACTTATTCCGGTTCCTATCTCGTTTTACCTGATACTCGGCTGTAACATCGGTGCTACGGCTACAGCTATGCTGGCTTCATTAAGCGCCAAGAGAGACGCAAAAAGAGCAGCACTTATACACCTTCTTGTTAATATAATCGGTGCCGTTGTTAATGCCGTCATCCTCTACTTCTTTATGGATGAATTCATTATGCTTCTTGACACCATTACTAAAAATGTATCAAGCGTGCCTGTTAACGGCATTAACGATAAGATCGCCAAGAACATAGCAAATGCCAACACGATATTAAAGGTAATGCAGGTACTTGTTGTATTCCCATTTACAAATCTTATCGTTCGCTTTACCGACAGGCTTGTACGTAAGGAAGATACGCAGCAGGACGGTATGCATCTTGAGTACATAAGCGAGCATTCCGTATTTTCACCGCAGGCTGCTATTCCTGCCACTACTCAGGAGATCATCAGAATGGGCAATATAGCTTTTGATAATCTTGACCGTGCCATGAAATGTCTCCTTGATCGAAATGTAGAGGGAACAGAAAAAGTTTACGAAACAGAAAAAACCATTAATTACCTTAATACAGAGATAACAAAGTACCTTGTAAAAGCCAACCAGCTTTCACTTCCTGTTGCCGACCGTAAGTCGCTTGCAGGTCTTTTCCATGTGGTAAGTGATATCGAGCGTATAGGTGACCATGCGGAAAATGTGGCTGACTTTACAAAACAGATGGTTGAAGATAATTTCTCATTCTCAGAGCAAGGAGAAGAGGAAATAAGAGATATGTACGAGAAGACCAGAAAACTTCTCGGATATGCTCTTGAGATGTTCTCAAAGAAAACAGAAGAGCATCTTCATGAGATACTTGATATAGAGGAAAATATCGACGATCTTGAAAAAGAACTTCAGATGCACCACGTACACAGACTGACAGAAGGGCTTTGCTCTGCTGAGTCCGGTATGGTATTTTCGGATCTTGTTTCAAATCTTGAAAGAGTTGCAGACCATGGTACCAACATCGCATTCTCTATCCTTAACAGAAAAGATGAGATGAACAGAGACGAACAGGCAGCAATAGCTGACAGAGACGAATAAGTATAGCTGGTTCGTAACCATCGCCTTTTACGAAAAAACTCTTTACAAAAAGAGAGCTTTGTGCTATATTATACGGGTTCCAATACGTTTACTTAGGTTTTGGTCACTCCTTGACCTTTACCTCAGTGATCGCATATCTTATATTTTAAAGGAGAAAAGAAATGATTACAAAAGAGAAAAAAGCAGAGATCATTGCTAAGTATGGCAAAGACGCAAACGACACAGGTTCTACAGAGGTTCAGGTAGCTCTTCTTTCATTCAGAATCGCAGAGCTTACAGAGCATCTTAAGAGCAATCCAAAGGATCATCACTCAAGACGTGGTCTTTACAAGATGATCGGTCAGAGACGTGGTCTTCTTGAGTACCTTAAGGGCAAGGATATCGAAGGTTATCGTGCACTTATCGAGAAACTCGGTTTAAGAAAGTAATCGAAATCCAAGGCGACAGGCGATAAGCTTGTCGCTTTTTTTCTAACTGTTTTGGGAGGGGCTTATGAGAAAGAAAAGAATAATATCATTTATACTTGCTGTATTTATCCTTGTTTCATCAGGGAATACAACGGCTTTTGCAAAGAGCAAAAAACTTACGGCAGCAGAAAAGCTTCTGATCACGCCGACCCTTACATATTTTGCGCAGGTTATCGACCGTTATTATATTGAAGATGTTGACGTGGAAGGTCTTGTAAATACTGCCCTTGATAAGATCACATCCGATATGGATACGGCGCAGATGCTTAATGTTGTGGTAAGCGAACTTGAAGATCCATATTCGGTTTATTATTCACCTGAAGAATATAAAAACGTGGTAGATTCAGATACCGGCAGCTATTGCGGTATAGGCGCGACCATTCGCAAGGACGAAGAGACAGGTGCGCTTCTTATCGTAGAGCCGCAGGCGGGAAGCCCTGCAAAAAAAGCCGGTCTTAAGGCAGGAGATCTTGTATACAAGGTAGACGGAGTTAAGATCACCAAAAAGACTATTACGCAGATCCAGAATATGGTAAAGGGCGAAAAGGGTACTAAAGTTGTCCTTACCATCAAGAGAAAAGGAAAGACAAAGAAGATCACTGTAGTAAGAGACGAGATCGTTACAAAGACCGTAAGCTACAAGATGCTTAAGAAAAATATCGGTTATATCAAGCTTTCACAGTTTGAAGAGATGACTGTATCACAGTTTGATTTTGCGATAAACGACCTAACGACAGATGGCATGAAAAAGCTTATCATCGATCTTAGAGGAAACCCGGGAGGCCTTCTTTCTTCGGTATCAAAGATACTTGACAGACTTCTTCCTGAAGATATGCTTCTTTCTTACATAGAAAACAAGTACGGAGACAGAGAAGACATATACACAGAAGACGGCCAGGAACTTAACATGCCTATAGTGGTTCTTGTAGACGGTAATTCCGCAAGTGCTTCTGAGCTTTTTACAGGAGCTATGAAAGACTACGAGAAAGCCACCATTATGGGAACAACCACCTTCGGAAAAGGTATAGTACAGGGTTTTGTTATGTTTACAGACGGCGGTGCCCTTAAGATCACCACTTCAAAATACTACACACCAAGCGGTGTCTGTATCCATAAGAAAGGCATCACTCCTGATCTTATCTTAGAAGACGATCCGGATACAAAGGCCGATGAGCTCCTTAATGAGGCTGTAAGTTACATAAAGAAAATGAAGTAAAAAGATTGCCCCTTTACCTTAAATAATTAAAGTTTAAGGCAAAGGGGTATTTTTGCGGGAGGCTTTTATAATATTTGCAAAAGAATTGTTTCTGTGATATACTCACTATGTATGCGTGTGGGGAGAGATATTCCGAGACTTCTGAAAAGTTTGCAAGCCCACGGTTTGCGTGTTTTTCAGTTGTTTCGGTCTCTCCCTATGGATAAACAATTTTCATGCCCTTAAAAGCAGGGCAGAACGGAGGACACATGTTTAAAAGTTTCAGTATGGAGCTTGCAGGTCGTACACTTACAGTTGATACAGGCCGTGTGGCAGCTCAGGCAAACGGTGCAGCCTTAATGCACTACGGCGATACTACAGTTCTTTGTACCGCTACAGCTTCAGACGCACCTAGAGACGGTATTGATTTCTTCCCTCTTTCAGTTGAATACGAAGAGAAGATGTATGCCGTAGGAAAGATCCCGGGTGGTTTTAACAAGAGAGAGGGTAAGGCTTCAGAGAACGCTATCCTTACCAGCCGTGTTATCGACCGTCCTATGAGACCTCTTTTCCCTAAAGATTACAGAAATGACGTAACACTTGACTGTATGGTAATGTCAGTAGACCCTGAGTGCCGTCCTGAGCTTGTTGCTATGCTCGGCGCTTCAATCTCTACATGTATTTCAGATATTCCTTTTGACGGTCCTTGTGCTATGACTCAGGTAGGCCTTATTAACGGCGAATTTATTGTCAACCCTAATCAGGAGCAGTGGAAAAACGGAGATCTTCAGCTTACCGTTGCTTCTACAAGAGAGAAAGTTATCATGATCGAAGCAGGTGCCAATATCGTACCTGAGGCTAAGATGATCGAAGCTATCTATATGGCACACGACATCAACCAGACTATCATCGAGTTTATCGACAAGATCGTTGCTGAGGTTGGTAAGGCTAAACATTCTTACGAGTCTTGCGCTATCCCTGCAGAGCTCTTTGATGCCATGAAGGCTATCGTTACACCGGAAGAGATGGAAGAGGCAGTATTTACAGATGAGAAGCAGAAGAGAGAGGCTAACATCGCTGCTATCACAGAGAAGCTTACAGAGGCATTTGCAGACAACGAAGAGTGGCTTGCAATCCTTGGTGAGGCTATTTACCAGTACGAGAAAAAGACAGTACGTAAGATGATCCTTAAAGATCACAAGCGTCCTGACGGCAGAGAGATCACACAGATCCGTCCTCTTGCCGCAGAAGTAGATATTATTCCTCGTGTACATGGTTCTGCTATGTTTACACGTGGTCAGACACAGATCTGCAACGTTTGTACTCTTGCTCCGCTTTCTGAGGTTCAGAAGGTTGACGGACTTGATGACAACGTTACACAGAAGCGTTACATGCACCACTACAACTTCCCTGCTTATTCAGTAGGTGAGACAAAGGTTTCAAGAGGACCGGGACGCCGTGAGATCGGCCACGGAGCTCTTGCAGAGCGTGCGCTTATTCCTGTACTTCCTTCAGAGGAAGAGTTCCCATACGCTATCCGTACCGTATCAGAGACTTTCGAGTCAAACGGTTCCACATCTATGGCTTCAACATGTTCATCATGTATGTCACTTATGGCTGCAGGTGTTCCTATCAAAGCTATGGTTGCAGGTATCAGCTGTGGTCTTGTAACAGGCGATACTGATGACGATTTTGTTCTTCTTACAGATATCCAGGGTCTTGAGGACTTCTTTGGAGATATGGACTTTAAGGTAACCGGTACTACAGAAGGTATCACTGCTATCCAGATGGATATCAAGATCCACGGTCTTACACGTCCTATCGTTGAGGGTGCTATCGCAAGATGCCGTGATGCCAGACTTTTCATTATGGACAACTGTATGAAGCCTGCTATTTCAGCTCCAAGACCTACAGTTAACGAGTACGCTCCAAAGATCATCCAGATGTCTATCGATCCAAGCAAGATCGGTGATGTTGTTGGTCAGAGAGGTAAGACCATAAACGCTATCATCGATGAGACAGGCGTTAAGATCGATATCTCAGATGACGGATTTGTAAGCATTTGCGGTACAGATGCTGCAATGATGAACAAGGCTCAGAAATATATCGAGACCATCGTTACAGACTTTGAAGAAGGTCAGATCTTTGAAGGAAAGGTTGTTTCCATCAAAGAGTTCGGTGCTTTCCTTGAGTTCGCACCTGGCAAAGAGGGTATGGTTCATATCTCAAAGATCGCTAAAGAGAGGATCAACCACGTTGAAGATGTTCTTACCCTTGGTGATGTTGTTAAATGTATCTGCCTTGGAAAAGATAAGATGGGCAGAATCTCATTCAGCATCAAGGATCTTCCACAGGCCTAAACTAACAGAGGCGTAAAGAATGGTTAAGGTTCGAAATCTAAGCAACGGTATTCCTGTTGTTATTGAAAATATGGATTACTTAAGGACAGTCTCTTTTGGAGTCTGGGTCAGAGTAGGCTCTGCGTTTGAAAATGTAGAAAACAACGGTATGAGCCACTTCCTTGAGCACATGTTTTTTAAAGGTACAAATAAAAGATCCGCTAAAAATCTCGCCGATGACATGGCTGTCATCGGCGGGAATCTTAATGCGGCCACAACTAAAGAATATACAAGTTTTTATGTTACCACACTTGATGAGCATATAAATGCTGCTATAGATATAGTCAGCGATATGCTTATTTCTTCAAGGTTTGATGAGGACGATTTTGAGCGCGAGAAAAGCGTGATCCTTGAGGAGATAATGATGTATGATGACTCTCCTGAGGACGTGGTACATGAAAGACTTCAGCAGACAGTCTGGAAAAACCACCCTCTGGGCTTCCTTATTTCCGGAGAAGCAGATGTGGTAAAAGGTTTTACAAGAGACTCTCTGGTTGATTTTTACAAGACTCACTACGTTGCAGACAATATGATCATTTCTGTTGCCGGCAAGATAAATGAAGAAAAGCTTATGGAAAGTCTTGAAAGAGGCTTTGGTAAAGTAAACGGCGGAAGCAACAGATTTTTCCTTACTACTCCTGAGTACAACAAATCTATGTACGTGGAGGAAAAAGATATAGAACAGGTTCACATGAACCTTGCCTTTCCGGGTACTACGGTCAATTCAGACAAGAAGTATGCCTTTGCCGTAGCAAACTCAATCCTTGGCGGAAGCGATAATTCCAGACTCTTCCAGCACATCAGGGAAGAGATGGGTATGACATATTCGATCTACTCTTATGACAGTCCTTATCTTAGAAGTGGTCTTTCCCATATTGATGTGGTTCTTAACCCTTCAAACCTTGAGGCTGTATTTGATGGTATCCTTTCTGTTATCAGAGAATACAGATGTGACGGTATGAGCGACGAAGAGCTTTCCATGACCAAGACTCAGATAAAGAGTGAGCTGCTTATTGCAAATGAAAGCAGCAGGACACATATGGAAAGCAACGGCAAATCTATGATGTATCGCGGCGAGCCTCTTGATCTTCGTGAAGTTATAGATAAGATCTCTGCAGTAAGCAGAGAAGATGTAACAAGAAGTATCCAGGAGTTTTTTAATCTTGGACAGATGAGTGCTTCGCTTGTTGGAAATGTTAATGTTTCCGGTAAAAAATATATAGAATCATTTATATAATGGCCTGATCTTTAGACTAATGAACACTAGTTATCATGCATAAGCGCCTGTGGCTTAGCTGGATAGAGCATCGGCTTCCGAAGCCGAGGGTCGCAGGTTCGAATCCTGTCAGGCGCATAATAGCATAAATGCAAAAAGAAACTCCTAAGTTAACGCTTAGGAGTTTCTTTTACATAATGATAGAACATTCTGCAAATTTTCAGATAATTTATTGTTGTGAAGAGTATTGTGAATATAGTATAATAAGATAACAGACTAACGGACAGGGATTATATAACACGGGATGTTGGGGAATGAGCAATATACAGGCAACCAAATCACGGAGGTAATCTATGGGCTACGATATGTACTGGATCTCCACATTAACATATGCGGTCATTCTTGGTATTTATCTTAAGAAAGATACAGAGGCCAAAAGAAAACCCGATGCAACGGAAAAAGCATATAGAACGTTGCTTTCATGGGTTTTGTATTTCTGTCTTCAGGATACATTATGGGGGCTTTGCGATTCCGGAAGGATAGCAAGCGATGCGGTGTTCTTTTTTGCATCTACTCTTTTTCATGTTTCTACGGTTCTCACCACATTTTTCTGGCTGAATTATGTGCTTGTTTTTATGGATGATAAGAAGAAACGTGCTTTTCTTACAGCCGATGGTGTTATTATATTAATTGCAGTTTCTCTGCTTATTGCAAATTACTTTAAGCCTATAGTGTTTACCATAAGAAACGGTGTTTATGTAACTGAAGTATTAAGACCGGTTTCTTTCTTCTGTCAGTATATAGTTTTCCTTTTTTCGGCGATCATAGCTCTTTTTCATATGCTTACAGAAAAGGAAGAAAACAGAAAGAGAGCATTAACGGTATTTATTTTTACATGCGCACCTATACTTCTTGGCGCATTCCAGTTTATGTTTCCAGACGCACCTTTTTACAGCCTTGCCTACTTCCTTGGCTGCGTGATCATTCACGTTTTTGTTGTGGCAAAGGACAGAGAACTGGCTGAAAAGACGCTTATATTAAAACCGCTTATCGATACTTTCCATACAATGCATCTTATCGATATTGAAAACGATACTGTTCAGACTTACATTCAGCCTGAGGGCTACGAGTTTCTTTTTGAAGGCGTAACAAGTGCCAGAGAAATGGTTAAGATAGCATTTAGTCATTATATAGCCGATGAATATCAGGATATAGTGCTTAAGTTTGTGGATCTTGATACGCTTTCTGAAAGAATGAGCAGAAAAAACAGAGTTTCTCTTGAATTTATCGGGAAAAACTACGGCTGGTCAAGACTTACCTTTATCTCCGTGGAAAAGGAAAACGGGATCCAGAAGAAGGTTATGCTGTTTTCTCAGAACATTGATGATGAGAAGAAAAACAAGATCGATCTTATTTTCAAGTCTAACAGTGATGAAATGACGGGACTTAACAACAGACGCGCTTATGAGGCAGATCTAAAGGAGTACATGCATAAGATCGTGCCCGATGATCTTGTGTTTGTTTCTATGGATATAAATGAGCTTAAGATAGTAAATGACAGCATCGGTCATGAGGCAGGAGACGAGATAATCCTTGCTGCTGCAAAATGTATGAAGAAGTGCTTTGGCGTTATAGGAAAGGTATACAGGATCGGCGGAGACGAGTTTGTAGCCATTATAAATGCGGATGAGGGCTCTCTTGAAAATATAAAAGAGGCATTTGCAAATAATGTGGCAAAGTGGAGCGGCAAGCTTGTGGATCACCTTTCGGTTTCATGCGGATATGTAACAAAGAAGGACCTTCCTGAAGGAAGTCTGCATGACATGTCTCTTCTTGCAGATAAGCGCATGTACGAGGATAAGGCAAATTATTACAGAAGAAAGGGCTTTGACAGGCGAGGACAAAAGGATTCAAGAGCCGCACTCATTGCGCTTTACAGCCGAATACTTAAGATCAACATAACGAAAGATAATTATGAAGTCATATTCTTTGATAAGGATGAAAGGCTTGTTTCGGAAAAGATCTCTGAAGTGTTTGCGGAAAATGCAAAAAGCGGAAACCTCCATACGGACGATCTTGAAAAATATATTGCGCAGACAAATCTTGCCTATATGAGAGATTATTTTGCAAGAAAGAAAAAATCTCTTACTATTAACTACAGGGCAAGGAAAGAAGGAGAGAAGGAAGAATACGAAAAGAGAGTGATAGAGATCATACCTGCAGAAGACTACAAAGACGATGACCAGAATCTTTATCTTTATGTAAGATATCTTGACAGATAAAAGAACCCCTAAGAGTGCAACATTTTATTTCACTCTTAGGGGTATTTTAAAGTTATGCTCTCTTAAATTCTACTTTGTTTTCGTGAAGTCCGAAGAAACGGGTCTGCTGAGTGATGGTGAGCTTATCACCTTCAAATGTAAGTACATAATCATCAGCTGCACATGTCTCGATCTTTCTGTTTGTAAGGACAAAGGTGTTGTCGCTTGTCCACTTTCCGTACATAAGGCACTGATCAACAAGATCAGGAACCTTGTTTTCTCTGTATGAACCGTCAAGAGCCACTGTAAAGTTCATCTTGCTTCCGTCTTTTGTAACTACGTCAAAGAAAAGATCGGAAGAACCGAATTTAAGGCTTACCTCTTTAATAAGTGTACCTTCTGCAGCAGGCTTAAAGAAGCCCATACCGCAAAATGAGAGATTTCCGTCTGTAAGTACATACTTACCTTCAGCATCTTTCTGGCAAGGTGAAACAGGTGATCTGTCAGGTGATGGAAGTGCAAGCATCTTCATTCTTCTTGCAAGGTGTTCTGCAGCTGCTTTATCTTCCGCAAGCTTTGTATCAGGTGAAGGAAGAGAATAGTACCACTCCCAGATGGTATCAAGAGCTTTTTGCGGCATTTCTCCGCCGGTAGCACCCATAGCACACTCTGTGATGGCAAGGAGCATGTTGTACTTAGGGAATACGATGGTAAACTGTCCCATAGCTCCGTCAGCTCTGTATACACCTTCAGGTCTGCACATCCAGATCTGGTAGCCGTATCCTACGAAGTTGTCTTCTGCAGGAGGGTTAACTGCACGCTCGGTAGCGGATTCATTCTGAAGAGAAGTAGCTTTTTTAACGTAATCTTCTGCAAGGATACGCTCGCCTTCCCATACACCGCCGTCTGCATAAAGCTTCATAAGTCTTAAGTTGTCTTCTGTGGTAGCGTACATTCCGCCGCCACCCATCTCAATACCGTCAGGCATACAGATGCACTTTAAGTTGTCTGTGTCGATACCGATCTTGTCAAAAAGACGTGTACGAAGGTATTCGATCATACCCTGACCTGATCTTTTCTTTACGATGGCAGCAAGAAGGCTTGAACCTGTGGAATTATACATAAATGATGTACCCGGCTCATCTTCAACAGGAGTGGCAAGGAAATCCTTTATCCATTCCATTCCGCCCATTGGCATAGTCTTCATACCGCAGGCCATGGCAAGAACATGTTTAACTTTAAGCTTTTTAAGATTCTCTGAAGGATCCTTTGGAGCCTCATCAGGGAAAATATCTATAACTCTTTCTTCAAGGTCTACAAGCCCCTCTGTATATGCGATACCTACTGCTGTAGCGGCATATGTCTTGGTGTGAGACTGAAGACCGTGACGGATTCCCGGAGCATAAGGTGTCCACCAGCCCTCTGCACATACCTTTCCGTCTCTCATTATCATAAGGCCGTGTGGCTCTGTCCAGCCCTCTTCAAGCTTGTCGATAAGTTTTTCAATGGAGCCTGAAGGAATACCTACAGATTCCGGACTAACGCGTTCAAATTCTTTTCTCACTTACTTTTCCTCCTTTAAAATACGTGTGTTTCGTTATTTTTCTGCAGCGTGGCAGAATAATCCCGTTTTTATATTTTTATGATATCAGTTTACATAATAAAAGTCTTTTAATTTTGCCTAATTAGGTTGCAAAAAAGTACGGAATGAAGCATTATATTTGTATAATAATGATATGAGTAAAGGAAGATCGCATGCAAAAAAACGTACTTGAATACCTTGAAAATATAATAAAAGTCTGCCCTGAAAAGACGGCATTTGAAAGTAATGAAGAGGGCATTTCTTTCCTTACGCTATATAAAAAGGCAAGAGCTATAGGAAGCTATATGGCAGAAAAGGAAATCTGCGGAAAGCCTGTGGCGCTTCTTCTTCCCAAAAGCCCCATGGCGGTTGCAGCATTTTTTGGATGCATATACGCAGGGTGTATATACACGCCTATAGATCCGGGGCTTCCTAAAAATCTATTAAAAGAGATCTTAAAAAAGCTTGATCCGCCGATTATGATCTGCAGCAAGGAAACGGCAGATGCCGCTAAAAAGTCAGGATTTTCCGGGCAGATCTGCGATATTACCAAGATCCTGGATGGCTGTATAAATGAGGAAAAGCTTAAAGAGATAAGGACATTACAAAAGGCAGATGACCCTCTTTATATAGTATTTACATCAGGGTCTACAGGAAAACCAAAGGGCGTGGTGGCCACGCATTACTCTGTTATTGATTATACCGAAAACCTCGGAAAAGAGCTTGGGTTTAATAAAGAAACAGTCTTTGGAAACCTGGCACCGATCTTTTATGATGCCTTTTTAAAGGAGCTGTACCCTACAGTAAAATATGGGGCAAAGACGGTGTTTATACCGGAAGGAACGGTTATGTTTCCGGGTAAGCTGATCTCTTTTCTTAACGAAAAGAAGATAAATACGGTCTGCTTTGTTTCTTCGGCGTTTTCGCTTATTTGCGCTCTTGGCGGTTTTGAAGAAGAAAGACCAGAATACCTTAAGACCGTAGCCTTTGGAGGAGAAAGGCTTCCTGTAAAGTACCTAAAGGAGTGGCAAAAAGCTGCGCCGGAGGCTGACTTTTTTAACCTTTACGGAGTTACCGAATGCACTGGGATGAGCTGCTTTTATAAAGTAAACAGGGATTTTTGCGAAAATGAAAATATCCCAATTGGCCGGCCTTTTGATGGTACAAAGGTGCTGCTTTTAAAAGAAGACGGAAAAGTAGCAAAAGACGGGGAAGAAGGGGAGATATGTATAGAAGGCGCCTCTCTTACCCTTGGTTATTATAAAGATAAAGAAAAAACGGATAAGGCCTTTGTAAAGTCCCCTCATGGCGATCTTATGTATAAAACAGGAGATCTTGGCGTAATGAATGCAAAAGGGGAGCTTATGTTCCTTGGAAGAAAAGACTCTGTTATAAAACACATGGGGCATAAAGTAAGCCTGCTAAAAGTAGAGGAGACGGCGCTTGCGCTGCCTGAAGTAAAAGAAAGCGCCTGCATCTTTAACGAAGAAAAAAATGAGATAAGCCTTTTTTATACCGGCGATCTTTCAGAAAAAGAAGTTTATGTTTATCTAAAGAAAAGCTTAGCAGCCCACGAACTGCCGGGAAGGCTCAAAAGACTGGAAGAAGTGCCGCATCTTAGCAACGGAAAAACAAATAAAAAAGCACTGCAATAAAAAATCAACTTGTACATAAAATAATGCTGTACAAGTAATAAAAAGTGTGCTATATTAAACATGTTATAAAAATGTTTACTGACTTAATTCGATATAATGATCCCCAATGTGAAAAACCGCCGAAGGCGGTTTTTTGCGTTTTTGTTGATAAACCGTACCCTTGCATTTTCCATCCAATTCTGCTATCATATATACCGCATGGGAAACAATCCATTTTAAAGAGAGATAATAATATTATGAAATATAAATACAAACAAATAATACTTAGCGTTACCGCAGTCGTTATGGTAGTAGGACTTGCGGTATTTAGTACAAAGCCGACCAATGCCGGCAAAGCAAACGAAAGCGATATTGCTGTGGCAGATAATACTGCCACGGGCAGTGAAGAAAATGAAAATAAAGAACCTGAAAGTACTTTAGCTACAGAGCCTTCTATAGAGGTTACAGATCCTCTTGCGGCCAGCGAAAGCGCTATAGATGTAAAAGAGCCTGAAGTTAAAGAATTTAAGGCAAATAATAATCAGGAAGTAACAGATCTCGTTACCGAATATCTTCTTGCAAAGCTTGACTGCAGCGAGGAAAGACTCAAAGAAGTAGTAGACGATATGTCAAAGATCGATATTACAGATATCTCAAGAAGAACGGAAAAGATCGAAAGTTACGACAGCATCGAAGTATATACCATAGACGGACCTACCGAAGGCTCATATATCGCAGTATCTTATGAAAAGCTTAAGATAAGCGGTATCAAGACTTCTTCAAGCGGACTATATATCTTTTACGTAAAGCCTGCATCCGACGGAAAGCTTAAGATATGCTTTTCTGACATAGAAGAGGCAGAAGCAGATGAGTTTAACCGTCTGGTAAGTGAAAATGAAGACATTACAGCTCTTAGCAATAAGGTTGAAGAAGAGTTTGCAAAAGAGATAGAAGAAGATGAAGACCTTCTAAATTATTACAATGAGCTTAACAGCATCAATGAAGAATCATCTTCCGAAGAATCTTCAGATGAAGAATAACAATTAAAGAAAAACCTTTGGGCGTTCGCTTACCGGACGCCCATTTCTTTAAGAAAGGATTTGCATGGAAGAAAGCAAAGGCGAGAGAATAAATAAATATCTTGCTGCGGCCGGAGTCTGCTCAAGAAGAGAAGCAGACAAAATGGTAGATGAAGGCGTAGTTACAGTAGACGGAGCGGTTGCCACTCCCGGAACCAGAGTTTTGCCGGGGCAAAAAGTTGCAGTAAACGGCAAGATCATAGGTGGTAAAGAAGAGCAGATAATCATAGCTTTTAATAAGCCTGCAGGTATCGTATGTACCACAAAAGATGCTCATGCAGAGCAAAATATAGTGGATTACATAGGCTTTGATAAAAGGATATTTCCTGTGGGAAGGCTCGATAAGGAGTCTGAAGGGCTTATACTTCTTACAAATGACGGAGAGCTGTCTGACAAGATATTAAGAAGCCGTAACGAACACGAAAAGGAGTACGAAGTGACGGTCAACAGACCCGTTACCGAAAGTTTCATCAGATTTCTTTCAGGGGGCGTATTCCTTGAAGAACTGAACGTTAAAACAAAGCCCTGCAAAGTTAAAAAGACCGGAACAAACACATTTAATATTATCCTTACCCAGGGGCTTAACAGGCAGATAAGACGAATGTGCCGCGCAGGGGATTACCACGTTAGAAAACTGAAAAGAATAAGGATAATGAATATTAAGCTTGGCGACCTTCCGATAGGAAAATGGAGAGAGCTTAGCGATGCGGAGAAGAGGGAACTTAATGGCGGAACTTAAAGAAAAAATGGAAAACCTCATTTCAAGGATAAATGAGGCAAACAGGGCATATTATCAGGAAGCAAGAGAAATAATGAGCAATTTTGAATACGATGCTCTTTATGATGAACTTGTTAAACTTGAAAATGAAAGCGGGATAGTCCTTGCGGGAAGCCCTACAAAAAAGGTGGGCTATGAGATAGTAAGCGAGCTTCCAAAAGAGGCTCATCCCCAGCCTCGTCTTTCTCTTGCAAAGACAAAATCGGTTGATGAGCTTGCGTCCTTTGTGGGAGATAAAGAAGGTGTGCTTTCCTGGAAACTTGACGGGCTTACAATTGTCCTTACATATGAAAACGGAGAACTTGTAAAAGCTCTTACCAGAGGAAACGGCGAGATAGGTGAGGTCGTTACCGCAAATGCAAAAACATTTGTAAATGTACCCCTTACCATCCCTTTTAAGGGACATTTTGCGGTTAGAGGAGAAGCAGTCATCCATTATTCGGATTTTGAAAGGATGAACGCTGAAATAGAAGATGAAGAAGCAAAATATAAGAACCCTCGAAATCTTTGCTCCGGCTCTGTAAGGCAGCTAAACAGCGAGATAACCGCAAAAAGAAGCGTAAGATTTTATGTTTATGAGCTTCTTGAAGCAATAGAGCAGGGGAATGACGAAGGTCAGATGTCTCTTTTTGATACGGATAATTCCGAAGGAAAGAGCGTTGACTTTAAAAACAGCAGAGTAAATCAGCTTGAATTTGCAAGAAAACAGGGCTTTGGCGTTGTTGAATACAAAGTGGTAACAAAAGACACCATGGTTGAAACTGTGGCTTACTTTGCTGAAAAGATCAAAACATACGATATACCCTCAGACGGTCTTGTGCTTTTGTATAACGATATAGCATACGGAGTAAGTCTTGGCAGGACAGCCAAATTTCCGAGACATTCCATTGCCTTTAAGTGGCAGGATGATACGGCAAAGACAGTGCTTCGCGAGATAGAATGGAGCGCTTCAAGAACCGGACTTATCAACCCTGTAGCGATCTTTGATCCTGTAGAGCTTGAAGGGACAACCGTAAGCAGAGCCAGTGTCCATAACGTCAGCGTTATGGAAAGCCTTGGCCTTGGCATAGGCGATGAGATAAGCGTATATAAGGCCAATATGATAATCCCGCAGATCGCAGAGAATTTTACAAAAAGCGGAAATTGCAGACCGCCGCAGGTCTGCCCGGTATGCGGGGGAAAGACTCAGATAATAGAAGAAAATGATGTAAAGGTTTTAAAATGTATTAACCCTGATTGTCTTGCAAAGAAGATGAAATCTCTTGCACTTTTTGTAAGCAGGGATGCCATGAATATAGAAGGAATGAGCGAGGCTACCATAGAAAAGCTTATGGAGATAGGCGCGCTGCACGAACTGTCCGATTTCTTCAAGCTTAAGGACTACGAGTTTGTTATAGCAGGGCTTGAAGGTTTTGGAGAAAAATCCGCAAGAAATATGATAGAAGCTGCGGAAAAAGCCAGACACACAAGTGCCGTAAGGATTCTTTATTCTCTCGGGATACCGGGCATCGGACTTGCGGGGGCAAAGCTTATCTGCAAAGCCTTTGAGGGAGACTTTGATAAGATAAAAAATGCTACAGAAGAAGAGCTTACAAAAATAGATAAGATAGGACCTGTTCTTGCGGGAGATTTTGTAAAGTTTTTTGCAAAACCTGCAAACGTTAAGACACTTGACGATATTTTATCTGAAGTGGTCATCGAAAAAGAGGAAACCTCCGGAGATGACAGCCTTTCCGGCAAAACCTTTGTTATAACGGGAAGCGTTACCCATTTTGCAAACAGAAATGAGGTAAAAGACCTTATCGAGAGCAAAGGCGGGAAAGTGACAGGCAGTGTTACAAAGAACACAGACTATCTTATAAATAACGATATAACATCCGGTTCTTCAAAGAATAAGACAGCAAAAGAACTTGGGATCCCGATCATAACAGAAGAAGATTTCCTTAAGATGATCCGGGGCTGATTTTTATCAATGAGGGGGTAATAAATATGCCGATCAAAGTGCAGAATGATCTTCCTGCAAAGAAGATCCTTGAAGATGAGAACATTTTCGTAATGGATGAAAAGAGGGCGTTTACTCAGGATATCCGTCCCCTTGAAGTGGCCATACTTAACCTTATGCCATTAAAAGAGGATACTGAGCTTCAGCTTTTAAGAAGCCTTTCAAACACTCCGCTCCAGGTAAACGTTACTTTTCTTACTACAAAAAGCTATGTGGGAAAAAACACTCCTCTTAGCCATCTGGATCAGTTTTATCAGACCATAGACGATGTTAAAGGAAAGAAATTTGATGGCCTTATAATAACCGGCGCCCCTGTAGAGCAGCTTCCTTTCGAAGAAGTTGCTTACTGGGATGAACTTTGCGGCATTTTTGAATGGAGCAAGAGCCATGTCACCAGTACTTTTCACATTTGCTGGGGAGCCCAGGCGGGTATATTTTACCACTATGGCATACGAAAAGAAGAACTTAGCGGAAAACTCTTTGGAATATACGAACACAGGGTTATGAACAGAAAGGTTCCTCTGGTACGAGGCTTTGATGATGTGTTTTTTGCGCCTCATTCAAGATATACCGCTATAAGATCAGAAGATGTAAAAAAGGCGGAAGAGCTTGTGATCCTTGCAGAATCCGATGAGGCAGGAGTCTTTCTTTGTATGAGTAAAGACGGAAGACAGATCTTTGTATTCGGACATCCTGAGTACGACAGGATAACCCTTGCAAATGAATTTAACAGAGATCTTGATAAAGGACTTGATATACAGATACCAAAGAACTATTATCCGGATGATGATGCAAGCAAGCGCCCGCTCCTTAAGTGGAGAGCTCATGCAAATGCACTTTATACCAACTGGCTTAATTATTATGTATATCAGGCTACTCCTTACGATGTGGAATCCATCGGAAGGTAAAAAATTACATTAAAAACCATATTACTTTATGTAAAGTGTGGATTTGTTGTGTATATGGGATGTATTAGGCGTTGCAAATACTCAAAGTATCGTGTATAATGAGACATGTGTTTAGGGGCAAACTGCTTGAAAGAGCAGGACGCAAAGCCAACGGGTCTAAGCTGATATATCAGTATGACAGCCGGCTGCAGCACAGTGTATTGATTACAGGCCCTTAAGAGAAATCTTAAGGGCATTATTTTTGCCATATTATGGCAGTAGGGGAAGGTTAGGATAAAATGAAGATCTTTATCGCCAGATTATCCGTCGCCTTGGCTGTGATCGCTTGCATTTTGCTACATGTGGGTTTTTCTGCTGATGCTAAAGCAGCTATGGCGCAGGCCGCTGCGGGGGCTCCCGTTAGCGGGTTACTGATCGATTATGTAACGAGACATCACTTACATATCATGGCAGTAACTATTTTTTTATGTATCCTTATTGTTCTTTACGTTATGGAAAGAAGCAGGATGCAGCTCCGTGTTCAAAAAGAGATAGCCAAAAAATCGGCACAGGAAGAATCAAAATACCGCGTTGCTATGGAGATAAGCAACGACATCCTTTTTGAATACGATATAGAAAATGACCTTATGGTCAATTCTCCGAGGTTTACAGACGTTTACGGCAGAAATAACAAGATTGAGAACTTCAGAGAGTCAGGTTCCGAGATCAGGTATATCCACAGAGAAGATCTTTCGGTGTTCAGAGATTTTATTGACGATCTTATCTCCGGCAAAGAGATGATAGAACACGAATTTCGTGCACTCGGGGCAAGCGGAGAGTACGTTTGGAGTCATCTTCGAGGAAAGACTATTTTTGATGAAAACGGCAAGCCGGTAAAGGTTATTGGTAAGCTTGTTAATATCGATCTTCAGAAAAAAGAGCTTGAAAAGCTTACATATATGGCTCAGATGGATCCTTTCACCGGAGTATATAACAAAGAGGTTTTCTCAGAGATAGCAGATGCCTGTCTTAACGAAAACAGAAAAGAAAGCAACTTATATGCTTTTGCCATAATAGACATAGATAATTTTAAAAAGTTCAACGATACCTACGGACATCTTTTCGGAGACCGTATATTAAAAGAGATCGTTAATATAGCAAAGTCAGTCTTTGCTAAAAATGGAGATATAATCGGCAGAGTCGGCGGAGATGAATTTGCGGTCCTTATGAAGGTAGGCGGCAAAGAAGAAGCCGACAGCAGGATATCAAAATTTATGGAACAGGTTCGTAACTCCAGAGTGATAGATGATAAAGAGGTTTCCATTACCGTCAGTATGGGAGTTTCAATTACTGCCGAAAAGACAGATTATGAAGAAGTTTTTGAAATGGCAGATTCTGTTCTTTACGATGTTAAAAAGCAGGGCAAGAATGATTATGCCTTTGCAGGTTGATTTGACAAAATATCAATATGAGTTTAAAATTTATGAGGTGCCCCAAAAAGGCATCTCATACTTTTTTTAGAGGTAAGAAAATGAAAAAACTTGGAGTTATCGGAGGCCTTGGGCCCCTTGCCACAGCATATTTTTATGAGCTTATTACCAATATGACCGATGTTTCCTGCGATCAGGATCATATAGAGATAATAATAGACAGTAAGCCGGGTATACCGGACCGTACAGGCTTTATTATCGGAAAGTCCGATAAAAGCCCTCTGCCGCAGATGATAGAGGCAGGAAAGCTTCTTGAAAGCTGCGGGGCGCAGGTAATCGCCATACCTTGTATCACAGCTCATTATTTCCACGAAGATCTTGTTAATAACATAAATGTGCCTATCATCAATCTTATAGAAGAAACAGTAGGCTATCTTAAAGATGCAGGCTGTAAAAATGTGGGTATCATGGCTACAGACGGAACGGTGCAAAGCGGTCTTTTTCAAAAAGAACTTGCAAGACAGGGTATGGGCTCTGTAGTTCCTGATGCAAAGCACCAGGCAGATGTTATGCACCTTATATATGAAAATGTCAAGCTTGGCAGGCCTGTAGATATGGACAGGTTTTTTGGCGTAAAGACAACGCTTCGCGAAGCCGGGGCAGATGTTATTATACTTGGCTGCACCGAACTTTCTGTAATAAAGGCAGACTATAAAGTCGGAGCAGGCTTTATAGACGGGCTTGAGGTGCTTGCAAGAAAGTCTGTAAATATGTGCGAGGCACCGCTTAAGAGTGAATATAACGACCTTATTACAAAATAAGTTTAAAGCTTTGTGTAAGTTTTGATAAAACACTTTACAAGCGGAGCATTAGGCTATAAAATAATTTGCAAAGGTTCGTATATAAGAATAAGAGGAGAAACAAAGATATGTTAGATTTAAAATTTGTCCGTGAGAATCCGGAAGTTGTTAAACAGAATATCCGTAACAAATTCCAGGATGCAAAGCTCCCTCTCGTAGATGAGGTTATCGAGCTTGACGCAAAGAGACGTGCCACACAGCAGGAGGCTGACGATCTTCGTAACAGCCGTAACAAGCTCTCTAAAGAGATTGGTGCTCTTATGGCACAGAGAAAGAAAGAAGAAGCTGAAGCCGTTAAAAAACAGGTAGCTGAAAATGCAGCAAGACTTGCAGAGCTTGAGGGCGTAGAGACAGAGCTTGATGAAAAGATAAAGAAGATCATGATGACTATTCCAAACATCATCGATCCAAGCGTTCCTATCGGAAAAGATGACAGTGAAAATGTAGAGATCCAAAAGTACGGTGATCCTGTGGTTCCTGACTTTGAGATCCCATATCATACAGATATCATGGAAAGCCTTCACGGAATCGACCTTGATTCTGCAAGACGCGTAGCAGGAAACGGTTTTTACTACCTTATGGGCGATATCGCAAGACTCCATTCCGCAGTTATCGCATATGCAAGAGATTTTATGATCGACAGAGGTTTTACCTACTGCGTTCCTCCTTTTATGATTAGAAGCAACGTTGTTACAGGTGTTATGAGCTTTGCTGAGATGGATGCCATGATGTACAAGATCGAAGGTGAAGATCTTTACCTTATCGGTACCAGCGAGCACTCCATGATCGGAAAGTTCATCGACCAGATGATAAACGAAGAAGAGCTTCCAAAGACTCTTACATCCTACTCACCTTGTTTCCGTAAGGAAAAGGGTGCTCACGGAATTGAAGAGCGCGGTGTTTACCGTATCCATCAGTTCGAAAAGCAGGAAATGATCGTTGTATGTAAGCCGGAAGATTCTAAGATGTGGTATGACAAGCTTTGGCAGAACACAGTAGATCTTTTCCGCAGTATGGATATTCCTGTTCGTACTCTTGAGTGCTGCTCGGGTGACCTTGCAGATCTTAAGGTTAAGTCCTGCGACGTAGAGGCCTGGAGCCCTCGTCAGAAGAAGTACTTTGAGGTAGGAAGCTGTTCTAACCTTGGCGATGCTCAGGCCAGAAGACTTAACATCCGTGTTAAGGGCAAAGACGCAGAAGGAAACAACACCAAATACTTTGCACATACTCTTAATAATACCGTTGTTGCTCCTCCTCGTATGCTTATCGCCTTCCTTGAAAATCATCTTCAGGCAGACGGAAGTGTTACTATTCCAAAGGTACTTCAGCCATATATGGGTGGAAAGACAGAACTTCGTCCTTAATTAATATATTTTTTATAAATATTTTGTTGATTTTTGGCTTAAATACATATAACATAGCAGGGAGAAACAATTTTCCCTGCTATTTTTTTAAAGAGGTTTAAGTTTTGTTTGGTTATGTAAACGTATATAAGCCTGAGCTTAAATTCAACGAATATTATGAGATCAGAGGTTTTTACTGCGGGCTTTGCAAAGAACTTAAAAAGAAATACGGTGCTTTCGGGCAGATGACGCTTACGTACGATATGACATTTCTTATTACTTTGCTTACTGCTCTTTATGAGAGCGAGGTTATCACAGATAACAGGACATGTATAGCTCATCCTCTTAAAAAACAGCTTATACTTCAGTCTGAAGTTACAGAATACGGGGCTGACATGAACATGGCTCTTACGTTTCTTAAGTTTAAGGATGATTATAACGACGGTGAAAAGTTAAAAGGCTCTGCCGGTATGGCGGTCTTTAAGAAAGCCTATAAAGAAGTGGCGGCAAAGTATCCGAGACAGTGCGGCGTTATAGAAAGTAAACTTTCAGAGCTTGACTCTCTGCAGGAAAAATATAAAGATGACATATCAGATCCGCTTACCCAGATAGAAGCCACAAGCAATACTTTTGGCGATCTTATGGGAGAACTGTTTGTATATAAAGATGATAATTGGAAGGAAAGACTATATAACATCGGTTTTTACCTTGGCAAGTACATCTATATCCTTGACGCATATACAGACATTAAAGACGATATAAAAAGCGGTAACTACAATCCGCTTAAAGGAATATATGAAAAAGAGGACTTTAAAAATTTGGTAGGCGAGATGCTTACACTCCAGATGTCAGAGTGTGTCAGATATTTTGAAGAACTTCCTATAGTCAAAGACGCGGGGATCCTCCGCAATATTTTATACGATGGTGTCTGGAACAGATTCAGAAGGGAGAATGAAAAAGATGGCAAATGATCCTTATCAGGTACTGGGCGTTAATCGCAACGCTTCAGACGAGGAAATCAAAAAAGCATATAGAGAGCTCAGCAGGAAATACCATCCTGATTCTTACGAAGGAAATCCTCTTGCAGATCTTGCTGAAGAAAAATTCAGAGAGGTTCAGGATGCTTACGACGAGATAATGAGACTTCGGGGAGGCGCCGGAAATTACGGCGGCAGCTACGGGAATCAGGGTTATCAAAGCGCCGGAGGTTATGGCGGTCGAAGCAGTGGCAACGGCGAGAGCCTCGAGCTTCAAAATGTTTATCACCTTATTATCCAAAGAAGGTTCAGAGAGGCTTTAAATGCTCTTAATGCCATTTCAAACAGAAATGCCAGATGGTTTTACTATTCGGCTGTTTCAAATCTTTCCCTTGGCAATAAGATACTTGCTCTTTCACAGGCACGTCAGGCCAGTATGATGGAGCCGGGGAATACTGATTATGCCCAGCTTGTGGCACAGATCGAAGCAAACAACAACACCTATGTAAGTAACAGATACAGGTCTTATGACGGTGGCCCGGATATCGGTAAGATGTGCTGTGACCTCTGGATCGCAGATACCCTCTGCGAATGCATGGGAGGGGATCTTTGCAGATGCATGTAAAAACAAAAAAGATCGCTATAAGCGGCATATGCCTTGCCCTTGCTATGATGCTTATCCTTGCAGGCAGTCTTATAGATGTAAGCTCGCTTAGTTTTATGCTCCTTGCATCTTTTGTACTTGGTATTGTAGTAAATGCCTGCGGGCTTAAGATGTCGGCTGTTTATTTTGTGGCATCTGTGGCACTTGGCTTTTTTATATTGCCGGTTAAGCTCCATGTTCTTACCTACGGACTTATGGAGGCCTATATCCTGATAAGAGAGCTTCTTTGGGAAAAGGTCATATCAAAGAAAAATATAAAGAAGATTACATACCTTCTTATAAAGCTTGGTATATTCAATCTTCTTTTTATACCGCCGGTAGTCCTTATTTCTGACTTTTTATTCACTCCTGCAGATACCGGTTTTATGAGAGTATGTCTTATACTTCTTGCTGAAGTTGCTTTTGTTATTGCAGATATGGCTTATGACGTATTTGTAAGATACATACTTTCAAGACTTAAATTTTTAAAAAATTAACTGTTTTTGATTCATTTTTAAGTACACATCACAAATTTTAAGAACCTTTCACAAAAGATTGTAATTATATCATGTCTTTTGTGAAAGGTTTTTTTGGAAAATTAAAAAAATGTAATTGTATAACAATTAGCGTTATGCTAAAATTTATTCATGCGGTTTAAAAAAGAGGAGGAAAATCGCGGAAAATTCACGGATTAAAGAGACTTAAGGAGAGGCAGGGAGAAAAATGAAATTACCAAAGATCCTGAATTTTAAAAGGGCGGGGAAGCCGGATAAAATCGGGAAAGATGAGACAGCAGAGATTGAAGTATTAAACGAAAAAGAAGACGTAAAGGCGGAAAACATTCTGCCGGAGGAGGAAAACATTCCCGAAGAGATACTTGATACTGAGGGAATGAGCAAAGAGGAGATCGAGAAAGCAAAGAAAAAAGCTGAAAAAGACAAGAAGCGAAAAGCTATGTTTTCAAGGATCGATGAGATTAGAAGACTTCGTGAGGAGCGTCAGGCAAAGCTTCAGGAAGAAAGAGAAGCAGCCGAAAAGCTTTCTGATGATGAGGCTGACGAAACAGCTGCGGGAAACACATTTTTAAACAGTATTAAAGTAAAACTTACAGGTGCATTTCTTATACCTGTTGTGCTTATAATCGTACTTGGTATTGTTTCCTATAACAAGGCCTACAGCGGTATTATTACAAATTATGAGAAGGCGACCCTTACATCTCTTGATATGATGGGAAGCTATCTTTCCGCAGGACTTGATTCTGTTTCCGGCAAAGTTTTTGAAATAGTGATGAACAGCGACTGCCAGAAATATTATGCAGGCTTTTTAAAGAGCGATGCATTCGAAGAGAGTACCCTGTTTAAGAGAGTTCAAAGCAGTGTTGGTACCACAGCAAACCAGGACAGCAAGATATCTAATATTTCTATCCTTGGCGAATACGGTACAGGTATTCAGAACTCTACAAATATTTCAAAAGATAAGTATGAACAGGTACTTGGCACCGAAGAGATAAGCTCTTTTGAAAATTCTAAAGAAAAATATGCGTGGATCGGTGAACATACCAAGATAGACGATATTCTTTCTCTTAAGAGTGAGAATTACGCCATTTCTTATGTAAGACATATTCTTAATCTTGCAAATCAGAATTGTGGTCTTATCATTGCCGATATTTCAACAAAATTTATATCAGATACCCTTGCAAAGAGTAACCTTCCGGAAGGGTCTGTTATCGGATTTGTAACGCCTGATTACAGAGAAACTGTATATACGGATGAAAAGCATAAAGATAAATTTGCAGAATTCTCATTTATCTGGTCGGGTTTTGAGCCAGAGTCTGAAAGCACTGTTTCAGAAGACGGCGAAGAGATAACAAGAGGATACAGATACGGCAAATATAAAAACAAGGATTACCTTTTCCTTTATTCAAAACTTGAAGTATCTGATTCATGGGTATGTGCCCTTGTTCCAAAGAGTGTTATCGTTTCTCAGGCAAATGCGGTTAAGGTTGTTACTGTTATAATGGTTATCATTGGTTCTGTTATAGCAATCGGACTTGGTCTTATCCTGTCAAACGGTATCGGATCTGCCATAAAGGCTACAAACAAGACCATGGAAAAGACCGCAGGCGGCGACCTTACAGCAAAGGTTCATATGAAGCGTAAAGACGAGTTTGCTTCGCTTTCAAAGAGTATCAACAGTATGATCGACAGCATGAGGAATCTTATTTTTGATACCAAGAGGATAAGTGAGACGGTAGCAGGCTCTGCTCAGGAAGTTGCAGGAACCTCAGAGCTTATCTTAGAGTCAACGCAGGCTATAAACAAGGCTGTAAATGATATCGACGAAGGTGTTAACGATCAGGCAAAAGAAGCTGAGGCCTGCTTTGTACAGATGAATGACCTTTCAGATCAGATAAAAGAGGTTCATGAAAATACCGACGAGATTGCACAGATCGCTGAAGAAACGAAGCAGACGGTTGAAACCGGTATAGGCACAGTAGAAAATCTTAGTGAAAAAGCAAACGATACAACTAAGATCACAGATGTGGTGATTGAAGATATCAAGAAACTTGAGGCTGAGAGCAGATCCATTACCTCTATCATTGAGACTATCGATGATATTGCAAGTCAGACAAATCTTCTTTCACTTAATGCTTCCATAGAAGCGGCCAGAGCAGGAGATGCGGGAAGAGGATTTGCTGTAGTGGCAGATGAGATACGTAAACTTGCAGAGCAGTCGAAAAACTCGGCCAGTGAGATCGGAAAGATCATAGAGAAGATCCAGAAGATGACAAGAAGCACTGCTGACAATGCAAAACGTGCTCAGGAAACCGTTGCTTCACAGGCTGAAGCTCTTAGCGAGACTGTTTCATCATTTGCGGCAGTAAATACTCAGGTTGATAAGCTTAATGACAACCTTGCAAAGATCGCAGAAGGAATAGCTGTTATGGAGCAAAAGAGAGATAAGACCTTAAGTTCTATTGAAAGCATTTCAGCAGCATCTCAGGAGACTGCAGCAGCGACTACAGAGCTTGGCAGTGCGGCAAGCGAGCAGGTAAGAGCGGTAGAAGCCTTAAATAAAGCAGCCGAAGGACTTGGCAAAGACAGCGAAGAGCTTGAAAGCAGCATAAAGAATTTCACCGTATAAATTTCCTTTGATTAATGGAAAAAGGCCCAAAGAGCGGCAGCGCCCTTTGGGTCTTTTTCTTTGTTGCAAAACATTATCCCCTAAAGATAATATCTTGAAGGCTTATTTAAGCAATCCTGCTTCTTTCATCTTCATGGCACGAACCTTAAGAGGAAGACCAAAGAGAGTGATGAAACCTTCTGCATCGTGGTGATCGTAAAGGTCGCCTGTAGTAAATGAAGCAAGAGACTCACTGTAAAGTGAGTAAGGTGAAGTGGTTCCTGCTTTGATAATGTTGCCCTTATAGAGCTTAAACTTAACTTCACCTGTTACAAACTGCTGGGTACTTTCTACAAAAGCCTGAACAGCCTCGCGAAGAGGTGTGAACCATTTTCCTTCGTAAACTATCTGAGCCATCTTATTTCCCATATCTTTTTTAACTTCCATGGTAGCGCGGTCAAGAACCAGTTCTTCAAGCTGCGCATGAGCTTCCATAAGAATGGTTCCGCCAGGTGTCTCATAAACGCCGCGGCTCTTCATACCAACCACACGGTTTTCTACGATATCTACGATACCAATTCCATGTTTTCCGCCAAGCTCGTTAAGAGTGGTGATGATCTCAGATACCTTCATCTTCTTGCCGTTAACAGAAGTAGGAATACCTTTTTCGAAGGTCATGGTAACGTATTCTCCCTGATCCGGAGCTTTTTCAGGAGAAACTCCAAGTACCAGAAGATGATCGTAATTTGGTTCAAGAGCAGGGTCTTCAAGTTCAAGACCTTCATGGCTTATATGCCAGAGATTACGGTCTCTTGAGTAGCTTGAATCTGCAGAAAACGGAAGATCTATGCCGTGAGCCTTGCAGTAATCGATCTCATCCTGACGGGACTGCATAGTCCACTTGTCATCTCTCCAGGCTGCGATGATCTTAAGCTCAGGAGCAAGAGCTTTTATACCAAGTTCAAATCTTATCTGATCGTTTCCTTTGCCGGTAGCACCGTGACAGATAGCTGTTGCACCTTCTTTCTTGGCAATCTCTACGAGTTTTTTTGCAATACCGGGACGTGCCATACTTGTTCCCAGCAGATATTTGTTTTCATATACAGCACCTGCCTGTACGCAAGGAACGATGAAATCATCACAGAATTCGTCGATTATGTTTTCAATATATAATTTGGAAGCTCCTGATGATAACGCTCTTTCCTCAAGACCATCAAGTTCTTCTGCCTGTCCGCAGTCTACGCAGCAGCAGATCACCTCATAGTCGTAATTTTCTTTAAGCCAGGGTATGATAGCGGTAGTGTCAAGTCCGCCTGAGTAAGCCAAAACAACTTTTTCCTTCATAATTATTTCCTCCCGAAAGTGTTTATAAATTTATTTTTTTATAAATATACAACAGGTTTGAATAAAAATCAAGTGTTTTCTGTATAAAAATTAAAAAATACTTGCATAATATACAAAAATGGTGTATAAATAATGAATAAACCAAATTGACATGAATAAATGATGAAGGGAATGATGTATATATGAAGGAAGATATACAGATAAGGGTTATGACAATAGAGGATTATGAAGGAGTATACGCACTCTGGACCGGCATTAGCGGTTTTGGACTAAGAAGCCTTGATGATTCCAAAGAAGGCGTAGAAATGTTTCTTAAAAGAAATCCCACCACAAGTGTTGTGGCGGTGGATGAGGGGCGTATAATCGGTGCCATACTTGGCGGGCACGATGGCAGAAGAGGGTGTTTGTATCACGTATGTGTTAACAAAGATTATAGAAAAATGGGTATCGGAAAAAAGATGACCGCATTTGTTCTTGAAGCTCTTAAAAAGGAAGGCATAAACAAGGTTTCACTCATTGCATTTAAGAGCAATAAAATAGGTAATGCTTTCTGGAAAAAGGTTGGCTGGCTCTTTAGAGAAGACTTAAACTATTATGACTTTACAATTAATGAAAAGAACATAACAGAGTTTGTAAAATAAGGGAGGTTTAATATGGAGATAATAAACGGCGGAGTTACGGCGGCAAAAGGATTTAGCGCTGCGCACACAGCGGCGGGTATAAAGTATGAAAACAGAGAAGATATGGCTATGATCTTTTCATCGGTACCTTGTGTTACTGCAGGAACCTATACAACAAATATCGTAAAGGCTGCCCCTGTGGTGTGGGACAAGAAAATGACAGACAGCGGAATGCCTGCAAGATGCGCTGTTATAAACGCAGGTATCGCAAATGCTTGTACGGGTAAAGAAGGAATGAAAATTTGCGAGGAAAGCGCCGTGGCAGCAGCTAAGGTTCTTAACATACCTGCTGAGCACGTTCTTCTTGCTTCTACCGGAGTTATCGGTATGCAGATCCCGCTTGATAAGATAACAGAGGGAATAAAGGCTCTTGCAGGAAAGCTTGATGAAAGCATGGAAGCGGGAACCGGCGCTGCAAAAGCCATTATGACAACAGATACGGTTAAAAAAGAGTACGCCTGCAAGTTTATGATAGGAGATAAGGAAGTTACCGTTGGCGGCATGTGTAAGGGCTCAGGCATGATACATCCTAATATGGCGACCATGCTTGCATTTACCACAACCGACGTTAATATAGACGGCAAACTTCTTAAGAAAGCTCTAAGTGAGATCGTTTCAGATACCTTTAATATGGTCTCTGTAGACCGTGACACTTCCACAAATGACACATATGTTGTTATGGCAAACGGCCTTGCAGGAAATGAAAAGATTGAAAAAGAAGATGAAAACTATAGGAAATTTTACGAGGCTCTTCTTTACGTAAGTAAATCTCTTGCCATGAACATAGCATCAGACGGCGAGGGAGCCACAAAACTTTTTGAAATGACCGTTATGGGGGCTGAAAGCAAGAAACAGGCCAAGGTTCTTGCAAAATCTATTATCTCATCAAATCTTGTAAAAGCCATGCTTTACGGAAATGATGCAAACTCAGGAAGAGTGCTTTGTGCCATGGGGTATTCGGGAGAAAAGTTTGACCCTGAAAAGGTTGATCTTTATATAGAAGATGAGAAAAGAAAGCTTTGCATCGTAAAAGACGGCATGTACGCAGATTACAGCGAGGACGAGGCAACAGATATATTAAAGAGCAAAAAAGTTATCTGCACCGCAGATATCCACATGGGAAACATGAGTGCAACTGCATGGGGGTGCGATCTTACTTACGATTACGTAAAGATCAACGGTGATTACCGTTCGTAAATATTTTAAAGGAGTAGTATAAAGATGGTAGGAGTTATGGAAAAGGCCGAGATCCTTATTGAATCAATGCCTTATATTCAAAAATTTAACGGAGCCGTTGTTGTGGTAAAATACGGCGGCAGCGCAATGCAAAGCCCGGAGCTTCAAAAGAGTGTTATACAGGATGTGGCACTTTTAAAGCTGGTTGGAATGAAGCCAATTATCGTACACGGAGGCGGAAAAGAGATAAGCGGATGGCTTTCTCGCATTGGCAAGGAATCTGAGTTCATAAACGGCCTTAGGGTTACGGATAAGGAGACTATGGAAGTAGCCGAGATGGTTCTTGGTAAGGTTAATAAGACCCTTGTTCAGATGCTTGGAGAAATAGGCGTAAAGGCAGCAGGAGTTTCAGGAAAAGACGGTAAGACTCTGGTTGCTGAAAAAAAATATGCAGGGGGCGCTGATATCGGCTTTGTGGGAAATATTACAAGTGTAAACACAGAACTTGTAAAAACCCTTATAGATCAGGACTTTGTGCCTGTTATAGCGCCGATCGGCATGGGGGATGACGGTGAGACCTATAACATTAACGCTGATGATGCGGCATGTGCAGTGGCTACGGCATTTAAGGCTGAAAAGCTGGCTTTTCTTACAGATATTGAAGGGGTAAGAAGAGACCCTGAAGACAAAGATTCGCTTATATCGATCCTTTCTCTTGAAGAGGCGGAAGAACTTATGGAAAACGGAGTTGTGGGGGGCGGAATGCTTCCTAAACTTCAAAACTGTATTGACGCGGTAAAGGCTGGGGTCAGCAGAGTCCATATACTTGACGGAAGAACGGCTCACTGCCTGCTCCTTGAATTCTTTACAAGCAAAGGTGTTGGTACAGCCATCGTTAAGAAGGAAACGCTTCTTGAACAGGAAAAGCAGGGCTAGGAGGAAAAGTCATGGATGTTAAAGAAAAAACGGAAGAAGTCCTTATACATGCTTATGGAAAAAGACCTCTTACCCTGGTAAAAGGAAAAGGGGTGATTCTTACAGACGATACGGGTAAAGAGTATCTTGACGGGGCAGCAGGTATAGCTGTCTGTGCCCTTGGCTATGGCAATAAAAAGTATTCGGATGCTCTTACGGCGCAGATTGAAGATGCAGGCCTCCTTCAGGTTTCAAACCTTTTTTACAACGAGTGGGGCTATAAGGCGGGAGAAAAGATCGTAAAGGCCACCGGGCTTGACAAGGTCTTTTTTACAAACAGCGGGGCAGAAGCAGTTGAAGGCGCTCTTAAGCTTGCAAGAAAATATTATTACAATAAGACAGGCAAAGCCAGCGGTAAGATTATAGCAATGGAACATTCCTTCCATGGCCGCACCTTCGGTGCTCTTTCTGTTACGGGAAAAGCAGCTTACAGAGAACCTTTTGAGCCGCTAGTCGGAGGTGTAGACTTTGCGACATTTAACGACCTTGAAAGCGTAAAAGCTCTGGTTACGGAAGAGACCTGCGCAGTGATAATGGAGACGGTACAGGGAGAAGGCGGTATTTACCCTGCTGAGCCTGGATTTTTGCAAGGAGTAAGGAAACTTTGCGATGAAAAGGGAATCCTTCTCATTCTTGACGAGATCCAGTGCGGAATGGGAAGAACAGGAAAAATGATGGCTTATGAGCATTACGGTGTCAAACCCGATATCGTGACTATGGCAAAGGCGCTTGGCTGCGGAGTTCCTGTGGGCGCATTTGCTGCAAAAGCGAAGGTGGCTGATGCCCTTATGCCGGGAGATCACGGAACAACCTACGGCGGAAATCCATTTGTCTGCAAAGCCGTAAGCACTGTGTTTGACTGCTTTGAGGAGCTTGACCTTGTAAACCATGCTGCGGATATGGGGGCGTATCTTAAGGAAGCTCTTACAAAGAAACTTGCGGGAAAAGATGAGGTTAAGGACATAAGAGGAATTGGTCTCATGATTGGTATCGAGTTTAGCTGCCCTGTTTCGCCGATCATTGAAAAAGCGAGAGAAAAGGGGCTTATAATAATAAGCGCGGGAAGCAACATAATAAGACTTGTTCCGCCTCTTGTTATTACAAAAGAAGATATAGACAAGCTTACGGATATACTTTCTTCGTGTATCTGATGCAAAAAAGAAAAGGCGCAAAAATTTATAGAAATTTTTGCGTTTTTCACTTGTGTAAAAAGATTTTATCCCTTACAATAATGATAGATTTTTTTGCAATATTTTTTATACGGAGGCAATATGAAAAGCAGGAAGACGTTTAAACGTCTTGCAATCGTGCTTTTTATTTTGCTGTGTGGTTTTTTCTATACCTATAAGGCAGGCGGCAGGCAGGAACCTGTTATTGAAGATGTAATAGAACTGCCAGAGCCTTCTAAGACCTCGTTTACAAGGCCTGAAAAAGCACAGAGGGCTCCTCAGACCGAGGCAGCTTTGCCTGAAAGCGGGGCTCTTGAAACCGAAAGCGAAGAAAAGGGGCCACCCGCTCCTGCAAAGGACGAACCTGCGTCTGAGGGTGTTATAAATATCAATACCGCAGGTATCAGCGAGCTTTGCACCCTTACGGGTATAGGGGAAAAGAAGGCGGAGAGGATCATTTCCTACCGCAAAGAACATGGGAATTTCGGCTCTATAGAAGAGATAATGAACATTTCCGGTATCAAAGAGGGAACATTTAACAAGATAAAAGACCATATAACGGTCTGACATATTATTTGGAGGCGGAAAATGGCTAGGAAAGTACTGGTCGTTGATGATGAAAAGCTTATAGTAAAAGGGATCAGATTTTCTCTTGAACAGGACGGAATGGAGGTTACCTGCGCGTATGACGGGCAGGAAGCTTTAGAGCTTGCAAAAGAGAATACTTACGATGTTATCCTTCTTGACGTTATGCTTCCAAAGATGGACGGCTTTGAGGTTTGCCAGCAGATCAGGGAATTTTCAGATATGCCTATCATCATGCTTACAGCTAAGGGCGATGATATGGATAAGATCCTTGGCCTTGAATACGGCGCTGACGACTACATTACAAAGCCTTTTAACATCCTTGAAGTAAAGGCTCGTATTAAAGCCATAATCAGACGTAACGGCAAGGCTAGTGCTTCGGCTGAGGTAAAAAAAGAGGCTGTTTTTGGAGATATGCGTATCGACCATGAGGGAAGAAGGGTATATATCAAAGATACCGAAGTTAACCTTACAGCCAAAGAGTTCGATCTTTTAGAGCTTCTTTGCAACAACCCGAACAAGGTTTACAGCAGAGAAAAGCTTCTTAATATAGTTTGGGGATATGATTATCCCGGCGATGTTCGTACAGTAGACGTACATGTCAGAAGGCTTCGTGAAAAGATTGAAGATTCCCCTAGCGAGCCAAAATATATTCATACAAAATGGGGTGTTGGCTATTTCTTCCAGGTTTAAAGGATTCATTAAGCTTGTTAAAAGCTTTCAGGTTCAGGTGTTTCTTGTGATCACCGTTATAAGTACGCTTATAATGGTGATCTATCTTGGTACGCTTATTTCCACATACGATGAAAGAGCATATGCGTTCAAAGTATCTGAGATCCAGGGGTACGGCAACGTTATTGCCAACAAGATAATAACAAACGGTATCCTTTCTGCTGCTTCTGTTGCAGATGCATCTGCCGAGATGTCGGCTCTTGCTGAGATTTATGATGGCCGTATCATTGTTGTAGATGATAATCTTAAGATAATAAAGGATACTTACGGCCTTGAAGAGGGAAAGACTCTTATAAGCGAGGAGACGATCCTTACATTCAGAGGCACCAACAGCCTTTATCGTAACAATGAGGAAAGATATGTGGAGCTTACCCTTCCCATTATCCACCCGACCACAAAGAACATCACGGGAGCTCTTATAATGAGCTTTTCTCTTGATTCCATTCTCAATATGGAAAAGAACCTAAGAGATACGGCAGGCGTTGTCGGAACTCTTGTATTTATCGTGCTTGTGGTATTTGCGGCAATATATGTACGCTGGCTTGTAAGGCCTTTTAGAAGGCTTAAGGTTTCCATGGATAATTTTACTGACGGTTATATCGATACCGTAAAGAGTGTACACGGCTTTACGGAATTTGAAGCGGTCAATGACTCTTTTGCCCGCATGATCGAAAGAGCAAACGCCCTTGAAAGTTCCCGTCAGGAATTCGTATCGAACGTGTCCCACGAGCTTAAGACGCCTATGACTTCAATTAAAGTTCTTGCAGATTCCCTCCTTTCACAGGAAGAGGTTTCAAACGAGCTTTACCGCGAGTTTATGGTGGATATCAACGAAGAGATCGAGAGGGAAAACAAGATCATAAACGACCTTCTTTCCCTTGTAAAGCTTGATAAAAAGTCAGGCGAGATGAATATTACAAATGTCAACATGAACGAGATGATAGAGCAGATCTTAAAGCGTCTTCAGCCTATCGCAGAGCAAAAGGGCGTGGAGCTTGTGTTTGAATCATTCCGTAATGTTGTGGCAGGTGTGGATGAGGTTAAACTTTCACTTGCTCTTACAAACCTTGTTGAAAATGCCATCAAATACAATGTGGAAGACGGCTGGGTAAGGGTTTCCCTTAACGCAGACCACAAATATTTCTTTGTTAAGGTATCAGACTCCGGTATCGGTATTCCAAAAGAGGCACAGGACCTTATCTTTGACAGGTTTTACCGCGTAGATAAGGCAAGAAGCCGCGGAACAGGCGGTACAGGACTTGGCCTTTCCATCACAAAAAATGTAGTTATCATGCATAAAGGCGCCATTAAGGTGTTCAGTAAAGAAAACGAGGGTACCACATTTACGGTTCGTATCCCGCTTAATTACAGATCGCCTATAGAGGGCGAAGTTGAGGAGGCGCAGGATGAAGAATAAGATATTAAGCTTCCTGCTTGTGCTTTCTCTCCTAACGACAGCCCTTGCAGGATGCGGCAAAAACAAGACGGGGCAGGCTGTTCTTACCCCTGATTCTTACAGGATTTACTGTATAAATAACGGTATTACAAAGGTTGCATACGAGGTTAAAGAAGTTAAGGCAGATTCTGTTACAGACTACATTGACCTGCTCTTTAAGGAGCTTAAAGCCGATCCTTCTGATGTTACCCTTCGTAAGGCTATACCGGATGAAGTGACCATAAGGGATTATTCCCTTGAAAACGGCGAACTTACCGTCAATTTTGAGTCAAACTATCAGCTTATAACGGGTATTGAAGAAATACTCAGAAGAACTGCCATAGTAAAGACTCTTACACAGATAGACGGTGTTGATTATGTTGCTTTTACCGCAGGCGGTCAGCCTCTTATGGATTCGGCGGGGCTTCCTATCGGTTTTATGGAAAGCGGCGATTTTATTGATAACACCGGCGGCGAGACAAACTATCTTCAGACCGTTACCATTACCCTTTATTTTGCAAACGAAGATGGCAACGGACTTGTAACTTCAAGACACCAGGTGGAGTTTGACGGTACCATTTCCTTAGAGAACCTTGTGGTTAGGCAGCTTATAGCTGGCCCGCTTCCTGAGGAAACCGGCATGCAAAGTGCTATGCCTCATGGCACCATTATCAATAAAGTAACTAAAAAAGACGGTATCTGTTATCTTGACCTAAACGGCATGTTCCTTGAAGATCTGCCGGGGGTAACGGATGAAGTCGTTATATATTCCATCGTTAACTCTCTTGCGGAGATATCAGGTATCAGCAAGGTTCAGTTTATGGTTAACGGTGAGGTTCAAAAGAAATACAGGGAGAATATTCCGTTTGACGGACTTTTTGAAAGAAACTTAGATCTTGTTAACTAAATACATAAGAAGACCTCTTATACCTTTTGCGCTTCTTTCGGTTATGGTAAGCCTTGTGCTTAGCGGCTTTTATTTACCAAAGAAGTACGAAAAAGAAGGAGAACTTCTTAAAGATGAACTTTTTAGCAGCGGCGTGATCGGCACAGTAGATAAGATCACGAAAAAAGATGATGGCTGCGTATTACAACTAAATACCGATCATGGAAAAGTTTTGGTTATGGCAGGGGCAGAAGGCCTTTTGCTAAAACTTGGCAATACCTTGAAAATCAGCGGCACGGAATATTTATTCCGTGCCGCTTCTAATCCCGGCCAGTTTGATGAAAAGAAATATTACTACGGTGAAGGGTTTGTATATAGGATAAGTGCAAAGAGCATCACTGTAACAGACAGCGGCTACTATGTTTTTAAGGAAAACCTGCGCAGACTACGGGATAAGATGAGCAGCAGTATTGATGCCTCATTTGACAGCGAAAAGGCGGGGATCCTTAAGGCTATGCTTGTGGGAGATAAGAGCGATCTTCCGGAGGATGTGAAAGAGCTATATAAAAAGAGCGGTATAGGCCATATCCTTGCCATATCGGGGCTTCATATATCTATTTTTGGAAACGCCATATTTTTGCTTCTTAGAAGGCTGCGGGTAAGACTTCAGGCTGCAGGCGGGATTTCTATCTTTATGCTGCTTTCATACGGTCTTCTTACAGGCTTTTCGGTATCAACAAGTAGAGCAGTTGTTATGACGGTGCTCTCTATTGTGGCAGTGTGTATCGGCAGGTCTTATGACATGTTAAGCGGGATCAGCGCGGCATCTATCATTATACTTACCCTAAACCCCGGGCAGGTGCAGGCGGCAGGTTTCCTGCTTTCATTTGGCTCTGCCACAGGCGTTGCCCTGTTTAACGAGTACATCAAGGTAAAAAACAGGGCTTTAAAGGCGGTAGTGTTTAGCATAGCTTTATTTGCGGTAAATCTGCCTGTTATCATGTGCTTTTACTATGAGGTATCGCTTATAGGAATCCTGCTCAACCTTATCGTGATACCTGCCATGAGTCTTCTTGTTCCGGTGGGACTGCTTGGAGCGGTATTTGGGGCTTTTGGTGCTTCTAAAGGCGCGCTGTTTATATACGGAAGCGCAAATTATATCCTGGAAGGCTACGAACTGCTTTGCAAAGCGGGAGAGAGGCTTCCTTTCAGCAGCGTTATAACAGGCCGCCCAAGTGGGCCAAGGGTGTTAATTTATTATCTTCTTTTGCTTTTACCTTTTATACTTTCGGGGCTTAAGGAGAGGTTTTCAGGCGTATCAAAGGACGATCTTTTCAGAAAAGCCATGATGGAGCTTTTTCCTGTACTTATGACAATTGGCTTTTTTGTTATCTTTACAAGACACCGGGAGTTTAAAGTCACTATGCTTGACGTAGGCCAGGGGGATGCAATCGTTATAGAAAATAGCAACGGCAATACGTATATAGTTGACTGCGGCTCCACAAGCGTTAAGAGTGTCGGGAAATACAGGCTTATTCCTTTCTTAAAGTACGAAGGAGTAAGAGAGGTTGACGCGCTCTTTTATACACATCTTGATAAGGATCATATATCCGGGGGAGATGAGCTTTTGGCTTCAGACGAGATCAGGGTTAAGAGGTTCTTTGTATCTGACTATTTTGATGAAGAAAGGTCTGATGCAAAACTTTTTGATACCGGGCAGGTCTTAAGAGACGGGGATATGTCGCTTTCCTGCCTTTACTCAGGAGAAGGAGGGAAAGATGCCAACGACGGCTCACTGGTGCTTTTACTTAAGTATAGGGATTTTGATATGCTGCTTACGGGAGATATAAGTTCTGCAGTAGAAGAAAAGCTTCTTGCCGCATACCCTGAAGGGTGCGACGTAGATGTACTGAAGGTAGCCCACCACGGCAGCAAGTACAGCACCTGCGCGGCGTTCCTTTCCTGGTGCACTCCGGAGGAAGCCGGTATCTCCGTATCTGCCCGCAACCGCTATGGGCATCCGTCTGAAGACGCGCTATCGCGCCTTTCTGCCGCCGGCGTAAGCGTGCGCCGCACCGACAGGGAAGGGGCGCTAACGTTTAGGGCGCGATGATGGTTGCGGGTGGTGGGCTTGCAGGGCGCAACGCAGTGCATGGTGAGGCGTAGTGCGGGGCCTTTTCGGCGCCCGAGCCACCCGCACGAAGGCGAAACATACCTAAAACAAAAGAAAAGCTTCACTTAGGCATACACTTTCGGCAGGCGGCAGCCCAAGATGAAGCATAAAGCATACCTAAAACAAGAGAAAAGCTTCACTTAGGCATACACTTTCGGCAGGCGGCAGCCCGAGATGAAGCATAAAGCATACCTAAACAAGAGAAAAGCTTCACCTAGGCATATATCCTCGAAAGAGTAAAGACAAGGATGAAGTATAAAGCATGTCTAAATAAAGAGAAAAACTTCATATAGGCATGAATGACCATATTTTGGAATCGAAAAAAGAAAGGAAAAAAATGAAGCAAGCTATTGAAGAAATGAATCAGCGTATAATCGAACTGAAGACTGCAATAAAGAAGGCCAAGCTGGAAGAAGGAAAGTTTCCAGAAGGAAGGCTTCGAGTATCGGTTACTAAGAGACAGAAGAGATATTATAACATGAAACAAACAGGTGACACGGTAGGAGAATACATACCTATGTCGGAAATAGAATATGTAAGACAGTTGGCGCAGAAAGAATACAACAAGAGTTTTCTTTTAAAGGCAAAGGATGAGCTTGCCTTTCTGGAAAGAAGTGTAAAATCAATAAAGACCAAAGATGCCGATATTGCATATACCAAGCTTTCGGAAGGTAGAAAAGAACTGATAAATCCTTATATGCTTACAGATGAGTTATATGCAAAGAAATGGGAGTTAAAGCCGTATAAGACAAATACGTATATGCCTGAAAGAAAGATTTACGATACAAAAAAGGGCGATAAAGTAAGATCAAAGTCAGAAGCCATGCTGGCTGATATGTTTTATGACCTTGAGATACCGTATCACTACGAGCAGGCTGTCAATCTCAAGCATGGGGGTACCAGGTATCCTGACTTTACACTTCTTAAGGTCAGTACCAGGGAAGAGATTTATTTTGAGCACTTTGGCCTGCTTGATGATGAGGAATACAGGAATGGAAGTCTTCAGAAGCTTGATGAGTATAGAGCAAACGGCATATATCCCGGCAAGAACCTGCTTTTCACCTATGAAACAGTTGAAAACCCATTGGATATAAAGGGAATTAGAAAAATGATAAAGGAAATAATATGCGAGGGATGAAAAAACGGCATACGGAGTACAGTCGCATTGGGAATGTTTTCTTGTACCAGACATATTGATTTTTAATGAATCTTAGGGTACAATCTTGCTGTTGTGTTAGCCTGTGGGCTGATATACAGTTGATCATTCCGGGGAGATATTTTGATATGATTTGGATCTTGGCGGCTTTTGCTGCGTTCTTTATTAAAGGGCTTTGCGGGTTTGCGAATACCCTTGTTTTTACGTCGATACTTGGGTTTGGAAGTGCAAATGTGGATATTTCGCCGGTGGAACTTCTGCTTGGTTTTCCGCCAAACGTTATACAGACCTATAAAAACAGGAAGAATCTCAAACCGCAGGTTGTGCTTCCACTTATAGCGCTGGTTCTTGCAGGAAGCATTCCCGGAGCACTTCTGCTTAAAAATGTAAACGTAAACTACCTTAAGGTGGCATTTGGAGCAGCTGTGGTAATTATCGGAATAGAGATGCTGCTTCGCGAAAAGAGCGGGAAAAAAGGCAAAAGCTCTAAAATTGTTCTGTTTATTATCGGTTTGATCTCAGGAATACTTTGCGGACTTTTTGGCGTTGGCGCACTTCTTGCAGCTTATGTTGGAAGAGTAACAGAATCAACCGATGAATTTAAAGCAAATATCGGAGCGGTTTTTCTTTCTGAAAATGTGGTAAGGATAGTGCTATACAGTTTTCTTGGAATCATTACCCTTGAGGCAGTTAAGCATGCACTGATCCTCGCACCTGTAATGTTGCTTGGCCTTTTTGCAGGAATGAAGAGCGCAAAGGTTTTGAACGAAAAAGTGATCAAGAAAATAGTGATACTTTTGCTTATAGCTTCAGGTATAGTGCTTATCATAAATAATATATGATAAAAAAATAAAAGCGCCAACGGATTTTATTATGATCCGTTGACGCCTGATTTTTTATACTGTCTTTCTTCTAAATATAACCCTTGCGGATTCTAAGAGCTGCTGGTGGTGTACCTTGGTGGCATCAAAATGCACTGAAGTAAAGGCAAACTGCATTATCGGGCCTGCACAAAATGCACATATAATAGTTCCGATACCAACCGGCCCGCCAAGCAGCCAACCGATAAATGTAGCAAGACCAAGAAGTGCAATGCTTACAGCTCCGATCGGAAGCTTTTTAACTCTTTTTGCAAGTGCTACAAGAAGCGTATCTCTAGGGCCGCAGCCAAGAGAAGCTTTCATATAGGTAAACTGGGTATAGGCTATGATAACAAGTCCAAGGAACATTACAGGGATGCCTGTAACAGGGGACTTGCAAGCAGGCACTACATTAAGCCTGTTGAAAAGGTCTACTGACTTTCCTACAACAAGGGCATCTATAAACATAGCGATACCGATAGGCTCGCGCATAGCAATATCAATTGCAAGAATGCTATATGAGACAATAACAGAAGCAGTACCGTATAAAATCCCGAAAGTATTTGATATGCCGAGATTAAGCACGTCCCACGGACCTGCACCGATATTGGCCTGTATCGTTAGGTAAACGCCAAAGCCGTTAATAAAAAGGCTTACGGCCGCAATGATCATATTAAGTAAAATAGCCTTGCCTGAGCGATTGTTATCTAAGTTTTTTTCCTGAAGCATTTGATGAAACCTCTTTATGTTAGTCTGCTGCGCTACGTCATAAAAATGAATGTCATATGCAAGCATTTCATATTCTATCACAACTTAGGTTGATTCTCCATAAAAAAGTTGCAAATAACAAAAACAAACTGTTTCTTCACCCAAGGTAACATGTTTCCTTGACACGCTTGCCGGAGAAAGGTAAAATGTAACCTGAGGTTATGGGTTTTATTTTCATATCTGACGGTTTAGGGGGATTACAGATGGTAGAGTTAAAGGGAAGAAAAACTATTTATGGGTTAGTGATGGCAGCGTTTTTTGTGATGCTGCTTTTGCCATGCACAAAAACCTGCGCGCAGGAGACTAAAGCTGACAAGGTAACTGTGGTTTCCGGCGGAGAGAGTGTTATCTGGGCAAACGGAAATCCAAAGCACAAGTATGTGCAGCTTAAAACAAAGCTTTCACCTACTGATTATGTGAAAAATAAGAGAACGATAAAAGGCAAGATCAGGTGGATAATCTGCAAAGAAAAGACCACTCCGGTGTTAACAGATCATGTTTTAAAGACTAAGAGCAATGCTTCCAAACTTGCCAGTATTAGCACAAACGGCAAGGTTGCGGCCAAAAGCGGCGGAATGGTATACGCATATGCCATAGATATCGGCTCCGGGAACGCTGAAGAGTTTACGATCACTGTAAAGAACGCTCCTTACAGTATGCAGCTTTACACAAACGCTGAAACAAAAGAGGCTGTAAAAAGCCTTTATATCAATACTGTGGACGATACAAAGATTTATGTAGATGCTAAAACTATTTCCGCGAAAACGAAAATAGACCCAGAGAGCACATTTACGGTAAAACCTCTTAAAAAGGCCATGGGCGAGAATTTTACCGTTAGTGACGTGACGTGCGATAAAGACGGCAACTGGTATTTTACCATGAAGGCAAAGGAAGTTCCAACAAAGTCGTATTATTACGTATTTAGGGTATATAATGAACAGAATGGGCAGTATGTCAGTGTCAGGGTGTATGTGACAAATCCGGTTACAGATATATATGCTTTTGGGTCAGGTAAGATATTAAAAAAGGGAGACAAAGTTACGGTAAATCTTGAGCTTATCACAAAAGACAAAACACAGCTTACATCAGATAAGCTTACCTTACTTGTAGTAAAAGAATCTCCTAAAATGTCAAGTTCAAAAAAGACATATACATATAAATCATCAAAACTTGTTAAAGCAACTCTTTCTAAGGATCACAAAACCATAGAACTTGAAGCGTTAAAAGACATAACAGAGCAAGTAAAAGTTTTGCTAATGATAACAGATACAGAAAGTAAAGAAATATCAGAAAGAACAATAGCTATCTTGCTTCCGGCAAAAACCGAATAATTATTTAAGAACCCATATAACAGGAGGATTTTTACATGAAAAAGAACATTTTACTTGCGGTGCTTGCAGTGCTTGTGGTATTTGCAGGTACAAAGACCGTATTTGCGGCTACTGAGACAAGTGCAGACGGAAATTTTGTTTACGAGGCTGATTACTACGCAGGAACCTGTAAAGTAACAGGCTACAACGGAAGCCTTGATAAGATAAACATTCCAAAGAAGATCGACGATCTTAAAGTTACTGAAGTTGCGCTTTTATTCCCTGAAAATAAGGAAGCAGAAAAGATTGAAAATAATTTTCACTATGACCTTCCTGACGGATCGGCCGGATGGTCAAGTGCTAACGGTGACTATATGCCTACCTCGGTCGGTGAGATCGTTGTTCTTGAGGGAGTTACCGCATTTAGCGCAAAGGTTGATTCTAATAACAGCGCTATGATCCTTTCAATAGGCAAGATCACTCTTCCAAGCACACTTAAGAGTGTTTATATCAAGTCTCTTGGACTTAAAGAACTTACTATCCCCGGAAATGTGGAGAGTATGGAGCTTAACTGCCTTGAAACAGAAAAGCTCATTATCGAAAGCGGTGTTAAAAAGGTAGAAAATTGCTACTCTATGTATTCGCTTAAAGAGGTTGTTCTTCCAAAGTCTGTTAAAGAGATCGGATACCAGGCATTTGATGGCTGCTATAATCTTGAGAAGATCGATCTTTCAAATGTTGAAAAGATAGAGACCGGAGCTTTTGAAAATACTTTGGCGTTAAAGAGCGTAAGCCTTGGAGATAAGCTTTCATCTATCGGAACCCTTGCTTTTAACTGGTCGGGTCTTACTAAGATTAACGTTCCTAAAAATGCAGTAATAAATGGCAATGCTTTTTCAAACTGTTATTATCTTGAAAGCGCTAATATCAAGAGTAAGGTTACTGCAACTCTTGACAACACTTTTACAGGATGTGTAAACCTTAAAAATGTTACCCTTGCAGAAGGCCCTAAAAAACTTTATGCTACATTTAGAGACTGTAAGGCACTTACAGCATTGGTAGTTCCTTCAACTGTTACAGAGATTACTTACGGAACATTTTCAAGAGAAGCAAGGAAGATGATCCTTGCGGTTCTTAATCCTGACTGCAGCTTATATTATAAAAAGGACAGCAGGGGCGCAAGCCATATAGAGGTTGATAATTCTGCTGTGATCCTTGGCTACAAGGACTCAACTGCACAGGATTTTGCAAAGAACAACGGCAATAAGTTCATCGCATTTAACACAGTAACAAACCTTAAGGCTGCAAATAAGGCTAAGGGTAAGGTTAACCTTACATTTAAGGGTGTTAAGGGTGTAAAGAGCTACACTGTTTACAGAAGTACAAGCGCTTACGGCGGGTTTAAGAAGATCGGAACTTCAAAGACCACAAAGTTCACAGATAAGAGCGCAAAGAAGGGCACCACATATTATTATAAGATTGCTATCAGCTATACAGATTCCACAGGCGTAAAGCTTTCAGGCATCATGAGCAATGCAGCATCTATTAAAGTAACGAAGTAGTTTTTGCGGCGGGAAGGGACTGTACCTTCCCGCTTTTATAAATGAGGGCGGGAAAATGAGACTATATCATGTCAGTGACATTGAAATAAAAGATCCTGATATCAGGCACGGCAGAAAGAACGCGGATTTTGGACAAGGCTTTTACTTGACCCCGGATCTTGAATTTGCAAGAAAATGGGCCGTAAGCGAAGCCGTACTTAACGAATACGAGTTTAACGAGGCAGGGCTTGCCATAAAAGAGTTTAAAAGAGATGCCGACTGGTTTGATTACATCTATAACAACAGGCATTTAAAAGACGGCCTTGACGTAGATGTGGTTATGGGGCCTATTGCAAATGATACCATTTTTGATACTCTCGGCATTATAAGCAGTGGATTTTTGGCTCCTGAAGATGCGCTTAAGCTTCTTCTTGTTGGTCCTTGCTATATCCAGGTTGCAATAAAGAGCGATAAAGCAAGGGCGCAGCTTAAATTTATAAGATCCTGCAAAATAGAAAGGCAGGAGAGTGGCGCCAAAGAAAAAGAAGAAGCAGAATATCAGGATGCCTTTGCAAAAGCAATGGAAGAGCTTGACAGATAGATAAATAATAAAAATGACGCAAGGGTAATCCTTTGCGTCATCTTTATCACTTCGCCTATTATATTAAGGGTTCTTGTTAACTATTTTAATGATCATACAAGTGCCTTGCCGAGAGCTTTGCACATAGCAATGGCATCATCGTCAGGCTCGTTGTTTGCTGTAACACTTTCTGTTACAAGGTTTGCTCCTGCTGCTTTGCATCTGTCTTCCCAGTCTCTCATCCACTGACCGTCGCCCCATCCGTAAGAACCAAAGAGTGCGATCTTTTTGCCGGAGAGCGCTCCTTCAACGTCTGTAAACATCGGATCAAATTCTGACTCTTCAAGTACTTCGGCTCCCATAGCAGGACAGCCAAAAGCAATACCGTCAAATTCTGATACCTTAGCCTTGGAAAAATCCGATGCCGTAAAAAGGGTAACAGCAGCTCCTGCAGCTTTAGCGCCTTCCTCTACGGCTTTTGCCATAGCCTCTGTGTTACCTGTACCACTCCAATATACTACTGCTAAATTACTCATAATAAATTCCCTCCTATATTTACCCTGCCATATATTTGCTTGTATTTACTGCAAGCGCAGCAAGGGTTCTCCCATTTTGATTAAGTCTCCTGTACACTTCGGTGCACTTTTTGTACTTTTTAAAGATCCTTTCTGCTTTTTCCTCATCGGAATAAACTTTCCAGCATCCGACGCATTTAACTCCGCTGCAGGGATTGTCAATGAAACCCTGTACATCTTTTGGCGGGTAGCCAAGAAATAAACCTATCTCATGCGGAAATGTGTCATCTTGCTTTAAATGACCTGCTAGCTTTTTGATACATTGATCGGCCCTGTCACAGTCATACCCCTTTTGATTAAGTATACATGCCGCCTCGGGACACTTAAGATCTTTCTTTAAGTATTCCGGGCGGTAGATGTATATAAGTACATAACGATCGGTTCGTTTTAGCGGGATGATACGAAGGCCTTTGTCATTTAATAAATGATTAAGTTCACGAACCTCTCCGTTGATGTCGGTATGGGAATCAATTGCAGCTCTGAAAAGATTCCCTGTTTTAATACCTGCAAGAGTAGGGGCACCATGTTCGATCAGCATTTCTTCAAGCACTCATTTCTCCTCCTGCGATTAAACTTAGGCTAGATATACTAACTGACAAGCGTTAGCACCTGCTAACAATTATAGTTAGCGACCGCTAACTTGTCAAGCGTTTTTTTGATCTTTTTTTGTAAAATTTATTTCTGATATCTAACGTTACATCTTTATCCACAGGAATATTTTACTGATTTAATACATAAAAGTGTTGACGCGTTAAAGTATTATTGATATAATCAGCATGTAGGGTATCCAAAGGCGGAAACCAAAACCGTCTTTGGATTTTTTTTTCAAAAATTTCTCGAGGGGAGAAAAGGAATATGGAAAATGTGATCACAAAAGTGACAGCCGTAAATGACGCTGTCAACAGCTTTGCATGGGGCTGGTTTGCTATCTTCATGCTTCTTGGTACAGGTCTTATCTGTACCGTAATTACTAAGTGCTTTCAGGTTTCGCATCTGCGTCACTGGTGGAAAGCAACTATCGGATCGATGTTTCAGAAAGACACACACAACAACAAAGACAAAGGCTCTGTTTCTCAGTTCCAGGCTCTTTGTACCGCGCTTGCCGCAACCATCGGTACCGGCAACATCGCCGGTGTTGCAGCTGCCATCTGCGTAGGTGGCCCGGGCGCAGTATTTTGGATGTGGATCGCTGCCTTCCTTGGCATGATGACAAACTACTCAGAGAACATTCTCGGAATCTATTACAGAAGAAAAAATAATAACGGTGAGTGGTCAGGGGGACCTATGTATTACCTCACCGACGGTCTTGGCAGCTACAAGGGCTTTAAGGGCATCGGCAAAGTCTTATCCATCATTTTTGCATGCTTTGCTATGGTTGCTTCCTTTGGTATCGGTAATATGGGCCAGATCAACAAGATCACTCTTAACATTGAATCCGCATTCTTTGCAAATGTGGATGCGCCGCTATTCCTCGGAGTAAGTATTGTTAACTGGATAATCGGCGCCGTTCTTCTTATAATCGGCGGTTTTATCATAATCGGAGGCCTTCAGCGTATTGCTTCATTTGCAGAAAGAGTCGTTCCTTTTATGGCGATTGCATATGTTATCGGTGCCCTTATTATTATGTTCGCACACATCACCTCAATCGGTGCAATGTTTGGTTCAATCTTTAAATTTGCCTTTGGTGCAAAGGCTCTGGCAGGCGGCATTGCAGGCGAGGCTATCAAGCTTGCGATAAAGAACGGATGTAAGCGCGGTATCTTCTCAAATGAGGCCGGACTTGGTTCTTCAGTTATGGTCCACTCAAACTCAAATGTAGTTGAGCCGGTAAAGCAGGGAATGTGGGGGATTTTTGAAGTATTTGCGGATACCATGATCGTTTGTACTATGACCGCTATCGTAGTTCTTTCTTCAGGACTTATCGACCTTTCAACAGGCGCTCCTGTTGCAGGCGTTAACGACGCAACCCTTGTTGCTACCGCATTTGGAAATGTATTTGGAAAGCCGGGCGAGTGGTTTGTAGCTATAGCCGTTCTCCTTTTTGCATTTACAACTGTTATGGGTTGGTCACACTACGGAGCTAAAGCAGTCGAGTATCTCTTTGGTACTACAGGTGCAAAGGTTTACAGAGTCATCTTCACCCTTATGATCATCACTGGTGCTGTTGTGACCTCATCACTTGCGTGGGACATCTCAGATACCTTCAATGGTCTCATGATGATCCCTAACCTTATCGGTGTGCTTTCACTCACACCTATAGTTATTAAGCTTACCAAGAACTACGTTGACAGAAATATAAAGAAAAAAGACGTAAAACCAATGCTTTCAGCTATTCCTGAGGTTCAGGAAGAGATGGAAAAGATGCTGTAAAAAGCGGATATTATTAAAGGATGCGGCAATATGTTTTGCTGTATCCTTTTTTTATGTTATCATATACTCGCATAGGAGAGAGAATATGAAATACACCAACATTACCAAAGCAAAGTTTATAGAACGCCCCAACAGGTTTATTGCGCGAGTTTTTGTAGACGGGAAAGAAGAGATTGTTCACGTTAAAAATACGGGACGTTGCAAAGAACTTCTGGTACCAGACTGTGAGGTCTGGCTTACGGCTCCGGGAACCCCTAACCGCAAGACAAAGTATGACCTTGTGGCTGTAAGAAAGAGCACAGGAGTGCTTTTTAATATCGACAGTCAGGCACCAAACAAGGTGGCGTTTGAATGGCTAAAAACACAGGATTATGACAAAGTGATCCCTGAATACACATATGGAAACTCAAGGATCGATTTCTATATGGAAAAAGGAAAAGATAAATATCTTATGGAAGTAAAGGGCTGTACCCTTGAAGTGGACGGCGTGGGGTATTTTCCTGATGCTCCTACTGAAAGAGGGGTAAAGCATCTTCGCGAGCTTGCAGGCGCCGCCTTGGCAGGCTATAAGGCAATGCTTGCTTTTGTTATCCAGATGGACGGAGTAGAAGAGGTAAGGCCAAATATCTCTACACATAAAGAGTTTGGCATTGCCCTTGAGGAAGCTAAAGCAGCAGGTGTGAAAGTCGTATTTTTAAAGTGCCACGTAGAACCGGACGAGCTTTTCATTTTATGACATGTGTCATACAAAAAACAGCCCCGGTGTTTAGGCGGGGCTGCTTTGCTTTTATTTCTTGAAAATGTTGATATGTATGTGGTTTTCGCCCACAGGGTCTATGGTACCGTAAAGCTCTGCATCTTCAAGGTACTTAAGACATTCGCAGTCTGTTAAGATCTTTGGCACAGTAACAAGTTTTCCGTCAGGAGTGGCGGTTCCGTTATTTTCAATAAATACGGATGCAGGATTTCCTTTTGCGTCCTTGCCCTGTATCATATATCTTGCGGAAAGTGTGAATTTGTCGCCGCATTTGCGCTGTGTATCAACAGCTCCCGGCATTATTATTCCGCTGAAAGCATCACAATCAAGGCTCCCGTGAAATGTTATCATATTGGCGCCGTTTTCGCCTGACTCCACATGATAAGCCTCATCTATAAGTACGTCTACAACTATCTCAGGTTTTTCCATTTTGTCCTCCGTTTTAGCGGGAAGCAATTGTCCCTTTTTACTATTTTAAGCATCTTTCTATAAATGCGGTTACTCTGTCTAATATGTCGTCTGTCCAGAACTCGTTGCCGCCGTGGTTTGCGCCTTCAAGAAGAATGAGCTCTGTGTCCTTGCCACATTCCTTAAGTCTTCTGTATACAGCAACGCTGCACTTTGCACTGACAACTACATCAGCGGTTCCGTGAATGTTAAGAATCGGCGGAAGCTCGGTATCATTTTCAATGTTACAGTCAACTGAAAGAGCTCTTGCAAGCTCAGGCTCCTCTATTAAGTTCTTGCCGCCCATAACCTGTCCTTCAGGGCTGTCAGGGAGACAGTGGTTCATGGTTATTGGGTTTGAATCCGGGAACATAAATGTGGTAGAGCCGTAGTAATTGATAATGCCGCTTACACTTGCCGAAATGCCCGGAAACAGGTTATCTGCCGTGTCATCATCTTTTATAATTCCTGCAAAAAGAGCGGTATGTCCGCCTGAAGAATCGCCTGCGCCGATGAATTTGTCAGGCATGATGCAGTATTCATCAGCATGGCTCTTAAGGAATCTTATGGCATTTCGCATATCCTTTGCCTGAGCCGGGAACGGCGCAATGCCTGAGTGACGGTATTCAACGATAGCCACAACATAGCCTCTTGCAGCAAGTTTTGAGATGTTTGGAAGGTTTGCGTATACATCCTGCTTAAACCAGGCAGAACCTTGTGTAAACACAACACAAGGATACTTTGATACGTCAGGGCTCTTTGCCATCATCTTGCCCATCTCCACTCTGTTTGTAGGGATGAGGATCTGAAGGTGAAGCGGTGTGCCGTCAATGTTTGCGTACTCCACATCGTGGCGATATGTTACGCCTGCCTCAAGACCTGTGGTAGGAAGCTTAACAGCGCCCTCAACCTCCTCTGTAAAAGGCTTTAATCTTTCCGGGTCAATGTTACTAAAATCCATAATACTTTTAATCCTTTCGTTTTCTTTCTATTTTACAGTTTTATATATTAGCACACAACAGTTTTTGTAAGCTTTGTTTTAGTTTTTTTATAAAGTTGATTTTATTATTATGTTGGTATAAAATTTGAGGATAATAATGACACATGTACCAGGTACATATGTCAAAGAAAGATGGAAAAAGAAAATGATAAATACAGTTATATTTGATATGGACGGAACGGTACTTGACACCTTACAGGATCTTACGGATGCCATAAACTACGTAATGGGGCGCTTTGATCTGTCTGCCCGCAGCATTAACGAATGCAGACAGTTTGTGGGAAACGGAATAAAAGTGGCTCTTAATCTTGCTTCAAACGAGAAATATCCTGATGAGACACTTGACGAGATGGTCAGCATTTTCAAGGAGTACTATGACGTGCACTGCCTTGACAAAACAAAGCCCTACGAGGGCATCCCGGAGCTTATTGCAGGGCTTAATGCAGAAGGCTATAAGGTCGGCATAGTTTCAAATAAGATTGATTCTGCGGTAAAAGAGCTTAACTCAAAATTCTTTGCAGAAAACGTCAGTGTTGCTATAGGCGAAAGACCGGGAGTGAGGAGAAAACCGGCTCCGGATACAGTCCTTGAAGCCATGAAAGAGCTTGGCAGCAGCAAAGAAGAGACAATTTACGTAGGGGATTCTGAGGTGGATATAGAAACTGCTAAAAATACAGGCATTCCTTGCATATCTGTCCTTTGGGGATTTAGAGACAAAGATGTACTTGACGCGGCAGGCGGAAAGTTTTATGCGAAAAAACCTCTGGATGTAATGAATATAATAAGGCAGATAAATAGCGGAATGTAATCCGCTTACTGCCTGCCAAAAAAAGAAAACAAAAAAGTAGTTGACAAAATATATTTAATCAAATATAATATAGCAAAACTTAAACAAACACAGCAACATTTACATCTTAGAAAAGGAGGAATATCATGACATACGCTGTCAGATTTTACACCAAAACAGGTAACACAAAGCGCCTTGCGGAGGCTATAGCAAAAGAGCTCGGCGTAGAGGCTCTTCCTATCAGCAACCCTGTAGACGAGAAGGTTGATGTACTTTTCCTTGGTAATTCTTATTATGCATTCTCAATTGATCCTGAAGTAAGAGATTTTGTAAGAAGTCTTGATAAGGAAAAGGTTGGAAAGATCGTTAACTTTGGCTCAGCTGCTATGCTTAACTCTACTTACAAAAAGGTTAAGGCTGAGGCTGACAAGGTAGGCATTCCAATGGATGAAAGAGAATTCCACTGCAAAGGCGAATTTAAAGGCGTTCATAAGGGAAGACCTAACGCTGAAGATGTTGCCGCAGCAGCAGAATTTGCAAAGAAATTTTTAGGTTAAGGAGATCGAAACAAAGCGTAAAAAGATATTTTTTTTCTTAGACAATTAACTTACGGACAGGTTAATGTGGTTTTATCAAAAAACTGACATGACCTGTCTTTTTTTTGATTTATTATGTTATAATCTGGTTATGGCCGCGAAAAACGGCGACAAATATTTTATTTAAAGGGGATCAATATGAAAAGAGAATTTTTGCTTACTCCGCCTATGGGGTGGAACAGCTACGATTATTACGACACAACGGT
>JAEEGF011391243.1_pt1 | contig 63328 bp, 50 predicted proteins | sample 9134171 | NCBI WGS metagenome assembly JAEEGF01 (sample SAMN16246542, study PRJNA631951) | gut metagenome | biome: gut microbiome; feature: rumen; material: AP-attached | host: Bos | place: Iran: Karaj | collected 2018-10 | reverse complement strand
AACGAGAAATTCGGTGAGCTCTACCCGGATCCTTCCAAGACATCAGTCGTCACTTGCGACAAACTGATGACCGGAGCCTTTATTGCCGGCAACCAGAACACTTTCAACAGCTACTGGCGTATGTACACCTGGGACAACTACTTCGGTAAACTTGCCCAGACCATCGGATTCTCCAACAATAGCGGTTCCGTCTATTACATCAATGACGGTTACGCTAACGACCGTTGGAACAACTTCTACGATATCCTTCGTAACTTCCGCGTTCTTGAGAACACCTACAACAACGAGGAAGCCGCTGACCAGGCCCAGGATAAGATCTTCATGGATATTACCGAGATCTTCGTGATCGATCACCTCACCCAGCTCTGCGACATCTGGGGTCCTGTTCCTTACAGCGAGGCTTGCTTCCTTGGACTGACTGGTGAGATGACCAACGCTTATGCGGCTTATGATAGCGATGAGACCCTCTACAGCAATGCTCTCAGCCGTCTCGACGCTATCTACACTGAGCTTGGAAGCTTGAAGGGAAGCATCAGCTCCAACACCCAGGCCAAGCTCAACGCCGCTGATTTCATCAACAAAGGTGACATCGAGAAGTGGCAGCGCTACTGCAACTCCTTGATGCTTCGTCTTGGTGTCCATGTGGCCGCTCAGGGCAGCCTGGCTTCCGCCGGAAAGTCCGCCGTGTCAACCGCTGCCGGACGTCTGCTCATCACCGACAATGACAACGAGATCTTTGTCAAGTCCGATAACGACGGTTTCCAGCAGGAGAGCCGTGACTCTTGGAAGGACATCAACAACACCGCCAGCCAGGCGCTGATTGATGCCATGCAGATCACTGGAGAGAACGATCCCCGTCTGCAGGTCTTCTATGCTCCGACCAAGAATGACTACACCGCTACCGACGCTAATGACGTCAGCTACAAGGCCGGTGAGTATTATGGACGCAGCACCTCGGAAACAACTGACCAGCAGAATATTCGTGGTGGAAGCAACCACAACACCGAGGCCACACGTTACTATGCTCGTCTCAACGGTTACACCTTCACATCCAACAGCTTCGCCCGCAGCCCTATCATGACCGCGGCCGAGACCTGGTTCCTCCTAGCCGAGGCTTACCAGCAGGGATATGCCAGCGGTAATGCTGAGCAGGCTTTCAAGAACGGTGTAGCTTGCTCCATCAAGTTCTACTACAGGGAGAACAAGGAGAGTGATCAGACCCGCTTGGCCATCTATTCGGATCAGGCTGATGACTTCAAGGCTGAGGAGATGCCCGCTGACAGCGACATCGAGGCGTATGCCAATAAGGTTTGGGACGCTTATTCCAACAAGCTCGAGGGTATCATGACCGAGAAGTGGATCAACTTCAACATCAAGCAGGCCACACAGGCTTGGACTGATATCCGCCGTACCGGTTATCCGAAGCTCTACTTCCCCGCTGATGAGAAGGACAACAATGGTTATCCTACAGTGACCCAGAGGGTTAAGTACCCCGCGACTGAGATTGCCAACAACAATGACAACTACAAGGCCGCTGCTGCTCAGGTCGACAACGACTCCGCTTACTACACTCTCTTCTGGGCCAAGAAGGTTCAGTAGTCTGGAATACACAATTATCAGAGAGGATGGCCGGAAACGGTCATCCTCTTGTTTTATAGGCTAGTTATTATTAATTTTGTTTGATCTACATGCAGAATAACATCAAAAACATAAACCGATGAAAGAGAGAACAAGATTATCATTGATCATGGCTGCCGTGGCGATCGCCTTCATCATGGCAGGATGCTCCTCCAAGGGCACGATGACAGTTCAGAAAACCGACGCGCTCGACGCCTCAGCATGGAACCAGTCCGAATGGATATCAGCGGTTGACGCCCAAGTCGCCGTAGAAAATGACGACGACAGGTCGTCTGATGGAGCCAGCTGGTTTGTCAGCACTCTCAAGAATGAGGGCAAGGTGGTTAACGCCAAATGGATGACCACAGGTCTCGGCGTTTTCGAGATCTATGTCAACGGAGCCCCTATAGGTGAGGAGATCCTCAAGCCTGGATTCACCCACTACGCCAAGACAAAGCGTTCCTTCACCTACGATGTGACCGCTGCCTTCAAGACCAAAGCAGGCGCGGAGAATATCCTTGCCGCCCAGGTCACTCCCGGATGGTGGGCTGACAAGATCATAACCCCTGGTGGAATGGACAACGTTATCGGAAAGAAATGCGCTTTCAGGGGCGTCCTCGAGGTCACTTACGCTGACGGATCCAAGAAGCTTTATGGCACTGATACCGAGAACTGGAAAGCAGGAATCGCAGGTCCCGTGAAGCATGCTTCAATATTCGACGGAGAGGATTACGACGCCAGGGAACTTCCTGGATATGAGACGCTTGATAAGCTTACCACCCCAGAGGTCAATAATGAGTTCAATGGAGAGATCCTGCCCTCCGAAGGCGCTGAAATATATCTCCGCAAAGACATCGCCCTCTCCCCTGTCAAGGCATATACATGGGAAGGTGTCGAGGGAGACACCGATGAGGACTATGGCAAGGTCATAATCAAGAAGGAGTTCGCCGCCGGAGAGACGATGACTGTCAAGCCCGGCGAGACTCTGGTCGTTGACTTCGGCCAGAATGCCGCCGCTGTCCCACACTTCGTATTCAAAGCCAAGGGTGGTACCGTACTTACCTGCCTGCCTTCCGAGCTGCTCAACGACGGCAACGGAGCCAAGAGCCGCGGAATGGACGGCCCTGAGGGAAGCTGCCACAGAAGGAATCTTCGTGTGAGCGAGAATAACATCAGGCTCATGTACACCTTCGCGGACACAAAGGACTTCGCCGATTTCACCCCAGTACGTACTTTCTTCGGTTACAGGCTTGTCTCTATCACCGCGACTGATGAGGTCACTATCAAGTCAATCGAATCTATTCCTGTCACATCTATCGCCGAGAGTCTTGAGACCGGAAAGATAACGACCGGAAACGACCTAATCAACAAACTCATTTCCAACACCATCTGGGGTCAGAGATCCAACTATCTCTCTGTCCCTACCGATTGCCCTCAGCGTAATGAAAGGCTCGGATGGATGGCCGACACACAGGTATTCACAGAGACCGGAACCTTCTTTGCCAACACCGACGGATTCTTCCACAAATGGACCCGCGACGTGAGGGACTCACAGAGTGAGGCCGGTGGTTTCCCCGGAGTCTCCCCCAGGGCGCAATATGGCAACGAGATGATGCGTCTCGGCTGGGCTGACGCCGGAGTCATTGTCCCTTGGACAGTGTGGAAACAGTTCGGAGACAATAAGATAATCGATGAGAACTGGGATGCCATGGACAAGTTCATCAACTATGTCAATGACACCAAGTACGATCATGCCACACACGCCGCCGAGAACGGCAACTACCAGTGGGCCGACTGGCTCAGCTACGAGCCGCTTGAGAGCTGCGGAGGCGGAATCAACATGACTGATAAATCCGGGAAGACCGTCCGCCGCCCCGAGGCTATCGTTTATTGGAACTATTTGAGCGCTTGCTACTGGGCGATCGACGCCGACATGATGGCCGACATGGCCGCCGCGACCGGCAGGGATGCCGCCAAGTATAAGGCGATGGCTCAGGATGCCAAGGAATATATGAAAAAGAACTTCCTGAAGCCCGACGGTACCTTCAAGACCGAGATCCTCAACACGATGCAGACTCCTGCCCTGTTCGCCCTCAAAAATAATCTCGTCGAAGGCAAGGCCAAGGAAGACATGATCGCGAGGCTTCGCCAGAACTTCAAGGATCACGGAGACTGCCTCCAGACCGGATTCCTCGGCACATCAATCCTGATGGCCACCCTGACCGAGAACGGCATGGTCGACATCGCCTACACCCTTCTCTTCCAAAGGAAGAATCCCAGCTGGCTCTATTCAGTAGACAACGGCGCCACCACGATCTGGGAGCGTTGGAACAGCTACACTATCGAGTCCGGAATGGGGCCCAGCGGCATGAACAGTTTCAACCACTACGCCTACGGAGCCGTCTGTGAGTGGATTTGGGAGACTGCGGCCGGTATAGCGTCGGATCCCGCCAATCCTGGCTTCAAGCACATCATCATGAAACCCGTTCCCGATAAGAGGCTCGGTAGCGTTGATGCTGAGTTCAATTCCGCCGCCGGACTGATCAAGAGCGCGTGGAAATACGAGGGTGACAAGTGGATCTGGGAGTTCACAGTCCCTGAGGGGGCCAACGCTTCTGTCACATTGCCTGGTGAGACCGAGGTCAAGGAATATGGTCCCGGCACTTATAAAATCGAGAAATAAATGAATATCAATTATTTAAAAGGCAAGGGTCTCCTCATGGCTCTTGCCTTGGTTATTTCTGCGGCTTGCTCCGCGCCAAAGAATATCGCTGTCACTCCGGAGGAGGACTCAAGCCAATTCGTGAACATCGCGGATGTGGTTCCGGACGCGATTCTCGAGATCAGGTATTACGGGACCTACAACTTTATCGGTGACCGCATCGACGGATATCTCCAGCCCACCGCCCTACTGACCAAAAGAGCCGCCGACAGTCTCAAGGCAGTCAGCGACGATGCCATCAAAATGGGCTACAGATTAAAGATTTACGATGCTTATCGCCCGCAGAAAGCGGTGGACCACTTCGTCCGCTGGGCAGCCGATATTCCCGATATCAGGATGAAGAAGTATTTCTATCCAGACCTGGACAAATCAGTCCTATTCGAGCAGGAGTACATCATGGAGAAATCCGGCCACACAAGAGGATCCACGGTGGATCTCACCCTGTTTGACATGAATACCGAGAAAGAGCTGGATATGGGCGGAACGTTTGACTGGTTCGGGATCGAGAGCCATCCGGATTATGGAAAAATCACCCACCAGCAGATCCACAACAGGATGATTCTCCGCTCATTGATGCTCAGCCATGGCTTCAAGCCGCTGAGCTCCGAGTGGTGGCACTTCACCTTGAAGGACGAGCCCTTCCCGGACACTTATTTCACTTTCCCTGTGAAGGAGCTTTAAGAGTAAACGAGAATCTGACAACGCCTTTTTGACTCGGGACAAGCCGGAAGACTTTTCCCGGGTCTTCTTTTCTCAAGTCCTCAACAGAACCATCGGACATGACGATCCCGTATTCCCTACCTTGCGCGGAAGCCGTTATGGATGAGGGTGTTATATCTACAAAAGGAAGAGATATTCCAGGAACGGTAGTAAGCTCGAAACACCAGTCACTGATTCCTTTCGATTCAATCCTGGCATCATTCTCAGTTAATTTGATGATGAACTTGCCCTTCCCTTCGGCTGATGGCCAAACTATTGTCTGGCAGACGTCGTCAGAGCTGAAAACAGGATCTCCGCCAACGAATCCAGGGGCGACGAGGCGTAGACCAGCCATATTATCAGAAGAGCTCCAGAGGCAACCGTCCACAAGAGGAAGAGTCTCATAACGGAACACCGGCAGAGTGTCCGGATGGTCCCGATATTCAGAGCGCAAAGACTCGTCAAATAAATGTATATCCCTGAATTTCAGGCCTTTGCTATCCCAAAGAATATTAGCGCGCCAGTTCCTGCTGTTGAACCAAAGAGTCTTCAGGCCATTCTTGCGGGTGTCTTCAGTAGTAATCACACTTGTCGGCGGTGTCACAGGATACTTTTCCTTAAACCAGCGAGCGGTCTGGAGCAGCGTCTCTATCCTGACCTCTCCCCTTCCGGCCATCTCCTCCAGGCGGGCGGTCTGCGTGACAAATCCCTTGGCCATTTGCTCCCAAGTGAATGAGTTCTCCTGCCCCACCTGGACATAGTTGTAACCCATGTGAGGCTCCTTCGTGAACATCCTGAAGAACCAATCGATCCAAACGGGGTTGCCGCCGCCTCCCTGATAAACTGGCTCAAGGGATTCGACACTCTGCACCCCGCCACCCACGGTAGCCTCATATTGGTAGATCGGGTCGCTGCCGAGCATCCTGAACACAGGCACAGGAATCTCTCCCTCAAGGGACTGGGCGGGCATATATCCGTTCACACGGCTAGGGTAGAAAGCGCCGTTCCAATAACCTCCCCAAAGGGTATAGCCATCGGTTCCCACCTGGTCCTTGCACATGCAAGAAGCCTCAATAGAATACTTTTCGTACAAATATTCCAGAGTTCCGGAATCTATAAACCATGAGCCAACCGACTTTGGATACTCTCCGAATATCTCTTTGAACTTCTCCATGTAGACATCAACAAGCTTCTCACGCTCAGCTTGGTTGTAGCCCACCGAGAAGTCCACATGAGCATGCCAGTCCCATGGGAAACGGCCTCTCCATGTCATTCCGGCAGCCTCCACATGCGGCTGGGTTATCTCCCACCAGGCGCCGATCTCGCAGCCACGGGCCTTTTCCTCTTTCAACAGATCCTGGTATGGCGGATAGATAAGGGCGTCATATTGAAGGAGATATGTACCTATCAAATTCTTTGACCTCAGGTCCTCAGCCTGAGAGACAACGGTCTGATAAAGAACATCTTCCAGAGGCTCCGCCGATCTAGGCTCAGTGTAGCGGATGAAATTAATGATGTTGACGATCCTGGGAGTGTCTGTTATCTTGCCAGACTTGCAAGATAAGGCCACAGAGGCCAATAGGACGAAGGAAATAACTCTAAGAAACCTTGAAAAGTTCATATATGATCTGTATTCTTATATTCTTTGATAAAGATACAAATTATTGACAGGATATTGACTGCTATTCCGAGCGAAGCGACAAGTGTGTGATTTGTGCGTTTTTAGCAAGTAGCTGACTGTCAAGCACTTAGCCTAAGATGCATGGAAATATAGACCATGCATTATTCTTTAACATGCTATAAATCAACAATTTCCACAAAACAGAGCAGGGGGATAATAGGATAGCGGCGCCAAATGGCGCCGCTAATCCCGAACGACGGCAACAACCGTGGCCAACGCTTTCGGGCTGACGGTCATGTTGTGATTTGCTTACAGATTTTGTACCTTTGATAATACGGAAACAACGCTGACCTCGTTACCGCAATCGCAGCGGCGTTGTGATTTGCTTTCAGATTTTGTACCTTTGATAATACGGAAACAACCGCCCGCCCGACGCAGACGATCGAGTTCTAGTTGTGATTTGCTTTCAGATTTTGTACCTTTGATAATATGGAAACAACGAGCGTGTCGCCCTCGTCAACCTCGAGCGTGTTGTGATTTGCTTTCAGATTTTGTACCTTTGATAATACGGAAACAACCCTTGAGAGATCCGAAGAGAATCTTCTGTGTTGTGATTTGCTTTCAGATTTTGTACCTTTGATAATACGGAAACAACAGACACCCCGCGAACGTCGATCTTTTCCAAGTTGTGATTTGCTTTCAGATTTTGTACCTTTGATAATACGGAAACAACGCTTGAACGCCATTAAGGACAGCACTTGCGTTGTGATTTGCTTTCAGATTTTGTACCTTTGATAATACGGAAACAACACATGACCCCGACAGGGTTGTCCCCTCCCCGTTGTGATTTGCTTTCAGATTTTGTACCTTTGATAATACGGAAACAACGAAAGGCGATGGCGAAATTAGGTGATTTGTGTTGTGATTTGCTTTCAGATTTTGTACCTTTGATAATACGGAAACAACTCGGCTATTTCACCGCTTCCTCCGGTCACCGTTGTGATTTGCTTTCAGATTTTGTACCTTTGATAATACGGAAACAACAGCTCCGCAGGATAAGGCTGGAGGCTATGGGTTGTGATTTGCTTTCAGATTTTGTACCTTTGATAATACGGAAACAACAGCCGAGGTCGGTCTTTACATTGTTCGTAAGTTGTGATTTGCTTTCAGATTTTGTACCTTTGATAATACGGAAACAACGGAGTTACTAATTTCCAAAGCATCACCTTCGTTGTGATTTGCTTTCAGATTTTGTACCTTTGATAATACGGAAACAACACACGGCGAAAGAATTTATGCCGACTGCGGTTGTGATTTGCTTTCAGATTTTGTACCTTTGATAATACGGAAACAACAGACTTTGTGCATTTATTTGAATTTCAACCTGTTATAGCGTATTATTCACAAATAAAATCCTGCCACTACTGACAGGATTTTATTTGTGAATAGACGGCTTTTAGATTCCTAACCTCAGAATAGTTCTAATTGAATCCCTTCGTCAGGAGCTTGATGAACTTTGTGTTCAGAAAACAACTCCATTCGAGAATACTGCTTGTCCGTAATGCTCAATATTCCAACCTGACCCTTATCTGGAAGATAGTTTTTCACTCTTCTGATATGCGTCTCAGCACTTTCCATAGAAGGACAATGTCTCATATAAATTGAGAACTGAAACATCAAGAAACCATCGGAAATCAAATCTTTACGAAACTTGCTGGCAGCCTTCCTTTCCTTCTTTGTATCAGTCGGCAGGTCAAAGAATACCAGAACCCACATAATCCGATATTCGCTAAACCGATCCATATTATTCAAAAGCCGGATAGCAGACCTTCCGGAGTTCCCCACTGAAGCATTTAGCAAGCGATGCGGTCGTATGGCTTACTGCTACCATCAAAGGTCGTCGAGTTCCATCCAACAGTACTTCTTCAGTCGGGAGAGCCAGCAGTTTCTGCTTATTCGCATTGTCCAAATCAGATCCCTCTCATTGCTTCAGTAAATCAATAACTAGTCTATCGACGAAAGGCCGATACGGTTCCATTATATCATCTGCCAGACAATATGCGTTATAACGATTATGATGATGGATGCCAATCGTTGGCAACATGCCACTTCCAACGAGAGCCCTAGCGACAATGGCACGAAGAATCGCATATCCATAGTTGAGCAAATTATTAGGATAATCCTCATACTGACCTCTTATAAAACCGGGGTTATCGGGAAAGAGCGTCTTCCAGTAATATGCCGCGGCCCGAGCCTCCATATTACCGCTATCACCACTTTTAACAGATCCTGCCCAGACCGTCATATTATTGTGTCGCATTCCAGTAGAGTAAAACAACAATGAGGCCTGATTACGAATCTTGAATTCAACCGTTTGCTGCCAAAGCTGTTTCTTCAGAGGAAGGGAAGCATTCAACTGACTCCGAAAACGTTCATTCTGAATTGTATTGCCAGTCAGCGGAAGGAAAAGTCCAACGGGCAAATGCTTGCTATCACAGGTAATAACAGCGCTATTATTGTCCAGAAGAGCAGACATAAGCGCTTGCGTGATGGTAATTTGTTGATGGTCGAGAATGACGATGCCGATATCCTCGACAGGGATGGTTTTAACGATGGTAAAGGCATCGGGAATGCCAAAATCCGGCATATCGCCAGACGCATCAGGTTTCTTGACAACTAGTTGCTTCAGCCTGTATGAAAGGTAGGCTGGATTCCCAAAATAAAGCGTTTTCTTGATCACGGCTCCGAGATTTCACCCAAAACATTAATTCGCACTTTATGGGGATTTAGTTTTATGAAGGCCCCGATACTTTTTACACGATAGAATTTATGGATATCTCTCGCTTCTTGGGATTCATCCAGAACAGTTTCAATGTGAAGTCTAAAACAATAATCATTATATGTCAACTTTTGAATTCGATATAAATACTTATTAAGACATCTATAATCCTTTTCCACAATCGCCCTATGATACTCTTCATCTGGCATTCCTAGAATAAACATTTCATTTTGCTGCAGACTGACTTCTAGTTTTAAACCTGCAGGTGGAAGATTATTTAGGAAAACCTCTGGCAAATCCCGATTGGCCACATCTTCCCACAGTTCATTAGTGTCATCTATTATAACAGGGATGCCGTATTTTTTCCGCTCCACGGCATGCCAGAAGGAAACCACATGCTCCGACGGGTTACCATCGATATCACGATAAATAGCTACATGATGGTTATTACCCGGTTTAACAAAACCTATTGGCGTACCATTACTATATTTGACCGGAGCGACAGAGTTCGCATTTAACCTTGTAAACAACCTAACATTCTTGATAGGAATCATCCTAGCTTTATCGGCATACAGCGGCTCCTTGAAAGCATCCTTTTCGCCTACCGATTGTATGCGTTCGGCCACTATTTCACGAATATGCTTGTCCACAATGTACTCTACATCTTTCGCCTTAAGGCTTGCAAGCGGATAACGGATGACATATTCCCTCTTCCAGCAAGTGGCATACTCAAGAGGTTTGGTCCCATTATCTCCCAAATAGATCGGATCCTTCTTAAGGGACTTAAGCGCAGCCTTCCTGTCTCCGCCATATTCACTTATCCTTCCCTCCACCTTATCCCGTATGTATGATTTTAAAATAGTCTCTGATTGCTCAAATAACCTCTTTACGGGAACCTTTTCTTCAAGGCATGAAATGGCGCCATAAACACTTTCTTCACTTAGAGCTCCTCTTGGGACGATAATTCCCTTTTGTGCTATAGTCCGTTTTCCATTCTTGTAGGTGTATCGTTTACCTGGAGTAGCTATGCGCTTACCAGACTTAAAAGAGACCAAAATGCCATCAACGGCTCTTGAAACATCAGATACGGGAATGTGAGGACGCTCTTTCATCCACCTTTCAAGAAGAGAATACTGTCCCTTAATCTCCTCAGACTGAGATTCAAGCTCTTCAAACATCTTATCACGAGATGCGTTGAGGTGATTAAGCCGCTGAATATAAGACTGCTTCGTGCTGGCAATTGTCAATGCGTCAATAGCATGATGGCGGTGGTCAAGCCTTTTTGTCCAGTCCTTGATTCGTTCTTCCTGATGAATCTGCCCTCGGTGATCAGAAATGACTATTTCAGTTTGTCCCGCTGCTTTATAACGGTCGAAATTCAAACTCTGAAGTATATTGTCATAGCCCCACTGATGCCGTACAAAATCCGTTACACTGCCGCTTGTCGTCCACACGTTCCTGCAAACCTGTTTTAGCATCTCCACCGCCTTCTTAGCAATGTACTGAGACTGACGCAACTGCCTATCAATAAAGTCTTCAGGTATGTCTTTAGCAGCTGTCATTAAACGCTCCCGTTTGGTCTTGGAAATCTCTTTTTTCTCAAAGGCCTCTTCGATTCGCCGGGTATAGTCATTAAACTCATTCTCTCCCTTCTTCTTCATATAATCATAGGCCGTCAAGTTGCCTTTCTCCGCATTGCATTTCCGACATGCACACACTTTGTTAGAGAAAGAATCGTCAAAGAATAGCGAACGGGGAATGATGTGTTCAATCTCAACATCGGTCCCTTCTAGGAATTCCTTAACCCCAACAGGCTGGCCGCAATAAAAGCAGATATGCTTGGCTTCTTCCCAAAGACGATATTTCTGGATTCTATTCCTAGAAGAACGAATTCCCATCTCCCTGATTCTCTCATCAATGATCTTGTTCTCCCTTTCCCTTTTATTGTTATTAATATAGGTACTGTTTCTCTCATCTTTACTCTGCTTCAGTTCTCTAGCAAGCTCTACTCGCACCTCATCAATGCTGCCGTATTTATCCAGCAAGGCATTCACGACATTAACCATCTGATTCAGTATTTTTTCGATTACCGGCTGTCGGAGTTCGTTCTTTTGAAGCTGAGGCAGGCGATGAAGTAACTCACGCGCATTGTTTTCTGCTGTCGTAAGACTGTTGGAGTGATTAATGTTGATATAATCGCAGGCTTCGCTATACTTTAAACCCATCTGAAGATATGGTAAAATCTGACGGATGAAACGAGCGGATTTGTTACCATAGCCTGGTTTCACGAAATCAATCTTCGAAAGACGAGAAATCACTTCCGGGTCATTGATACTAAACTGGCGCTGAAGAGCAGCCGCCATTTCTCCAGGATCTTCAATGGAATACACGATGTGCCAAAGCCGGTACAGCGGTTCCTTTTCAAATCCAGGATCGACTTCCAGCAGTACTTCTCCCGTTTCTGTGTCAATAAAACGCGATCCGACAATCTTCAGCGTGAAAGATAAGAACTCATCGTGTCCCAATAAAGCTTTCTTCAGTGCCATCTTGGTTAAATTACCCTGAAGACCTTTGCCGATGGCCTTACCGCCCCACCATTTATCTTTACTGCTCAATCCGAGAATCTTTTTGAGATCCGTAACAGTAAGTTTTTCGTTATTATCAAGGAAATCAAACAGTTTCTTCCGCTCTTCTGTAGTAAAAGGATATGACTCACCGTTCCGGTTCTTCAATTCAATGTTGTTTACAGACTCCCAGATTTTACAGACTTGAAAGAGAGGAGAAGTACGAGGCGCAACTTTAGGACCAACTAATATACTTTCCCCATCCGCTGTTTTATATTCCCGAAGAGAAAACTCACAACGACTGATTAGATGCTTGCAAGATTTGAGTGGGCGCTGGTAAAAGATAATCTCATTACGCAGACGCTGGACAACCTGATCAGTAAAAATGTCGGGATAATAGACTCGCTGACAGGAAATTACTCGATCAAATTCTTCCTCATAGGCCTTGCGAGGGAAGACCTGTTCCTTGATGCGAAATGTGAAGAATTTCCCTTTGTCTGTCACAACTTCACTCTCGGAAAGCTTTCCCGCAAAGTACTGACCGATTGTTTTTCCTTCGGCCTTGATGATATCAAAACGGTTATTGATAGCCTGCACATATTCTCGCTGGCTTTTGTCTTCTGCTTCATCATTCTTTGAATGGCGATAGCCCCTTTTCTGGTTTAAATGATAGAGGACACGGCCAATTTCCGGGAGGGAAAGTTTCTTTCCAGGAGTAGCAGCATCTGCTCTTAATTGCCAAAGGTCGAGTACAGGAAGTTTGATAAGCCGCTCATTTGGAAGCATTCCTAAACGACGAAGCTCTTCTGTAAGGTTCTGCCTTCGAAGTTGATAGCGGTCATATCCCTTTCTAGCTGTCCTTTTCTGCGTTCTCTTTTGGTTCTTGGAAATAGCGTTGCCAGAAGAGAATTCATTGGAGTCATCAGTACTCAATGGTACGATACGACTTCCAATACCCAGAATAGACTTAGGATCCCCATTATCATCTGCCTGAATAAGACTCCAACCGATAGAACCTACTCCAAGATCAAGACCGAGTATTCTTTTCATATTATTTTTGAATTACTAAATATGTTCTTATATTTGCACTACAAATCTGAAGCAAATCACAATAAGGATTATTCCGTTGTGAAAACATTCAAGGCGGGGAGCAATCTTCGCCTTTTTCTTTTTCAAATATAGCTATTTTCTAGGGAATCAACGACATCTATATATCCTTGCGACCTATATTCGAAGCAAGCGGTAAGGGAGGGATTTGCGCGGTCGCTGCGCTCCCTTGCACATCCCTTATTGACCGAGAGCAATGCAAATCAGGGCGTATGGCCGCGCCACACTTTTTGCGCCAATGGGCATCGTTACGTGAGCTAGCTCACGACGGATGCCCACTGACGCAAAAACGCCGCACTTCCGTGCGGCGCCTTTGATTTGCATTGCATTGCGCGGTGAGTGAGGGATTCGAACCCCCGGTACGTTGCCGTACACCTGTTTTCGAGGCAGGCTCCTTCAACCACTCGGACAACTCACCTTATTTGTAAAAGGGTATGACGGAAAAGGATCTCTCGCCATACCCTTGGTCTGGATGACTGGACTTGAACCAGCGACCTCCTGGTCCCTAACCAGGTGCGCTACCAACTGCGCTACATCCAGATATCAACTTCCCGTTGACTTGTAGGGACGATCGGGCTCGAACCGATGACCTCTTCAATGTGACTGAAGCGCTCTGAACCGACTGAGCTACGCCCCTATTCGTGTTTGGGATTGCAAAGATAACAATTTTTCGTAAAAATATCCTATCTTTATAGAAATTATCGCAATGTATGAGAATCGTTAGAGCATTATTCATCCTGGGAGTGTCGCTGATGATGGTGGCTTGCTCCTATCAGAAAGTAAAAACACCCGTCTATGCCTGGGAAGGCATCAACGAGAAAACGAATATGGAGGACCTTTCCGAGAAATTCCGTTTCTGGAAGAGTCAGGGTATAGTTGGAGTATGCATGGGCAGCGACAATCCCGAAGTTGTACGTGAGGCGGCAAAAAGGGCCCACGCTGAAGGGCTTGAGTATCATGCCTGGATCGCCGCCATGACAAGAGGCGGAAAGCCCCACGAATGGTACACAGTCAACCGTCTCGGACAGCCGTCTGACGAATTTCCGCCGTATGTATCTTATTACAAGACACTTGACCCTGCGGATCCGGATGTGCGCCAATACATGATCGATCTCTATTGCTCCATCGCCGAAATCCCCGAAGTGGATTATGTGCAGCTGGACTATATCCGTTATGCGGACGTCATTCTTGGCCGTGGTCTTTGGGACAAATACGGCCTTGTGATGGACGAGGAATACGCCCCCGCCGACTATTGCTACTGCGATGATTGCGTAGCGGAATTCAAGGAGAAAACCGGGATCGACATCAAATCAGTTGAAGATCCGTCTAAGGTGAAAGAATGGGCCCAGTTCCGCTGCGACAAGGTCACCGATCTGGTCAACGCTATTGTTGACGCTGTCCACGCCAAGGGCAAAAAAGTCAGCGCAGACGTGTTCCCTGGCCCTATGTCACACTCTTATCAAATGGTCCGCCAAGAGTGGAGTAAATGGAATGTGGACATGCTTTTCCCTATGAATTACAACGACTTCTATCTTGAAAGCGCCGATTGGCTGGCCACCATCTGCAAGGAAGAAGCCGAATCCGCACCGGCCGGAGTCCCTGTCATGAGCGGCCTTTTCATCTGCCCGGATTGGCAGAACAAGGATAAGGTCACGGATCCGGAGAATTCCGGGCTGCTTCCTTCAGAGATGGAGACAGCCGTCCGAGGATCGCTCGACAACGGAGCTGCGGGGATATGCCTATTCACGCCCGGAAGGATGTCTCCCGAGCATTGGGACGCTCTTAAAAAGGCTTTAAACTAATCGTGTAAGCCTTTCTTTTTCAGATAGCTGATTATATATTCCGGACGATCGGTCTGGAAGGCCTTGAAGCCCAGAGAGAGAAGCCTGCCATAAGCGGCCTCGGCCTCCTCGGGGCTTTGGAACGCCCTGTCGTCATCGTTATAACCGCAGAGCGAACCCCAGATAGAGTTGACCCACACCTTGGATCCAGCCGCTTGGAGAGCCTTTATCTTGCTCTCAGCCTCAGGGGAATCCTTTGAGAAGCAGACCTCGAACATGACGGGCATCTTGCCTCCTTCAAGGTAACTGTCGATGGCTTCACAGGTTCCGTCTTTAGCGATCGTGACAATAGGCATATAAATAATCCCAGCCTCATCGCACTGTTTCATGGCCTCAGCGGTCGCCGCCCTGTCACCTCCTGACTTGAATATGATCTGGTCCACACAACCTACTTTCTTAGCCACTTCGAGAACCTGAGGGAAATAGTTCCAGCCATGGTCGACATTGACAAGTATCTTCCCTTTGCATACCTCGAGAGCCTCTTCCAGGGTAGGAATGCCGAGCGAGTCGGTCGTGACACCGTGTCCCCTCTTGAGTCTCAACTGCCTGAGTGAGTCCAATGTGAAAGAGGATATCGGTCCGCGGCCGTTCGTGCACCTGTTGACAGTACCGTCATGAGACAAAACCAGCACACTGTCGGCAGTCAAAGCGACATCTATCTCGACGATGTCAACTCCCATACGGATCACGGACTCTATAGCGGGTATCGAATTCTCGGGGAAGTTGCGCCAGTCCCCACGATGAGCGGCGACAAGCACTTTCTTAGATGAGGGATCGTTCAGGATAGCCAAAGCCTTCGCGGCCTTTCCTTCAGGTTTGACAGGGCCTTGGCATGAAGCCAGAAGAGCGAAAGCCACAATCGGCAGTAAGAAAAATAATCTTTTCATATTAATATAACTATTTAATTCCCAATCGTTTCCTCTTCAAACATCTGATCGAATAATGCCCTGAGTTTAACTTCGTCAGCGATCATCTTCCTCAATTCCTCCAATTTCGGGGCGTTCTTCGACTCGGGGATATAAAGCTTTAGATAACCACCATAAAAGTACTTCTCGTGGAGATGCTCGACAAAGCGCTTCCAATGGGCTTCCTTGTCCAGTTCCGGGTAATGCTCAAGCCCGAACTGGATTGTCCGCCGTAGAATCTTCATGGGGATGATATCCCTGTCAGACTCGGCGATAATCTTCCCATAAATGCTTCTGGGGGGCGTTTTCCCTGACGCCCTATGATCTTCAGCAGCTTGGGCGATAGTCTCGATCTGGTCCTCGGAAAACCACTCCGGAAGCCTCGGATCTTCCCGGATTATCCGGCCTGAGACCAGATGGTGCGTCTCACGGCCTTCAACCAAACCCGTGTCGTGGAAGGCCGCGGCGGCATAAACTATATTGATGTCCACATCATAATAATCCGCAAGCCTCAAAGCCTCCTCAATGACGCTCTTGGCATGGTCCTCTTTATGGGCCTTGTCGAATGAGGAATAACGAGGAATAATCTCGCTTTCCACATATCGCCTCAATTCATTATTCAGCTTCAAATCTCCCATCTATTTGTCAATAAGGAAGTTCCGGAAGATAATGATGGACCGTGGAGAGCAGTTCCGAAAGACTCTCCCGGTTGTTGGCGGCCAAAGTCAGACTTGGGTTGGAAAGACTCAGAGGTCCTCCATCAAAATCACAGGAGACTCCCCCAGCCTCGGTAAGGATCAGCGAAGCGGCAGCGTAATCCCATGGCTGCAAACGCATCTCAAAGAATAACTCGATCTGCCCCATGGCCACCATACACAACTCGATAGCTGCAGATCCGAAACGACGCACATCGTTGGATCTCATGTATATATCAAAAATGATATCCGAGCAAGTCTTGGCGAACTCTTTCCTGTATGTGCTCATCGCGGTGCAGAACAGCCCGTCTTTGAAAGGACGTTCCGAGGCTTTGATTGGGCTGCCGTTGAGAAAAGCTCCAGAGCCTTTTTCCGCATGGAACAACTCATTCCTCCAAGGGCTGTAAACAACTCCGGCAATCACTTCTCCACCTTTAGCCAGAGCTATACTTACGGCGCAATGATCTATCCCGCGGGCATAGTTGGCGGTGCCATCGATAGGATCGACTATCCAAACATATTCGTGGTTCAGATCCCCAAGATCGTCTTCCTCACACAAGAAGCCCGCATCAGGCAGGATTCCCGACAGGTGGTCGACAAGGAAATGCTGGACCGCCAAGTCTGAGGAGGTCACAAGATTTGCCGCGGTGTCCTTCTCCATCACGTCGAAACCCGAGCGGACCATAAGTTTCCCGGCTTCCCGGGCAATGGGTATTATCTTTTCTACAATCATCCTAACACAAATAATATCAAAGGTTTCCAATCCACTTAGCAATATCCTCCAAAGCCTCCTGGGAGAAGGTCTCCTCTATTTCCGGATACTCATTAGCCTGGCCGGTCTGGCAGTGCTGGAAAAGGTGGTTGAGGCCGGGATAGACTATAACCATAGTCTTTTTAGAGGAAAAACGTCCCTTGCGATTCTTTGGAAGATTGGCCTCAATCGATGGAATATTCACAGACGGTTCCACTTGAGTGTCACTGCCTCCATTCAAGATCAGGGCAGGACAATTGACTTTCTGAATATCCGGAACCGGGTCGTAATCAATGAAATAATCAAGCCAAGGATTGCCTTGGGCCTTTATCTGGGCACGTACATATTCCTTGGTCAGTCTCATGGTCATTCCAGCCTGCTTGAGGGCATTCATGTTCTGCGACAGAAGGATACTGTCGCCTTGCACACCTGGACCGGCTAGGCTCACGATGAAATCAGTCTTGTTCCTTGAGGCCAGCATGAAAGCGATCTCTCCCCCTTCGCTATGCCCGATCAATCCGACTTTGCTGAAAAGGCCTCTGGACCGGAGATAATCCAGCCCAGCCGAGGCATCTTCCATATTGTCAAGAGTCGTGGCAGTGTTCGGGTCTCCGGTCGAAGAACCGACTCCTCGATCATCGTAACGCAAAGTCGCCACACCATTGCGAGCCAAATAATCAGCGATCACAAGGAATGGCTTGTGACTGTACAACTCCTCATCTCTATTCTCCGCCCCGCTGCCGGTGACCATGATCGCGACAGGCACCTTCTTCCGGCCATTCCAGCCTTCAGGATATGTCAGGGTTCCGGCCAATGTGACGTCTCCATTGTTGAAAGAAATCTCCTCCGTCTGATATGGGAATGGCTCTACAGGTGTCTGAGGCCTGTTTCTTACAACCTCACCTGGAGTCAGGACAAGAGGCATTGACAGCCCACCCTGGGCAAAGCGCCCGACAATCTTTCCATCCCTTAGACGGCCGGAAAAGCTGATCCTCGCTGTCTTCTCTGTAACACAGACTGAATCAGCCGACATATATACCAATTCAGCAGGCAATCCCAAGGCTCCCTGATCCGGACTGTCCATCGTGCAGCCACCATCCTGAAAATGGAACACGATAGCCAATTTTGTCATTCCCAGCTGAAGCTCACCTTTCCATGGCCCGCTTATCTGCTGGCCGCTCGCCAGAAAAGAGGTGACAAAAAGTCCAAAAACTATTAACAAACGTCGCATCGACTCATTATTTATGATGATTTGCAATTTAGTGATTTTTCCGTTCGGTTGGATTATTTTATATTCGCGGTCATGAAGAAGATTTACCTTTCAGTGATAGCCGCGGTTGTGACGGTTGTGTTTTGCGGATGGATGGCCACAGCCCAGGGACCTGTCAAGGATTCCTCAAAGACTGTCCAAGGGAACGGAACTGTTGTGATCAACACAACAACCCTTTGCCCTAAAGTCAATGGATTCATGGGTCCTACTCCACTTGAGATAAGGATCCGGAAAGATACCATAATCGACATCATAGCCCTGCCTAACGAGGAAACCCCTGGATATTTCTACGATGCGTCCAAGTTGTTGAAGAAATGGATCGGGCTCACTCCAAAGAAAGGACTTGAATTGGAAGTTGACGCTGTCTCGGGAGCTACTTTTTCCTCGAATGCGTTGATAGTTAATATGCGGGCGGGATTGAAGCGGGCGTTACAAGACTAATCCCCTGACCCACTGTCAGATGAAAATAGCCATCATAGGGGCCGGAGCGGCCGGATGCTTCTGTGCGATCGAACTCAAGCGGAGGCTCCCGGAAGCTATTGTCGACATCTATGAGGCAGGAAACAAGCCTCTGGCCAAGGTGTCAATAACCGGTGGAGGCCGCTGCAATCTCACCAATTCATTCGAGAGTATTGACAACCTCAAGGATGCTTATCCCAGAGGCGACAAACTCCTGCGCAGGGTTTTCTCGACCTTTGACAACAGGGACACTTGGGAGTGGTTCGAGAACGAGGGCGTCAAGCTCGTCCTACAGGACGATCACTGCGTATTTCCTGCCTCGCAGGACGCCATGCAGATCGTGAACTTGTTCTTGACCAGGATGAGACAACTGGGAGTGAATATTCTCACAAGACACAAAATCGAAAGCGTCAAAGCTTTGATGGATGAATATGACTCCGTGGTCGTAACCACTGGAGGTTGTTCCCGGCAGGATGGGTTAAAGATGTTCGAAGGCCTTGACCTCGAGATTGTTCCCCCCATCCCATCGCTATTCACATTCAATCTTCCCTCAAGTCCTGTCAGAGATCTCATGGGGACGGTTGTAGAGGATGCCCAGGTCTCTCTCGCAGGGACTAAATACAAGGCCTCCGGCCCGCTGCTTATAACCCACTGGGGGATGAGCGGTCCGGCTATTCTCAAACTATCATCTTACGCGGCAAGGCACCTGGCTGAAGTACGGTACGATTCAACCTTGCTTGTGAACTGGTGTGGGGGTGACAATCTCGATTCAGTTCGGTCAGCACTCCAGAATAACGCCGTCAAGAACCCACTCAAACTGGTCGTCAATTCCCATCCTGAGTATATTCCTTCAAGGCTTTGGACATATCTCGTCACAAAGAGCAAGATCCGGGAAGACGCCCGTTGGGCTGAGATTGGCCCAAAGGGGCTCAACCGTCTGGCCGAGACCTTGTCCAACGATTCCTACCACATCAAGGGACAGAGCCGTTTCAAGGAGGAATTTGTCACTTGTGGAGGTGTCTCCCTCACAAACATAAACAATAAAACCCTGGAGTGCGTTAAGCATCCAGGGCTCTATTTCGCCGGAGAAGTACTTGATATTGACGGGATTACCGGAGGATTCAACCTTCAGGCCGCCTGGTCAACTGGCTTTCTCGCGGCTTTGAGTATTTCATCAAATCACTGATTACTGTCCCTTCATCGGGTTCTGGTCAGCAGCGGTGACAGCCTCGTTGTTGGCTATCTCCATCTGAGGAATCTGGCAGAGGAAACGGTAGTCATTTGACGGGATGGTTCCCTGAGGCTGGGTGTCGGCACCATTGTAGCCGTCAAGCTCTGTCAAGCCCCAAGGGAAGTGACCGGCATAATTGTTAGCAGCGCTCGCGCCGTAACGGACAAGAGGCTTCTGGAGACGGAGCAGGTCATAAGAACCTACAACACCCTCACCAAGGAGTTCCTTACGACGCTCAACATAGATAGCCTCGAGAAGGTCATTTCCAGAAGCTTTGGTAGGCTCCTTGACCTCACGGGCTGTCTGGAGCCTGTTGAGGAGTTCCTGGGCATTGCCGAGTCCGGTCTCATGCGCGGCGGCCTCAGCCATGATGAGCAGCATCTCGGAACCACGCATCATAGGTACGGAAATACCATAGCAGTGGTTACCATTGGTGTGAGCCTCGTATGTGCCGTCACCGTATGATTTGAGCTTATTGTAAGCCCACTTGGCGTTGACACGGTCATGGAGAGCGTTGGCTGAACGATGCCAGAACATCACGTTGATCTCATCCTCATCGGTAACGCCTTCTGTCTTATCGCACTTGGTGCCACGGTAATCAGTGTCATCAAACAGGTCGACATAGCTCTGGTCCACGAAGATGTCGAGGAAGTGATACATAGGGCCGTCATTCAGTCCCTCACCGTAGCTGGGATCGAAATTGAACCAGTTGTTGAACACGGTGTTGGAGCTGACGTTGGTCAGGTTGGTGTACTTGACACCCCAGACCAGCTCGGAGCAACCATCTTCCATCAGGTGATCCATACCGCTGCACCACTGCTCCTTGCTCATAAGAGTGCCGTACTTGTCGTAGACCTTCTTGGCCTCGGCGAAAGCACCGCTCCAGTTGCCCATAACCTGATAGACACGGGCGAGCATACCAGCGGCCACGGAAGCGTCAACCTCCCATTTCTCAGCGCGGTTGAAACCGGCGAGCTTGGCCTCAGCATCCTGAAGGTCGGCAACGATTTGATCGTAGCACTGCCCGACAGTGGAGAAGCCCAAGTTAGGATCATCGTCCGGATGCAAACGGAGGATAACTCCCCTCTTATCCTTGGCGATGGCATAGGTCTGCTGGTAGTTCATAATAAGATGGAAGTATGCGAATCCACGCATCGCCTCGGCCTGACCGACCAAAACGTTCTTCTCAGCATCGGTACCGGAAGCCTCCGGAGCAGCGTCGATAATGATGTTGGCCATATTGATGATGTTGTACATCTTAGACCAAATGTTGCTGGCGCCACTGGCGGCCTCCCTTCTTGAAGGCTTGAACTCATAGATGGGCTCCGGAGAGGCACCATACCACTCGTTGACGGTGACATCAGATCCCATCATATCGTAATACATAAGGAAACCGCTGACACCCTGATAGCTAGCGCCGGTCTGGCTTTCACCCGCACCCATAAGGAAAGCCTTGTAGGCGGCGGTCAGAACCTGGTTCAAACCCGCGGCGCTGGTAGTGAATGTGCTGGAGTCGACTTTCGTGGCGTCGTGAGTTGTCAGCTGCTTGTCGCAACCGCAGATTATGGCACCGAAGACGACTAAAACGATGGAAATAAATATCTTTTTCATAATATCTGTCTCCTTAAAATTAGAATGTGATCTGAACGCCACCCATATAAACTCTTCTGGAGCTCTGGACACCGTTGTCGGTGATGGCGTTACCGTTGTAGTTATTACCGAGGATACCAGTCTCAGGATCGACGTGACGCTTTGCGGCGGCACCGAAGGTCAAGAGGTTGTCACCGGAGACATAGAAGCGGACATTGGAGATGTTAACCTTCTGGAGAAGGGACTTGGGCAAAGAATAACCGAGAGCGGCGTTACGCAGACGGATATAATCATTGTCTAAGAGCAAGAATGTGGAATTCTTTCTGTTATCTCCAGCTTTCTCATTGCTCCAACGAGGATACTTGGCGTTGTCGCCAGGCTTCATCCAAGCGTAAGGGGCTACGACATCCTCCATCAAACCGACACCGGTACGCATCGTACCAGCCTCGCAGAAGATGTAGTCAAACAGTTTGGCACCGAAGGAGCCGTACCACATGAATGAAAAGTCGAAGTTGCCCAACTTGAAGCTGTTGGTGATTGAGCCGAATGCCTTAGGAATGGCGGTACCGCTCCACTCATAATCATCAGTCGTGACATCAGAGTAGTTGGAGGTTATCGTACCGTTCTTCAACTTATAGGTAAGGAGACCGGTCTGAGGATCAACTCCAGCGAACTGAGGCATGTAGAACTCATAGAGAGAGTGGCCTTCCTCAAGACGATAGGAAGCGACACGGTTGTTGTATGTGTAAGCGCCGCTAGGCAGGTAGGTCAACTCATTCTTGAGAGTGGAGAAGTTAGCGTCAATATTCCAAACAAAGTTGCTGGTCATCACAGGGGTCACACCCAATGTGAGCTCGATACCGGAGTTCTTGACGTTTCCGAGGTTGGTGTTGTAACCAGTGGCACCACCGACCTGGGCGGAGATAGGAAGCTCAAGGTAGTAGAGCAAGTCCTTGGATCCCCTGATATAGTACTCGACAGTACCGGTCAAGCGGTTGCGGAGGAGGCTGAAGTCAACACCCACGTTGAACTGCTGGTTCTTCTCCCACTTAAGCTCAGGAGTAGCGACAGTGGACGGTTTGTAACCAGCGGAACCATAAAGGTTGTCAGACGAATAGTAAGACTGGTACGCGTAGTTGATCAATCCGCCAGGAGCTCCACTGGATGAGCTGCGGGAATACAGACGGTCGTTACCGGAAGTACCGTAACTGGAACGGATCACGAGGTTGTCAATCCAGGACACATCCTTGATGAAAGGCTCATTGCTGGCCCTCCAGGAAGCACCGACCGACCAGAAGTTACCCCAGCGGCTCTGAGGAGAGAACCTGGAGGAACCGTCACGACGGAAGGAAGCTGAAAGGAAGTACTTGTTGTTGAAGTTGTAATCAACCTTTCCGAGGAAGGAAAGGAGGGCATACTTGGAGAAATCAGAATCAGCGCCCCAGTTCTCGGTAGTGGAGGCAAGCTCCATCTGGCCGACTGACATTATACCGGCACCGTAAGCGTAGTTGTAATAAGAGTCGTACTGGTAGAACTCGTGACCGACCATAACGTTCACGTTGTGATCGCCGAAGCTCTTGTCCCAAGTCAAAATGTTGTTCCAAGTCGAGGACATCAAGTGGTCAGTCTGCCTCTCAGCATCTCCACCGGTGGTCTTGACAGTGACACCATACGGAGGGATCTGGTCGGGATCATGGACCGCGGAACCATAATAGAATCTCTCGGAGTTGTTGTTATCAAGGCTGATGGAAGTACGGAAGTTGAATCCGGCAGGCAGCTTGAAGTTGGCGAAATACTTGGCGGAAATCGTTGTGTAAGCGCGGCTGGTGAAGGACTCGTCGTTGTAGTTGTCCCAGTAGTCGCCACGGGTTACGGCAGGCATTCCGAAGTAGTTGGCGTTATGGTGAGCCCAGTCATACATTCTCTCACCGGTCTTGGCTGAATACACCCAGTCGGTGTTGTCGTCATTACGCAGCCAGACGGAGTTGAGGGAAGTATGGAAGTTCAACATACGGTTGTAACCCAAGTAATTCTGACGGGCGTAGCTATAAGCGAGGCTTCCACCCATCGAGAGCCACTTGTTGATCTCGCTCTCGACAGAAGAACGGAAAGAGTAACGTTTGTAGTAGTCCCTGTTGGCGTAGCCGTTGTCATCAAGATATCCGGCGGAGATGAAATAGTTTGTCTTGCCATTGGCGGACATTCCACTGACATCCAAGCCGATGTCCTGGCGGAGCTTGTAGGAGAACACGATATCGTTCCACTCCCAGTCAGACTTGTCCCAGATATATTTAAGGTTGGGATTGATGTAGCCGTTACCGTTGCCATCGTGGAGAACGAACTGGTCGGCGCTTCCGGGCCACTGGAACGGGGTTACGTACCAAGTCTGGCCCGCAGAGTTGACCGAAGGGTTGACGCTAAGCGAGACGGCATTGGCGGAAGCATAGTCGCCAGCGGTCTTGGGATCAGCGCCATGGAGATAGACCTGGTCGTTGTAGAGAGCCTTCCAGTTGTTGTAGAGTTGCTCCTTAGGATCAGCCTTCTTCATCCACGGAACGGCGGCGTCGGATGTACCCCAAGCGGCGCGGAAGTTCACGGTAGGCTTACCGGTCTTTCCTTTCTTGGTGGTGATCACGACAACACCGTTAGCGGCGCGGGATCCGTAAAGTGAGGAAGCCGCGGCATCCTTCAGGACGGTCATTGACTCGATATCCGAAGGGTTAATCGAGTTCAAGGATCCATCGTAGGGCATTCCATCAACGACATACAGAGGGGTGGTGATACCGGACATGGCGGAGATACCACGGATCTGGATACGAGGATTACCACCAGGGTTACCCTCATTATTCACAATCTGAACACCTGCTGACATACCCTGCATGGCCTCCAGGAAACCGGTACCGGAGATTTTCTCGAGCTGCTCGGACTTGACCACAGAGGCGGATCCGGTAAAGCTCGATTTCTTCGAGGTACCGTAAGCGACGAAGAGAACCTCGTCGAGGAGTTGAGTGTCGTCAAGAACAACATTCAAGGTTGTTTGACCGGTGTAGGGAATCTCCTGTGACTCATAGCCCACAAACGAGACCACGATCACATCACCAGTCTTCACACCTGAGAGGGTAAACTTACCGTCAGCATCAGTGACAGCTCCGTTCGTTGTCCCCTTGATCGTGACATAGGCCGCTTGGACAGGGCCCATTTTGTCAGAGACAACACCAGTGACAGTCTTGTTCTGCTGTTCGGAAGTTGATGCCTGAACTTTGGCCGCCTGGGACTCGATGGAGCCACATAGAAGCGCTATCACGCATCCGGCCAACCATAATTTCTTACTCATAGCATTAACTGTTAAAACAAAAGATATAAAGTGGTTATAAAAGTAGTGTCGTTTTATATATACCCGAATCCAACTTGCAAATCCCATTTCAGTCTTACAAATTTAAACATTTTATTGTCTTTCGCAATAAAAACCTGCGGAAAACGCGCCTCGAATGCGTATATTATCCATTGTATTAATAAAAGTAGAAAATACCTATCTTCGCGTAACATTTCTGGGAATATGGCAAGAGGACAGAAAGACATACTGTTAGGAATGATCCGGGAAGGACAGCGTATGTCGCTCGGCCAGCAGGTCCGTCTCGCCTTGATGCTGAGCCTCCCTGCTATCTTGGCCCAGATGTCCTCGATGCTAATGCAGTACATCGACACCGGCATGGTGGGGCGATTGGGAGCCAATCCTTCCGCCTCGATAGGACTGATTTCAACCAGCACATGGATTCTCGGCGGCTTCACGGCAGGAGCATGCTCAGGGTTCTCAGTACAGATAGCCCACCTATGCGGGGCGAAAGACTTCAAAGGAGCCAGGAAGATACTCCGCGAAGGGCTAACTTCAGTCTTGATTCTCAGCTTCTTTCTCGCCGCGATTGGTATAGCTCTCAGCTCTCCCCTGCCAGGATGGCTGGGCGGAACCCCCGAGATAATCTCTGACGCTTCCAAGTATTTCCTGATATATTCAGCGTTCATTCCTGTCGGAGCCGTCGGGTGGGCCGCAAGCGCCATGCTCCAGGCCAGCGGGAATATGAAAGTGCCGAGCATCATGTACACGTCCATGTGCGCCTTGGATGTGATATTCAACTACATATTCATTTTCAAATGCGGTATGGGAGTGACTGGAGCCGCCCTTGGTACCGGACTCTCCGAACTGGTCACCTCCGCATTCGCGGTATGGTATGTTCTCTGGAGATCAAAGGAACTTAACATCAAGGGAGAAAAGGGATCTTTCGTGCCAAAACGGAGGACTTTAGACAACGCCTGGGGAATCACCGCACCGATGTGGCTTCAAAACGTTATTATGCGAGGAGCCTACGTGATGAGCACAATTATTGTAGCTCCACTCGGGGCTATCGCCATAGCCGCGAACGCGTTCGCCATCACAGCCGAGAGCTTTTGCTACATGCCTTCCTACGGAATCGAGGAAGCCTCGACGACGCTTATTGGCCAAAGCATTGGAGCCGGGCGAAAAGAAGTCGCGAAACGCTTTTCCCGGATCACAATGACAATGGGAGCCGTGATTCAGACCTTCCTCGGGATCTTGATGTTCATCTTCTCGCGGCAACTGATGGGGCTGCTAAGTGTCGATCCGGGTGTGGTTGAGCTAGGAGCTAAGGTTCTGAGGATAGAGGCGTTCGCGGAGACGATGTACGCTATTTCAATAGTAGGATACGGTTGTTGCGTGGGAGCCGGCGACACACTGATGCCAAGTCTCATGAACTTCTGCAGCATGTGGATAGTGAGAATCGGTCTCGCCGCCATCCTGACTCCGAAGATGGGCCTGCAAGGTTACTGGATAGCGATGTGCGTTGAGCTGAATATCAGGGGCATCCTCTTCCTTTGGAGGCTCAAGGGCGACAAATGGATGAAACACAAGGTTGTGGACCGGGAGCATGAGGAGCTTGAATACGCTGAGATATAATGAACTTAATAAATATATGGAGATAATAATCGGACAAGAATTCAGCGGCGAGAGGCCGTTATATTGCAAGAAAGACCTTTATCTGGAGAATGTGGTGATCCATCCCGGAGAATCCGGCTTGAAAGAGACTGCTAATATCACCTGCGTCAAATGCCGTTTCGAAGGCAAATATCCGTTGTGGGAGTGCGATGGATTTGTCGTAAGGGACAGTATCCTCACAGTCGGCGCAAGGTCAGGTTTGTGGTATTCACGGAACGGTGAATTATACGATACAATAATCGACGCCCCCAAAACTTTCCGCAGGATGGACGGGATTAAGATGAGGAATTGCTGGATACCCGGTGGAAGCGAGACATTCTGGGACTGCTCGAACATCGATGTGAAAGACTGCGTGATCGAGAGGGCCGACTATGTTTTCATGCATTGTGAGAATATCGTACTTGAGAATGTAAAGCTCCAGGGAAACTACGGTTTCCAGTATGCCAAGAACGTGGTCATCCGGAACAGTGTCCTCAACTCAAAGGACTCCTTTTGGGAGGCCGAGAATGTGGAAGTCTATGATTCTGTGATAAATGGGGAATATCTCGCATGGTATTCCAAGAACGTGAAGCTAGTCCGCTGCCATATCACCGAGACCCAGCCACTTTGCTATTGCGACAACTTGGTCATGGAGGATTGCTCTTTCGGGTCTGATTGCGATCTCGCATTCGAATATTCCAGCGTTGAGGCCACCGTCAAGGGACATGTCGTATCCATCAAGAATCCCCGTACCGGACACATCCATGTCGGCTCGGTCGGTGAGATAATCATTGATGAGAACATAAAGGGACCCGGCGACTGCGTTATCACGACTGACTAATTTAACTCACATAATATGAGACACTTCCCTTTAGGGGGGCTCCTGCTTTCCCTCATTTTCGCATTGGCTTTCGACTTATCTTCGGGAGCCTGCACCAACTTGATTGTGACAAAAGGGGCCTCAGCTGACGGCTCGGTCATCTGCACCTACAACTGCGACACATTCGGCTATTCCGGATGGCTCACCCACTCCCCCGCCGGAAGGCATGAGAAAGGCGAGAAGATCGCCATCCGCTCTTTCTGGCACCCGGCTGAGATCAAGGGATATGTCGACCAGGTGGAATATACCTACAACGTCATCGGCTACATCAACGAGAAGCAGTTGTGCATCGTGGAGACCACCTTCGGGGGGAGGCACGAGTTGGTCAACCCGGAAGGCATCCTCGGCTATGACAATGTCATTCAGCTGGCCCTCCAGCGTTGCTCCACAGCCAGGGAAGCCATCCGAGTGATGGGAGAGCTTATGGCAGAATACGGCTACAACGACGAGGGCGAGACCTTCACTGTCTGCGATAAGGAAGAGGCGTGGATCATGGAGATTGTCGGTAAAGGACCCGGCCGCAAGGGCTCTGTTTGGGTGGCTCTAAGGATTCCGGACGGAAGCATCAGCGCCCATGCCAACATAAGCAGGATCAGGCAGTTCCCTCAAGTTGCCAAGGCGAAGAAGAATAGCCTTTTCCAAGAGATTGAGGGAGAGTGCGTTTATTCAAGTGATGTGATTTCTTTCGCCCGAGAGATGGGATTCTTTTCCGGTGAGGACAAGGACTTCAGCTTCAGGGACGCATATTGCCCGATCTCCTTCATTAAAGTCCGCCAATGCGACGCCAGGGTCTGGAGTTTCTTCCGCCACCATACTGATCCTTCCGAGATGGACAAATACTTGCCCTATATCGACGGGAAGTTCGATGTCTGCGACCATCTTCCACTTTGGATAACCCCTGACTCCAAACTGTCCGTCAGAGATATCATGGCAGACATGAGGGACCATTATGAGGGTACTCCCCTGGACATGACTCGTGATATCGACGCTGGCCCATGGGGCATGCCGGTACGCCCTAGGGCTAAGACTTTCGAGTCAAATGGTCAGGAGTATTTCCGGGAAAGGCCTATTGCCTCCCCCCAGGCTGGTTTCACAATGGTCTCACAATTAAGGAGTTGGCTACCAGATGAAGTCGGCGGATTGATGTGGTTCAACTGCGACGACGCGGACATGATAGCCTACGTCCCTGTCTATTGCTGCGAGAGCGAGATTCCGGTGCCGTTCAGGGAGGAGAACAACCTCAACGGAGTATTCAACGAGCAGGGGGCTTATTGGTTCTGCAACATGGTTTCCAACTTTATTTACCCCAGGTACAGCGCCTTGATCGGAGATCTCCGTACCGCCCAAAAGGAACTTGAGGACTTCTATGCCGGAGACCAGACGGCAGTCGAGAAGGCCGCATCCGAGATGACTCCATCCGGCAGGGTAACCTTCCTTACGTCAAAGACTGTGGGATATGCCGAAAGGATGATGGATCGCTGGAACAGTCTATGGAAAGAGCTGATAGTCAAATACAACGACCAGCCTGGAGGATACGACCAGAGATTCTACGACGCTGTAGCCCGTGACACAGGCGACCGGTACAAGATGCCCAAATAATCAATCTCACCCCTGGTGCGCCGGACGCAGCAGGTCGAGGACAACTTTGACAGGATTGAAAGTCTCAAGCGGCACCTCAACGAACATGGTGTTCCAGTCGCTCATGGCCCCGTTCCAAAGACCCGGAAGCTCCAGGGCCTTCAGTTCCCTGCCCTGATAGCTCTTCGAGCTGATGAAACCGGCGTCCTGATCCACGTGGGAAAGAAGATCGAACTTATTTCCCCTACAGTCCCGAAGCAAGCACACCAAGTCGACAGGATTGAAATGGGTGGCCCCGGCCATGGCCTCGACGGCATGGGGATCATCTTTATTGATCTGAACGCTTTCCAGAATCTGGAGGGAGGTGCAACCGTCCTTTCCCTCAACGATATACGGGCCTCCACCTGGCTCCCCTTCGTTGCGAACCATCCCGCAGACACGGATCGGACGGTTCAGCTTTGAACGCAGCAAATCCGCCCTAGCTTTCAGGTCACTGACCTTAGGAATCTTGACACAAAGGACGTTGTCGAGGAATTCCTCGATCTCCGAGCAATTCTCTTCTGAAGGATCAGCGTTCAGCCGCCTGATATAAAGGATTATCCAGTCCCGCAAACGAAGCGCCTCACCCATCAGGACCTGCTTGTAGAAGGAGGTGGTCCCTAACAGTTTCTCATGGGCGACATTGTCGATGTTCTTGATCGAGACAAGCTCGGCGTCAACCTTTTCCAGGTTGTGGATCAATGCGCCATGTCCAGCCGGGCGGAACAAAAGCTTTCCATCTTCTGTCCGGAAAGGCTCGTTATCCATGTCTACAGCAATCGTGTCAGTCGCCTTATCCTGATAGGTAAAGGTAATGTCGTAATGGACTCCGTAGCGTTTCTCATATTCCGGAACCACCTCAGCGACAGCCTTTTCAAACAGGTCTCTATGCTCTGGAGAGATCGTGATGACAAGATTGCAGGTATCCTCTTCAGTGAACGGATCTGTATCACGCATGTATTCTTGGGCCTCGACCAGATGCTCGGCTAGCGCCGTCCTGACCTCGGAAGAATAGCGGTGGAACTTCAAGACGCCCTTGGGTTTGGAGCCGTAAGCGAGACCTTCCTCGCCCAGAAGCATTGACAAGGCTTTTTTCCTGTACTCGCGGCTATCTTCCGGCTCACCGAACATCTTTTCGTCGTAGAAGGCGAAATCCTTGATCCTAGCGGCGAGCTTAGCGCCAGGCGCGTCTACGGGAAGGTCTTCGCCAGCCTCAAGCTTGGCAAGCCCTGAGAACATGTCCTTGAACATCCTGGACGCTGCTCCGGAGGCCGGGACGAATTTGCATTTGCCCTCGACTGACGCTCTGCAGTAATAATCTACCGACTCCTTCGCATCTTCAGCTGAGAGAACCTTGATTCCTCTCCCGGGAGTCGCCGGAGCCACTATCTTCATCCAAGGGAAACCTTTCTTAAAACGCTCCACCTGGGCCTCGACCTGGCAGAGGTCAACGCCACGCCCTTCTATCTGGGCGATATCTTCTTTTGTGAACATTGGTTATAGTGTTATGTGTTGTCCGAAAGTGTTATCTGTTATTCGAAGCAATAACCGAGTCCGCCCTTATTCACGATATGGCTGGACAGATCCCCAAGTTTGCCGCGGATATCACGGATGCTTCCGTCCACAACCTTGGCGCTGACAGAAGTATCCTTGGGCCATACGGATTCCATAAGTTCCTCACGGGTGAATACTCTGCCGGGATTGGAGACCAGGAGACTTAATAGCTCAAATTCGGCCTTTGTCAAGTCAAGAGGCTCTCCGTACAACTGGGCGGTCTTGCGCTGGTGGTCGATCACAAGGTCATCAAGATTCAGCAAATCAGCGTCTTCCCTCTTACCCATCTTAGCCTCAACAGCATTGATCACATAGTCACCACACTTTTCGCACTCACGGACAATATCAACGAATATGGTACCCAAAGCGAAGGAATACTTGCCGGCATCCACATCCATCGTATTCTGGGAGCGCAGTTTGTTACGAAGATCATCAATGTCATTCTCAAGAGCCCATGACTCATCCGGATCTCCCTCGCCCTCAAGCACTTTGATCATGTTGACAAAAGCCTTGTCCAGAAGTTCGAACATAGAAGCGATTCCCTCTTCCTGAACCGGAAGGAACTGCTCTTTCTCCTTATGGCGACGCTCAATCATCCTGGAGAGGTTCAAGCAGCTGTCACCTATACTCTCAAGCTCACTCACGGCGCGCAGCATGGCGCGGATCTTACGCTTGGTCTCGTCACTAAGATGAGAGTTAGAGACTTGGGCCAGGTAGCTTCCGATCTCACTTTCGAGCCGGTCGGACATCTTCTCCATCTCCCGCACCCGCTCGATCTTTTTCTCAAATGCCGAATCATCAGTCTCATCGTACAACTCCCGGACAAGGCCGAACATCTGGCGCATCCTGTCAGCAAAGAGAGTGGTCTCCTTTTGTGCCTGAAGGACAGAGATTTCCGGGGTCTTCATGATACCGGACTGAATGTACTGGAGGCGGAACTCCTCATCGGTGTTCTTCTGAGGAATAATGTAGGACACCACTTTCTCAAGCTGAGGGATAAACCAGATCAGGATAGCGGTGTTGGTCACATTGAACATTGTGTGGAAGGTTGCCAGCACAAATGAGAGCCTGGCGGGGCTTTGAGTGTCGGCATGGGGATCCACTCCCACGATTGAGCAAGCGGCGTTGACAAACGGGAAGAACAGGCAAAGCACCCATAAAACACCGAACACATTGAACAGCAAATGCGCCAGAGCCGCGCGACGGGCCTGCGTGTTAGCTGACAAAGCAGCGACGTTCGCGGTCACTGTTGTTCCGATATTCTCACCCATGACAAGGGCGATACCCTGGTATATGGTAAGGACTCCGCTGGTGCAGAGAACCATGGTAATAGCCATGAGAGCTGCTGATGACTGAGCTATGACAGTCAGAATTCCACCTACCAAAAGGAAGAGCAGGATTGTAAGGTAGCTTCCGGAATCAAATGAGGAGAAGAAGTTGACAACTCCCTCATTGTGAGCGAGATCCATCTCACGTCCTGTCATATTCAAGGTGCCGAGGGCGAAGAACATGAAGGAAAGACCGAAAAGGAAGTCGCCGAGATAACGGTGTTTACGGCTCTGGATGAGGATGACTGCTATCAGGAAAACCGGCCAGACAAGATTCGCTATGTTGAAGGAGAATCCTGCCGACATGATCCAAGCCGAGAGGGTGGTTCCGATGTTCGCACCCATGATCACCGAGATTGCCTGCGATAGCGATAGGAGCGCGGCGTTGACAAAGGAGACTGTCATTACCGTCGTCGCGGCTGAAGACTGGACAGCGACGCAGACGAGCATTCCGGTAAGCACTCCGGTGAAACGGTTGGTAGTCATTGCCCCGAGGATGTGTCGCAGGCCGGGGCCGGCCATCTTCTGCAGGGCCTCGCTCATCACCTTCATTCCGTACATGAGGAGGGCGATCGAGCCGAGCAGCTTGAATATAGTCAGAATCATATCGCGAATTTAATCGGTTTTCACTTCTAATGCAAATATCCGAAACGAACCAGGTCATCACGGCTGTGTACCGGAGCGGTATAACCGTCGGAAATGACAAAAAGGTTGTCGGCGACGCTGGATATGGCGTCGTAATTGTGGTCGGTCACTATGATGCCATGATCCAGGCAACGTTCCCGTATAAGCCGCTGCACAGCCTCAATATTCACTGGATCAATCTGCGAAAACGGCTCGTCAAGAATGTAGAATGGCGCTTCGCTCAGTAGGATCAGACATAATTCAGCCAATCGCGCCTCACCGCCAGAGAGTTCCCAGATCGCTGAGTCATGGAATCTTGAATATTTAGGGAATCGATTGACGAAACTCCAATAATTTACTCCAAATAAATCAAATGCCTTGTGAAGTTTGATGTTCTCAGGAAGCATCCTGCCCTGGGGAAGGTATTTGATACATTGGCCGATAATCTGCCTGTCAACAGGAACGCCATCGATGCTCACCATGACATTCTCGACTTTAAGCCCTCCCATAAGCGCCCGGAACATGCAGGATTTCCCGGCACCGTTGCGCCCCAGAAGCCCTGTCACCATTCCGGTTTCAGAGGTGATATAACCGCCGCTCAAGACCGTCTTGTCGCCAAATCGGACCACCACGCTGTCCACTATGAGTTTGTGCTTATCCATGTATCAGCATGACAGTGGTTAACAGGATGGCAAGAAACAGGAAATCAACCAGAAGCACGCTCAATTGCAGTTTCCTGCGGGAGAGGCCGAGATTGATATAGAAAAAGATGGCGTCACGGTCTCGGAACTGCCTGACCAAATAGTACGTGATGGCGTAGACGACTGCCTTCAGGATGAACGCATCGATGTAGAAGGAATAGGAAAAGCACCTCGTAAGTAACTGAGTACAAACGATGTTATACACGGCTCCTACAAGAAACTGGATCTTTCCGTAACTCCAAGTAAGATAGATTCTGTCCCGAAAGGTCATGGCTCTTCATTGGTCTCAATTATTATGCCTTTTTTTTCTCTCAGGGACTATTTGTCTAAGTAAAAAACGTTACATTTGTAATAGTTTGAATTACTGTAAGAAGGAGCAATCATGGGTATAAAAACCAAAGAGGTTTACGAGGCCCCCTCGGCACAAGTGTTCGAGGTGGCGCGGGAAGGCGTTATCTGCCAGAGTACCGATGGAATATATGCCAACCGCGGTGGCTATGGTACCTCGACTGAGGACGAATGGTAATTGAATGGAGGACAAAGGCATGAAAAGATTGATGACTTCAATTCAGGCATTGGCCTCACTGCTGCTTGCGGCAGCAGCCATGACTGCCTGTTCGAACGACGATATGATCACCGACGAACCCGCACCAGTCACGACGGAAACGCTGAGGGCATACACCATAACCGTGAATGCGACTAAGGGCGAAGCGACACGAGCGCTCACCCTCGACGGAAATACTCTCAACGCCACATGGAAGGCTGGCGAAGAGGTAAAGGTCTATAGCGTGACAGGAGAAGGCTCTACAGAAATGGGATCCATAACCCCTATCGGAACGCTCACCGCACAGAGTAACGGGACGGCGGCCACGCTCAAAGGGGAATTCGATTCCATTTACACTCCCAAAACGGGAGCGAAACTCAGACTCAGATTCCTTTCAGACAAATATACGGGGCAGAAAGGGACACTTGAATACATCGCTTCCAACTGTGACTATGCGACAGCCGACGTGACTATCACAGACGTGACCGACGGCAACGTCACCACAACCGCCGCCTCGTTTGAGAACCAGCAAGCGATTGTGAAGTTCACACTCAAGAAGCTAGACGGCTCCACGCCTGTTGCCGCCACGAGCCTTACTGTGAAGGTTGGCGGCATAATCTATGACGTTAGTTCCGACAATCCGACAAGCGAGATCTTCGTCGCCATGCCAGCGGCATCAAGCAGAGACGTGACGCTCACCGCCACCAGTTCCGATGGAAACTTCAGTTGCGAAAAGACGGGCATCACCTTCGAAAAAGGCAAGTACTACACCATTGGCGTGAAAATGACAAGGATTCCGACGCTAGGCGACATCTACTATAGCGACGGGACTTTCAGTACCACACCCGAAGATGGCAAGACTCCTATCGGCATAATAGCTTACGTCGGCACGGACGCATTCACCGAAAACGGCGTCACCCTCCGCGATGGAACGACCACGCTTCAAAGCCACGGTTTGGTGCTATGTTTGAAAAACGCCGCTGGTGGTGTGGTCTGGAGACGAGATGGAATGCGCGATATTACGGACATGACTTCAGAACCCTTCGTCAACGATACCGGAGATCTGAAGCGCACAAGCAATGTCAGCGGTTATGCCAATACGAAATTCCTGGCGGAGAAGACAGATGCGGCAGCGGACTATCCCGCAGCCTATCTGGCATGGAACTACTCATTGCTGCCGGCTCCATCGTCCACCACGGGTTGGTTCTTGCCTAGTATTCAGCAGTGGGTGAAAATATTCACCGGACTTGGAGGTCTTAACGATAGCGATGTCGCGTGGCAGGTATGGATTGACAGAAATAGGTCATCAATTCAAAACCTTGTAGCCGCACTAACAAAGGCAGGAACATACGACGGTTTTCCGACTTGGAGTTATGGCCTTTGGTCAAGTTCTGAGGCAACAGCCGGCGGGGCTAATGTTGTAATGGTAAATACCAGTGGAAGTGATATAGGTGTTCAATTCGGTTATACGAATAAGGTATCTAATGAAATCGTCCGCCCCGTGTTAGCGTTTTGATAATAAACAACAAAACAAAACGCCAGCGTGTTGATCCTCAATACGCTGGCGTTTATGTAAGGTGGTGCTGGGAAGAATCGAACTGCCGACACATGGATTTTCAGTCCATTGCTCTACCATCTGAGCTACAGCACCGTTTTGGTTTGGGATTGCAAAGATAGACAAAAATCATTTCTATACAAATTTTTTTTGGTAAATTCGCCTTGATGCGCGGATCGCGATACATACAAGTGCTGCTTCCGCTCCGCTTAAAGTGGGAGCCTTTCTATTCATATTCCGAGGAACAACTCCCTGGCTCACTAGCCGTTGGCGACAGGGTCAGGGTCGAGTTCTGCGGGAAGGAATATGTGGCCGTGGTCACGGTCGTGGACGTCGAGGAAGAGGCCGGCACGGTAGGATATGACAGGATCAAACCGGTAATCGGACTGGCTGAGGGGCTTGACGCGATATCCAAGGAAGAGATCAATCTATGGAGGATGGTAGCGGAATACTACTTGTGCACTCCTGGAGAAGTCTACAAGGCGGCATATCCGGCAGGGAAGGTTGAGGAGGAAGAAGTCAAGGCTCGAATAAATGACAGGCTCCAAGAAAGGATAGCCAAACTGGACGAGAAGATAGCCAAAGCCAGAAGGGAGGACACGAGGGAAAGGTATATCGCTCAGAGAGATGTCCTTCTGCGGCAAGGCCACTGTCCAGGGGCCGTACTCAGCCGCAGCGAGGCGAGGATGGACGCGGCCACGGACAGGTGGCCTGCCGCCATAGAACTTTCTGATTCTCAATCGGAGGCATATTCCAAGATCAAGGAGGTATTCAACGATCGGAAACCGGCTCTCCTCCGCGGAGTGACCGGATCCGGGAAGACTGAGATTTACCTTAAACTGGCTTCCGAGACTCTGGCAAGCGGGAAGAATGTTCTTTTCATGGTCCCGGAAATCGCCCTGAGCCGACAGCTTGAAGACAGGATCAGGAGCCACTTCCCCGATGAATTGGTTGTTTTCCACTCCGGAGAGACCTTGGCGAAGAGGGCGGAGGCCGCCTCCTTCATAAAAACCAAACCTTATCTGGTTCTCGGCACCAGAAGTTCCATTTTCCTGCCTCACAAAGATCTGGGACTGGTCATAGTTGACGAGGAGAACGACCCTTCGTATAAGCAAGACAATCCGGCTCCCAGGTACAATGGAAGGGAAGCGGCTATCATGCTCGCCGGACTTCACGGTGCTTTCACAATCTTAGGATCAGCCACACCCTCTCTCGAGTCTCTATATAATTGCTCCGTGGGAAGGTTCGGGCTTATTGAGCTCAATACCAGATATTTCCAAGCGGAAGACTCGGACGTTGAGATAATCGACACTATAGCCGAAAGAAAGAAAAACGGCATGGTCGGAAGCTTCTCCCGAAAGCTGATCGACATAATCAAAAACTGCCTTGACAAAGGCGGACAGGTCGCGCTTTTGAGGGAGCGTAGATCTTACTCCCCTATCCTCCAATGCGAGGAGTGCGGGACCATTCCGAAATGCGACCGCTGCGACGCCGCTTTGAGTCTGCATATCAAGGAAAACGGAGAATCGAAGCTTGTCTGCCATTATTGCGGCAGGGTAAAAAGATACCTCGGAACCTGCCCTAAATGCGGTGGTTCACTCAAGCCTCTCGGCGCCGGCACTCAGAAGATTGAGGAGGAAGCGGCGGAGCTATTCCCCGACGCCAGGATCGCCCGTCTCGACAGCGACAGTGCCAGAAGCAGGAAACATGAATCGGAAATCATAAGGGAATTCTCCGCCGGCGACATCGACATCCTGGTAGGAACCAGGATGGTGGCTAAAGGCTTTGATTTCAGCGGCTTATCCCTAGTGGCGGTAATCCAGTCCGACTCACTGCTCGGGCAACAGGACTACAGGGCGGATGAGCGGGCGCTGTCCCTCTTGGAGCAATTCAGGGGACGTTGCGGACGAAGGGCGGAAAAAGGCATGTTCGTGATCCAGACCTCCCAGCCGGACCATCCTGTCTACCAGACCATTTCAGGCAATCTCAACGATTCCGAATCCATGACCAAGTTACTGTCCGAAAGGAAGTTATTCGGGTATCCGCCATATTCAAGGGTCATTAATGCCGTCATTAGGGACCGCAACGCCGCGAGGGTGGAACTGATGAGCCGCTCACTTGTGGAAACCCTTTCAAGGAGCCTCGGGAATAACGTCAAAGTAATCGGTCCATACTCTCCAGCTGTCGACAAAGTGGGAGGCGAGAATATCCGGATCATCCGGCTTCTTCTTCCGAAAAACAAACTGCTTAAATCCAACAAAGCCACGCTCGAGGAAGAGATCAGCGTGTTCGAAAGCGGCAGAAAATATTCCGGTCATATTGCCCTGGACGTTGATCCTGTTTGATAAGCGATTTATTTTTACTACATTTGTAGTTTGAATAAATGTCCAGTCATGGGAAAAGTCATAGCTATAGCCAATCAGAAAGGTGGTGTGGGAAAGACCACGACCGCCATCAACTTGGCGGCATCACTCGCCGTACTTGAGAAGAAGGTGCTGATTATCGACGCCGATCCGCAGGCCAACACGACCTCCGGACTCAACTTCTCTCCGGACAATGACCAGAAGAGAACCATTTACGAGGTCCTGATCGGGGAAATCGGGATCCGTGATGCCCTTGTGCAGACAGAAATCCCTGACCTTCAAATGATTCCGTCCCACATCAACCTCGTGGGTGCCGAGATCGAGATGATCGATGAGGAGAACCGCGAGTCCTTCCTCAAGGAGAGGCTGGCCCCGATCCGGGATGACTATGACTACATCATTATTGACTGCTCCCCTTCCCTTGGTCTGATCACTATCAACGCCCTCACGGCCGCTGACTCCGTGATGATTCCTGTCCAGCCCGAGTTTTTCGCCCTGGAGGGTCTCGGGAAACTGCTCCAGACCATCCGTCTGGTCCAGAGGGAGATTAATCCCGCGCTTACGATCGAGGGCTTTGTGGTCACCATGTTCGACGGAAGGACAAAGGTCCACGCCCAAGTGGTCGGGGAACTCAGGGAACACTTTAAGGAAATGGTGTTCAAGACGATAATCCAGAGGAGCATCCGGTTGAGTGAGGCGCCGTCCCATGGCAAGCCGATAATCCTCTACGATGTGGTCAGCAACGGCACATCAAACTATATGAACCTCGCCAAGGAAGTCTTGGAAAAGAACGAGCAGTAGAGCCATGAACAACAAGCAGGAAAGCAGGCTGGGCAAGGGTCTCAGCGCCCTTCTGGGGGATATATCCGTTAACGCTCCGGAGAGGAAGCCGGTTGGCTACATCAACAAAGAGATCGCCGGTGCGAAGCCCGTGCAGGACTATGGGGATGTGCTTCGTATTCCCGTAGGTCTTATCGACCCGAATCCATACCAGCCCAGGATGGCTTTCGACAACGACTCCCTCGAGGAACTCGCCGAGTCGATCCGCACCTTCGGTCTCATCCAGCCGATCTCAGTCCGCAAGCAACCTGACGGACGCTACCAGATAATCAGTGGAGAGCGCCGCTTCAGGGCGTGCCGACTTGCCGGGATGGACGTCATTCCCGCATACATCCGGGCTACGGACAACCAGGGAATGCTTGAGATGGCGATAGTGGAGAACATCCAGCGCCAGGATCTTGACCCCATTGAAATAGCCATGAGCTACCAGAGGTTGATGGACGAGTGCGACCTCACGCAGGAGAAAATGGCCTCCAGGGTCGGTAAGAAACGCGCTTCCGTCGCCAATTACCTGAGGCTCCTCAAACTTCCCGCTAAAGTCCAGCACGACCTCAAGGCCGGACTGCTAAGCACCGGCCACGCCAAGGTGCTTTTGGGCGTTGATGACCCTCATATTCAGGAACTTCTGTGCGACCTCACGATCAAAGACGGTCTCTCAGTCCGCCAGCTGGAGGAGAGAGTCCGCAAGATCGGAAAAGAGAATATGGCCTCCCCCGCCCCCAGAACCCAGGATTTGCCCGACGACTATTACAGGGTGCTTGAGCATATCGGCAAGTTTTTTGATAACAGCATTAGCCTGAAACGCTCCCCGTCCGGGAAGGGAACCATGACGATCAGGTTCAACTCGGATGAGGAAGTGAGGAAGTTCCTCAAGGCTCTTGAGGACTCGAACATTTAGGCGCTGTAATGAAGGATCTGGGACTCAAGATATTATTCGTGTTGGTCTGTTTGGCCGCTTTCTCTACTGGCTTGAAAGCCCAGTTCAGGGAAGAGGCTTTCAGTCAGAACTATGCGAGTCCCTCTGACACAACGGCTTCCAAAGACTCTATCGACCAGATGTGGTCTTTCAAGGAATTCTTCCACGGGGTCGCGAAGCATGACAGCACTCTCAGGATAGGTTCCTTGTTCGCCGGCTCCACTGTCTTTGTCGGTGCCGAGCAGTTCTACAATAAGCAATATTGGAAGATTCCCATAACCTACGCCGGACTCGGTACCACTATAGCCCTCGGAGTAAAATACCAGAAACAATACAAAGCTTCCAAGTCGGCTTATGAGCTGGCTTTCGAGGCTGACCCGGAGACTACCCTGACCGTCGACGAGGACGCCAAGAAGATGGCGACCTACATGTTCGCCGGCGCCGGACTCATCTACTGGGGAACCCTTATGGACGGTGTGGTCAATTACAAGCGGGACATAAAAGGACAAGCCGGCAAGGCGACCTTGTATTCAATATTGCTGCCAGGCCTAGGACAAGCGTATAACGGGGAATACTGGAAGATCCCCATCTACTGGGGAGCACTCGTGGGATCATACCATTATTGGGCCACGAACAACAAGAACTACAAGAGATACAAGAGGATACATAACGAGGCTACCGCCGAGGACAGCACTTATGAGGGTTTGATTCCCGCCGAGAGGGCCCTCTATTACAGGAATGTGTTCAGGCGTTTCAGGGATTATTCGGTCGTGGCGATAGTGGGCAGTTACCTGCTGCAGGTTATAGATGCCAACGTGTTCGCGTACATGCAGGATTTTGAGGTGAATGAAGATCTGACCATGAAAGTCAGCCCCGCGGTGATTCCACAATATAATGAGTTCGCGATCGCCCCTGTCAGGACCGGGGGCAGCTTTATGGGCAATAATGCCGTGGGCGTGAAGATAGGTCTGACTTTTTAATCTCTCAAGGCTCTATTGATGAAAAGGATAACCACCATATTTCTCACTTTCCTCATCGCGCTTGTGGCGGTAATGCCCGCCAATGCGCAGAACCAAGTGAGATTCAAGAGATTATTCGGCAACAGATACAAGCGTGAGAACGTCGAGCTGCGGCAGCAGATCGACTCTATGCGCAAGGCGATTGATGAGCTGCGTCAGGAGAACTTGTTGAAAGACAGCCTTGCGCAAGAGATGCTCCTCATGTACGAGGAGAACGAGGACAAGAGCGCCGCCGGGCTTAACCCGGAGGACTACAGCGCTGAGATCACCGACAGCCTCCTCAGCATCTGGTATCTCCACCGTCAGGTCATGGACGACAGGAACGGGGAAGACTACGACATGGATTCCGTGTATTTCACGTCAAACGTCTCGGATGCCGTGTTGAAAGACAGGCTTGAGAACCTCAACTCGTTCATAACTCTCCCCTACAATGAGACGGTCAGGAACTACATGGTCCTGTATTCGGAGAAAATGCCGACCAAGATGGGCAATATCCTCGGCCTGTGCCAATACTACATGCCTATCTTCGAGGAGACTTTCAGCAAGTATGATCTCCCTGACGAGTTGAAATACGTCGCGATAATCGAGTCCGCCCTCAACCCCATCGCCGTCTCGAGGGCCGGAGCTAAAGGAATGTGGCAGTTCATGACCAAGACAGCCAAGAGTTATGGTCTGGAGATCAATTCCTATGTGGACGAGAGGTTGGATCCGTTCAAATCCTCCGACGCGGCCGCGAGATATCTTAAGGACTCGTACAAGCTCTTCGGTGACTGGAACCTCGCCATTTCCTCTTACAATTGCGGTCCCGGCAATGTCAACAAGGCCATCCGCAGAAGCGGATCGAGGGATTTCTGGGCAGTCTATGACTACCTCCCCAGAGAAACCAGGGGTTATGTGCCAGCCTTTGTCGGGGCGATGTATGCCCTAAAATACAACAAGGAATATGGCTTGACACCAAACAGCGTACCGATGCCTGTCCAGGTGGATACTTTCGAGATCCACAAGAATTTACATTTCCAGCAAGTTAGCGACCTGATAGGAATCACGGTTGAGGAACTTGAGAACCTCAATCCGCAGTATATCAAGGATGTGGTCCCCGGTAATAGCGGGACATATATTCTCCGTCTCCCATTCAATTACTCTAGTGCCTTCATCGCCAACGAGGATTCAATCTACAACCATAAATCCGCTGAGCTTCTCAATCCCCAGACTCTGGTCAGCAGCAAGCCGATCGCAAGTCCCAAGGCAATCGCGGGGGACAGGGTGTCCTACAAGGTCAAGAGTGGGGATAACCTAGGCAAGATCGCCGCAAGATATCACGTTACAGTCAATCAGCTCAAGACTTGGAACCATTTGAAGAGCACTAATATACGGGTTGGCCAGACGCTCTATATCTATAACAGGGGAAGCGCCCCGACCGCCTCTAAACAGACCAGTTCCCAGCAATCCTCAGCGAAACCGAAACAGAGTTCCGCGACCCAGACGTCATCGGCTGACACTTCCACAGGTGTCCGGACATATAAGGTCCAGAAAGGCGACTCACTTTACAAGATCGCTAACAAGTACGGCACCACCGTTGACAAGCTGATGAAATACAACGGGATCGGAAGCAAACTTCAAGTCGGACAGACCATTAAAATCCCTCCCAAATAGTCATAAAGCGAGCACAGCCTGGATCTTCGCTTCCCAGACAGATGGCTTCGGATCTTTCATGAGAGGATAAGCGACATCGGAGACCCTGAGATAAACCCTCAGGGTTTTCTTTATCATAAACCTGAACTTGTATCCCCCGACGACAGAAAAGGCGAATCCCCTGCCGTAATAAGCTGGTACAGTGAAGTTTCCGGGAGCATCCCTCTCGTATGAATATATCCTGTCATCCCAGTTGTCAACCCAAAACATCGTTCCCCGCAAATAGGTATTCCATTTACTGGTTTTCCGGCCAAGTTCATAATATGTCAGACCCGCCAATCCGCGGCATAGCGTGCCTTCCAGCCTGACCCTTGCTCTCCATGTGTCTCCATCTGATTCCCCATACCTAGCGGATATCCCGGCGGAAGACCAATCCAGGTCAACCCGGCCGCCTGTCTTATACTTCAACGTCTCCTCATAAGGGCGGTAGCGTTCCGTGAGCCTGACGGTCAGCACGGCATTCTGTGTGACCTGAACCGGAACTTTCAGGAACATTTTAAGTTGCCTGCGTGACCTGTCGGAGTATTTCCCGGCCAAATCAGCCGTCAACTGCGCTCCATAATGCTCAAGTCCAAGCGCCACTCCCCTCTCATCAGAGGTCTTAGTCCAGCTTCTGACACTTCCTGTGAATGATGAGTCAAAACTCCCGGGATATGACCTGGCTACTCCACTCAGTCTCCAACCTTCCCCTATCAGGATAGAAGTACCTGCTACGGCCGCGATCGTTTTCGAATGGACATCGTAAGAGGTCTCTCCGAACATATCCACCCCGAACAGATTGTATCTGAAATCACCGGAAATCTTGCCTGAGGTGGAGCCTTTCCATGCGGAAAACGACACTTGACCGTTCTTCCCAAGCCATCCCAAAACCACTCCCGGCATCAACGTGACTTCTTTTCTATCATCTCCTTCCATCCGGTTTCTAAGTCCAGGGAAAGACATGAAAGCGATCATGGAAACGCGGCCTTTCTGGAAATCAGCTGCTATACCTCTGTGACTTCCGATCCCAGACCAAGACCATGAGGGAGAAAGGCCGGTTGGTCGTCTGGAGAATGACGTGGATGACGAGAGACCGGAAAGCGACATCCCGCTCCAGAGGGATAAGCCTTGGCCGACACGCAGGTTGTAATCCCCGACAACAGCCTTTCCAAGCAGTTTATTCCCGTAACAAGTGATATTAGCGGACCAGGAAGAGGGAGGAAACTGGCTCTTGTCTTGGTAATAAGACCTGGCGGCGAGAGAGGCTTCCGCATACTCTCCCACCGCGATCTTATATTTCGCCCCATAACTAAACGCATCTCCCTTGGCCGCCACCCTTGCTAAAGCGTCTTGACGGATAACAAGACTGTCTGTCGCCGCACCAGGCAGCGAACGGCTCGTAAGTGACAAGAATGGCTTCAAAGCAGCGACATAAGCAGGTCCAAAGCCCTCGACAGCAGATAGTTCCGAGAATGACAGGACATCTCCGAAACGGGAACGGTAGTCCAGCAGACTAGCCGCCTGATAATGGCTAAATAGTCCGCTTGACACCAGTCTGGACCGGCTGGCGAGATTGATTTCCAGAGGATGCGACAGATAGTGATTGAATCGCTCTATTTCCTGCTCATCAAGTTCTTCCTCACTTGAGGCTCCGGTGATCACAAGGATCCCCGCCATCGGATCTGTCCTTTGGGCAGGTACCGGAATGGGGACGCGCGTCATAAGTAAAGGGACCAGCAGAATAAGCCGCGACAGTGATTTGAAGTTTTTCATATCGGATTGTTTCCCGCTAATATAAGTAAGCGGACGAAATTATTGTCCAGATGATAAAAAAGGTTCATCGTTTATTTCTGTTTTTTATAAGGATTGGCTATTTTTGTGAATACCAAAAATTAATCTTATGAGTAATATCAGACTTCACGACAAATCTTTCCGCCCATTCATCGATTATGACAAGATCGAGAGCGCCATCGACGAGGTGGCTGCCAAGATCACGGCTGATTACAAGGACAGCAAGGATGCTCCTGTCCTACTTTGTGTGCTGAACGGATCGATCCTTTTCACCGCTGAGTTGATGAAGAGGTTGACTTTCAAGTGCGAGATAGTATGCGTGAAGTTGTCATCCTATGTCGGGACAAAATCGACCGGCGAAGTCAGGGACATCATCGGAATGACTGGAGATGTCAAGGGCAAGCGGGTCATAATTGTCGAAGACATAGTTGATTCCGGCAGGACAATCGCCAACCTGATAAATATGATGGAGGCCAATGGGGCCACTGACACAAAGATCTGCACGATGCTTCTCAAGCCCGGTTGCTACAAGTTGGACAAGAAGATCGATTATGTGGCGATGGAGATTCCCGATGATTTCATAGTCGGCTTCGGTCTTGATTATGATGGTCTCGGGAGGAATATCAAGGATATTTATGTTTTGGACGACAATATGAAATACTACATTCTTTTCGGCCCTCCGGGTGCGGGCAAAGGCACCCAGGCCGCCTCTATGGCGGAAAGGTTCAACCTCTGCCACATCTCGACAGGAGACCTCCTGAGGGGTGAGATGGCAAAAGGAACCGAGCTCGGACTCAAGGCCAAGGCCCTTATCGAGGCCGGAGAGTTGGTCCCCGATGAGATCGTCGAGGGGATGATCGAGAACAAGTTTGACTCCGTAAAGGGATATTCAGGCTTCCTTCTCGATGGTTTTCCCCGCACGACTGCCCAGGCCAAGGCTCTTGACGCTATGCTCGCGAAGAGGGACACCAAGGTCAGCGGTGTGGTCTCCCTGATGATTCCGGACGAGATGATCAAGGAGAGGATACGCCACCGCGCCGCTATTGAGGGTCGTGCCGACGACGCCTCTGACGAGACCATATCCAACAGGATCAAGACCTACCACGAGAAAACCGAGCCTCTTGTGGAGTATTACAAAGCCGCCGGCGCCTACAATGAGATTGACGGAACCGGCACGATCGAGGAGGTCCGCGATAGGATCAACTCATTGATGGAGAGTATTTAACCTTTTAACACATATTTTTTATGGACAGACGCTTTTGGGCAGTTCTGCTGACCGCGATATTATCTTTAACGCCAGTGGCCGCCCAGGAGCCTCTGGATCAGATGATTAACCGAGGGCTTGAGCGTTCTTCCGCACAAGCTCTCATCCTAGCAAAAAACCTGAAGGACAAACCGGATGCCCTGCCTCGCACCTGGGAAAACGGTGAACTCAAGACAACCGGCTACGGAGGTTGGGTCTCTGGATTTTTCCCGGGAGTCCTATGGATGCTCTATGAGGAGACCGGAAAGCCTGAATTTGAGGAATATGCCAGAATTTACACCGCCCGTGTCGAGCCGGCCAAGAAACTGACCAACACCCATGACCTCGGATTTATGCTGATGTCCAGTTTCGGCCAGGGCTACCGGCTGACCGGAGATCCTCATTATCTTGAGGTTATACATGAAGGGACGGACAGCCTGATGACCCGCTGGAATCCATTCCTGGGGGTGATGAAGTCGTGGAATGAGAATGAAAAATGGAAGTTCCCCGTCATCATCGACAATATGATGAACCTGGAGATGCTATGCTTTTGCAGCAAGGTATTCGGGGATAGGCATTATGCGGAAGCCGCTGTGACTCATAGCAAAACCACGATCAAGAACCATTTCCGCGATGACGCCTCCACCTGGCACGTGGTCTCTTATGACCCTGTCGCCGGAGGAGTACAGGTAAAAAATACCTCGCAAGGTTATTCAGACGACAGCGCATGGGCCAGAGGGCAGTCCTGGGGACTCTATGGTTATACCATAATGTACAGGGAAACACTTGATCCTGTGTTTCTTGAGCAAGCCAGGAAGATAGCCCGTTTCCTATCGAATCATCCCAATCTTCCAAAGGATAAGATCCCCTGCTGGGATTACAACGCGCCGGGAGCCCCTGACACCCAAAGGGACGCTTCCTCTGGAGCCATTATGGCCTCGGCTCTCATTGAACTGAGCCAGTTGGATCCTGGTCCTGAGTCGGCCGGATGGCTGGAACTCGCTATCCAGCAACTACGTACGTTAAGCTCACCTAAGTTCTTGGCCGAGCCCGGAGAACAGGGAGGATTCATTTTGAAGCATAGTGTAGGAAGTCTCCCAGGCAAGTCTGAGGTGGATGTCCCGCTGACATATGCCGACTATTACTACATCGAGGCTTTACTGCGCTTGAAAAAACTTCTGGGGCGTCCTGACGGAACCGCTGACCGGAAAGTCTGGGTTGACGCCTTGGTAAAAGTGGCTGATCCCATACTCACGAATCTGGCTGCCGGAACCCTTAAAAAGAATATGCCGTACGAGACCCGCAACCAGGACAAGAATCACCAGGTCGTGGCTTACCTTGAGGCTGTTGGGAGAACCGTCTGCGGAATAGCTCCCTGGCTCGAGCTCGGGCCTGACAACACAGAGGAAGGTCGCCTGAGAGAAATGTATATTGACTTGACAGTCAAAGGTTTGAAAAACGCCGTAAATCCATCCTCACCCGATTATCTGACTTTCGACGGCAAGTCCGGCGGGCAACCCCTTGTGGACGCCGCTTTCTTGGCTGAGGGAATATTGAGAGCTCCGACACAGATATGGGGAAGGCTCGACAAAAAGACTCAGCAACGTCTTGTGGCTGAATGGAAGCGGTCTAGGGAAATCACGCCCGGCGAGAACAACTGGCTTCTCTTCGCCTCAACTGTCGAGGCGGCTCTTCTGGAGTTTACCGGCGATTATGACAAGGACAGGCTCTTGTATGGTGTCAAGCGCTTCAGGGACGATTGGTACAAAGGTGATGGCTGGTATGGTGACGGAAATGATCTGCATCTTGACTATTATAACAGTCTTGTCATCCATCCAATGCTTACTGAGGTCCTGAGGGTGATGAATAAGCACGGGATCGAGGGCTCTGATTTCCTGCCTGATCAGGAAAAACGGCTTGGCAGGTATGCGGCACAGCTGGAGAGGATGATCTCGCCTGAAGGGACATATCCAGTGATCGGACGATCGATAGCCTACCGTTTCGGCTCGTTCCACGCCCTTGCGGACGCGGCGTTTCTCCATCTTCTTCCTGATAATCTGAGTCCTGCCCAAGTGAGATGCGGCCTCACATCAGTGATATCCCGCCAAATATCCGCTCCCGGCACATTCGATGGAAACGGCTGGTTAAGAATCGGTTACGCAGGGCCTCAAATCCAAATGGGAGAAACTTACATCAATACAGGCAGCATCTATCTCTGCACTGCCGCATTCCTTCCGCTTGGTCTTCCCGCTGACGATCCTTTCTGGAGCGCCCCGGCCCGTGACTGGACTTCCCGCAAAGCCTGGAACGGCATCGACGTCGGCCTCGACCACGCGATGTGAACTTAGGGAAATCAAAAAGAATCGCTACCTTTGCGCTATAATACTAGCGATTATGCCTGACTCGAACTTCATAGACTACGTCAAGATATTTTGCGCCTCTGGACACGGCGGCGCTGGATCGATGCATCTTCACAGGGCCAAGTACGTGCCGAAGGGTGGACCGGACGGAGGCGACGGTGGCCGTGGCGGCCACATCATCCTCAAGGCCAATCCCCAATTCTGGACTCTGATCCATCTCAAATACCGCAAGCATGTCAAAGCGGATAACGGCGGACATGGTGAAGGAGGACTCAGGACAGGCAAGAACGGGCAGGATATCGTTCTGGAAGTACCCGTCGGGACAGTGGCGAAAGATGCTGAGACTGAAGAGGTTCTGTTTGAGATGATGGAGCCTGGCGAGGAGAGGATCCTCTGCAAGGGAGGCCGCGGAGGTCTTGGAAACAACAATTTCAAGTCAGCCACCAACCAGACTCCCAGATACGCCCAGCCAGGTGAGGAGGGAGAGGAAGGATGGTTTATTCTCGAACTTAAACTCCTTGCCGACGTGGGCCTTGTGGGTTTCCCTAATGCCGGCAAGTCCACTCTCCTCGCCGCGATCACGGCAGCCAAACCCAAAATAGCCAACTATGCCTTCACGACCCTTGAGCCAAATCTCGGAATCGTGAAGTATTACGACGACCGCTCTTTCGTCATGGCCGATATTCCCGGAATCATCGAGGGCGCCCATGAGGGTAAAGGAATAGGAATCAGGTTCTTAAGGCATATTGAACGGAATTCCGTGCTGCTGTTCATGGTCTCGGCAGAGGAGGATGACATCGCCGCCGGCTACCAGACCCTCCTTAACGAGCTTCAGGAATACAACCCCGAACTACTTGATAAAGAGCGGGTTCTGGCAATCACTAAATGCGACCTGATCGACAAGAAGATAGAGTCCGAGATAGAGCCTACCCTTCCAAAGGGCATACCTCACATATTCATTTCATCTGTCTCCGGAGAAGGACTTAAAGAGCTCAAGGACATGTTATGGTCTGCGCTTCAGTCATAGGCACCCTGCACCAGACCGACCAGGAGCTGACTCTGGCGATCAACAGCTGGAGCGCCCCCTGGAGTGACATTTTCTGGACCACGATGTCGGACATCAAGTTCTGGATTCCAGCATATATCCTCTGCGCGATATTCTTATTCAAGATGCTCGGCTGGAAAAAAGCCCTGATTGTACTCGCGTCCGCCGCTTTGGCTTTCGGCATGTGCGACCAAGTCTCCAATCTCGTGAAGCATTCGGTCTCCAGACTTCGTCCATGCTACTCTTTCCCGATGCTCGACGGAGGACTTAACGTGCTTGAGAAGAGGGGCGGTTTCTTCGGATTCTTCTCTGCTCACGCCGCCAACGCATTCTCATTCGCCGTATGCATGATCCTAGGTTTCTCCAATGATATGACGCGTTCTTACAAGGCCTTCCGCGCGGGAATACTATCTTGGGCCGCCCTTGTCTCGATAAGCCGGATTTTTGTCGGGAAGCACTACCTGGGTGATGTCCTTGTGGGGGCGCTTATAGGAATAACGATAGGCTACCTTTTGGGCAGCCTATCAAACCTGTTGATCAGGAAGTACCTCGAAAGGATCCCCTCTCCTACAATTCAGGAAGGGTCTTCTCCATCTGAATCCCCCTCGATCCCTTCACAAGAATAGTCATTCCGCTGACAGGATTCTCTTTCAACCAGATGGCAAGATCTTCGGATGAGGCGAACCATTTCACGGCTGTGGAAGGACGGGCGGCAAGCGCTTTTTTAAACTCATCACCCACGAGGCAAACCAGATCAAGGCCCATCGAGAGAACCTGATTAAGAACCTTAAGATGTTCCGCCTCAGACTCTTCCCCCAGTTCCCTCATATCCCCAAGCAAAGCTCCCTTACATTCGGCCTCGACAAGGATGAGATTATCCAAAGCGGCGGCCATACTGCTCGGATTGGCATTGTAGGCATCTTGGATCAGGATATTCCTTTCAGTCTTCTCCATCTGGGAGCGATTATTCTTAGGAATATAGCTTGAGACGGCTTCAACGGCTTCCTCGACGCTGATTCCGAAATGGAGACCAACCGCTATGGCCGCGACGATATTTGTGGCATTGTAGGCGCCAGCTAGATGGGTTTCAACCAATATACCTTCGGGAAGCTTCATCCTCAGGAAGGGATGCTCCGCACTTGAACGAAGGACCTTCGCCTTCATCAAAGACAGTCCATACGGAATGATATCGGAGTCCGGCCAGCGTTCGGCAGCCATCGCGGATAGGTCGGAATCATCAGCGTTCACAAAAGCCTTCCCACCATGGGCGGCAAGATAGTCATAAAGCTGACCTTTGGCCTTTTTCACGCCTTCAAAACTCCCGAAACCGAGCAGATGCGCCCTACCGACATTGGTGATCAGACCATAATCAGGCTCGCTGACCTTCACTAGCTTGGCGATGTCGTCCGGATGGTTGGCACCCATTTCGATAACTGCCAGCTGTGTGTTCCCATCTATAGCTAGCAACGATAACGGTACCCCAATGTCATTGTTCAAGTTGCCTTTAGTGGCAGTCACATTGTATTTGACGGACAGAACCCTGGTTATCAGTTCCTTGGTCGTGGTCTTGCCATTTGTGCCGGTTAGGCCGATAACAGTCAGCCTGCGACCGTCCACAAAGGTGTTCTCGCGATGATGGCGGGCCAAGGCTTGAAGAGCCTCTAGTGTGTCAGGCACAGGAATAACTCGCTCATCGCCAGAAGAAGCGGCCGCGGAATCCGCATTCACGACAGCATACTTCGCACCCTGCTCAAGAGCTTTGAGAGCATATTCATTACCATCAAAATTCTCACCTTTGAGGCCAAAGAACATCTCACCTCCCGCTATAGCCCTGCTATCGGTGGTGACTTTCGAGCACTTCTTGAATAAGGAATAAAGTCCCTGTATATCAATCATTTCCAACTCACTCTACTTATTGCCGGTGCTTCCCCAGCCACCGGCTCCCCTATCTGTCTCAGAAAGAACCTCAACATCCTCCCACTCAACCCTCTCATGCTTGGAGACAACCATCTGGGCTATTCTCTCCCCAGGAACCAGCTCGAAAGGCTCGTTTGAAAGGTTGACCAGAGAGGTGCGCAGCTCGCCGCGGAAATCGGCATCGACCGTCCCGGGAGAGTTAATCACTGTGATGCCTTTTTTCGTGGCCAGGCCGCTGCGAGGTCGGATCTGGGCCTCATAGCCCACCGGCAACTCGATGAATATGCCGGTGGGAACGAGAACACGCTCAAGAGGCTTGATAATGATCGGCTCAGGAATATCTGCCCTCAGATCCATTCCGGCCGAGGCTTCGGTGGCGTAGAATGGATCCGGCCACTGGCTCTTGTTGACTATCTTAACTTTCAGCATTTTCCGAGACTTTCTCCTTGTCGGGAATTATGAGGTTGAGGATGACTCCGACGATAGAGGCGAGGCCGATTCCAGCGAGAGAGAACTTGCCGAAGCTCAGGATAGCTCCACCGATTCCAGTCGTGAGGATGATGGAGGCGATTATGAGGTTACGGGTCTTGTTCATGTCGACCTTGGCCTTGATCAGGTTGTTGATACCGACAGCGGCGATGCTTCCGAAAAGAAGCAGCATGATGCCTCCCAAAACAGCCTGAGGAATGGTCTGGATCGCTGCTCCGACCTTTCCGATCAACGACACCACAATGGCGGAGATGGCAGCTATTCTCATGCAGGCGGGGTCCGTGGCCTTGGTCAGGGAGACCGCTCCGGTGACTTCTGAATAAGTGGTGACAGGAGCTCCACCAAGGAACGCGGCGAGCATACAAGCCAATCCGTCACCCATCATAGTGCGGTGCAGTCCGGGATCCTTGATGTAATCCTCACCAGCGATCTCGCTGATGGCGTAGATGTCACCGACATGCTCGATTATAGGCGCTATCGCGACAGGAGCCATGAATACGATCGCCTGCCATGAGAAACTCATTTTGGTGAAATGAGGCAGGGCGAACCATTTGGCATCGGCCAAAGGAGAGAAATCCATTCCGCCACGGAAGAATATCAACGCGGCGATATAACCGGCAATAGCACCGAAAAAGACTGGAATCAGCTTAATGAGCCCCTTGCCCCAGATCGAACAAGCGATCGCTACCAGTAAGGAGATAAGGGCGAGGGTCCAGTTCTGGCTGGCCATATTCACTCCAGTACCAGCCAGGGAAAGACCGATAAGCATAATGACCGGGCCGATCACGATCGGAGGGAATAGTTTCTTGATGAAACTGATTCCGAAGAATCTGACCAGCAAGCTCATCAATAGGTAGACTACACCAACGGCTACCAATCCGCAGAACATTCCGGGCATTCCATATAGCTCGGTCGCCTTTACGATGGGAGCGATAAAGGCGAAACTACTGCCCAAGTAAATCGGGACCTTGCCTTTGGTGACACCATGGAATAAAAGGGTACCGAGGCCAGCGGCCAGAAGGGCTATAGCCGGGTCGAATCCGACAAGCAAAGGTACAAGCACCGTGGAACCGAAGGCCACGAACATGAACTGAACGCCTACTATCGTACGCTTCAGTGGAGTTAAGGATTGGGTTGCCATATAATTATTATTTGGATGCTCTCGAATACAGGAACGCCGCGATTATCCCGAATATAAGGTTAGGGAGCCAGAGAGCCACAGCCGGGGCCATCGCCCCGGAATAGACGAACATCTGGCTGAATCTCAGGAACAATATATACGTGAAGCTCAAGGCTATTCCTATTCCTATGTTGAGTCCTATTCCTCCTCTCCTCTTCCTGGAAGACAGACTGACGCCCATAATGGTGAGGATAAACGCCGAGAACGGCAGGGCATAACGGGTGTGTTTCTCAATCTGCGCATACATCACGTTGGAGTCGCCACGCAGTTTCTGCTGTGAGATAAGACTGTTAAGCTGGCCGATCGGAAGGGTCTCCACAGTGTTCTTGTTGCGGTAGAAGTCAGTCACAGTCAAATTGATCACAGTGTCGATGCGGGATCCTGTCCTAACCCGGTCCTCAAGGCCCTCGGTATACTCCCTGATAAAATACTTGTTGAGCTTCCAAGCGCCCTTTGTGCTATCCCATACGGCAGACTCCGCAGATAACTTTCTTACCAGTTTATTATCCTTGATATCCTCCAGTGTGAAACCATAGGCAGTGTTGTTCCATGAACCGAAGGACTCCACATAGACGAATTTCCCGGTGTCTATCTGATAATGGACATTACTGGTACTGAAAGGGTTACGATGCTTGACATAGGTAGACTCGAACTTCACCCTGGTCACATTCGCCCTAGGGATTATCCAAAGGCTCAACGAGAGGGACAAGAGAGCGATCAAGGCGGCGGAGATTATGTACGGTCGCATCATCCTCCGGTAGCTAACACCGCAGGACAGGATCGCGATGATCTCGCTGTCAGCCGCCATCCTGGATGTGAAAAATATGACTGTGATGAACACGAACAGAGGACTGAACATGTTCATGAAGTACGGCACCCAATTGACGTAGTAATCCAGAATGATCGCCTTCAAAGGAGCCTTGTTCTCTACGAAATGGTTGATCTTCTCGCTGATATCGAAGATTATGACGATAGCGATTATGAGCAACAAGGCTATAAAGAAGGTCATGATGAACTTCTTTATGATGTACTTGTCTATTCTTTTCAGTACAGGTTCCATGTCCTATAGCCTCTCGCTTACTTTCTTGACTGCCGCCTCTTTCCACGAGGCGAAATCTCCCGCCTCTATATGGAGCCGGGCCTGTCTCACAAGATCCAGATAGAAGGCAAGGTTGTGCTCGCTCGCCACCATCGCGGCGAACATCTCCTTCGCCACGAATAGGTGGTGGAGGTATGCCCTGGAGTATTGCTTGTCAACAAATGACGTACCATCGGGATCCAGCGGGGAGAAATCGTCAGCCCATTTGGCGTTGCGCATATTCATAATCCCGTTCCAGGTGAAAAGCATCCCGTTGCGCCCGTTGCGGGTAGGCATGACACAATCGAACATGTCCACTCCCCTGGCGATCCCCTCGAGGATATTGGCGGGAGTACCGACTCCCATCAGATACCTCGGCTTGTCCTGCGGAAGCAGCGGGCAGACCAGCTCAAGCATCTCGTACATCTTCTCCGTGGGCTCTCCGACAGCAAGTCCACCGATAGCGAAGCCTCCAGCGGCAGGATTGTCTCCGACCAAAGACACGGCATGATCGACCGCCCTCTTCCTGAGCTCGGGATACACACAACCCTGAATAATCGGAAACATCACCTGGTCGTAGCCGTAAAGCGGCTCAGTCTCCAAAAAACGCTTGAAATACCTCTCCAGCCATCCTTGGGTCAATCGCAACGACTTCTCCGCGTACCTGAGGTCAGCGTCACCCGGACAGCACTCGTCCAAGGCCATCATGATGTCAGAGCCTATGATCCGCTGGGTGTCAACGTTATTCTCCGGAGTGAAAGTGTGACGGGAACCATCTATGTGAGACTGGAAACGGCAGCCTTCCTCCGTGATCTTCCGAATCTGTGTCAGGGAGAATACCTGGAATCCGCCACTGTCGGTCAGGATCGGCCTGTCCCATGACTCGAACTTATGTAGTCCTCCAGCCGCGCGGAGCGTATCCAGCCCGGGCCTGAGATAGAGATGGTAGGTATTACCGAGGATGATTTCGGCCCCGATGTCACCAAGCAGATCCTTGTGATAGACCCCTTTGACGGAGCCGACAGTGCCCACAGGCATGAAAATCGGGGTCTTGACCTCACCGTGCCCGGTGGTGAAAACCCCTGTTCTTGCCCCACTTCCTGGATCTGCCGCTATTCTGGTGAACCTCATTCTTTGCGATTTGACTTTCAAATATAGTGTTTTTTATGCTAAAAACTCTTATTTTTGTTTGATTATAGACCCCAAGACAAACATTAAAACCAGATAAATCAATGAAGAACAACTCCATCACCATCAGGCTCATCCTGATGAATTTCCTAGAATTCGCCGTCTGGGGCGCTTACCTCACATCGCTCGGGCGCTATCTGGGCAACATAGGGCTGGGCAACCAGATCAAATGGTTCTTCGCGATGCAGGGCATCGTGTCTATATTCATGCCCACCCTTATGGGCATATTGGCAGACAGGAAGATCCAGGCCCAAAAGGTTCTCTCCATGTGCCATTTGCTGGCCGGCCTGTTCATGATCGCCGCCGGACTCTATTGCCGTAACGCTGGTGACGCCGTGGCTTTCGGTCCACTGTTCACCCTCTATAGTGTCAGCGTAGCCTTCTTCATGCCCACAATCGCGCTGGTCAACTCAGTGGCCTACAACGCGCTCGAGTCAGTGGGCAAGGATCCGGTCAAGGACTTCCCTCCGATCCGTGTGTTCGGCACGGTGGGATTCATCATCAGCATGCTATGCTCCAACTGGGTGAAGATCGGTGGAGTCGCTATGCAGGACTCCTACACCCAGCTCGCCGCCTCCGGAATTCTTTCATTGGTTCTTTGCGGATATGCCCTGACCATGCCTCCTGTGCCGATCAAGCAGGGCGAGTCCGGACAGTCGCTTACTGAAGCTCTCGGCCTTAAGGCTTTCACATTATTCAAGGACCGCCAGTTCGCCATATTCTTCATCTTCTCGATGCTTCTCGGCTCAGCGCTGCAGATCACTAACGGTTACGCCAACACTTTCCTTGGCTCTTTCGCCGCTGATCCCGCCCTCGCCGACACCTTTGCCGTCAAGAACTCCAACGCTCTTCTAGCCATCTCACAGCTGTCCGAGACCTTGTGCATCCTTCTTATTCCTTTCTTCATGAAGAAATTCGGAATCAAGAATGTGATGTTGATCGCCATGTTCGCATGGGTGTTCCGTTTCGGCTTCTTCGGAGCCGGATCCCCTGACATGCCCGGAGTCCTGCTCTTCGTGCTGTCTTGCATCGTCTACGGAGTCGCGTTCGATTTCTTCAACATTTCCGGTTCACTATATGTCAATGAGAACACCGACACTGACATCAGGTCCAGCGCCCAAGGCCTCTTCATGTTGATGACCAACGGTTTGGGAGCCTCAATCGGAACTCTCGCCGCCGGATGGGTGGTTGAGAAATGCGGATGCTTCATCGATCCAGCCGGCTGGTCAAAAGCCTGGTATATCTTCGCGGCTTACGCCCTTGTGGTCGGCATCTTGTTCATGATTCTGTTCAAGGATCCGAGGAAGTTGAAGGCGGCGGAGGGCAACGCTCAAGCTTAAAGACCCTGCTCGCGGACATACAGTACTTGATGTCGTAGCATCGGTACTCATCCCTGTTCCTGACCTTGTGGTAGGATGTGACGCAATCGAAATTGTAGCCCATCTGCGCAAGGTCAGGAATGTCTATTGAAGCCACTCCCGACTCCAACAAGGCCTCCAGGATCGAATAATTCTTATCCAGGATACTCCTGGTCCTCAATTTCAGCGCACCCACCCAGGAACGGCTCTGGTAGTGCCACTTGTTCTTGCAGGACGAAGAACAGAATTTCATGTCTTTCCGTCCATAAGGAAGCACATCCCCACACTCAAGGCATCTCTTCCCTCCATTGTCTTCCTCATAACTCATGTGCACAATATGGACAAGAATCCGCTGGGAAGCAAGGGTACGAAGGGGGTATGGGAGATTATTCCTCATACCCCATGAGAAAAAAAAATCATGGAGGAATCATATTAATACGGGAACGAATAAATAAAAAGCGATTTCAGGGCCTTAGAGAAAGAAACGTAAATAAAGTTGTATAGTTTCTTTCCATGTGGCGGGAAAGACCAGCAGAGCGCTTAATTTCGCGATGTAAACCATCAAATGAACTGAATTATGGAACAACTGAACAAAATCGAAATCCGAGGGAATGTCGGCAACATCAACATTCTCAAGGTGGGGAGCACACGTGTGGCTCACTTCTCCGTCGCAACCAATTTCGCTTACAAGGACAGGAATGGGGAACCGGTCATCGAGACCACCTGGCACTATGTGACAGCCTGGGAAGGGAACAAAGGAATACCACCGCTCGATGACATTGAAAAAGGATTCCCAGTCTATGTGTGCGGCAGGCTGCGAACCCAGAAATACATAGCCGGGGATGGTTCTGAGAAGACCAGTTACGACATCATCGCTAACACAATGGAGATACTTGGCAGCAAGCAAGTCTCGCCTCAAATGGGCTAAAATTGCGTTATTTAATCTATTACTTTAAATAAAGATTTACGCATCTAATCAATTTAATATAAGCAATATAATACATATCAGATAAATTTTTCTTTCAATAAATTGCAAAAATAATTTGGAGATTAAAAATTAATATTTATCTTCGCGGTACATCCAACAAGCCAACTGGCAAAGGCTGGTGGACGCCGAAGCGGAATTCCTTGTGTCGATCAAGGCCGTCAGGCAGCAGAAATGCCGGATGAGTCCGCTCTCCACCACCAGAAATCCTTACCACAGGCACAAACGAATTCTTGCGAAAACCGCGGCCTTCTGGCCGCGGTCTTCCAATTTTATATTTCCCTGGAGGAATCTCCTATTTGTACATCTGTTCGTAATACTTCATATAGTCACCAGACGTGACATTGTCGAGCCAATCCTGGTTCTCAAGATACCATTTGACCGTCTTCTCGATTCCTTCCTCGAACTGTAGAGACGGCTCCCAACCGAGTTCCTCCTTCAACTTCGTGGAATCAATCGCATAACGCATGTCGTGGCCCTTCCGGTCGGTCACAAAAGTGATGAGATCGTCATCTGAGCCCTCTGGACGGCCCAAAAGCCGGTCTGTAGTCTTTATCAAGACCTTGATGAGGTCGATGTTCTTCCACTCGTTGAATCCACCGATATTATATGTCTCCCCTATCTTGCCCTCATGGAATATAAGATCGATCGCCCTGGCGTGATCCACGACATAGAGCCAGTCACGCACATTCTCGCCCTTTCCGTAGACCGGAAGCGGACGACGGTGGCGGATATTATTGATAAACAAAGGGATAAGCTTCTCCGGGAACTGGAACGGCCCGTAATTGTTGGAGCAATTCGTGACAAGGGTCGGCATCCCGTATGTGTCATGATAAGCCCTCACGAAATGGTCGCTGGAAGCCTTAGCGGCGGAGTAAGGACTATGTGGCTGGTATTTGGTGCTCTCGGTAAAGAAATCGTCTCCGAAAGGTCCGCCTCCGCACTCCTTAGCGCCAGGGTCACCCTCCGGCTTTGTCAATTCAAGGGCCCCGTAGACCTCATCTGTGGAGATGTGGTAAAAACGGCAGCCGGCCCATCCCTGAGGCTCCCAGAATTCACGGGCGGCCTGGAGAAGGGAAAGTGTCCCCATCACATTGGTACGGGCGAAAGTGAATGGATCAACTATCGACCTGTCCACATGGCTCTCGGCCGCAAGGTGGATAATACCAGTTACATTATTAGTTGAAATAATCTCCTTAACTATCTCATAATCACATATATCAGCCTTAACAAACTGATAATTAGGCTTACCTTCCACATCCTTGAGATTGGCTAGATTGCCAGCATACGTGAGCTTGTCGAGATTGATTATCTTGTACTCCGGATATTTGTTCACAAAGAGCCTGACAACATGGCTTCCGATGAATCCGGCACCGCCGGTTATGATTATTGTCCTGTCGAATTCCATAATAATTCTATTTTATCATTTTTCCTTCCTGCACAGCATCGAACGCCACCCTGTTACGGTAAATGTCGATCGCGGCGTAAATAGAAGACATCATCGAGTGAGGATCAGCCTCATCCCTTCCAGCCAGCTCGAAAGCCGTACCGTGGTCAGGAGATGTCCTGACTATCGGCAAGCCTGCGGTAAAGTTGACTCCATCCTCGAAAGCGAGAGCCTTGAAAGGAGCCAGACCCTGGTCATGGTACATGGCCAAAGTGGCGTCGAACTTGGCGTAATGTCCAAGGCCGAAATAACCGTCGGGCGAATATGGCCCGAATGCCATAATGCCCTCAGCGTTAGCGGCTTTGACCGCCGGCAGGATTATACGCTCCTCCTCATCACCGAGCAGCCCCCCATCGCCGCAATGCGGGTTCAGGCCCAGCACGGCTATCTTTGGTTCCACCACACCGAAGTCCCGTCTCAATGATGCATGCATAAGGCGCAGTTTGCCGACTATCGAATCGATGCTGATTGACGAGGGAACATCTTTAAGCGGAATATGCCCGGTCACGACTCCAATCCTTAACTGGTTAGAGATCATGAACATGGCCACATCATTGACTCCGAACTCTTTCTGGAGATACTCCGTGTGGCCTGTGTTGCCGAATCCTTCCTTGACCATAGCCCTCTTGTTTATCGGAGCGGTGACAAGCACGTCGATATCTCCGTTCTTGATGTCTCTGACCGCCCATTCCAAAGAGGTGATGGCCGCCTTGGCAGACTCGGGAGTGGATTGCCCAGGTTCGACATAGGTGTTGTCCGGGAGACAGTTTACTATATTGATTTTTCTGGGCTTGGCATCCCTGGCGCTCTGGACAACATAGATGTCCATCTGCTGGTCAAGATTGTGGATGCGCTTCCTATAGAAGCCGAATATCTTGGAAGACCCGTAGATGACCGGGGTGAAAGACTCCATGATCCTCGCGTCCGCAAGGGACTTGATAATCACCTCATAGCCTATTCCGTTACCATCACCTTGGGTGATTCCAACCACCAGTTTCTTTTTTGAAATGTCTGTCATTTTTAAATAATAACGTGCTTTATAACAATATGTTATCTTCTTCTACTTTAAGCTTTTCATAACCCTCGTCAGGAGGAAGCTGGACTCCTGCCGCAACAGCTCCAGCACCAGCCGCGACAGCGAGTGCGTCGCACCGCTCATTCTCCGGATGACCTGCATGTCCCTTCACCCAATTAAAGGTTACTTTATGACGCTTGTATACGGCCAGGAACCTCTGCCAAAGATCGACATTCTTCACTTTCTTCCAGCCTTTTCTCTCCCAGTTCTGAAGCCAGCCTTCATTGAGAGCTTTGACAACATAGGAGGAATCACTGTAAACCACAACGGTCGCCTTCTCCCACTTTATCGCCTCAAGTCCCACAATCACGGCAAGAAGCTCCATCCTGTTGTTGGTAGTGCATGCGAAACCCCCGCTCATCTCTTTTTCCAAGCTCCCGCAACGCAATATCACTCCATACCCGCCAGGGCCTGGATTGCCGCTGGAGGCGCCGTCGGTAAAAAGGGAAATAGTAGGTTTTGCTTTACACATGATTACAAATATACGTTAAAATTTTTGCGTGACTTCAATTTTGTGACTATTTTTGGGAATATGAATATTCTTGTCACTGGAGCTAATGGCCAGCTCGGGAGCGAACTGCGCTTAGCCGCGGCGAAAGGCCGCGACAGATATGTTTTCACAGACGTCACTTCTGTTCCCGGCGTTGAGACTGTATATTTAGATATAACCAACATCGACGCCGTCAGGATTATCTGTGACTCGGAAGACATCGACGTGATTGTCAATTGCGCCGCCTATACCAATGTCGACAAGGCGGAGGACGACTCGGCTACCGCCTTGCTTCTGAACAGCACCGCTGTTGGAACCTTGGCCACCGTGGCGGCCGAGAGAGATGCCGTCTTGATTCATATCTCGACGGATTATGTGTTCCATGGCGACAGGACCACGCCTTGCAAGGAAGACTGGCCGACCCATCCGCTGGGAGTATATGGCTCGACCAAACTGCTCGGTGAGAAGAAGATCGAAGATTCCGGATGCAAGAATATCATCATCCGCACCGCATGGCTTTACTCCCCTTTCGGGAAGAATTTCGTCAAGACGATGCTCCAGCTTACCGCTGAGCGGGACTCTCTTAAGGTCGTATTCGACCAAGTCGGCACTCCGACTTACGCCAGCGACCTGGCCGGACTCATATTCAAAATGATTGATGAGAATATGCTTGACCGCCAGGGAATATATCATTTCAGCAATGAGGGAGCCATCTCTTGGTACGACTTCGCCAAGGCGATATGCGAGATTGGGGGAACCACCTGTGACATAAAGCCATGCCACACCGAGGACTATCCCTCAAAGGCCGAGAGACCACGATTCTCCGTGCTTGACAAAACTAAGGTTAAAGAGACATTCGACATCACGATCCCTTATTGGAGGGATTCTCTCGTGGAATGCATCAAAAGGATAAAAAGATAATGAAAGGAATTGTACTGGCCGGAGGAAGCGGCACAAGACTCTACCCCATCACCAAGGGGGTTAGCAAGCAAATGCTTCCGATTTATGACAAGCCGATGGTTTACTACCCTATCTCGGTGCTTATGAATGCCGGGATCAGGGATATTCTGATAATCTCAACCCCGACTGATTTGCCCGCTTTCAGGAGGCTTCTCGGGGACGGGAGCGACTTCGGAGTCAAGTTCACTTATGCGGAACAACCCTCACCGGATGGCCTTGCGCAGGCCTTCATAATCGGAGAGGACTTTATCGGTGACGACTGCGCATGTCTGGTTCTCGGAGATAACATATTCCACGGGGCAGGCTTCGAGGAACAATTGAAGGCCGCGGTGACCACAGCCGAGGAAGAGGGCAAGGCAACAGTATTCGGCTACTGGGTAAGTGATCCTCAGAGGTATGGAGTCGCCGAGTTTGACGCGGAGGGCAACTGCCTCAGTATCGAAGAGAAGCCCTCTGCTCCGAAGAGCAACTACGCTGTGACAGGCTTGTATTTCTATCCCAATGATGTCGTAGAGGTAGCGAAAACTATCAAGCCCTCCGCTCGTGGCGAGTTGGAGATCACCACAGTCAACCAGGTTTTCCTTTCCAGAGGAATCCTCAAGGTCCAGAAACTCGGCCAGGGCTTCGCATGGCTGGACACCGGCACCCACGAGTCCCTTACTGAAGCCTCTAACTACATTGAGGTTATCGAGAAAAGGCAGGGGCTTAAGGTGGCCTGCCTCGAAGAGATCGCGTTCAGGAACGGTTGGATTGATGCGGCAAAATTGGCAGCGGTTGCGGCACCTATGGCCAAAAACCAATATGGGCAATACCTTTTGAGACTTGCGGGGGCATGAATGTCATAAAAACAGAGATAGAAGGGGTATTTATACTCGAGCCTAGGATCTTCGAAGATCCAAGAGGATATTTCTTCGAATCATTCAATCTCAGGGATTTCGAGGAACAGGTCGGACATGTGGATTTCGTGCAGGACAACGAGAGCAAGTCGAGCTACGGTGTCGTACGAGGACTCCATTTCCAGAAAGGCGAGCACTGCCAGGCGAAACTTGTCAGAGTCGTCAGAGGCTCGGTACTTGATGTCGCGGTCGACATAAGGCCCGGCTCCCCCACTTTCGGCAAACATGTGGCCGTGGAACTGACCGGAGAGAACCATAGGCAGCTTTTCCTTCCACGAGGAATGGCCCATGGCTTCAGCGTACTTTCAGAAGAAGCGGTGTTCCAGTATAAATGCGACAACTTCTACTGCAAGGAAGCGGAAGGCGCCATTGCCTGGGACGACCCGGATCTTGGGATTGACTGGAGGATTCCTGCCGAGGATGTGATTCTTTCTGAGAAAGACAGCCACCATCCGAGGCTAGCGGAGGCAGGTCAGGATATTTTGCTGTAATCCTTTATTGAATATTTATCCTTGCGGAGCTCGGCCGCCAATGAGGCGTTGACGGGGTCCGTGAGAGTCGGGTCGCCGGCGAGGACATGCTCGGCATAACTCCTGGCATCCGAAAGAATCTGCCCGTCATGGGCCAGGGAAGCTATATTCAGCGAGATTGGGAGACCGCTCTGCTGGGTTCCTTCCAGATCACCGGGGCCTCTCATCTTCATATCTTCCTCAGCCAGGTCAAAGCCATTCTCAGTGGCGCACATCAGCTCCAGCCGCTTTCTGGACTCCTTACTGACCTTGTTGCCGTGCATCAGCACACAATAGGACTTTTCAGAGCCGCGACCGACACGGCCGCGAAGCTGATGGAGCTGAGCCAAGCCAAATCTCTCGGCATTCTCAATCACCATAATAGAGGCGTTCGGCACATCGACTCCTACCTCAATGACCGTTGTGGAGACAAGGATATTAGCCCTTCCCGCGGCAAAGGCGTCCATGTTGAACTTCTTGACCTCGCTGGTCTGCTGGCCATGAACGATGGCGACTTTATAATCCGGCATCGGGAAACGCCGGACAATCTCCTCGTAACCAGCCTCAAGGTTCTGATAATCAAGTTTTTCACTCTCAAAGATAAGAGGATATACTATGAATACCTGACGGCCGGCGGCGATCTCTTTGCGGATGAAATTATACATCTGCGGGCGCTTACCCTCCCCTATCAGCATAGTCTGGATCGGCTTGCGACCTGGAGGCATCTCATCAATGACGGACACGTCCAAATCGCCGTAGAAAGTCATCGCAAGGGTCCTCGGAATTGGGGTCGCTGTCCTAACAAGAACATGCGGAGGTGCGTCCGTAGCACCTTTTGACCAGAGTTTCGATCGTTGCTCGACACCG
>JAEEGF011701774.1_pt1 | contig 63374 bp, 45 predicted proteins | sample 9134171 | NCBI WGS metagenome assembly JAEEGF01 (sample SAMN16246542, study PRJNA631951) | gut metagenome | biome: gut microbiome; feature: rumen; material: AP-attached | host: Bos | place: Iran: Karaj | collected 2018-10 | reverse complement strand
GGTCCACATTGCTAGTGCCTGCTACCATTGCGTTTTGGCCTATCTGTGCTCCGTTGCCTACGTTGAAATCCACAGCGGGGGAGTTGTTGGTCACAGTAGCGCCGCTGCCATAGCCATCCCACGTATGGAACATGTCTCGGGTCAAAGTGGATTGCTCGTAATTAACCTTCTGAATAGGCGTATATCTGTTTACATCAGTATTCTCAACATTGTATTTCGCGTTTATAATATCTTTTGCGCCTAAGATGCTATAATTGCCACTTGAATTAATCAGATAGTCGTTCGTTCCGTACTTCTTGATATAGAAGCCTCCGTCATCGCCCGACTCTTCCAGCGTCCACAGTCCGTCCTTATGATAGGCTGCTAATGTCGGCAATGAAGGCAGTGGTTTGTCTTTCGGTATAATTGACTGGCGCGATGACACGTCAGATGTCTGAAGAGTTCCAGAACCGGAAACCTGATTGCCCGTACCTGAATAGGTAAGGTAGTGACGGGTAGTAGCACTAGCAGAATTGTCATTGTCTGTACCTTCTCCTCTATAATAAATAATAAAAGCGGCATTGCTTTTCAGCTTGGCAAAGCGCAGACGGAAGAGATCTAAATTATAAGACTGACTATTGGAATACTTCTTAGCTTTTGCTAAATCAGTCCATTCATTATAAGTCGGACGATACATGGGATAGCCTTCATCATCTGCCTGAGAAATATCATAACCGTCATCAAGTACATGAAAAGTCAAGATTGTTGCGTTCTCAAAGCCTTCAACGCATCCAAACCTGTTTCCACCTGAAAAACTTCCATACTTTACATATCGTCCTGTTTTGCTTCTCAACTTAAAATGGTTGGAATTGCCATCTCCAGCTGCCACAAGTGTCCACAATCGGTTATTCGCGTATGGCAGGAAATCCCTTGTTTTGGCACGTGAATTCACCCCGCAATCGGTCAGATAGCTACATTTATCATGTGCTTTCTGGTAGAACTGAATGTAGTAGTAGTTACCATCACCTATAATCGAGGCAGGATCCATCGTCTCGAAAGCGTCGGGCATGGCAGCCCACTGCTCTGGTGTCTGCGCCTGGGCGTTGGCAGCTGAAAGCAGGAAGGCCCCGAGCAGCAGGGCTGTGCGGAGCAGGTTGGAAAGGAACGAAGCCCGGCGGGCGGTGCCCGTCAGGTGTCTATGGATGTTGTTATGTCTTGACTTCATCAGTGTCATTGAGTTCTTCAATTCTACGGATTGGTTCATTGTTATATCTTGTCTTGATGTCGTTACACATTATTATATATATATGTAGTCCCCGGCAGCTGGCCGCCGAGGACATTCGCTTTGTCTGTATAGTATGCAGCACAATCCTGAGGAGGGTCTGTCGTCACCATTTGGCACAGGTGATGCAGACGTGCCAACGTGCATATTTGCCCACGTCGCGCATGATGTAGCCTTTGTCTGCCATCAGTTTAATGGACTTTTGGACAGCTACGCGACTAACCCCAATCTTATCAGCTATTTCGGTTACTTGCACATCAGGGTTAGAGCGCATGGCTCTCAGTATCTGGCCAATGGTAGGACTTTGGAACTTGATACGCTCCCCGTCGAACCACCACCCGTCAGGGTCATGATCGTTGATGAAGTCGATGTCGGCCTGTATTTCGTTGGCGACCAGCTGCGTGAAATACGTCCTGAAGGGTCTAATGCTCTGCAGCGAGGCATGGCTGCCGTCGGAGGGGACGCTACCCACTTTGAGATCCGCCTGATGGAGGGCCTCCAGATAGGCTTTCTTCTTTCGTGACCGTACCACCACCATGGGATAACCGTGGCGTGACAGGATGTAGTTCACCAGCAGGCGAGCTATGCGTCCATTGCCATCCTCGAAGGGGTGGATGCGGATGTAGCGGTAGTGAAACAGGATGGCCAGCTCAATAGGAGTAAGTTCTTTCTTAGCTTCTTCCTCCCGATACCACCATACCAAGTCACTCATCAATGCAGGAGTTTCCTCTGGCGAGGCGTAGTCAAAGCGGTCGCCGTATCGTGTGATGACAGAATTGGGACGTGTCTTGTACTGTCCGGCATGAATGGTATAAGACGTAGTCACTCCTCCAGGGAGGTTGCGATACACCTCATAGTCTTCACGCAGCAGTGTCTTATGCAACTGTCGGATGAAAGTTTCAGTCAGCGGATGTACAGACTGGGTTGCCTCCTCAGTCATCATCTTCAGACCCACGTCACTGGCCTTCATCTCCTCCAGATCCTTCATCTCAGCTTCCTGCACTACTCTTCCAAAGAGCAACAAGAGTTCCGTCTGGCCGTAGGTCAGAGTGTTACCCTCGATGTGGTTTGAGTTATAGTTGAAGTCAACAGAGAATCGCCTACTGAACTTTTCTTGATCATACTGGTTCAGTGGCTGTAACTGCTGCCAACGCTCCAAGGCTCTCTCTAATTGCTCTGTCTTTGTTTCCATCTTTCTTAAATTATATTGATTTCTGGCCACAAAGATAACATTAATTTATTAAACAACCAAGAGTGACCACCTTTTTGGGGTAGTCATTGACCACTTTTATGAATATTTAGCGTTTGTACCACCCAAATTGGTGGCCTTGTACCACTAAATCAGGTTACACAGGATTGTGCTTCAATATGTCAAAGAACGTATTCTTACCCCACCCCAACCCCTCCCCTTGAAGGGGAGGGGAGTTTTCGGTGCTATTCATCCCCTCAGAGGGGAGTTTGGGGCGCCATTACTTCTGCAACACCACGTTGAACGTGAAGGCATAGTCGTACTGACTGCCAGAAGACCCCAGTTTTACGTTGACGGTGACGGAGGTCTTATAGGTGCCGGCGGCGAGGCTGTTGTTCAGCACGCCGAGGATGCGGCCGCTGGCGGCATCGTAGGTGGGTGCAGTCTCGAATATCTTGCCAGTGCCAGAGACGTTGGTGCCGTCGCTGTTCTTCCAGGTGAGCGACACGAAGGTCACCTCTGTGTCGGTGAAGTCGCGCCACGTGCCGTCGTTGTTCTTCTGTGCGAAGGGCTGCAGGATGATAGGGCCGCCGGTGCTGAAGGTGGTGGTCAGGGCGTCGCTGCTGAGCGTCGCGGCGGGGTAGCCCGCTATGGGCACGAAGGCCAGCGGCTCCACGCGGAACTGCCAGTCGGTCAAGTGTATGGGAATGTGTATCCAGTCGTTGCGGCGGATGACGTTGAAGCCGTTGCCGCCCGTCGTTCCGTCGATATAGGGCGTGGTCATGCCGTAACGCAGTTCCTCGGTGTGGCTGCCCCGCTGAATCTTCAGGCGAATAGACAGCTGGTTGTTCGTCGTGGTGAACGAGGCGTCGGTCTCGTTGACGTAGAAGAAGAGTGTGCCTTCGTCAGTATTGCCATCATTCTTTGCTGCGAGTGTCAAGGCCGTTACGGGGTTGTATGCTACCGGGCCGATGTCGGTAGTGGCACCCGCTGGCAGGGTGATATGCTCTTGCAGTGCTGTGCCGGTGTTGTTGGTGACTTCGCCGGAAAGCACGATGTCGCGGAAGGCATAATCCTTATTGTTCAGGTTATACAGATAAATGTTTACCACGTATTCACCAGTGGTGGCAGAACTGCTGATAGCGTAGCTGTATTCTTGGTAGAACGGAGGTTCATGGGTGCCGCTACTTCCACCGGTGCCATTATATCGCGGCGGTGTAACACCAGTTGCCAGTGTAGTGCCGCCAGCCACCACGTCGAACTTGCCTCCGTCAGTAGCCCCCCTGCAAACTTTGAACGAGATGTTCTTCGGTGTGAAACTCATCCCTGTTGCTGGTGTGACTTTGAAGGAGATAACAGCTTCTCCGTCTTGCGATGAGGTGTTGTCCACGGAAAACTTCCGTAACGTATATGCCTTGTCGTAAGTTGTAACTGTGGGATTTTCCGTTGGTACAGTCACCTTGCTGCCCCACGACAATGCCGTAGACGTAAACACGCCACCCAACGACACCGTTGCTGCGCCACCCTGCGTGGGGACATCATCCAGCGCCCATGTCGCCGAGACGGTTTTCGTGGTGTTTGCTGGGAACAAGGGAACGAGGTTGGCCTCCGACGCCAAGTTATCCTTGCTGAAGAGGTAGATGCCGGGACCGGTGGTGGAAGCCTGGTTGATGGGGTCCACCTCGATGCCAAGAATCTGCACCTGCTCGGTTGTCTCGTTGGTGAACTCGAACTGCATTTTTCCCATCACGCGCCAAAGGGTGATGATGCCAGCATTAGTAACTACATTGTTGACAGGTGTGACAGTTATCTGCTTACCAACAGCATCATTAAGTCTTCCCGTCATGGGGATGTTCTTCTCGCTGTAGCCGTTGGTGAACTTGAATGTAGCATTTGCATCTACCGTACTTCCCACAGCAAAGCCGTCGTTATAGGCGTCACCAGTATTCACGTCAGAATGAAAGTTTGCAGTGGCGTAAATCTTGTAGGGGATGCCAGCGGTCAATGGTTCTGAAACGATGGGCATAAACTCTGTCAAGATGCTGTCGGGCACATTTGGTGTTGACTCCACTACCAGTTCTGACCGTTTCTTCTCTATGATTTGCACCACCTCATTCGTCGACGCATTACATATAAGTATACGAACCGACTGCAGTTTTTCCCAGTCGTGGTCTGGATCTTCCCAGACGGGATTGCCAACGGCACGTGTATGCTGTCCTCCTGCCTGCTCGGGGGTGCAAACACTGATGCTGATGCGCCCCATACCTTCAGGCATTGGCAGCTCGTTGTCGGTAGCCTTGTCATCGGTACAGGCAGCCATGAGGACGACTGCCAATAGCGTCATATAGAAGAATAAACGTTTCACGATTCTCATTATTTACAAATAAATAACTGGATTGTCAATATGCCTCCAGCGCATTTCCCTGATGGACAGCTCGATGAATCCTCCCTTGGCACTGACTTTGTCGACGAATATGCGGTAGACATTATTGCGCACAATGCCGAAGTTCATGGCTGGTAGTGAGGGGCATTTCACTGCCTTTGAAGCTTCCAAACTGATGTTGTCGTTGGTGTAGGTCGGATAGGCATAATTGCTCTCGCCCTGATGTCGGATGAAGTGATAGAACACACAGCGTTCACCCGTGCCGGTGCCACCCCTATAGTAGTAGCCCTCGAAAGCCAGACCTGTGGCATAGTAGAAGAGTGGTGAATCTCCCTGTGGACGCAGGGTGTTCTCCTTGGCATAGCCCACGATGATATTGTCGGCTGTGAAGCCATCGTTGGTAACGTCGAACTTATTGCTCTGCTGGCTGGCCATGGTGACATTGTAGGTGTTATTGAGATTACCAATCACACTGGTAAGCGTGCTGGCAAAGTAGTCAGGATGCACATTTTGGTTCTTTACCGAAGTGTAGGGGTCTGTCACCCAGTTTGCGAAGGTCTCGTTAGCTAAATAGGGGCTTGCATTATCGTTAGTGCGCTTGAACAAGTATTCGTTACCGTTGTTGAGGTTGAAAGGTGTGATGCTTGTCAGCACGAAGCGGTCGTTAGTGGCGGTGCCGTCTGGCCTACTGATGGTGTACTCATAGCCCGGAGTGGTGTATGCTGCGTTATCCGTACTGCTCTTGTAACCATTTGATTCCTTGGCCCAGAAGTCGATACGTGCCGCGAGACGTTCGATGTGGATGCAGTCAAGATAGTAGACGAAACGGTTCTTCTCGGCTTCGGTGGGTGAAGTGTAGACTCTGGGGTTTCTCAGGTTGATGGTGGCTTCTGCCGCAGAGGCCATGACGAAGTTCCGGGCATTGATGCCCACACCTGAACCCTCGTAGACGGAAGCTAACACTTTGTCACGCACGTCGGAGGAGACGATGACTTGATTGGCTGCAATGCCCAGGTCGTCGGGAGCGTTGGCCACGACGAGCAACTTATAAGTCTCTCCTGCCACGAGTGTTGTCTCTTCCAGCTTCTGCTCGCCAGTGGTGTAGAGTACCTCGTTTGTCTGCACGTTGTAAGGCTCGTATTCCGGATGGTCATGGCCAATGGGATAGTAGGGCTCTTCGTAAGGATATACGGTGTATTTCTTCACGCATACCACCTTGGCATTACCGTTGTTGGTATTGATGCCTGCCTCATCCTGATAGAAGATGAGAGTAATGTCGTTCACTTTGTTTTCTCGATCCTCGATGCCTTTCTCCGGCCCGTCGCCATACTCTCCGCCAGTGGGGTTGGAGCGCGTGAAGTTGCCGGTGCTTACCGAGATAGTGATATTGATGTATTGCGCTGCACTGTTGTCGGCAGTCTCTTCACAGTCATAGTCTTCGTTCATCCAATGGCATGACGATGCCAGCAAGGGCAGCAGCAGGAGGGCTGCGGTCTTGCGGATGGTGCTGACTATTTGTGACAGACGTGACATGATATATGTTTGTTGGGTTGAATATTCGGGTTTAGTTCAGCACCTCGTGCTGCTGGCGTTTGGCCCACGGAATGATGTGTACCTCTGCGCCGATGTAGAGCTGCAGCTCTTCTACTTTTCCGCCTTTGATGATGAACTGCAGGCGGTAGTCGTATTCGCGGTCCAGGTATTCCTGGTAGTGGTAGTAGCGCTCCTGATAGTTGCGCCCACTTGAGAGGATGTAGGGCAGGTTGATGCCGAAGATGATGTCGCCGGTGTCTTTCTTTCTGATGAGGAGCACGGCGTTGCGTGCCTTGGCGATGTCTGCCTCGCTGAGGATGGCATACTTGTCGTCGTTGACAGAGGCGTTCTTGTAGAGGAGGCGGTTGAACATCAGGTCATAGTGTGCTGCGCTCTCGCTTTGCACATCGCCGCTGCCCGTGAAGGTGGTGGTCCACTGTCGGTAGGGGGTGTAGACGAGTGTGTCTTCGGGGCTGGTGAGGTTGTTGCGGCAGTCCACCTGTGCGTTGTTGTCGATGATCTCCACGGTGTAGTCGCGGTCGTTCACCTGATTGTCGGCGGGGTCGTCGTTGAGTGCGCGCAGGGTGATGTTCAGCTGCTTGGTGTCGCGTATGAGGCTGAGTGTGGCGTAGGTCGGCTCGTCCTTCACCAGTCGCACTGTCTCCTGTCCGTTGGTGTTCACTGAGCCGTCGCGCTGCCAGCTGTACGTGCATTTAGCGGGTGTGAGCATGGGTGGCAGCATGGTGAGGGGCATGGAGTCGGCGGGTGTGGTGACGGTGGTGAGTGTGTGCCACAGTGTGTCGAGGGGCTGCGATATAGCAGCATAGGGAGCCATTGGAGCAGCCTGTGCGGCGACGTTGCTCCGCGCTTTGTCGGCGGCTTGGTGGTCGAGGGTGACGAAGAACTGCTGCCACTGGTCGCCTATGGCGTTGCCTTTCTGGCGGTATTTGGGTCCGGGTGTGGCCAGAGCCTGCTGCCAGTCTTTCTGCAGTGCCACGGCCATCAGACGGTAGGTATGGTCGGGGGCCAGCTCCTCTTCGGTGAAGTGGATATAGCTTCCGTACTTGGAGAGCAGGCTCCCGGCCACGGTCTTAGAGGCGACAAGCCGTTCCGACTCATCATACACATAGAGCGTGAGGCCGCCAACATGGTCTTTGAACATGTCTGCCCGCTGTATGTTGTAGTCGTAGACGAAGTTGACATAGAGACCCGTAGGACAGTCGTCGCGGTCTTCCGTCATCATGTCGCAACTAACCATTGCCAGTGCAGCCAACACGGCCACAATGCCCTTTTGTATGATGAGTCGAACGTTCATTGTCGATTAGATTTTAATTGTCTTCGTTTTCTTTAAGCTTAGAAGTTAACCTTCTGATAGCGCTTAGCCCACGGCATGATGTGGATTTCTGCAGCGATGTAGTACTCACGTCCAGGGTTGTCATCGGGTGTGCTGCCAATGCCGGAACCACTGTAGTCCTCAGGCACGGGGCTGCCAAGACCATTTACGCCCTTGATGTCGAGCACGTACCAGTTGTTGCGCACGATGCTCCAGCGGCCAAGCCAAGCATTGGCGCGGCTATCTCCATATTCAATAGGAGTGGTATGTATGCTCTTGCCATTCATAGGATAAATCTTCTCATAATTGTTGTAGGCAGGGCTGGGAGCACTCCACGGGGTCTCGCCGTTGGCGAAGTCCTTGTCGCCTGAGTTGATGTCACCACCGCCGAAGTGAGCTATGCGCATGGTGTAGTAGCTGATGCCATCTTTATGCTTATAGAACTTAGCGGTGTTGGTGCGGTTGGTAGGAGTTATGATAGCAGAAACGTCTGTAAGAGCCTTGACAGCGTTCTCCATGGCAGTTTGTTTATCAGCTGCGAGAGTGACTACTGCTCCCCCCTTCTTGGCTTGGATGTCGCTGATTGTAATCTGATAGGTATATGCCTGCTCACCAGTTGTGGCGGTAACATCACCCAAAGTGACAGTTGCACCCAGAGTGTAGGATACCTCGTCGATATCACCAGCCACTTTGTTTGCTGCAGCAAGAATGGTGCTGCTACCAAGTGTGGTGGCCTCGGCTGACAGGTCGGCTGTGATGGCAGCGTTGATGGTACCCACAGCAGCATCGAAGGTGCTGCTGGCATTAGACTTCACACGTCCTGCAATCTGCGTAAGATTGTCAAGCTTCGTGTTGGGCTGTCCCTCTTCTACCCAGAAGTCATCACCGTTGCCAACAGTGGCTTTCACGCCTACATAAGTCGTGTTCTCGTAAATCATGCTGTTCTCATCGATGGTGTTCTCATAGGTATAGAGAATGTTTGTTGCACCTGTGCCAGTATTGAAGGTAGTGTAATCTGCCTCTGCCAGTGTGCTCTTGATAAGACCTGTGTGACCGTCGAAGTTCACGTCTTCACCAAAGTAGGTGCGGTAGCCAGTGGGGGTATGAGTGCCGGTATTCCAGAAACCGGTGCGTCCTATCATGCGGTATTTGGTGTTGTCAGGTGCCTGCTTGTTTATATAGCCCATCCAGTCGGTGTTGAACTGACGAGTGTTATAGTATCCAGAAGCATTGTTGTTGACATTGCCTAATGCCCAAGCCGTCACTGCAAAGGGCGTAGTATTATCATCTAATTTTTGAACAGAGTTGATCAGCTCAACCTTTACAGCAGCACGCTCCACGTAGATACAGGTTAGAGGATTCGTGGTCTTCTCAGCTTCTTCCTTTGTCTCGAAGATAGCGTTTGACTGCACTTCAGACAGCGTGGTGACTATCGTTCCATCAGCGGGTTTCGTAGCGCCACCTGCTGCACTTGCAATGGGCACACTGGTCATCACCAGACCGCTTGCTGCATTAATCTGGCCTTGGCCGGCAGGTTCGGTGCCGATACCAATGGCCGTCAGCTTTTGCTTGCTGAATTCAGCAAAAGTACCATTATAGTTTATACTTGTGCTGTTTCCGTCCCAGTTCAGGATGACGTATGCCCAAAGCTTGTCCTCTGCACCGAGGGTGGGGTTGTTAATCTGAGTGACATACCGCTTTGAAGTCGTGGTAATCTCACCGTAGCCTTCAGCCTCGCCTCCTTCCTTGTTGCCACCAGGAACGTTGTCATCTCCCTCAACGCTGAAGTCACCTTCAGCAGGCGTTAAATCATACCGGCCAAAATAGGTTGCCGTGGCCTCTGTGCCACCCTTGAAGAGCACGAGCATGGCCGAATTTACTTTAAACTCAGCTGGTAAACCATCCACCAAATCTTCGTTGGCACGTGTGGTTGCTCCATCGTCGGGCAGAGCGATACCTACAGCCAGCCATGAGTTCTGACCAGGAATGAGGTCATAAATGGCGTTTGCTTTTTCCGCCACCTCATCCTTGTCGGCACATGCACCGAACAACATTCCTGCTGCTGCTAGTGCGAATAAACTAAATTTTTTCATAATTGATAAAGTTTAAATGTTAAAAATAGAGTTAATAAAGTGATCAATATATTTTCTTTCTTGTTCTTGCTTGTCTCTGTTTAGTTAATGGGTTTATGGTTGTTGCGGAGCCAGCTGCGTGAGCGTAGCGAGGGCTTCGCGGTTGCGTGCTACGTTGAGACCTTTCTGCTGTGCGGCGTTGAGCAGCTGCTCTGCCTCGGCATAGCGCTGCTGCACGATGGCTATGACGGCGCGGGCGTTGTCGGCCTCGGCCGAGGTGCCGGCGTGCTCTAAGAGGGTCTGCGCCTTGAGAATGTCGTGCTGTGCGAGGGCGACGTTGGCCAGGTTGAGGTTGACAACCTCGTCGTCGGGGTAGAAGTTGAGGGCTGTCTGCATGGCGCGGTTATAGTCGTCGCTGAAGGGCTGCATGGTCTGGGCCACCCGCCACAGCTCGTGCTTGGAGAGTTGGTGTGGCTTGGTGCGGTAGATGTCGAGACACTCTTCTATGGTGTTGAACTGGCGTATGTTGAAGGTGATCTCGTAGTCGGAGCGTCGCAGTCCGGGATAGACGTTCTTTAGCAGGTACTGGTAGTCTTGTGGGTAGCGCCGCTTGATGCTGGCCTCTGTGGCATCGGCTGTGCGTGCTATGGTGAGGCTGTCCTTGCTGAGCAGGTCGTTGACGATGGCTGCAATGTCTTCCTTGTGGGTGAGTGCTGCCGGTGCGATGATGGCGGGTGTGGCAGCCAGCTCCTTGATGGCCTCGCTCAGTCCCATCCAGTTCTCGGGCGTGGCTTCGGCGGGTGCGAAGGCGCTGGCGGGCAGCTGGTAGTTCTGCCGCAGCCAGTCGGTGAGGCTCTTCGCGCGGTTGGTGGCCAGCATGTGGTTGTGGTTGTAGGGTGACTCGGGCGATGCGAAGCCGTGAATCTTGATGGTGTTCACGGTGATGTTCTTGTCGGCCACCATGATATCGAGTGTGTCGGTTATCTTGCGCAGCTCTCGGCGGTTGTCCATATAGTCGGGCTTCATCTCCCAGCGGTCCACGACGAAGGTGATGTAGGCCGTGCCGTGCAGCTCGCGTGCGGGCTTATAGGTGTCCGGCTCTTTGTTGATGAGCTCTACGAGGTCCCAGGGGTCGGGGGGCAGCATGTGTGTGATGAATGTCTCGTCGTTCTTCATCTTGTCGCCGCATCCGCAGAGGTCGCTCTCTATAAAGAGGCTTGCTCCGCTGAACCAGGGCTGGTCGTCGACGGCGTCGGTGTAGGCGTACTGCTGCGGCTGTCCTTTCTGCCTGGCTATGATGACGGGCTCGGTGCCTGCCGTGGGGGCATAGAGTGCGTCGATGCCGTCGCGCTCGAAGACGATGTTCTGCCGGCGTCCGCTGACGATGACTGTCTTCAGGCGCTGCTCCTGCTCGTTGTTGGCCGAGCGGATGATGGGTGTGAAGGCGCGGTAGCGGTTGGATGGCACGTCCATCTGGTCGAAGATGAAGTCCATGGTGACGACGGTGCGCCCTGCTGTCTTCACCACGTTGACGTTGGCTACCTCTGCCTGTGTGTCCTGTCCGCTCTTCTCGCCCGTCAGGTGTATGGCCTGCTGGGCATAGAGGGGGAGCAGAAGGGTGCAAAGGAGTGATATGATGAGTGGTCTTTTCATTTTTCTTTGGTTTTAGGGCTTATAGGGCTTATGGGTCTTATGGGACTTATGGGTCTTATGGGACTTATGGGTCTTATGGGTCTTATGGGACTTATGGGTCTTATGGGTCTTATGGGACTTATGGGTCTTAGAAGAGGTAGAGGAAGGACAGGGCGGCTTTGGTGGGGCCGAAATAGAGCTTGTGGCCGTCTTCAACCTTCTTGCCGCAGGTGCCGCACTTGAACTTATCATATTCTATATAGGCGGCGCCGAGGCCTATGGCCGCCTCGAAGTTCCAGTGGCGCGACAGGATCCACTGGTAGCCGTAGCTCACGCCTGCTCCTACGAACCATCCCTCGAAGCGGTGGTCGCGCAAGTCTTTCCACCAGCCCAGAGGCATCTTCACGTTGGCAGCGTCATACTGTCCGCCAAAGGCGTGGACGCCCACGAATGAGCCGTTGAAGCGATGGCAGAACCAGTGGCGCCACTCCGGATTGACAATCCAGTGCTTCGCATATTTGCGGTCGTCGCCATGCCCGAAAGTCCAGGGATGGAGGCCGTAGAACGCCTGAAAAGAGTGTTTCTTGCCTACACCTATCTCTAAACCTATATTAGGTGTAGCCATAGCATCGTAAACCAGGTTGCTCTTGAGTGCTACCTGTTGCGCCTTCGTTGGAAGTGCGGTCAAAGTTAATAGGACAGCAAGTGCAGCTGTCCAGAGGTACAAGCGTCTTGGCATGCGGTTTGTAGCTGTTTTTGAATTGAATCTGGCTGCAAAATTATATAACTTTAAGTTTTCGACCAAATTTTTTTGCTTTAAAATTTAGTTTTTATACAAAAGTTAAACAAAAAGGCACAAATGATATGTATGACGGAATCGGCACTTTTCGTGATGTAACATTTTTTTTAAGGTTTTGAGACTTTTGTGAAAATGTGTTTTTTTCCCCGCTGTTGTTGGTTGTTGTGGAGGGGGTATGGGACTTATGAGCCTTATGGGTCTTATGGGACTTATGGGTCTTATGGGTCTTATGGGACTTATGGGTCTTATGGGTCTTATGGGGCCTATGGGACTTATGGGGCCTATGGGTCTTATGGGGCCTATGGGACTTATGGGACTTATGGGGCCTATGGGTCCTATGAGCGGCTTATTGTTAAATAAATGTAACGCGCGAACATTATTTTAAAAGAATTGTCGGCAGAATGAGAAGAAATAAGTATCTTTGCAGCGTAATTGGCAGATTATGCCCATTTCGAAATGAAGAGAAGAAAACGTCAGGCCAGCCGCCATCATGGTTTGCAGGCCGTATCTTTGTGCATCAGCACCACGATGGTGCTGATATTGCTGGGTCTTGTGGTGGCCTTCGTGCTGACTGCACGCAACCTCTCTACGTATGTCAGGGAGAATATGTCGGTGAATGTGGTGCTGGGCGACACGGTGAGCACGAGCGACGGGCAGCAGCTGTCCGCCCGTCTGCAGCAGCAGCCCTACGCGCGCCAGGTGCGCTTCATCAGTGCTGAGGAGGCCTTGGCCATTATGACGGTAGAGCTGGGCGCCGACCCTGTGGAGTTTGCCAAAGTCAATCCCTTCCAGGCTGAGATTGCCATACAGCTGGCCGCCAACTATGCCAACACCGACTCGCTGAAGCGGCTGGCGCAGACACTGAAAGCCGACTCGCTGGTCACCGATGTGTACTACGCGCAGGACGAGATAGATGCTGTAGACCATAATATTAATTATGTAGGCATGGTGCTGCTGGTGCTCTCTGCCCTGCTCATCTTTATCTGCTATACGCTGATCAGCAACTCGGTGCAGCTGGGTGTGTATGCCCGGCGCTTCACCATCCACACGATGAAGCTGGTGGGCGCCAGCTGGTCGTTCATCCGCCGGCCTTTCCTGGTGCGCAGCATCGTCATCGGCTTCGTCTCGTCGCTTTTGGCGAGCATCGTGCTGGTGATTATCGGCTATTCGCTCTACCACTATCAGAACAGCCTCGCGCAGCTGATGTCATGGACCGACGTGGCTATCACCATCGCCGCTGTCTTCGTCTTCGGCTTCGCCATCATGCTGTTCTGCACCCTGCTGTCGGTGAACAAATTCCTGCGCATGACGGCGGGAGAGCTGTACAAGAATTAGTGGGAGTTAAAGTGGGAGTAAAAAAGGAAGTTAAAGTGGAATTAAAGAATAAAAATATATATTGAGAAATGAACAAGAATGATTTTGCTTTCGGCAGGATGAACTTCATCCTCCTCGGCGTTGGGATGCTGGTGGTGGTCATCGGCTTCCTGCTGATGAGCGGCGACTCAACGACGCCCGACGCCTACAATCCAGACATCTTCAGCGCACGCCGCATCAAGGTGGCACCTGTGGTGTGCTTCCTCGGCTTTGTCTTTATGATCTATGCCGTGGTGCACAACCCCGCCAAAGGGTTCCCCTGGCAGCGCCGTGAAAAGACCAACCTTGAAAAGAGATAAGCGATGGATTGGCTGCAAACTATCATCATCGCCGTGGTGGAGGGCCTGACAGAGTTCCTGCCCGTGTCGTCCACCGGCCACATGATTATCACGCAGAACTTGCTGGGCTTGGACGCCGCCTCGCTGAGCGAGAGCGACAAAGCCTTCGTCCATGCTTTCACGTTCATCATTCAGTTTGGCGCCATCCTCTCGGTGGTGTGCCTCTACTGGAAGCGCTTCTTCCGTCTCGACAACACACCGGCGCGCGAGGGCAGCACCGCCTTCGGCAAGCTGAAGCACCGCTACCGTTTCTACTGGCTGCTCTTTGTGGGCGTGCTGCCTGCCGTCATCATCGGTCTGGCAGCAAAGAAGTCGGGCCTGCTCGACTGGCTGCTCGACAGCGTCGAGGTGGTGGCCATCATGCTGGTAGTGGGCGGCGTGTTCATGCTGTTCTGCGACAAGCTGTTCAACAAAGGCAGCGAGGAGAACCAGGTGACGGTGAAGCGTGCCTTCCGCATCGGCCTCTACCAGTGCATCTCGGTCATCCCGGGCGTGTCGCGCTCGATGGCCACCATCGTGGGCGGCATGACGCAGGGCCTCACCCGCAAGCGCGCCGCCGAGTTCTCGTTCTTCCTGGCTGTGCCGACGATGGCCGGCGCTACGCTGCTCGACCTGCTCGACCTGGTGAAGGAAGATACCGCTTGGGCCACCTCACACAACATCACCATGCTGATACTGGGATGCGTCGTGGCCTTCATCGTGGCGCTGCTGGCCATGAAGTGGTTTGTGTCGTTCCTGACGAAATACGGCTTCAAGGCTTTCGGTGTCTACCGCATCATCGTGGGCGGCATCATCATCGTGATGTTGCTCACAGGCCAGTCGCTCGTCATGGTCGATTAAAGACTTATATATATTAATATTGTGGACTTTCACGAAGGAGAGATTATCGGCATCAACAAGCCTTACGGCATGTCGTCGTTTGGTGCGCTGGCGTATGTGCGTACGCGGCTGTCGAAGGCGTTGCACGTGAAGCGTCTGAAGACGGGTCATGCCGGCACCCTCGACCCCCTGGCTACGGGCGTGCTCATCCTCTGCACCGGCAAGGCCACGAAACGCATCGAGCAGCTGCAGCAGGACACGAAGGAATATACGGCTACCCTGCAGCTGGGCGCCACGACGGCCAGCTATGACCGCGAGCACACGGTGAACATGACCTATCCCACGCGCCACATCACCCGCGAGCTGATTACTCAGGCCCTTGCCCGTTTCGTCGGCACAATCCCGCAGGTGCCGCCCCTCTACAGCGCCTGCAACATCGGCGGCGACCGCGCCTACAAGCTGGCGCGACGCGGCGACGACGTGGATCTGGCGGCGAAGACCATCCGCATAGACGAGATAGAGCTGACCGACTTCAACCCGCAGACCATGCAGATGAGCATCCGTGTGGTATGCGGCAAGGGCACCTATATCCGCGCCCTGGCCCGCGACATCGGCCGCGCCCTCGGCTCAGGTGCATTCCTCACCGCCCTCTGCCGCACCCGCGTGGGCGATATCAGGATAGACCAGTGCCTCACGCTCGAAGACTTTCCGCAGTGGCTGGAGGAAGTGATGAAAGAAGACTCGTAGGTGTTATGGGTCGTATGGGTCTTATAGGTCTTATGGGTCTTATAGGTCCCATAGGTCTCATAGGTCTTATAGGCCCCATAAGTCTCATAAGTCTCATAAGCCCCATTAGTCCCATTAGTCCCAAAAAACTTAAATGATATACTCTATGAAACTATCGCAATTCAGATTCCGGCTGCCAGACGAGCAGATTGCCCTCTACCCGCCGCACCGCGCCTTCGAGAACGAAGACGGCACCGTGGAACGCGTGTTCCAGCGCGACCGCTGCCGCCTCATGGTGGTGCACCGCAAGAGCCAGACCATCGACCTGCAGAAGAAAGGGCAGGACGGCAAGGACGAGCCTATCGTGTTCCGCGACATCGTCAGCTATTTCAACGAGGGCGACACCTTCGTCTTCAACGACACGAAGGTGTTCCCTGCCCGACTCTACGGCACGAAAGAGAAGACCGACGCTCAGATAGAGGTGTTCCTGCTGCGTGAGTTGAACGAAGAACTGCGGCTGTGGGACGTTCTGGTGGAGCCTGCGCGTAAGATTCGCATCGGCAACAAGCTGTTCTTCGACGGCGACGGCCCCATGGTGGCCGAGGTCATCGACAACACCACGTCGCGCGGTCGCACACTGCGCTTCCTCTACGACTGCCCGCACGACGAGTTCAAGCGCGAGCTCTTCTCCCTGGGCTCAGCACCGCTGCCGCGATACATCGTAGATCGCCGGCCCGCCGATGCTGACGACATGGAGAACTTCCAGACCATCTTCGCACGCAACGAGGGAGCCGTCACGGCACCGTCGACAGGACTGCACTTCAGCCGTGAGCTGATGAAGATGATGGAGATACGCGGGCTGAACAACGCCTTCATCACCCTGCACTGCTCGCTGGGAGCCTTCGACACCATTGAGGTGGAGGATCTGACGAAGCACAAGATGAACAGCGAGCAGATGATCATCACCAGCGAGGCCTGCGACATCGTCAACCGTGCCAAGCGCGACGGCAACAAGGTGTGTGTGGTGGGAGCCAGCACGGCGCGTGCCACAGAGAGCGCCGTGGGCACCGACGGCATGCTGAAGGAATACGACGGATGGACGAACAAGTTCATCTTCCCGCCCTACGAGTTCGGACTGGCCGACGCCATGGTCGTCAACTTCTATCACTCAGAGTCCACAATGCTGATGAGCACCGCCGCCTTCGCAGGCTACGACCTCTGCATGAAGGCCTACGAGTTGGCCGTGGAGAACGGCTTTATGTTTGGCTGCTACGGCGATGCCATGCTTATCCTTGACGACTGATAGGTGCTATGGGGCCTTATGGGGCCTATAGTTCCTATAGTTTCTATAGTTTCTATAGTTCCTATAGTTCCTATAGGTCTTATAGGTCCTATAGGTCCCATAAGTCTCAGAAGACTCATGCTTAAAGGTTCTCATCTGGCATATTTAGGGCTGGGGTCTAACCTGGGTGACAGGGAAGGGAACATCAGCCGTGCAATAGCACTGATAGCAGAGCAGATTGGCACCGTGGCGCGCCAGTCGGCTCTCTTTTATTCTGAGCCCATGGGCTTTGCCTCTGAGCACACTTTCGTCAACGCCGTCATCCGCATCGAGACCCACCTCACGCCGCACCAGCTGCTGCGCGCCACACAGCGCATAGAGCGACAGATGGGCAAGAGCCGGCAGCACGCCACACAGCGAACAGCAGGGCTGCCCGACGTCTACCACGACAGGCCCATCGACATCGACATCCTGCTCTACGACGACATCACCATCCACACACCAACGCTCACCATTCCCCATCCCCACATACAGGAGCGCCCCTTCGTCACCATCCCTTTGCATGAGGTGCTTCCCTGAAGACCGTCCCGCTGGCTCAACAGCACAAAAACAAAAGAAAAATGCGTTTTTCTTTTGTCCTTTCAGTACTTATTTGTACCTTTGCACCCGATATTCAAGGGGTGCCCACACGTTGTGGGCTGAGATGATACCCTCTCACCTGATGCGGACAATACCGACGTAGGGATGGATACTATTCAGCTGCACGCTTTCACCCTTTTTGAATAATAGTATTAATGTAAGATGAAAGAAAAGGGAATGAAAACAACTCTCTTATTGGCGGCAGCAGCAATGTCGCTCAGCGCTACGGCGCAGGATCAAGTAACCGATTCATTAAAGATGGAGAAACTGCAGGAAGTGGTGGTCAGCGGCGTGCGCATGCAGAAGAACGCACCCTTCGCCGTGGCCAACATCAAGCGGCAGGAGCTGGCCGAGCACAGCACGACAGGACAGGAGCTGCCCTTCCTCTTCGCCCGCACACCTGGTGTCACGGTGAACAGCGAGAACGGCCTCGGTACCGGAACAGTGTATATGCGCATCCGTGGGGCCAACGACTCGCGCATCAACATCACCCTCGACGGCGTGCCCCTCAACTCGCCCGAGGACCAGTGCGTCTTCTGGGCAAACATGAACTCCTACGGCAGTCTGTTGGGGTCGGTGCAGCTGCAGCGCGGCGTGGGAGCGTCGACCAACGGCGACGGCGCCTTCGGCGGCACGGTGGCACTGGGCATGAAGGCGCCCGCCACAAGGTTGGGCGGTGAGCTGTCGGTGAGCTATGGCTCCTACAATACCTGCAATGTGGGTGGAGCCTTCTCGACGGGCATCATCAAGGCTGGCCAGGGCCATCTCGTAGTAGACGGAGCCTATCACCAAACCACCACCGACGGCTTTATTCATGGCACCGACGGACGCTCAGGCTCTTACTACGGCGGACTGACGTGGCAGAAGGAAGGTCTGCAGCTGAGTTACAAGAACGTCGGCAACTTCGAGAAGACAGGACAGGCATGGAACGGCGTTACAGCAGGCAGCAACGACTACTCGCTGATGGACGGCAATTACGACGACGGCTCGTGGGGCTATCAGACGAAGACTGGCATCAAGACCTACGAGGACCTCTACGACCGTGGACTGGGCAGGTTCAACTCGCTCTACGAACAGATAAAGACCGATGAAACCGGGCTTTTTGTCACCGATGCCAACGGCAACTACCTCACCGAGCGCTACACCTTGAGCAACGGCAGCTACTGGCCCAGAACCACCGACAACTTCTGGCAGAACCACAACCTGCTGAACGTCGTGGGCGACATCAATGAGCACTGGAAGGCCAGTGCCACCCTGCACTATACGCATGGCTATGGCTACTATGATGAGTTTCGCTTGCAGAACAAACTGAAGAAATTCGGCTTGACGCAGGAGGGCGTGAAGAAAAGCGACTTTGTGCGCAAGAAAGGCCTGCGCCAGGATGTTGGAGGCATCGTGGCACACGCTGACTACAGCGACGACCGCTGGAACGTCATTGCCGGACTCTCAGCACAGCACTTCTGGGGCCAGCACTTCGGTTTCCTCACCTACGCCAGCAACGACATACTGGCTCGCCGCATCGGCACTGGCTATAAGTACTATGACAGCGGGGCAAGGAAACTGGATGTCAGTGCATACGTCAAGGCTGCCTATCGGCTCACAGACCAGTGGCAGGCCTTTGCCGATGTGCAGTACCGCCATGTGGACTACCTCACCGACGGCATCAACGACAATTTCTTAGCAGTGGAAGACTATTGGCTCAATCAGCCCCTCAATGTCGATGAAACCTACAATTTTGTCAATCCGAAGGCCGGCATCAGCTGGACGACAGGTCCGCATCACGCCTTCGCCTCCGTGGCCATGAGCCATCGCGAGCCGCAGCGCGACAACTTCACCGACAACTACAAGTATCCCTTCCCCAAGGCCGAGCGTCTCATCGACTACGAGGCCGGCTACAATTACTCTACCCGTCAGCTGCGCTTGGGTGCCAACTTCTATTACATGAAATACGACGACCAGTTTGTGCAGACGGGCGAGCTGAGCGCCATCGGCGAGGCTCTGACGACGAACATCAAGGACAGCTACCGTATGGGCGTGGAGCTGAGCGCCGCCTGGGACGTGCTGCCCGTGCTCTGTCTGGAAGGCAATGCCGCGCTGAGCCAGAACAAACTGAAGGACTTCACCGAGATGGCATCAGTAAACTGGGAAGAGTCGTTCCGTGCCATCCATTACGACGACGCCACGCTGGCCTTCTCGCCGTCAGCCATTTTAAACGGTTTCATCGACTTCCACTGGCACGGGTTGAAGGCTACATGGCACACCGGCTACGTCAGCCGCCAGTATTTGGACAATACCGAGAACGAAGACCGCTCGCTGCCTGCCTACAGCACCAGCGACCTGCACCTGAGCTATACGCTGCCGCTTCCAAAGATAGGTATTCGTGAAGCCGTCATCGGCTTCAACATGAACAACGTGTTCGACAAGCACTATGCCGCCAGTGGCTGGGTTTACAGCAGCATCCTTGAGGACTATGGGCACCCCAATGAGAACCGCTATTACCAGATAGGCTTCATTCCCATGGCGGGCCGCACCATGATGGGCAGTGTCACGCTGAAGTTCTAAGCCTTGTTCATTGCTCTCCCCTAAAGAAGCTTTCATGCGATGGAATCATTCTTAGCCGCTCACTGGCTCGACATCGTTACTACCGTCCTCGGACTGGCCTATATTCTCTTTGAGTATAAGGCCAGCATCTGGATGTGGGGCGTTGGCTTTCTCATGCAGTCGTTGGGCATCGTGCTCTATTATCAGAAAGGGCTCTATGCCGACTGCGCCATGGAGTTCTATTATCTGGCCATGACGGTGTACGGCTGGTGGAGGTGGGTGAGAGGCTCGTCCTCGGTCACCTCTTCGTCTGTTTCCATCCGTCATTTCCCCAGGCGTTTGGTCTTGCCTTGGCTATGTCTCATTGCTGTGATATGGGCTGTCATCTATTGGCTGCTGGTCACGTTCACCAATTCCAATGTACCGTTAGCCGACAGCTTTACCACTGCGCTGAGCCTCATCGGCATCTGGGCTTTGGCTCATAAATATCTGGAGCAATGGTTCATCTGGATTGCTGTCGATGTCGTCACCTGTGTGCTTTATTTCTATAAGGACATTCCTTTCAAGGCCTGTCTCTACGCCCTCTATGTCGTCATCGCCATCCTTGGCTATCGCAAATGGCGCAGGCTCATGTTGTTTCATTTTTATTTACAAAAGTAAAAAGATAGGACAACGAGAATCGATTGAAATTTACCAAATGTATCTTTGGCGGAAAATTTCGCAAAATGAGCCTTGTTCGCTATTTTGCTGATTGACAAATCTTTAAGAGTTTTAGCTCCTCATGGCGAGCCTCCCCGCTAAAAAAAGGAGGCTCCGCATAAAAATTCCCAGCCTGGGAATTTTTATGCGGAGCCTCTTTTTGAGTAAAAATGAGCTCGAAAAATTCGCAAACAGGTCTGTTATGATGCTAAAAGGCTGCACATTTTCCGCAAAGTGTGCAGATTTCCTTGTTTTTGCAGTCCGAATGAGTCCGTGAAAGTCCGCGGCAAACAAAAAAGAAGTCCGTTTTACGGTGTAGGGATGACCCTCATTTTTTCTATTTTGAGATTTTTCAGAGACTTGTTTTTTGGAAAAAAATCTTTACAATCACATGATTGCGGGTAATCATATTCGGGATGATGTTTTGTTTCCCTTGTCGCCTACCTAAAGGCAGGCGGAATTGTTATGTTTTTTTCGTCATTCCAGCCATTTCGACATACCTACGGCATGTCTGTATGGCTGGCTACCTCTATCTGATGCCTACGGCATCATAGCAAATGGGCGTACTAAATGCGAGAAGGCACTGTGCAATTTGGATGGGTCGGATACAAAACAAGGAGTTAGAAACACAAAAAGTGCTAAAAACGAGATAATATTCAACATCATGTTGGGTGGTTTAACAAATTATGTTTATCTTTGCACATGTAAATAGCTAAAATCAAAATAGATGACGAAGAAAGATTGTCAAAACAGAATCAGAGTGGTGTTGGCTGACAAGCAAATCACCAACCGTTGGCTTGCCGAGCAGATGGGTGTCACCGACATGACCGTCTCCCGCTGGAAAACCAACAAGATACAACCATCGATGGCGCAATTCGTGGAAATCGCCCGCCTGCTACAGGTTGACATCAAAGACCTGCTGGAAGTGGATTTAGGAACCCAAAGCAAAGAGTTGTAATTATCATAAAGCCTTAAAACAATAACGACAATGGATGGATTCAAAAATATTGAAATAAAGAACTTTAGAGGTATTGACCATCTGAAGATAGATGACTTTTCCCGTGTTAATATACTTCTGGGACAGAATAGTTCAGGAAAAAGTTCTGTCCTTGAATGCCTTTTGCTGGTGATGGGGATGTCCAACCCAGACCTGCCTCAGACTATCAATTCTATCAGGTCTCGCAATTATAGCGGTTTTGCAGACTTGAACTATATGTTCCATAATTATGACTTAAAGGTAAAACCTGAGATATGTTCCGAATTGTTTGACGATACCAAGCGTCACTTATCTTTAGAGTTGACCTATGTCTTTGACGGGCAGTCACAGCCGGATTTGCAAAACGGGCAGATACCAACATCAGAAACAAAGACCTTCCTGAATACGTTGAAGATGCTTTTCGATATTGAATTCGGTCAGCAAAAGAATACGTACGAGTGCAGTCTGACAGCCAATCAGCAAGGGCTGATATCTAACAAGAAACTGGCAGAAGGATATTTAGAAAAGAACAGCGTGGCTTTTATATCTTCTGACTTGGCCGCTGGCAATCCCGCCAATGACTTGGTTGAGTTGGCAAAACGTAGGTTAAAAGATACCGTAACAGAGCAATTGAGGCATTTCGATAGCCGCATCACCACATTGGAGATTCTGAATAATGTCGCATACGTAGGCTTGGAAGGCATCGATCAGTTGTTGGCGGTTAACATGCAAGGTGATGGTCTTCGCCGTTATCTGAATATTGTGGCCGCGTCTGCCAATCCCATGAACAATATCCTTCTGATAGACGAGATTGAAAATGGCTTACACTATTCTGCTTACAAGAAACTGTGGGAAGCCATCTTTGCACTGGCAACCACAACAAACAAGCAGGTGTTTGTTACCACTCATAGCAAGGAGACGCTCAGCCACTTGAATGAAATGCTGGAAGAACATCCAGAATATCAACAGGAAATGCGTCTCTATACGATAGAGAATACCAAGTTGAAGGGGCTTCAAGCATATAAATACACTTATGGTGGCTTGTCGGATGCATGCGAAAATGATGTGGAACTTAGAAGCATTGCGTTATGATTGATAGATTTCACATATTTGTTGAGGGCAAAACCGATAAGGTGTTTGTTGAACAGTATTTTTATCATGTGTTTGGTGTTTCTATTCCAAAAGATTTTGTTGTTCCAACAAATGGTAAAGACAACCGCCAAAATGCGACCAATAAGATGAAAACTATGTCCGCTAATGGAGGAAAGAATCTTGTGATTTTTGATGCAGACGATGATGTAGAAAAGAGACGGACAGAACTTCTGAGTTGGAAAGAAAAGGAGAATCTGGATTTTGAGCTATTCCTGATTCCGAATGATAAAGAAGCAGGTGCGTTGGAAACTCTTTTGGAAAATATTATTAATCCTAATAATGAACCTATATTCAAATGTTGGGATAAATATGAGAGCGATTTGGGACAACTGATAATCAAAGGAAGAACTACACCATTGACTATCCCAGGGAAAAAGGCGAAAATATATGCTTACTTGAGTGCCCTTTTGGGAAAATCTGATGATGAACAAAAGTTAGCACAGACAGAAAAACGTGATTATAGGAATCCGTTACATTGGAATCTGGATGCAGAGTATCTGGAGCCGTTGAGGGAATTTCTGAAATGTAACATTGAAAAGGACGAATGAAAGAAGTATCAGAGATTAAGAAATATAAAGCCATCGATTTCTTTTGTGGAGGCGGAGGAATGACATGCGGGTTGCGTCAAGCAGGTATTGACGTAATAGCTGGCGTCGACATTGACAAAGAAGCAAAAGACACTTATGAATTCAACAATAAAGGCACTGCGTTTATAGAAAAAGATATAAGGCGTGTGCATAGTGATTATTTTGAGCGTAATTTTGGAATATCACGAAATGATGATTCTTTGATACTTGTCGGATGTAGTCCTTGTCAATTCTATAGTATTATAAATACGGACAAGAATTCGTCATTAAAGACAAAAGACCTTCTCAGAAATTTTGCCCGGTTTATAGAATACTATAGACCAGGTTACGTGTTAGTTGAAAATGTACCAGGCATATTGACAAACAAACAAAGTATTTGGCCGACGTTTAAAAGCAAGCTTGAGGTTCTTGGCTATGGTAAAATGCTATACAAGGTGATTGACTTGAGTTATTATGGCATCCCCCAATCTAGGAAAAGATTTTCTTTAATCGCAACAAGATTAGATAATGTTGAAGCTCGTTTGCCACAAGCAGATGAAAAACAAGCATTGCTTTGTGATTTCATAGGCGAATCTCATGGCTTTCAAAAAATAGAAGCTGGTCATAGGGACAATTCTGATTTCAACCATACTGTAGCAGGATTAAGCGACAAATGTTTAAGACGTTTAAAGAAAACAAAACATGATGGTGGAAGTCGTTTGGACTGGGCTGATGATCCAGATTTACAATTGAAATGCTTTATCGGAAAGGATGATAGCTTCAAAGATAGCTATGGTCGTATGTGGTGGAACAAGCCAGCTCCCACGATTACGACAAAATTCTTTAGTATTTCTAATGGACGTTTCGGACATCCTGATGAAGATAGGGCCATCTCTTTAAGGGAAGGTGCAACTTTGCAGACATTCCCTATCGATTATGTGTTTAAAACTAATAGTATTTCAACCACAGCACGGCTAATAGGAAATGCTGTGCCATGCGAATATGCGAGAAGGTTAGGTGAAACTATAATTTCTAATTCCTGACAATTATGGCAGATATAGAAAATAAAAATCAAAAACTGGAAATGAGTTTTGATCCCCAGACGATAGAACATTTGGGAGTCAAGATGTATTCGCAATTACCTAATGCTATAGCAGAGTTGATTGCCAATAGTTATGATGCGGAATCTCCTGAAGTACATATTATTCTTAAAGATAATGAAGAGGGGAAGAGCATTGCCGTTGTTGACAAAGGAGTCGGAATGTCATTTGATGAAATCAATGAGAACTTTTTGCGAATAGGCCGTAAAAGGAGAGAATCTGATAGCGGGCTTAGCCCTAATGGGAAACGAAAAGTAACAGGACGTAAGGGATTGGGGAAATTGGCATTTTTCGGAATTGGTGATACGATTCAAATTGTTACAAAGAAGAATGGTGAATGCGTTAACTTTACTATGAATTGGAATGACATTATTCATTCTAAAACGCCAAACTATGAGCCTCAATATACAATAGAGTCATGTAATCCTCAAGAGCAAGGCACAACAATCATTCTAACCAATCTTAAGCGCAAAACTGCTTTTGATCCAGAAGGGTTAGCTGGCAGTCTTGCACGCCTTTTTGATTTCTTTGATGATGACTTTGTTGCAGATATAACACTAAATAATAATGAGCCAATACCTATAGATAAAACACTAAGATATAGAAATATTGATGCTCAATTCACATGGAATGTGCCCGCTTTTATTGAGGAAAAAGAGCATTATCTTTATAAAAAGAATATTATTGGAGAACTATTGGCAACGGAGAAGCCGCTAAAGCCAGGATTGCGAGGAATAACTTTATATGCTCATGGACGTATGGTAAATGCCCCGGAATTTTTCGGGGTTGGAGAATCTAGTCACTTTTATTCGTACTTGACAGGATGGTTAGATGTGGATTTCGTAGATGAGCAAGAAGAGGATATAATATCAACTGATCGTCAGTCGTTGAGTTGGGATTTGCAAATAACTTCAGAACTTCGCGATAATTTGAAGCAACTATTATCTTTAGTTGAGCGCAATTGGCGTACTCAAAGAAAAGCTGATAGGCAACGCAAGATTACAGAAAGAACAAAAGTTGATGTTGGACAGTGGTATCCAACTCTTACACCAGACATACAGAAAGGTGTCGAAAAGATTGTTGATTCCGTCGTGGAAAATTCCGAATTGGAAAGCGACAAACAAAGTGAAGTCGTTGGTGCATTGCATGCCCTTATCCCTGAATATGCTCAATATCATTGGAGACACTTACATGAAACCGTGAAGAACGCTTCTTATAGAGACTATAAGAACCAGGATTATTATCGTGCGGTTACAGAAACTATTAAAAGATATGAATCAAACGTACAAGAAAAGTCAGAATTCCCCAAAGATGCCAAAGGCAATTTGAAGGATGGAAAAGACTTGATGTTTGCTGCGTTTGGATCGATTCTTTCAGTAACTGCAAAATACAAAAGACCAGATGGAAAGGACTTTAAGCCAGATACGATTGAAAACGTTGAAATGGGGCAACAGCATATGTCTGCAGGTGTTATGAGTGGGGTGAGAAATCCATTAGCACATGAAGAGATTCAAAATTTGAAGGCAAGTGGTTTGTTTACAGAGAATGATTGTTTAGACATTCTTAGCTTATTGTCGCATTTGTGCAGGCGCTTAGACGATGCTGTAAAAAGGTAATGTTATAAGTTCGTGGAAAAGTTCAATGTATAATAATTATTAAGCTAATGAATATTTTTTCATTCTTTTCTGGAGCAGGATTCTTGGACTTGGGGTTTGAACTAGAAGGTCATTATAACATTGTCTATGTGAACGAGTTTCATAAGGCGTTTAATGACGTATATCAATATGCTCGCCAGAATATGAATCTTCCGGCACCGATATATGGGCATCATGTAGAAAATATTGTTCATTATGTTGATGGTGAACATCCTGAAATGATGCAAAACCTAATGCATCTTGTGAACGAGTCAAAAGAGCAAGAACTTACGGGCTTTATTGGTGGTCCTCCATGTCCTGATTTTAGTGTGGCAGGAAAGAATAAAGGGAAAGAAGGGGAAAATGGGCGATTATCGCAAACATATGCCGACTTGATTTGTCATGCTCTACCAGATTTCTTTCTTTTTGAGAATGTGAAGGGGCTATATAGGACTGCAAGACATAGGGCGTTCTTTGAACAACTGAAAAAGCAGTTTGTAGATAACGGCTATTATTTGACTGAACAACTAATTAATGCTTTGGAATTTGGAGTCCCGCAAGATAGGGAAAGGATAATATTGATAGGTGTAAGGCAAGAAATAGCTGATAATTTGAAATTACAGGTAGAAGGTATAAATCTTGTCGGTTTTCCTTGGGATGCCCACAAATTGTATAACATTGAAGATATTAAGGCAATAAACTGGCCTGATAGAAATCCGTATGTTGAACATGCAAATTTTCCAGCTCCAAATGGAATCATAGAGGAACTTACAGTGCAACACTGGTGGATTTTAAATGATGTTATGCATCATCCGAATGCAGATATGTTTTTCCAGCCTAAAGCTGGTCTTATTCGCTTTCAAACAACGGATGAAGGTGATGATAAAAAGAAAAGCTATAAGCGCCTGCACCGTTGGCGTTACTCTCCTACGGTAGCATATGGCAATAATGAGGTTCATATTCATCCATATGAAGCAAGAAGAATATCAGTTGCAGAAGCATTGGCTTTGCAGTCTCTACCCCGAGAATTCGTAATACCTCATAATATTACGTTGACCGATGCGTTCAAAACTATAGGAAATGGTGTGCCATATCTTGCTGCGAAAGGAATTGCTAATAGTTTATCTGATTATTTAACTCGATAGTTTTACAGTGTATGAAGTTGACGGTAGATTATTTATTGGATATTCTCGATGAGGTTGCCAAAAATACAGAGTTTGACTATGTAAAGCCTGGGGCAAGCAAAGTCAAGTTATTATCTGTTAATAAATCCATGGAATCTGTTTCTTTACAAAGAGTCACAGGAAGAGAAACCGAAAATGCAAAAATCTCAAGAGAAACATTATCCATACTAGCAAATAGTATAACTGAAAATGAGCCCTTTAGTATTGAAAGTGTATTAAAAGGTAGTGGCAATAAACGTTCTGTATATGAAGCAATTCTAGCTCGTACGTCTGAATTTTATAAATGTACAGTAGGGCGTATTAAGCATTTGGTGTGGGTTCCTTCTCAGAAACATTCAGTTAATGAACTTGTCGAAATCAGTTTAGAAGATTTGAAAAAGATTTCCAATTCAAATAAAACCAGTGCGTCATTAACAGCACCGGAAAAATATCGCCCCTACATCACCGCTATCAAGTCCAAGCCTTTTTTGCTTCTTGCCGGTATCTCTGGTACTGGCAAGAGCCGAATCGTACGTGAGTTAGCAAAGGCTTGTTGGGAAAAAGGTTCGACGGAATACGAAGACCCCAAGCCGAGGAACTTTGAGATGGTACAGGTGAAGCCAAACTGGCATGATTCGAGTGAACTGATTGGTTATGTAAGTCGGGTGAGTGGCAGCCCAGTGTTTGTGGCAGGGGACTTTTTGAAGTTCGTGGCTAAGGCTTGGGAGAATCCTGAAGTTCCGTACTTCCTCTGTTTGGACGAAATGAATCTGGCTCCTGTGGAGCAGTATTTTGCGGAGTATCTGAGTGTCGTGGAGAGTCGCAAGGCTGATGAGAATGGCGTGATTACAACTGACCCCATCCTAAAGAAATGCGAAGAGCAATGGTACTTCGACTTGACTGCTCAATTGACGAGAGATGATGAAGTGAGGGCCCGTTTCAATAAGTACGGCATTGCCATTCCTCAGAACCTCATCGTGGTGGGTACGGTGAATATGGATGAAACGACGTTCTCGTTCTCCCGTAAGGTGCTTGACCGTGCTATGACCATTGAGATGAACGAGGTGGACTTGTATGGCGGACTGGATGATAGGCATGAGAAGATTGGCAAACTGGAGGCTGGCAATCTGATTGGAACGGCTGTGGAAGGCGTTGATGTATATCGGGAGAATAAAGAGGTATGCGATACGGCTTTGAAATATTTGCAGGCTGTCAATCTTAATTTGGATGGCACTCCATTCAAGGTGGCTTATCGTACCAGGAATGAGTTCCTGCTGTATGTGGTGAACAATCTGCCTTACAATAAGGATAAGGAGGGGAATGAGATTCCGCAGCAAGAGGTGATTACCCGTGCGCTGGACGAGATAACAAGTATGAAGATTCTCTCTCGCATTGAGGGCGATTCCGACAAGATTGGCAATTTGCTGGAAGAACTTGGAAAGACTGTCAGCGAGCAGTTGAAAGGTATTTCAGGTAAGGAATATTCAGAAAAGAAGAATGACGGCGAGAAAGTCTATTCTGTCTCATTGGCTAAATTGAAGGAAATGGAAGGCCGCCTGAAGAGCGGCTACACCAGTTTCTGGAGTTAAAAAACGAGAATGTGTATGGGAAAGATAGAAGAACTATATCAAGAATGGCAGAGTCTTCAGCCGATAAAGGAGGAGTATCTGCAGCGGCTGAACAGAAAGTTCATGCTGGAGTTTAACTACAACAGCAACCATATTGAGGGCAATACCCTGACGTATGGGCAGACGGAGTTGCTGTTGTTGTTTGGAAAGGTCGTGGATGCTGCAAACATGAAGGATCTGGAGGATATGAAAGCCAGTAACGTCGGCTTAAATATGATGCGAGAGCAGGCATCATCAGAATATCCACTGACGGAGTCTTTTATCCGCCAACTGCATCAAACGATTCTCCGTGAGGATTATACTGTTTATCGTCAGTTGCCTGGTGGGCAACAGACGTCGTATGTAGTCCATGCTGGAGTATATAAGACGCGTCCAAATAGTGTTATTACTTGTACTGGTGATCGATTTGAATATGCTTCGCCAGAGGAAACACCTGCCCTTATGAAAGATCTTGTTGAGTGGTATCGGGAGGAAGAGCAAAAAGGTGAATTGACTTTAGCGGAACTTTGCGCTTTATTCCATTATAGATATATTCGCATCCATCCATTTGAGGATGGAAACGGACGTATAGCCCGCTTGCTTGTGAATTACATCTTGACTCGTCATCACTATCCAATGATAGTGGTAAAAAGTGCAGATAAAGAGAATTATCTGAATGCCCTAAGCACATGTGACGGCTTTGTGGGGACAAGTCCTTCAGACGGTGCGCATGCAGACATCACCAAGATAGCTCCGTTCGTAAGATATATAGAGGATTGTATGGAGCAGGCGCTGATAATATGTATTAAAGCGGCTAAAGGGCAGAGTATTGAAGAAGATGATGACTTCATGAAGGAACTGAAGGTGCTGGAGAGACAGAAGAAACAGGATATTGCTGCCGAATTGAGACATCGTTTTCTTCATGAAGAAGAGGTGTGGAACATTATGGAGTTTGTGCTCTCTCCCATTATCCAGGAATTTGACAAATCTATAGATACTGCTAATGCCGTATTTAAGTTTAAGCATGTGGAAACAGTTAGTCTGTTGTCTCAGGCTCAAGATGGAGAAGCTGGAGTTGGCATCAATGGAGCAAGGCGCGAGACTGCCACTCCTGAGTTGCTTGAAGCAGTGAAAAGTGCCAAATCATTATGGTATCACTGTCAAATGGTAGGAGTGCAACATCCAAAAGAAACAAATATTGTTATAGAGAAGTCTTTTTATATCACTTTCTTCGACGACCATTACTTTGTAGATGGCGTTCTCAATAAGAATTTTGCTTATGGGAGTTATCCTACTGAGAAGGAGAAAGGTCAGATTGTAAGCCAATTCAAGCAGGATATTCTCTCTGAGCTAAAAGAAAAACTTTAGGATGGACCTACTGACCATACAACACGAAGATTTCACGATGTATGTTGACTGTACGAAGTTCGACGACATTTGGAATAAGGCGGAGAGTAATGTGGGAGAAAAGGATCTGCTTTCCACTTACACTTGGTCGGAGGGTGTTGTGTCGGTAGAACGGAATGGAGAACCGATTGCAAAAGGTGAGAAGGCTCCTGCCGTGTTCTTTGACAATGCGGAATACCCAGTTTGGGTGGATTTCAAGAAACATGTAACGAAGGCACAATTCGGGTCTATGCTACAAAGCGACAACGAGCGGTTTACGTTCAGGGGAAATACGCTGGCTGGCTTTATCAACTATGGTAATGATATTGGCAAGAGTGAACTGAACATTGTCTATCAGACGGGGACGGAAAGCAAACGGTTCACTTTTGGCTATGAGGTGCTGAGTACGAAACTGAATTATCATGAGCACTGGAAGAAGATAATTGAGGACATCGAGCAGGAGTACCGTATGCTCTCGTTTGACTATTTGAGACGTACTTTCCATGGCTTCACACCTGACGAGAAAGGTGACACTCCAGAACTGATATGGTGGAATGTGTTTGCAAAAGAACAGGAGCGTTTCATTAAGGCATGTAAGAGTATCATAGAACGTCCTCGCCGGCGTCTTCGTGGATATGAGGTGTTTCTAAGGGCAGACAAATTGAAGCGTGTGCCTGCCAACATTGAGAATGAGTTGGCAGAACACAGAAAAGAGCCTGCACACCTGTATCGGGTTGAAGAACATGTCCAGTCGAATGATACGCAGGAGAACCGCTTCCTGAAATATGCGCTTGGTCAGATTCTGGAGAAATATGAATCGCTGAAAAAGCGTATTGAGGCACTCAACGGTATTGCGGAGATAGAGAGAGAAAAGATGCAGAAAATGTTGGATACATTGAAGCATCTGCAGCGAAATCCTTTCTTCCGCACTGTGGGGAGATTCAAGGGACTGAATCAGGAGAGCCTGGTACTCCAGCGGGCATCGGGATATAGTCAGGTGTATCGGACATGGAACTTGCTGCGGCGTGCCTATTCCCTGAAAGATGGTATCTATCGATTGCAGTCTAAGGATATTGCCACGCTCTACGAGATATGGTGCTTTATAGAGGTGAGCCATATCGTGAGGGAGCAGTTGGGTATTACTCCCGAGGATGTGGAGCAGCGCAATCGCATGGAAATGAACGGTGTGTTTACTTGGGAACTGGGCAAGGGCGAACACTCACGAATCCTTTTCAGGAAAGACGGAGTGGAACTGGCCGAACTGGTCTATAATCCAAAACATACGACATGGGAGAATGACAGAACCGGCATCAAGAACCTTGTCGTTCCTACTGTTCCTCAAAAGCCGGACATCGTACTCCAATTATCGAAGGATGATGTTCAAAAAGGCATGAAGATGACTTATCTGTTTGATGCCAAATACAGGATAGACGGTAAGGTGAATGGAGTGGACTCACCGCCAGATGATGCCATCAACCAGATGCATCGTTATCGTGATGCCATATACTATAAAGACAATAATGAGGGTGATGCTGCCTTGAAGAAGGAGGTGATAGGCGGCTATATCTTGTTTCCTGGTGATGGCGAACCTACAGATGTGCAGGTGGCTAACTTTTACAAAACCATCGGGCAGGTCAATATCGGTGCATTTCCTTTGCGGCCGAAAGACGAGAAAAACAGGATGTTGCTGGAGCATTTCATCCATGAGTTGATAGAGGCAAAAGCTGTGACTACGATTTCGCATGTGATTCCGCAAAAGGGAGCTTTTGTAGAAGTTGGCGACAGGGTCCTGATCGGTACAGTCAGGCCAAGCAGCAGAAAGAACTACAATAAGGATTTTGAGGAGGGAAAGGCAACGTTATACTATACGGGTGCTCAGTTCCCGTCAACGATTATGCTTCATAACCTGCATTTCTTCATTCCATATTTTCCTGGCAGAGGCATCCGGGATGTGTATGAGATAACTGGAGTCAGGACGATAACGGGGCGTGATGTCAAACAGCTGGAAGGAACGGATGCCGTGACTGATGATATCCGGCTTGCCTTTGAACTCACTTACAATCGGAGTCTGTCTGATGATTTCATGAAGATTAAGACTGCCGGAATGATTAAGGATACGTTCCTTGACACTACGTTTGAGAATTTAACTGGTTTGATGAATGGATAAGCTCTCACCACAGCAGCGGCACAACAACATGGCGGCCATCCACGGCAAGGACACGAAGCCGAGATGGTGGTGCGTCGCTGGCTATGGGGGCATGGATTCCGTTATCGGCTTAATCATCCACGACTTCCGGGGAAGCCAGATATTGTGATGCGGAAGTACAAGACATGTATCTTTGTGAATGGCTGCTTTTGGCATGGACACCATATAGCAATGCCACAAATTGATAATGGACAATTGAGTATTGACAATTCCGATTGCTGTAAGATTCCGAAGACGAACCGCGAGTTCTGGGTGGCGAAGATCCGGAGGAATTAGGAGCGTGACGTTGAAGTGCAGCGTCGGCTTGCTTCGATGGGTTGGCACTCCATCGCCATTTGGGAATGTGAACTGAAGCCGAAGGTGCAGGAAAAGACTTTGGAATCATTGACGTTTACTCTCAATAGGATTTTCCTTCAAGACCATTGTTTCAAGAAGTATGAGATACCAGAGGAAGAACCTATGATGGCGGCAGAAGATATAGCCGACTATAATAAAAAAATATAAATGACGTTTGAATAGTTAATATGACCATACAAGAAATAACAACTCGGAAAGAAGACCAAACATTTGACTGCAAGAGCATTCAAATAGAACCAAAGGCTTCGGACCCGCACTCGTTTCATCAGATACGAGGGTGTTGATGAAAAGGTGGGTGCTGAGATGAACGTCATCAAGGATGTTACATTTGAGGGAACCATCTTGAATCAGGTCAAGAAGACGATTGAGTTTATCGAAACTCAGGTTCGAGAGCATACATTCCTAGGGCAACATGCCCAGTTCGTAACAAAGCGTGATTACCCTGAGTTCGTCATTCAAGAGATGACGGTCAACGCTTGCTGCCACAGAGCCTACAACATCTAGGGTACGGAGATTCAAATTAAGATGTTTGATGACCGGTTGGTGTTCGAGTCTCCGGGCAAACTCCCAGGACAAGTGAAACCTACCAACATCCGGCATACCCACTTCTCTCGTAATCCAAAGATAGCAGCATTCCTCAAAGCATATCACTTTGTCAAGGAGTTTGGCGAGGGCTTTGACCGTATCTGTCGTGAACAAGAGGCTAATGGTGCGAATGTTCCATCTTTCAGGACTGATGAGTTCATCTTGAAGATTACAGTGCCAAAGGTAGCAGAAAAGGTGGCTGTAAATGATGAAAGGGTGAATGTAAACGTCACAGAAAAGGTGAATGTAAATAACGGAAAGGTGAGTGAAAAGGTGAATGTAAATCGCCAAGGGTTGATAGAAAAGGTGATAGAAAGGGCTAAAATGAATGGCGATAAGTTGACTGGAAACCGTATGTCACCTAATGGCGGAGAGCAGAGCGTTACCACCGAAGTAGATGGCAAGACACACGGCCACTTCAAAGACTCCTATGGCCCACCAGAAAACTTGATGGATAGCCAAACTCCCTTGTTTTCACGGACTACAGATTTGAGATGGTCGTTCTGTGCATTCCACTCTTGGCGTTGCTGAAGTCGATGGCGTTCTAGCTGCTGGTTAGCTTGCAGCATCAAGTTGTCAACACGTTTCTTGACTTCCTCAAAGGAGTCTGGAAGCAAGCTTCTGGACATATACATCCCATGAGAACCTGGACTGTTCTTTTCGTCATTCCAGCCATTTCGACATACCTACGGCATGTCTGTATGGCTGGCTACCTCTATCTGATGCCTACGGCATCATTCTTCATCAGCTGATGGCGGATAATCATTAAAAGAAAAATCGCTAAATCCTTTGTTTGTAAGGATTTAGCGATTGCTTCCGAGTTGAACTCGTACCCAGAGCCGGGGTCGAACCGGCACGGGTTGCCCCACTGGTGTTTGAGACCAGCGCGTCTACCGATTCCGCCATCTGGGCTTCAAGCTTTTATAAAGATGAGGCAGTGGTTGGCCTTGAGCCGCTCTCTACCTCTTTCCTTGTCGGGATGAGGCGACTCGAACGCCCGACCCCTACGTCCCGAACGTAGTGCGCTACCAACTGCGCTACATCCCGCGGTGTGATCCGCTTGGGGTTCGAACCCAAGACCCCAACATTAAAAGTGTTGTGCTCTACCGACTGAGCTAGCGGATCAACCGTAATTCAAAACTCATAGATTATGGACTTTTTCACAAAAGCGGGTGCAAAGGTACAATGTTTTTTTCATTCGGCCAAATATTTGGGCGATTTTTTTTATTCATGTATGTGCCAGATGGCTTTTACCTTGCTTGTGATGGCCACATAGTTGATGATGCTGACAAGCATCAGGATGGCGAGGCCGATGAGCAGGGTGGGGAGGAAGGCGGTGGGCTCGAAGCGTGCATAGAGCTCGCCGAAGAGCGGCAGGTACCACGCCCTGATGAGGATGATGGCGACGATGGCGCCGATGAGCACCACGACGTTGAGCACGATGGTGAGCAGGTGGAAGGGCCTCGCCACGCTGCCGGGCGTGTAGCCTATGAGCAGCAGGTTGTCAATCTTCTCCGTGTGTTTCTGCAGCAGCAGGAAGATGCTGAGCAGGAGGACGTAGAAGGCGAGAATGGAGATGATGAGTCCCACGGCGAGCACCACGGTGGTGATCATCTTCATGAGCGAGGCGGCGCGCGAGGCATCGGTGTCGGCGGCCTCGGTGTCATAGCCCTTCTTCTCTAAATACTCTGCTATGCGCTCGTCGGCTGGGTTGGCTACATGCAGGATGAGGCGTGCTGGCTGCGGCTCCACGCCAGGTGCCAGCTGGCTGTTCATGTCGTCCATGAAGGTCTGCGGCACGAGGATGGTGTTCAGGCGTCGCGAGAAGCCCACGACGTGCCCCGTCTTCAGCAGCACCTGCGGCATCCGCGGGTGAGCTGTCTGCGTAGCCGTTCCTGTCAGTCTGAGGTTGATGCTGATGGCTCCGACGAGGTCTTCGGAGACGGTGGGCAGTCCCTGGCTGCTGGCGAAGCCGAAGTTATAAAGGTTGAGGTACGTGCGCGGGAGGATGATGGGCACGTCGGGCTTGTCGGGGTCGTAGGTCCAGTCTTTCAGGTCAACGTCGAGGAACTTGTCGTCAACGGCCTCGAAGAACATCTCTGTGGAGAACCTCATGGGCAGGGCGCCGCCGCCGATGGTGGCGAAGACGCTGTAGAGCGACGGTGTGTAGCGTCCGAGCTGTTGCACGAAGGGTTGCTCCTCCAGCTCTTCTATGTCCTTGTCGGTGAAGGCCGCCGATGCTCCTGTGAATGTTCCTACTGTGCTGACGCGCTTGGTGATGACGATGTGTCCCGGACGCATGAAGCTGTCGTTGCCCGTGAGCAGCGGCTTCAGGTCGCTGAAGAACTGTACGGCTGTGAGTACGATGGCCATGCCGCAGAGGTTGGCGAGCACGAAGCCCGCCAACTGCCACGCATTGATGTGGCGCCGCAGCAGTTTGTTGACCAGATGGTTCACGTTGCAGGTTTTATCTTTTGGAAGTAAAATGGAGAGTTAAAATGGAAGTTAATTCGCTACGCTCATGGAAGTTAACCTACATTATTCTTGCGTCCCTCGGTAGCAAGCGGCAGAGCCGAGCGCACGGACATTCTATTGAAACCACTTCCTTCTCCTTTGCCTGCGGCGCAACGTAAATGCGCGTGAATGACACGCGAATACTCGTAAATATTATAAATTCACGAAACATTCGCGAGTCATTCGCGTCTATTTGCGTTGCGTCGCAGACATATTAAAAATAACCATGAATAATTCAAGTTAAAATGGATGATAGATCATCCGCATGGGCTTGCGATTACATGAAGTTCTTCTTCACGTAGTCGATGATGGTGACGATGGGGCTCTTGTCCTTATCGTTCATGGCGATGCGGAAGACGCCCTTTGTGGATGACTCCATGTAAAGCTCCATATAGTCAAAGACGTCTTCGACAGCCTTTCCTACCATGTCCATGTCGTCGTTTATGTTGCTGATGGCCTGTCCGAGCATCTCGCCGGCCACATAGACAAAGAGTCCCACTCCCTTGACGTCGGTGAAGGCATGGCGTGGAGCGGTGAAGGGCTCGTCATCAGTGTTCATCAGGAAGTAGGTCTGGTCGTTCTTCCATCCTGCGTTGATGAACTTGGTGGGCGTCATCACATAGTCGCCGATGCTGTCGTTGTAATCGTAGTCGTAGTCGATGGGGATGCGATACTCGTCGTCGTCCACTTTGACCACCTCTTCGCTGTCGGCGCCTTTGCTCATGATGGTTTCTACGAGGGTGTTGTCGCTTGTTCCCACGTATGCCACGACCTCCGGGTTGTCGTTCCTTTCCCAACTGTTGAGGGCAATCATGGCCTGTCCTGTCAAGGTATCGAAGATGGGTTTCGCCTCGTTCAGCATGTCCATGTCGCTGTCGGATGCTCCTGCGTTCTTCAGCAGTTTCTTAAGATAATCGTAGAGTCCCTTGGGGTCGGCATTGATGATGGCCAGTGCGCCTTCTGCGTCAGCATATTTAGCCTGGCTCTTCTCTATGGTTTCGGCTTTGATGATGTCCAACTGCTCCTTCCATGCGTCAGACAGCAGGATGGTCTCGCCCTCTATGACAATCTCGCCATTGTTGATGATGAGGTCTGCGATGCCGCCAATATCCTTCAGTTCGCAACCTTCTGGCAGCTGGCTCATGGCTTCGCTCATGCCGGGCATGTCTTCATATCCCGTGCCAAAGAACGCTACCTGCAGCAGGCCTTTGCGGTTGCTCATCTGTTCGAACACCTCATTGCCCTCCATGTTGTTGTTGCCGTTGGCACGGTCGAGTATTTCCTCAATGGCGTCTTCTGCAGCCTCTTCCCAGTCGCTGCCTCTTTCCACCGGTCCCAGGTAGAACCAGTCGCTGTTGAAGGCGAGGATGGTGCTGCGGTCCAAACGTGCATACTGCACGCCGTCGCTCTCGTATTCCTGCAGCTCGATGTCGTCGTCCATGTCGCCCATCATCTTGATGACGTCCTCAAGGTCGCCCTTGTTGGCCGTTGTGCCGACGAGACCTCCGGCAATACCATTTTGTCCGCCCAGTGTGAAGTAGAGGTAGATAGGCTCGGTGAAGTCGATGCCCGACGAGGTGGGGTCGTCGATGATGTCCATCAGCTTGTCGCGCACTTCCTTGTCCAGTCCGGCATCTTTGATAAACTTCTCAATCTGGTCTTTCACTGAGGTGTCGTCGCCCTTCATGCCGGTGCTCTCCATGGTCTTTATCACGTTCAGACTGAGGACAGCGAAGGCGTTGTCGGGGATGAGACGGGCGCTCTGGTTCTTACTGCACGATGTCAGCAGCAGCACGGCCAGCAGCATCGTCATTATAAAAGAAAATTTTTTCATGTTGTGGTTTATGATTTAAATGATGTGATGTTTTTTATGCAGATTCATGTGTTTCTGGCGGTGCGTCTTCCTCCCTTGTCACGTAGCGCTGATAGTAAGCCATGAGCAGCGTGGTGAGCGGCAGTGCGATGATGAGTCCGATGAACCCCAGCAGTGCTCCCCACACTGAGAGCGACAGCAGCAGGATGGCTGGGTTGAGGCCCATGGCGTGCCCCATCACCTTCGGCGTGACAATCATGTCGATGATGACCTGCACGATGAGGAACACTGCCACGGCCGACAGCAGGACCATCCAGAAGTTCTGGCCCGTGTCGGCTGCTTTCATCAGCGACAGCAGCACCGTGGGCACCAGGGCCAGTGTGTGCAGATAGGGCACAAGGTCCATGATGCCGATGAGGATGCCGAGGCCGATGGCCATGGGGAAGTCGATAATGGTGAATCCGATGCAGAAGAGGATGCCCATGATGAGTGCTACGGTGCCCTGGCCGCGGATGTAGTTGTTCAGCTCGCGCTCGGCGTCGCTGGCCAGCTCCGTCCAGAAGGGGCGGCTCTTCTTGGGGAATATCTTGATCCACGCCTTCGTCAGGTATTCATAGTCCATGAGGATGAAGAACATGTAGAGCAGGGCGATGAACGAGCCGGCGATGCTGATGATGATGTTGGCCGTCTTGCCTACCACGCGGAACATGTTGGGTATGGCATCCTTCAGCCCCTCGGTAAACTCCTTGCTGTGCAGGAACTCCTGTATGCTGTTGCGGTTGTTCTCTGTCCACTGGCGTATGGCCTCGGGTATGCTGTCGATGTTGGCCGCCCGCTGGATGTAGTTTGTCGCCAGGTGTCCCAGCTTTGCAAACTGCTCCACCATGGGCGGTATGATGAGCCACAGCACGAATCCCAGCACCAAGCCCACCACTATCAGCGTGATGATGATGCTCACCACGCGGTTGCCCACCTTCATCCTGTACTGCACGAACTTCACCAAGGGGAAGAGCAGGTAGGCCAGCAGCCATCCCACGGCGAAGGGCAGCAGGACCTTGCTCAGCACATGGAGCAGCAGGAAGATGCCCGCCACCAGCAGACCGTAGCCCAGCCAGCGCACGAACTTGTCAAACGTGATCTCTTTGTCGTAAGTCAGCACTCTTGTAACCTTTCGTTATGACGTTGTCTTGATGGTTCATGCTTTTTCGCGGAATGTCGCTTTCTCTTTCTGATAACATTCTCGGCAGAGCGGCTCATACTCTTGCGTCTCTCCCAGCAGTACGCGCTTGTCGCTGAGCACCTTGCGGTGGCTGACGTATGCCAGGTTGCCGCATCGCACACAGATGGCGTGCACCTTTGTCACATCGTCGGCAATGGCGCAGAGGGCGGGCATGGGGCCGAAGGGCTGGCCGCGGAAGTCCATGTCGAGTCCGGCCACGATGACACGCACACCACGGTTGGCCAGCTCGTTGCACACGTCGACGATGCCATTGTCGAAGAATTGTGCCTCGTCGATGCCTACCACTTCTATGTCGTTGGCCAGCAGGAGGATGCTGGCCGACGAGTCGATGGGTGTCGACTGTATGTGCTTCTGGTCGTGGCTCACCACGTCCTCCTCGCTGTAGCGCACGTCAATGGACGGTTTGAAGATTTCCACGCGTTGGCGGGCGAACTGTGCACGGCGCATGCGCCGTATTAGTTCCTCCGTCTTGCCCGAAAACATCGAACCACACACCACCTCGATTCTGCCGGGGCGATGTGCCTCACCTATTGTGTTGTCTCTCATTTGGCTGCAAAATTAGAAATATTTTTCGAATTACTTGCGGTTTTCTCACGAAAAAATGCTAATTTTGCCGATGAATTGAGAATTAAGCAACAAGCATCAAGCATTAAGCATCATAATAATGGCAGAAGACAACAGCCTCCTCTTTGGAACCGATGCCGTGGCGACGCCGCTGGCAGACTACAATGACGACAACATCCGCACCCTGTCGGGCACTGAGCACATCCGCCTGCGCCCTGGCATGTACATCGGCCGGTTGGGCGACGGCTCGCTGGCTGAAGACGGTATCTACGTGTTGCTGAAAGAGGTCATTGACAACAGCATCGACGAGTTTAAGATGAAGGCCGGCGACAGGATTGAGGTGAACATCTACCGACCCACCCCCGGCGAACCCGCCCCCAGCCCCTCCCGGCAAGGGAGAGGAGAGTCCATTTCCATACGCGACTATGGCCGCGGCATCCCGCAGGGCAAGATGATTGAAGCCGTCTCAGTGCTGAACACCGGCGGCAAGTACGACTCGAAGGCGTTCAAGAAGAGCATCGGCCTCAATGGCGTCGGCGTGAAAGCCGTCAATGCCCTGAGCAGTCATTTCGAGGTGCACAGCTACCGCGACGGGCAGGTGCGCAAGGCCGTCTTTGAGCGCGGCAAGCTCGTCGGCGACACCACAGAGCCCACCGAGGACGAGAACGGCACCTACATCTACTTCGAGCCCGACGACACACTCTTCCAGCACTACAAGTTCCACGACGACATCGTGGAGACCATGCTGCGCAACTATACCTATCTGAACACCGGCCTTGCCATCATGTACAACGGGCGCCGCATCCTTTCCCGCCGTGGCTTGGAAGACCTGCTGAAAGACCGCATGACCAGCGATGCCCTCTATCCCATCATCCACCTGCAGGGCGAAGACATCGAGATAGCCTTCACCCACGCCAACCAGTACGGCGAGGAGTACTACAGCTTCGTCAACGGACAGCACACCACGCAGGGCGGCACCCACCAGAGCGCCTTCAAGGAACACATTGCGAAGACCATCAAGGAGTTCTTTCAGAAGAACTTCGAGTATGTCGACATCCGTGCCGGCATTGTCGCCGCCATCGCCCTGAACGTGGAGGAGCCGATGTTTGAGAGCCAGACGAAAATCAAGCTGGGCTCGCTCACCATGGCCCCCGTGCCCGCCACCGTCGATGCCGACCACCCCATGCCCGTCTCTATTAATAAATATGTAGGCGACTTCATCAAGCAGGAGGTGGACAACTATCTGCATAAGCACAGCGACGTGGCCGACGTGATGCTGCAGAAGATTCAGGAGAGCGAGAAAGAGCGCAAGGCCATAGCCGGCGTGACAAAGCTGGCCCGTGAGCGTGCGAAGAAAGCCAGCCTCCACAACCGCAAGCTGCGCGACTGCCGCATACACTACAGCGACGCGAAGAACGACCTCAAGGAGGAGTCGTGCATCTTCATCACTGAGGGCGACTCGGCCAGCGGAAGCATCACCAAGAGCCGCGACGTCAATACGCAGGCTGTGTTCTCGCTTCGAGGAAAGCCCCTCAACACCTTCGGCCTGACGAAGAAGGTGGTCTACGAGAACGAAGAGTTCAACCTCCTGCAGGCTGCCCTCGACATTGAGGACGGGCTCGACACCCTGCGCTACAACAAGGTCATCGTGGCCACCGATGCCGATGTCGACGGCATGCACATCCGCCTGCTCATCATCACCTTCTTCCTGCAGTTCTTCCCCGAGCTCATCCGCAAGGGGCACGTCTATGTGCTGCAGACGCCGCTCTTCCGCGTGAGGAATAAGCTGAGCAAAATAAAACGCTCTGCTCAGAAGACCCACCCCCAACCCCTCCCTGCAGGGAGGGGAGGAGATACCTCTATAGATAATATCGACCAAGGTAATAGCTCCCTCTCTACTGGGAAGGCAAAGGGAGGCGCTTCCGACTACGTCGTCCGCTACTGCTACAGCGAGGAGGAGCGCCTGCAGGCCATCAGCGACCTGGGGCCTGACCCTGAGATAACCCGCTTCAAGGGCCTCGGAGAGATTTCGCCCGAAGAATTTGCCGGTTTCATCGGCCCTGACATACGCTTGGAGCAGGTCACCCTGCACAAGACCGACCAGGTGCAGAAGCTGCTGGAATACTATATGGGCAAGAACACGATGGAGCGCCAGAACTTCATCATCGACAATCTTGTCATCGAGGAAGACCGGCCTGAAGAGGAGGAAGAGTAGTAGGTAAGGCACAGCCCTTCAATCTGAGACGCCCATGAAGCTCATCACCCTTTCCATAGACAGGCGCGCCAGCCATGTGGTCAACTTCGAGCGCAGCAGCGATGCCGCCAGGCCTGTCGACACCTATGTCATCACGAAGAGCGACGACACCGAGTTGCTCACCTTCTATCACGGGGCGGGCAGCAGCATCTTCAGCCGTCCTGCAGGCTCCTTCGCCGGCGACCGCGATGATGAAGACTTTCTCCCATCCCCCTACAACCCGCATCCCCAACAGGCCGACAACGGCTTGGTGCCCATTGTGCTGCAGACCAGTCAGGGGCAAAGCGTGGCCTACATACAGTCCATCGGCTGCACGGAAGAGGCTGACGCACACCTCACCCTCAGCATCGCCCTCACCACCGAGCGCGTGCCGATGCTGCCAGTGCCGCCGCGCGTCAGTTTCCGTCCCTCCGGCAAGGGCGACCAGTGGGGGCTGACGCTGCGTGAGCTGCCCGACGCACCGGCTATGATTCGCGTCCTGCTGACATTCAGCGAGCCGGGCAACATGAGTGCCGCCGTGGGTGCCGAGCGCGAGTTGCTGCTCTGTGTGGCGCCGCCCGCCGACATTGCCGACGTCGTGCTCGACTTCGGCAGCGAGGCCACCCAGATGGCCGTCTTCGACCAAAGTCCCATGGACATCGACGGCATACAGCCCATCTTCGAAGACATGAAGGAACTGCTGGTGGGCGCCGGCACCGGCGATGGCGCGACAGGCAGTGCTGACGGCCAGCGCTATGTGCAGCAGGACGTGAGAGACGGCAACCTCTTCAGGTCTGTTTTCTACGCCAAGACCCAGATGGACGCCGAGGCCACGCCGGTTCCCTCCCTCAACAGTTCTCCCGACAGCCTCACCATCAGCGCCGACCCCATGCTGAAGATGATGACCACCGAGAACGAGGCGCAGGCCCTGCAGCAGGATGGTGCATACATCCAGATGCCCAATGTGAAAATCTCGGGCTTTGGCGGCGTCCGCGAGCCGCGTGTCGGCGGCAAAGCCATCTCGAAGGTTCATGATGCCTTCTTCTATCGCTCCACCATCAACCGCTTCATCCTTGGCGCTTTCACCAAGGTGGACAGCAACGGGCAGGCGAAGTGCGTCCGCCTCAATGTCCTCATGCCCAATGTCTATACCCACAACGACGTGCAGAGCCGCCTGAGGTGGCTGAAGGAAGACATCGCCGCCATGCTGGCCTCCAACGAGGCATTGGCCTGTCGTGTGCGCTGCTGCGAGGTGATAGTCCTCTCTGAGAGCGACGCCTCGCTCCTCGGCGCCCTCGACCTGCTGACCCATCCCTACAATCCCCATCCCCTGGCCCCTGGACTGTATCTCATCATGGACGCCGGCAAGGGCACGCTCGACTTCTCCATCGTCGAGTACCGTGGCGGCGAGGTGCAGAGCCGTTTCCGCTCCGGCATCATCGGCGCGGGCAACGCCATGAGCTATGCCTACGTGCTTGGGTTGCTGCACGACTTCTTCGCCGAGAGCACCGTCGCACAGCAAGTCAAGGACGAGAACCTGCAGGAGTGGGTCTTCTCGAAGATCCTGCAGGGTGATGTGAGCGGGGCCCCCGTTGACACGGCCAGGCTGCGCCGGCTGATGGAGGCCGTCGACAGGTATAAGATAGCCGTGAGCGACGGACAGTCAGACTACACCATCAGGGCCGTGCCTGCTGACGTGACGGCTATCCGGGCCGGCATGTCGTTCAGCCAGCTCGACTTCGATACCTTCATTACCTATGTGACAAAGATGACGGAGGGCGTGCGCTACAAGCCGCTGTCGAAGAACGCGCAGCGGTATGTGGAGGCCATGGCCACACGCATCGCCGCCGATGCCGCCCGCAGCCTGAGCATTGCCAAGGCTCCCGAATTCAGCAACATCCTTGGCGTGTTCTTTGCAGGGCGTGCCTTCCGCGACCATCTGCTGAAGGCCACCATCTTCAGCCGGCTGAAGGCCGACGGCATCGTGCAGCAGGAACTGGAGTATCTGGATGAAGACCACTATGCCTACAACCAGAAGAACATCTGCCTCTATGTGCGCTCCCACCTGCAGCGCGGCGTCACCAGCAACCGTATGCTCAGCACACCCTTTGCCCGCGTCAGGCGACAGCTGCAGGCGACTGTCAGTCAGACCGACGGCGGAGGCCTTTTCGCCACCATCGGCCGTGGCTGGTCGCGCATCACCAAGCGCGCTCCCAAGGTGCTCCATCCACTCAGCGAAGCCGTCACCGGCTACGACACCGACGACGACGCCTTCGCCTACGACTATGTGGCCGCCTTGGCACCCCTCAACGGCATGGTCTATGGCTACGACTTGTATATCAACGACATGCAGCTGGACTGGATTCTCATCGGCGGCACGTATTATCATCCCACTGACAGCGGCCATCTGAAGCTCTTCTACAGCGACGACCGTATCTTCGTGCGCTCCGAAGGCCCTTCTCCCACCACGAAGGAGCTGCTGCCCGACGCCGTTGCCAACATGCGCTTTTCGTCGCTCACCTTCGCCACCCTCTTCCCCTATGTCAATGCCCGCTCAGGCGAGGCAAACAGGGTCTTCATTCCTAAGGCCGACAAGGCTGCAGCGCCATCGGTCACGGCCGGCCAGCCGGTGACGAAGCCTTCGGGCATCCTCCTCGGCGACCCGAACCGTCAGTCGTAAACCATCAATCGAGACTCGTCAACCGCTAAATCGTAAAATCACTTGACGCTTAACTTCGGCATACTCGGTTTCCTGTTCCTCGCGGTGATGATCGTGTTGGTGCTGGTCTACCATCATAGGCAGACCGAGGAGGCACGCCGCGGCTTCTTCAGCCTGATGAACGTGAAGTTCAGCTTTGCGGCGTCGCTGGTGCTGCTCCTCCTGGGACTGCTCAGCATCCACACCCTCAACAACTATTTCTTTGCCGACGAACACCTCTACCGCAACACCGACCATCACGCCTTGCGCCTCGACGGCATCACCATCGGCAGTCAGCGCGGATTCGTCCTGGCCGGCGCCTCTAAACAGGCCTTCTTCGATGATGAGCGCATGGGCGGCAGCGTGGCCCTGACCGACAATAGCGGCAACGACAGCGTGCAACTGAAGCTCAGCCACTTCACCCGCCCCATCTTCATCAACCAGTATAATGCCGAGGGCCGCTGCACGCAGCGTACCTGTGTGAACTGTGGCGACGGCGGAAACGGGAGCTTGCTTTGCTTCAGCCCGCAGGACACGCTGCTGTTGCGCACGAAGAACGGCAACGTCTACAGCTTCTACATGCAGGTTGTCGGCAATGACTCTGTCGACTACCACCTCGTCCTGCCCGACGGCACCGACTGCCTCACCGACGAGCACCGCTTCATGACGCAGGGCCTGCCCTTGTCCGTGCTGACGCAAGGCAGTTACGGCAATGCTGACGGAAACTGGAATGTGGACTTCTCCGACCTGCACATCCTGCGCTCCACCATGCACATGCAGGTGCGCAAGGACAGCCGCATCAGCACCTACCAGGATATAGGCTTTGTGGTGGAGGTGCAGAACGGGAACAATTCCTCCGGCCTTAACGACCGACGCAATGGAAACGACTATGTGGTGGAGGGCCGTACCGGCCGCACGCCGTGGCAGTCGCTTCGCAAGCCCGGCACCATGACGCTGAGCATGCCGATGGACACCTTCTTCTCCTTCGGCTATGGCTCGGGCAGCACGCAGCCCGTGTGCTTCAGCCGTGACGACGAGGCGGGCAGTAGGTTGGCGCTGCTGTTCAAGATGCCCTGCTATCACTATCTGACGCAGTTGCCCGGCGAGGAGGAAAGCAGCATTTTTGTGCGCACGTCGATGCTGAACCCCGGTGCTCAGGGCAACGCCTTTTTGGCCGAGCTGCCTGAGAACGAGATACTGTTCGACCTCTTCAGCCACGCCGACAACGTCAACAACATGCGGCCGCTGACGCTGTCGTTCACTGGCGGCCCCACGACACAGCCCATGGAGTTTCTCTGCACCATCCGGGGAGGGCAGCCGGAGCAGACTGTTGCCGCCGGCGAGCGCATAGACGGCGTCAATGCCATCAGCAACCGGCATGGCGTGCAGTGGCTGATGAGCGTGGAGAACCTGAAGGACACGGCACCGTGGTCGCCTTTCGGCATCAAGCTGCGCATGGCGCTGTTTGTGCTGATGCTCGCCCTGCTGGTGCTGTGGGGCGGTGCCACGAACATGACGACGAAGGGCGCCGCACGCCGCAACCTCTTCACTACCGTGGAGTTTGTGGCCTATGCCGTCACCATCTACTTGGTGGCTTTCCGCTGGTTCCTGCTGTGGCGCACCAGTGTGTTCCCGCCGGTGGAGGACGTCAGTTACTTTGAGTTCTATGGGCTGTTCCGCAATGGCAGCAACGGCCACTGGCTCACGGTGATGATGGTCATCATGGTGGTGGGCATGGCGGTGGGCAAGGCGCTCGTCTTTTGGAGGCCTTGGAGGGCTTATGGGGCTCATAGGACTTATAGGTCTTATGGGACTTATGGGACTTATGGGCGGCCTTGGGTGATGACGGCTTTGCTCATCTTGGGCGTCGGAGCGGTGTTTGTGCTGTCGAGGTGGGTGTTTCGCGGCACGCCGGTGCTGCGCATCTCGCTGCCGGTGTTCACCTATTTATTATATACTGTAGTCATCGACCGCTGGTTGTCGAGGAAGGTTGAGGGAAATGCGAAGGGACACATCAGCGGCATCTTCCGATTGGAAGACCGCGACAGGCTCCGCGCCTTCTGGCAGCAGCACACACCGTTGCGCCTCATCATGGCACACGTGGCTACGGCGGCGGTCTTTGCCGCCATGCTGCTCGTCATCGACTCCGGCTATGGCATCCTCTTCCTCACCTTTGCGGTGTTCTGGACGCTGTGGCTGATGCAGCAGCATGTGGGCTACTATATGCGGCGAGAGCACTGGCGCGTGGGCGTCATCTTCATCTTGCTGCTGGTCATGGGATGGCTCATCTACAGCTATAAGGACATCATCGGCTTTGCCGACCGCTACGACACGCTGCCCGTGCTGGCCGTGATGGGTGCTGCCGGCCTGGCTGTGGGCTTCGTCATCAGCTGGATAGTGAGCGGCGGCAATGGCGGCAACCGGCGGACGCTGAACGACACGGCAAAAGCTGCTGCGTTCCACCGCGTTCTGCCGTGGCTCTTCCCCGTGGCCGTGGCGCTGGCCTTCGTGCTGGGCGGATGGGGCTTCCGGCATTACCTGAAGGATGGCGGCGAGCACACGGCGCAGCGCATAGCCGTGCATTTCGCCAAGCCCGACGATGTGATGGAGAAGATCACCGACGACGCCACGGAATACCGCTATCTGCAGGCCGCCCTCAACCACTCCGTCATAGGCCAGTACACCGACCGCGGCGACAAGGTGAAGCTGTTCTTCGAGGGCGGCCACGGCTTCTTCAAGATGCAGCCGCACTCGAAGGTGGGTGCGCTGTGGAACGCGCAGCTCACCGACATCTCGCTGGTGCGCTTCGTCGTCAGCGAGCACTCGCAGTATCTGCCCTTGGTGCTCATCGCCTTCTTCCTGCTGATGCTCGTGGCCGCCGCACGCCAGCCCCTCTTCCACCGCTGGGCGCGCTCGCTGCTCATTCAGATTCCGCTGCTGCTCTTCGTCCACTCGCTGCTCATCTGGATGGCCACCACGCAGCGTTTCATCTTCCTCGGCCAGGACTTCCCGATGGTGAGCATCAACTCGCGCCTCACGCTGGTCTATTACTTCGGGCTGGTGGGCACATGGGTCTTGGTGGCGGTCTATGAGAAGCGCAACCTCTACAAGCTGTACACCTTCGACGCCGATGGCCGCCCGCAGAACAACGATGCTGCCGACCCGCTGCTGCCTGCTGGGTCTTATGAGCCCTATGAGTCCTATGAGTCCTATGAGTCCTATAAGACCTATAAGACCCATGAGCCCCATGAGCCCCATGCCCCCCATCAGCCCCAGCGGACGCCTAACTACTGGCGCTTCACCATTGCTCGCACTGACGCGCGCCGAGCCGCCGTGGTGCTGCTGCTGTGCATGCTGGGTGCCGCCTTTGCCAGCCGAGGCACCACCGACAACTCGTTGGAACTGACACGGCTGATGAACCAGCTGGCGCAGCGCGTGGGAATAATCAACGACCTCTTGCTGGACTATCAGGACAGGACGGCCATGCGGCTGCGGCACGACATGTCGGGCAGCATGAGCGCGTTCAGCCGCAGCGAAAACATCGACAGCCTGCTGGCCGACTTCCCCTTCGGCCAACGGCTGTGGCGTCACTACATAGAGCGCGACAGCCGCAACAACAACTCGCACCTCATCCTCCACACTCACCTCAACCGCGAGAAGAAGGTGGTGCTCGCCATGGTCAACAGGTTCCACAACCCACAGCTGCCTGTGCCTGTCGACGACCAGTGGAAGGGCAACTTAGTGGCTCCCGACGGCAGCTACCTGGCACGCAACATCATGCTGAACGGCCGACGCACGTTGATTTATCCGCAGGGCAACGCCTTCTTCTGGCTGCGCCATCTCGCCGCAGAGCTGCAGTACAATAACCGTTATCCAATAACCAATAACCGTTTACCAATAACCAATAACCGTTTACCAATAACCAATAACCGTTATCCTTTGGCCAATAACCGTTATGCTTTGGCCAATAACGGCTCGGCAGTAGGCTATAGCACTTTGCCTGTCTTTGACCGACTTAGTGAAACGAGCGAGGAGCCCAACGAGGAAGACGTGGCACTGACGCTGTCGCCCGCACTCACCGACACCATCTACAGCCACCTGGCTCAGGCCACGGCGGCACGCAGCAGCGTCATCGTGGCGACGGGACGCGGCGACGTGATGGCCATGGTCGACTATGACCGCGACTACGCCTTCGACCCTAACGACAACCGGCGCATACAGCGTTTCACCGACAGCCTCTACATGTATGGCATGGTGGGCAGCGAGGTGGAGCGCCGGGCCTTCGGCAACAAGAACCTGATGCACATACAGCGGGGACCGGGCTCCACGCAGAAGCCTCTGACGTGGACCGCCGTCGCGTCGCGCGTGGAGCTGCCCTGGAAACATCTGTACATCGCCTCCTACAACGGCATGATACCCTCGGCCGACGACAGACACTTCTCCATCACCCATTTCAACGGGATGCCCTTCCTGCAGCGCCATCCCTTCGTGCCGCTCAAGAGCGACGAGAACGGCGGCAACAGGCTCGGCGTGCGGGGATACATGACATACTCCAGCAACGTGTACAACGCCCTGATGGCCTACATCGGCTCGTTCACCGACGAACAGTTGCGTGAGCCGGGATTCCTCGCTGCCGCTCCGAGGAACGACGGCCACACGCTGTTGGCCAAGATCAATCCGCTGGAGGCCATGCGCACAGAGGTCTATCGCCAGCGATTCCCCTTGATAGTCAATGCCAACGGAAACAGAAACTGGAACATGGATGGCGAGCTGCTGACGTTGAACAAGCCCATCAGCGCTGCCGACCAAGACAACTGCCTGTTCCGCGAGGCGATGGAGGAGATGTTCATAGGCGACGAGGCCGATGCTGTGTCGGCCGACGGCTATGTCACCTCGCCGGGCAACGTTCTTGATGCCGACAAGCGCCTCAGCGGCTATGCCTACGCCGAGACCTCGTTCCTGCAGAGCCGTCAGGGCCGTAACACGCAGCTGCTGATGGAGCTGGCCGTACGCAGCACAGCCATCGGCGCACAGGTGGTGTGGGAGGTGACGCCCTGGAAGATGGCAGAGGCTTACGCCCGCATGGCCTCGCTCAACGACGCCTACCGGCTCACCATCTTCGGCAACCCGAGGACGCAGACCGCCGGCGCTTCCTACAGGCCCTTCGCCGCCCTCAGCAGTGGCTACCGCAATGCCCGCAGCTCACAACTGCTGGGCATGAGCGACGTGATGACCAAAGGCACGGGCATCTGGATGAGAACCTTGCTCCATGTGGAGGACGACGGCAACGACAGCTCTAACCGAGTGGGCAGATACTACATCTACGCCAAGACGGGAACCATCTCGGCCAGCCGACGCGAAACCGACCGCCACCGCTTCGGCGTCATCATTGCCGACAGCGACCTGGCAACGACACCCGTCGACCGGCTGGACGATGTGCGCTACGTGGTGCTCTTCTTCACCGTCGACAGCAAGGCGCAGTGGGACATGTACAGGAAGGTGATCAAGGACGTCATGGAGTCGAATGATTTCAAGGCATACATGGAATAGGACTTTCACGCAACTGACGATGAACATCATAGTAGGACGATGATAGACAAGAACGACCGATTCAAGTTTGAGTGGCTCGACGACCACAGCGAGCGCGACCGCAACATCCGCACAGGCATCCGCGTGGTGCTTGTGGCAGCCTTTCTGCTCTTCACCATGCTCTGCGTGCTGCTGTTGCGCTGACCGCAGGCGTTTTTTCCGTGCTGTGCTGTTGGAATAAGATATAGTTACGTAGCTAACAAAGTGAGTTGATACCGCGAAGCGGCCTGAGAAAAAACCAATAAAAACCAATAAAAACAAGAAAAACAATTTGGGATAATAGCTATCGCCTTGCCCGCTGCAGCAAAGTCCCGAAGGGACGACGGAACTCGGGAACAAACTGACCTACTTCGCGACGTAACTATATTTTATTTCATCCGTACAGTACGTAATTTTTTTCGTTTTCGGAATTTCCGTCCGAAGCCTTCGGACGAAAAGTCCGAAGCCTTCGGACAACGAGTCCGAAGCCTTCGGACAACGAGTCCGAAGCCTTCGGACAGAGTGTCCGAAGCCTTCGGACTTTTTTCAACTGCACAGATTGGTTTTTTCTCAGGCCGCTTAGCGGAACAAACTGACCGAGTAAGCGGCGTAACTTTGTCTGCTTCCATCCGCACAGGTCGGTTTTTTTTAGGTGTCTCATGTCCCCCTGTTTAAAAGCATTTTCGCAAAAGGGAAAAAAAGTCTGAAATTCTTGAGAGTAATTGAAAAGAAATGCGTATCTTTGCAGGCCGCCGACAAACGAAGAAGAAAAAGCTACGGCAGCCTTTTTCTGATTACCACATCAGACAGAATGGAAAATAAAGAAAACGATAACGAGCTGGTGCGCCGCATTGCGGAGCAGAAGTACGAGTATGGCTTCACCACCGACATACACACCGAGGTCATCCCTACGGGGTTGAACGAGGACGTGGTGCGCCTCATATCTGAGAAGAAGGGCGAGCCGCAGTGGCTCCTCGACTTCCGCCTGAAGGCCTTCCGCTATTGGCGCGAGCAGCAGCAGCCCACATGGGGACACGTCCACATACCCCCCATCGACTATCAGGCCATCAGCTACTACGCCGACCCCACGGCAAAGAAAGCATCCCCTAAGGAGGGAGGCATCGACCCTAAGCTGGAGAAAACCTTCGACAAGCTGGGCATCCCCTTGGAGGAGCGTCTCGCCCTGAGCGGCAACACCGCCGTTGATGCCATCATGGACAGCGTCAGCGTGAAGACAACATTCAAGGAGAAACTCAGGGAGAAGGGCATCATCTTCTGCTCCATAGGCGAGGCAGTGAAGGAACATGGCGACCTGGTGCGTCAGTACCTCGGCACCGTCGTGCCCTACCGCGACAACTTCTACGCCGCACTGAACAGCGCCGTGTTCAGCGACGGCTCCTTCGTCTACATACCCAAGGGCGTGCGCTGTCCCATGGAACTGAGCAGTTACTTCCGCATCAACGCCCGCAACACCGGACAGTTTGAGCGAACACTCATCGTGGCCGACGACGACAGCTACGTCTCCTACCTCGAGGGCTGCACCGCCCCCATGCGCGACGAGAACCAGCTGCATGCCGCCATTGTAGAAATCATCGTGAAAGACCGGGCCGAGGTGAAATACAGCACCGTGCAGAACTGGTATCCTGGCGATGAAGAGGGTAGGGGAGGCGTGCTCAACCTCGTGACGAAGCGCGGCCTGCTGGCCGGCGAAAGCTCAAAACTCTCGTGGACACAGGTAGAGACGGGCAGCGCCATCACGTGGAAATATCCGTCGTGTGTGCTGAAGGGCGACAACAGCGTGGCTGAGTTCTACAGCGTTGCCGTGACGAACAACTATCAGGAGGCCGACACGGGCACGAAGATGATTCACCTGGGGCGCAACACCAAGAGCACCATCATCTCGAAAGGCATCAGCGCCGGGCACTCGCAGAACAGCTACCGCGGCCTCGTCCGCGCCGCCGCCACCGCCGAGAACGCCCGCAACTACTCCAGCTGCGACTCCCTCCTCTTGGGCAGCAACTGCGGCGCACACACCTTCCCCTACATGGACGTGAAGAATCCAACGGCCATCTTCGAGCACGAGGCCACCACCAGCAAGATCAGCGAGGACCAGCTCTTCTACTGCAACCAGCGCGGCATACCAACGGAGCAGGCCGTCGGCCTCATCGTAGGAGGCTATGCCCGCGACGTGCTGAAGAAGCTGCCCATGGAGTTTGCAGTAGAGGCGCAGAAGCTCCTCTCAGTCTCGTTGGAGGGAACTGTCGGGTGAAGCCTCCGTTATCACGTTATTACGTGATAACGAGATAACGTAATAACGTAATAACGTGATAACGTGATAACGTGATAACGTAATAACGAGATAACGTGATAACGTAATAACGAAATAATGTGATAACGATATAACGAAAAAGAATGTTAGAAGTTAGAAACCTCCACGCCAGCATCGGCGACAAAGAAATACTGAAAGGCATCAACCTCACTGTCAACGACGGTGAGACACACGCCATCATGGGTCCTAACGGCTCGGGCAAGTCCACACTCTCAGCCGTCCTCGTAGGCAACCCCCTCTACGAGGTGACAGAGGGCACGGCGACCTTCAACGGCAAGGATCTCCTGGCCATGAAGCCCGAGGAAAGGGCACACGAGGGACTGTTCCTCTCGTTCCAGTACCCGGTGGAGATACCCGGTGTGTCGATGACCAACTTCATGAAGGCCGCCATCAACGAGAAACGCAAGGCGCAGGGCTTGGAGCCGATGAACGCAGCCGACTTCATCAAGCTGATGCGCGAGAAACGAAAGATTGTAGAGCTCGACGCCAAGCTGGCCAACCGCTCGGTGAACGAGGGCTTCAGCGGCGGAGAGAAGAAACGCAACGAGATATTCCAGATGGCCATGCTCGAGCCGAGGCTGAGCATCCTCGACGAGACTGACAGCGGGCTCGATGTCGACGCCATGCGCATCGTGGCCGAGGGTGTGAACAAACTGATGACGCCCGAGACATCGTGCATCGTCATCACTCACTACGACAGACTCTTGGAGATGATTCGTCCGCAGTTCGTGCACGTGCTCTATCAGGGGCGCATTGTCAAGACGGCAGGGCCGGAGCTGGCACAGGAAATACAGGAAAAGGGTTACGACTGGCTAAAAGAGTTATGAGCAGCGAGCAACAATACATCGACATCTACAACGAGCAGCGCGACGTCATCTTTGAACACTCATCCGAGATGATGAATGCTGTGCGCGACGAGGCTTTTGAGCGCTTCAAGGCCAACGGCTTCCCCACGCAGAAGGTGGAACGCTATAAATACACCGACCTGCAGCGGTTGTTTGCACCCGACTATGGTCTGAACCTGCGCCGGCTGAACATTCCCGTAGACCCCTATCAGGCCTTTCGGTGCGACGTGCCCAACCTCTCCACCTCGCTCTTCTTCATCGTCAACGACCAGTTCTTTGGCAGAGGTGAGGTAAAAGAGGTGAGAGGCGAGAGAATACCTCAGCCACAGTTGCCCGATGGCGTCATCATTGGTTCGCTAAAAGAACTATCCTCTCATCCCTCACCTTTCCCCTCTCACCTCTTACCTCCTATTACTCCCCTCTACAATTCCCTGGCAGGAAAGGACGGCGACGCCGTGACCGACCTCAACACCATGCTGGCGCAGGACGGAATGTTGGTCTACGTGCCGCGCGGCATAAAGGCCGAGCGCGCCATCCAGGTCATCAACATCCTGAAGAGCCCCTTTAGCAGTAATTACACCCCTCCCTCGCAGGGAGGGGCCGGGGGTGGGTCTGCTGCTCACATTTCTCCCTCGCAGGGAGGGGTAGGGGGTGGGTCTGCTGCTGCTCCTTTTATGGTCAACCGCCGCGTGCTCATCGTCGCCGAGGAAGACGCCGAGGTGACGCTGCTCTTCTGCGACCACGCCGCCGACGATAGCCCGTTCCTCACTACGCAGGTCATCGAAGTCTTTGCCAAGGACAACGCCAAGGTGAACCTCTACTGCTTAGAGGAAACACATTATAAAAATGTACGCGTGAGCAATGTTTATATAGACCAGCAGCGCAGCAGCCGCGTCACCCACAACGTCATCACCCTGCACAACGGCATCACCCGTAACAAGCTTGACCTGACGCTCAACGGCGAAGGCGCCGAGTGTGAGTGCCTGGGATGCGTCATCGCCGACAAGCAGCAGCACGTGGACAACAACACCCTCATCACCCACCACGCCACCCACTGCACCTCCAACGAACTCTACAAATATGTGCTCAACGACCAGAGCACTGGAGCCTTTGCCGGAAAGGTGCTCGTGGAGCACGGCGCACAGAAGACCGCGTCGCAGATGACCAATCAGAACCTCTGCTCGTCGAAGGAGGCGCGCATGTACACGCAGCCCATGCTCGAGATTTATGCCGACGACGTGAAGTGTGCCCACGGCAGCACCGTAGGCCAGCTCAATGACCAGGCACTGTTCTACATGCAGCAGCGCGGCATACCCCGCGACGAGGCGCGCACGCTGCTCGAGGTGGCTTTCATCAATCAGGTCATCAATGGCATCAGTCTCGTGCCCCTGCGCGACCGTCTCCACTATCTCGTGGAGAAGCGCTTCAGAGGCGAGCTCAGCAAGTGTAAGGGCTGCCAGCTGTGCCGGTAAGAACAGGCGCCGTCACTTCACGTTCACTATTCTGTAGCTGTCGATGGTGCGGCGGTCCTGGCTGATGTTCAGGCCTACGGCCACGACGGGGCGTGCGTCGGCGGCGAAGCGCACGGCGTAGTCCTTTGCGATGATCTGGTCGGCGGCCTCCTCGGCGGTCTTGCCGTACTTCAGCTCGATGATATAGATGCAGTCGGGCAGCTTCAGGGCGATGTCCATGCGCCCGTCGCTGGTCTGGTCCTCGGCCTGCACGTCAGCGCCGAAGCCCATCAGGGCGGCATAGATGAGCGACTGGTAGAGCTGCTCGTTCTGGTTCCTGTCAGTAATGCTGTAAGGGATGCCTGCATACCAGCGGCGGACAACCTCGATGAACTGCTCGATGGTTGTCTCCTTGAAACGCAGGTCAGTATAGGCGTTGCCCAGGGTGTCACCGCTGCCTACATAGTCTTCCATGTAGTATTTGTACAGTGAGTAGGCAAAGCCTTCACGCACCTCACCGTTAGGGAATCCCAGGGTGAACTTCCTGGTCATGGGGTTGTATTCCTTCAGCGTGAGGTATCCGCTTTGGAACAGTATGGGTATGGGGTCGGTGATGCGTTCCGTCGGTGCGTCGAAGCGTTCCAGGCTGGCTTGGACGTGCTCTATCTGTTGGATGGTGACTTTGTGCAGCCGCATCACGTCGACGAGCATGGAGGGCGTGCCCGTGGAGAACCAGAAGTTCATGATGCGCCCCATGGCGAAGGCGCTGACCAGACTCCAGGGACAGTAGATGTCGGTGAAGCTGTCGCTGAAGTGGTAGCCGTCGTAGGTCTCTTTGAGCTTTGCCACAATGTCATCGTAGGAATAGTGAATGTTCCACCGAGCATAAGCCTTGTTGATTTTCTCCATCATCAGTTCGATGTCGGGCTTCCACTGTGTGAGCAGTTCCTCCTTGCTGATGCCGCAGACGGCCTCGTAGTTCGGGTCGAAGGTGAGCTGCTGCAGGTTGTTCAGTTCGCTGAACACCGAGAGCTGCGAGAACTTGGTGATGCCTGTGAGGAAGACGAAGCGCAGCAACGGCTCCTGGGCCTTCAGAGGCGAGAAGAGGTTGCGCACACGATTGCGGATGTAGTCCTGCAGCTCGCGGTCGTTGGTGCTGTCGAGCATCGGCGCGTCGTACTCGTCGATGAGGACGACCACCTTCTCGCCCGTCTGCTTGTGGGCTGCCTTGATAAGTTCTGTCAGCCGTGAGTCATAATTATAAAGGTCGTCAGGCATCGTAATGCCGTATTTCTCTTCCTCCTGCTTCAGGATGGTATTGATGGTTGGATGCACCTGCTCTTTCTTGTAGTACTTGCCGTTGGAGAGGTTGAGGCGTATGACGGGGTATTTCTTCCACTCCTTCTCCTTGTCGTAGATGTACAGCCCCTTGAACAATTCTTTGCGTCCCTCGAAGTAGCAGCGCAGCGTGTCTATCAGCAGCGACTTGCCGAAGCGCCGCGGCCTGCTGAGGAAGAAGTTGATGGCGGGCGTGGACACCATCTTCCACACATACTCCGTCTTGTCTATATATGCCGCATTCGTCTCACGGATGCGGTCAAACGTCTGTACGCCCACGGCGTAGCCGTTATGCTTTAATCCTTCAAGTGCCATGTGCTTGCGATTTTTGTGCAAATATAAGCATTTTTTTCTTGACAGCCAAGGATAGAGGCATTTTTTTCTTCATCCTTGTCACCGCCAAGATAGACGCGGAGATATTCAATCATTCTCTTTGTGTTTTTTTCCACACCTTGCTGATTCAGGTGGTAGCCAGAGTCAAAGGCGAGGCTGTCGGGCAGTGTCATTGACTGAGGCGATGTTACATAAGGGTAGCCTATTGCCTGAAGCGCATGGGCAATGTCATTGCGATAGTGGCCCTTGAAATAAGAATCCACACAGGCAGGCGGCAGCATCACGAGTTTGATGCCGCGCTGCTCCATGTCGTGTAGGACGCTACGCAGCCAACCGATGAATTCCTCACGCACAGGGCGTGTCTCCTTATAGGGAGAGGCCGCGTAGGAGCCGGGGAACCGCAGATGACTTACCTCGTCGCCGTAGGCATTGAAGCCGCTGACGGTATAGTTGAAATGGTCATGCGGCACTGGTGTGTCAAGGCTTTTCCTGAACGGACAGAGCAGCAGGCGCTTCAGGTGACTCAACGCCAGCATTGGCATCCCTGTGATGACAGCCTTCCACTCTGCTGCCGTCAGGCGTGTGGCCCCCCGCCACTGTGTGGCCACCATCAGCTTGGGCATGGTCTCAGCATTGCAGGTCTCTTCAAAGTAGTTGGCATACTCTGCCTGCAGCACCACGATGTCGCCAGCCCTAAGCCAGGGCAACGCCTCGGTCAGGGGAAAGTGGAGGCCGATGCCGCCATGCAACCCGTAGTTGACAACGTGCAGCCCCAGCGAGTCCTCCACCATGCGGGAGTCGATGCCGAAAGCGGTGTTGCTGCCGCCTATGAAGACAATTCTTGGCGACGGGGTGTCGGCGAGCAGCTGCAGTTTCTGGTTGAAGGCGTTGAGATACTGGTTGCGGTCGGCAGGGATGGCAAGCACAAGCAGCAGATGAACGCCGACGAACAACAACAGGAGAAGCGACAGTCTGCACAAGAATCTTTTCATAACCCGATCAGTTTAGAATTGGAAATAGATGAATTCCGACTGCGACCCTGCAAATGCTATGGTGAGCATCGCCATGACGATATAGAAAGCAAAGCGCAGGGAGCTGTAGCGCCCCAGCAAACCATGGTCTAATGACTGTAAGGCATGCTCGTCGTGCCGGCTCCGCCATTCGCCGACAGTCATCAAAGCGATGCCGACGACGGCTGTGACCGCTGCCGACTGCATGGCCATGAGTTGCGGCAGCAATGGGCCGACATTCAGTTCCGACAGGTTCAGCATACGTGACAGGTAGCTGACAGCATCGTTCAGCGTCGGCGCACGGAAAATGATCCAGCCGATGACGACAAAGAGAAACGTGACACTGACGGACAACAGCCTGCCTGCGGACTTGATCCTGACCCGGCGGCCAACCGCCAACAGCAGCGCATGATAGACTCCCCAGCACACAAACGTCCAGTTGGCCCCGTGCCAAAGTCCGCTCATGCACCACACCACGAAGATGTTCCTCAGCGTATGGCCGTTCCTGTTGCCTCCCAATGGGATGTAGACATAGTCGCGAAGCCATGTCGTCAGCGAGATGTGCCAGCGTCGCCAGAAGTCGGCCATGCTGCGAGAGAAGTACGGGTAGTTGAAGTTGCGCTTCAGACGTATGCCAAACAGACGGGCACAGCCGATGGCAATGTCAGAATAGCCGGAAAAGTCGCAGTAAATCTGAAACGCGAAAAGCACAGCGCCAGCCATCAGCATCACCGACGGCCTGCTGTCATAGTCTGTCCAAACGGCATTGACCACCGTGGCGCAGTTGTCGGCAATGACCATCTTCTTGAAAAAGCCCCACAGCATCTGTCGGCAACCGTCCACGGCATCGGCATAGCAGAAGCGGCGTTCCTGCCTGAACTGAGGCAGCAGGTGGCTCGCCCGCTCAATGGGGCCTGCCACAAGCTGGGGGAAAAAGCTGATATAGGCAAAGAACTCAACGGCATCGCGGCTTGCCCTCACCTGGCCGCGATAGACGTCGATGGTGTAGCTCAAGGCCTGAAACGTATAGAAGCTGATGCCCACGGGCAGCACCACGTTCAGCTCGCTCCAGCCGCCCTGGCATCCTATGAGTGCGCAGAAGCTGTCGGCAAAGAAACTGAAATACTTGAAAATGCCTAACAGCAGCAACGTCACAATGATGCAGACCGTGCAAACCGCCCGCTGTAGCCCACGCTGTCCGTTGTAGTGCTCAGTCAAAAGTCCACCGGCATAACTCAGCAGCGAGGTAAAGGCGATGAGACCAAGGAATCGCCAGTCCCACCAACCGTAGAACACGTAGCTGGCCACAACCACCAGCCCGTTTTGCCAGCGGCGGAATCTGAACACCTGCCAGTAGAGCAGGAACACTATTGGCAGGAAAAAGATAAAAGCAAGCGAGCAGAATGACATAGTTAACTAAAAGATACTCGGTTTCCCCCATGACTGCATGGCACAAGAATAATTAACGCACCCTGTTAAACAATTATAAAAATCAGCGGGCCATGCAGTCTTTCCCTCTTTTTTTGTAACTTTACAATGTGAAAACAATGCGACATCTACACTTATTGGCTTTACTCTGCTGCGCAGTGGTTGTCCATGCAGAGACATACGCCGTCATCATCAGTGGTGGACGCAGCAAAATGTTCAACCATGAACGCTACTGGAACGACTGCGCCTTCCTCTACTGCACGTTGCGGCACGACTATCATATCTCCAAGGAGCAAATCTTTCTGCTGATGGCCGATGGCGACAACCCCGCCAACGACATGCTTTGCTACGGGGCCACGGGCTTTGCCTCGTCGCCAACCGACCTCGACGGCGACGGCCAGCCCGATGTCACGCTTGCCGCCACGCGTCAGAACGTCAGCGATGCCTTCCGCCGGCTGTCTGCCCGTCTGGCCTCCAACGATCACCTATTTATATTTATTACCGACCATGGCGAGCGCGATGCCGATGGCGGCGTGCATCTGTGGCTGTGGGGCAACGAACAGCTTATGCCCGACGAGTTGGCCGCGATGGTCAACCAGTGCCATCCTGCTACGATGAGCATCCTCTTGGGCCAGTGCTATGCCGGGGCTTTCGTCGCTTCGCTGCAGGCTGAGGGTCGCGTCATCACCGCCGCCTGCGCCGCCGACCAGATGTCGTGGTCGTGCAAGGACCGCCCTTACGACGAGTTCGTCTATCACTGGACCTGCGCCGTCGCACAGCACGACGAGCAGGGACAGCCCGTCCATTCTGACCCCGACGGCGACGGCCGTATCAGCATGGCCGAGGCTTTCGACTACGCCTGTCAGCACGACCGCCGCCCCGAGACGCCCAGTTTCACCGCCCGGCCCGCCGTCCTCACTGCGCGGTGGTCGTTCAGCGGCGTGCAGGACATGGTGGGCATCGCACCCTATAACCGTGAAAAAACCAATAACCGTTACTACGACCTGCAAGGCCGCAGAATAAAGTAATAAAAAGTGGGCTCAATAAAGTAAATCACACAATATGAAGAAGTTTTTCCTTTCCATCGTCATCCTGCTGCTGGCCGTTGCTGCCAGTGCGGCCGCCGACAACGGCTCTTTGCTGTCGTGCGACTCCCTTGTGATTCGGGGCAACAATATTGCGCAGCTCACCCAGAACATTGTCGTCTATTTACGCAACAACACTGACAGCGACTTCAGTGGGCGGCTCTTTCTTCTGGCCGACAATCACACCGATGGCAGACACACGGTCTTTGTCGACACGCTGGTCAGCGTGGAGCCACAGTTTTTAAGTATTCTCGACTTGTATGTCACTCTGCCCGAGGGCAACCTGACGCTCAGTATGGCCACTGACGCCGAGGGTGAGCAGTTGTTGGCCTCCATCGACGTCAGCGTCTCTCCGTTCAGGAAACTGGATTTCAGCGCCTCCTTCTCGCTCGACATGCTCACCGAGCGCGACGGCGAGAATGTGATCTATGGCAGCCATATACATGGGTGGGCCCGTGTGAAGAACAACGATGTGGACTACTACAGCAACCATCACGGAACGGGCGATGAGGGCATCGTGCTCTTCTTAGAGGACCACGACACCGGCGAGCGGCTGTTCACCCAGCGTGTGAACTATATGCTGTGGAGTGGGGGCAAGAGAGACGCCAATTTCAGCTATGACGCCGTCTTTCGCGACGGCGCCCGCTATGCGCTGAAGGCCGCCTACAGCACGGCGCATGGCCTGGAGCTGATCGACTCGCTCTGCTTCACCACGCTGAGCGGCACGAACATGTATTGGACGGCCGACGGCACGGTGCTGTCGCTGCCTGAGAGCGACGACCGGCAGCTAACGGTGCCCGAGGAGGCCGTCGCCGTCGATTTGCGCGGCCAGCACCTGTTCAACACCGTCTTCTCCGTCGACGCGTCGCAGGCCAACCCCAACTGCCTCTACTATCTCGACCTGCTCGACAACGTGCCCGCAGGCTTGGACGACAGTCGTAACATAGTGCGTGGCCTGGAGGCCGGCAACATCAGGCTGAAGGAGAACCACGACTACTACTGTCCGTTAGCCTTTCATACGCAGTTCATCAGCTACATCATGACGCCATCCTACGACAATGCCGACGACGAGCTGCGCGGACGAGGCTATTCCGAGACCCTCGTCCTGCCGTTCCACCCCACTTCCGTCAGCTTCTACGACATCAACGGCGCAGCAGAGATGCTTCACCCCGACATGCTGAAGGTGCTGCGCTATCGTGGCAACATGGGCGACTCGCTCTGCATCGAGGAGGTGAGCCTGCAGCAGATGTTGCCCTACGAGCCCTATCTTCTCGGCGTCTATATAGGCTCCAGCCTGCTCTTCATCGGTGAGAACTTGAAGGTGCCCATGACGGGTGAGGCCATTGTGCGAGGCTCCGGCATCGACTTCGTGGGCACCACCGTCGCCCTGCAGCTGTCGCCCGACGCTTACCTCTTCAACGCAGGCAGCAACAGCTTCCTGCAGGGCGATGCCGAAAACATCGTCGCTCCCTTCCACGCCTACATGCTGTCCATTGATGGCGTCGACCATCGCCTGGGCATCTCCGACAGCGTTTGGGGCAGCAGCGGCAAGCCTGGCGATGCTACGGCCATTGGTGCTGCGCTAACGAACAATAAACAATGTATAATGGACAATGAAGTCTGCGACCTGCAGGGCCGTAAAGTCACCTCTCGCCACTCGCCTCTCACCACTCACCTCAAGAAGGGCATCTACATCGTGGCGGGTCGCAAGGTCGTCGTAAAATAAAACAGATTTTTGCAGGGCAAAGCGGCCAAGCCGAGCGATCCTTGTTGTCTTAAATATCAAGTATCGATGCAGTTGCAGCAAATAGCAGAACGCTGTCAGCAGGGCGACCATGAGGCTTTTGCCCTGCTGTACACTGCTACTCGCGAACAGCTGCGCAGTGTCTGTCTGCGCTATGTTCACGATGAAACGGTGGCTGACGATTTGCTGCACGACGCTTTTCTTCTAATCATCAATAAGATGGGCGAGCTGAAGGACACAGCGCGCGTCGGTGCCTGGCTTACCTCCGTCACACGCAATGTCGCCCTCCTCTACCTGCGCCAGCAGAAGCAACGGCAGGAAGTTTCCTTGTCCTCCTGTACATCAGGAATGTTGCAGCCGCCTACTGAAAATAATCGGGCTGAAACGACATTGGCCATGCAGGAGATCATGGCTGCCGTCGACGCGCTGCCCGATGGTTACCGGCGTGTGTTCCGTCTGTCGGTCATTGAGGGGCTGAGTCATCAGGAGATTGCCAGTCTGTTGCGTATCGAGCCTCACAGCTCGTCGTCGCAGCTCTTCCATGCCAAGGATCTGCTGCGTCACTGGCTGCGTCCTCTGTTGCTGCTGTTGTTGGCTGTTGTTTTGCCCTTTGGGCTGTGGTGGAAATTTCATGGCTCGTTGGAGACAGGAAAAATGCTGACCCCACCCCTGACCCCTCCCCTTGAGATGCATGAAATGGCTACGCAGGAGCCAGCGTCTACTCTTGAGGGGCGTGAAATGGCTGCGCAGGAGGTTAGAGGAAATGAGTATGCTGGCGCAGCTACTCCTTGCTCTCCGCTCGGATCTGCCGCTTGCTGCCGAGGGGACGCAAGAAGGGGAGGAGACATTGGTGAGGTCTGTAATCTCCCCCTTGATGATGAACAGGAAACGAATGACATGGCTGAGACTGAAATACAGACCCCACCCCCCGCCCCTCCCTTCTTGCGTCCCTTCGGTAGCAAGCGGCAGAGCCGAGCGGAAGGGCAGGGAATGGAGGCGCCCGACATTTCCTTTAATCAGGAAATCACGGATAAGCCTGACCATTCCTGGACTGTAGAAATGGCTTACAGCGCCATAGGTGACAATGGTGGCACCATGCAGCTGCCTTTCGCTGATGCAGACACAAACCCAGTGGTCTGCGACTCATTCGCCACTCACCACTTCCCGCTCACTGTCAGCCTTTCTGTGGAACGGCGCATCGGGCAGCACTGGCAGGTGGGTACAGGCCTGAGCTATTCGCGTATGAAGAGCGATTTCAGCATCGGCAACAGCTACATAAGCCAGCGGCAGCATCAGACGGTGCAATACCTCGGTCTGCCTTTCAGCGCTTCTTATCACTGGCAGCTGGCTAAGCGCTTGCAGCTCTACGCTAAGGCCAGTGTCACGCTGCATCTGCCGCTGCGTTCCACACGCAACAGCTATTATCTCATGCCCGACGGCCACAAGGAAGAATACACCACCGAGCGCCTGCATCCGGGACTCCAAATGTCGGCAGGCATGGGAGTGGGGCTGCAGTATCAGCTTGCACCCCACGTCAGCCTTTTCGCTGAACCCAGCGTGCAGCATTTCTTCTACAGTGGCAATAGCGTCAGCACCTGGAACACTGAGCATCCTTTTGCTCCGAGTGTCCCCTTCGGTCTGAAGATAGACTTCTGATTCCCCCCCACTTCTGTCCGCTAAAACCTTTTAAGGCGCTTTAATTAAGGCAATGATATAGCAGTTGACCTATTCATGCGCAGCCATCCCCTCCCTTCAAGGGGAGGGGTTAGGGGTGGGGTCTGTAATATCAGTAATATCCTGTCAGCGAAGAGTGTGGGCGAAGAAGTTTC
>JAEEGF010496787.1_pt1 | contig 63417 bp, 48 predicted proteins | sample 9134171 | NCBI WGS metagenome assembly JAEEGF01 (sample SAMN16246542, study PRJNA631951) | gut metagenome | biome: gut microbiome; feature: rumen; material: AP-attached | host: Bos | place: Iran: Karaj | collected 2018-10 | reverse complement strand
GATCGTATGTTCCGATCTCCTCGATGAACTTACCCTGTACAGGGAACTTTGAATCAGAAACGATGATTCTGTAGAAAGGAACCTTCTTCTTACCAATTCTCTTTAATCTGATCTTTACTGCCATTTTTAATTTCCTCCATTTAATAAAATATAAGATAGATTGATTGTATTATATGTATCTAACAGCCTTTAGCTGGAACATATCAGAAAAACTTACCGCCGCCAAAGCGTCCCATTCCGGGGAATCCGCCAAAGCGCTTCTTGCCGCCCATAAGTCCGGGCATCTGCTTCATCATCTTCTGAGCCTGATCAAACTGCTTGATGAATCTGTTGACCACGGCAATATCATTGCCTGACCCCTTGGCTATCCTGAACTTCCTCTGAGGGGACATAAGCTTGGGATTCTTGCGCTCCTCGGGAGTCATTGACAATACAATGGCCTCCATTCTTGCAAGCTGCTTCTCATCGGGGAGCTGATCATCACTGATGTTGCCCATTCCGGGAAGCATACCCATGATGGCACCCAGGCCGCCCATGTTACGCATCTGCTTCATGCTCTCAAGATACATCTCGAAATCGAGCTTGCCCTTCTTCATCTTCTGGGTCATCTCTTTTTCTTTTTCCGCATCCATCTGAGCATTGGCTTCAACGGCCTTGTCAATGAGGCTTAAAACATCTCCCATGCCAAGGATCCTGCTGGCCATTCTGTCGGGATAGAACTGCTCAAGGTCTGAGAGCTTCTCTCCCATACCAACGTAGAGAATAGGCTTGCCTGTAACGGCCTTGGTTGAAAGAGCCGCACCGCCTCGTGAATCACCATCCATCTTGGAGAGGATGATTCCGTCAACGCCAACCTTCTCATTGAACTCGGAAGCAACATTAACCGCATCCTGACCGGTCATGGCATCCACAACCAGAAGTGTCTGATTAACGGTTACAGCCTCCTTGATGTCAACAAGCTCCTTCATCATAGCCTCGTCGATCTGAAGACGACCGGCTGTATCAAGAATAACTACGTTGTTGCCCTTCTTTTTAGCTTCTTCAATTGAAGTTCTTGCGATCTCAACAGGGCTTACGTCGGTTCCCATTGAAAAGAAATCAACGCCCTGCTTGTCTGCATTTATCCTAAGCTGTTCAATAGCCGCAGGTCTGTAAATATCGCAGGCAACCATAACAGGCTTCCTGCCCTTCATCTTGAGCTTGCCGGCAATCTTGGCTGCGGTGGTGGTCTTACCGGCACCCTGAAGGCCGCACATCATGATGACGGTGATCTGGTTTATGGGCAAAAGAGCTATCTCAGTAGTCTCAGATCCCATAAGAGCGGTCATCTTTTCATTAACGATCTTGATGACCATCTGTCCCGGATTTAGTCCGTTAAGAACGTCCTCTCCGACAGCTCTCTCCTGTACAGAAGCAACAAACTGCTTAACAACCTTAAAGCTTACGTCCGCTTCAAGGAGAGCCATCTTGACTTCCTTAAGGGCAGCCTTGACGTCATCTTCTGTAAGACGACCCTTGCTGCGAAGTCCCTTAAAGACATTTTGTAATTTATCAGAAAGACTTTCAAAAGCCATTAACCAAGCTCCTCTAAAATATTACCTGCAATACACTTAACGCTCTTCTTGAGCTCCTCATCGGAAAGCCCGCTCTCAGATAGCTTATCGAGCTCTTCCGCCTTGGACTTGATGGCCTCAAACCTCCTGATCATATGGAGTCTGTCCTCATAGCCCTGAAGTGTATTGGTGCATCTCTTGATAAGATCGTGGACGCCCTGCTTACTTATGCCATTTTCCGCTGCAATTTCAGTAAGGGACATATCCTCGTAAACAGCTGCCTCGTAAACCTGCCTCTGGTGGGCGGTCAACAGCTCGCCGTAGAAGTCATACAGGAGTCCCTGTTCCACAATTTTCTCCATAAAAAACCTCATCTTGAACTTAGCACAATGAGTATAATATCCAAAATGAAACGCCCTGTCAAGTATTTTTTCTTGACAGGGCAACTTGCTCATAATATGTCAAAAGAAATTTCTCAGGAGCGTACCTCCGAAGGCAGGATGTTCAGCTGATTCCTGAAGGCCCTGCTAAAGGAGGAATAGTCCTTAAAACCGCACTCAAGGCATGCTGTGGTGGCCGGAACGCCGCTCATTATCAGGTTCCTGGCCATGAGGATTCTCTTTTCCGAAATATACTGATGTATGGAATAGCCGGTCTCAGCCTTAAAGATCCTCATCATATGGTACTTGCTCATGAAGAACCGCTCCGCAAGAAGGTCTATGGAAAGGTCCTTATTAAGGTTGTCTGAAATGTAGGAAATGATATCCACTACCTTCCTGTTGTACCTGGCCTCAGGTTTAAAGCCAAAGTCCTCACTGATGCAGGCCTTGTTAAAGGCTATAAGCATCTTCATGACATCAATTCTGGTACTGAGCACCCCTGCATATTCACTGTCCTGCTTAAGCAGATCTGTCTCAATTGCAGAAAAAAGATCGTAGATCTGAGCGCTGATATTGCCCGGAAAGCGGACAACATGGCTCTTTAAGTCCTTACTCTTTTCAAAGGCATCAAGAAGAGAATACTTTTTAAGAAAGTCATCGCTGAGATACAGGATCATCCTGTCATAGCAGGGATCTCCCCTGTCCACGGTGACCACAGGCCTGTGAATATCAAACCTGTTAATAAGCACAAAATCGAAGGGCATAAGCTGATACTCAAGCCCTTCGACATAGTATTTAACGTTACCGTCAAGTAACAGGATCAATTTGTGGAAATCATGATAGTGAAAGGGAATATCAAGGCTCTCGTCACTCTTTATGTGAAAGAAATGATAATCCTCGTCAAGATAGCCCTTCTGCTCATAATAATTGTTATCTTCCATATCAATAATCCGTTATGCAGATGTTAAGATCGACCTCTCCGTCAATACCGTCGATCTTGCCGCTCTTACTGTACTGCCAGATGTTAAAGTGGTAAGGATAATAAAGAGGTGTTCCGTAGTAGGCTATCCAGGTATCATACTTATCAACGTCCGCCGCATCCATAAGAAGTGTAAAGGATGTGACATTTCCGTATACCATGGCTTTATAGCCCGCCTGCTCAACAACGGAGCAAAACTCCTCTACCGCAGCCTCATATTCATCCGATGTAAGTTCTGCGGTCCTTGCAGTGTCAGAATCGGCATACTCAACGTCAATGACAACAGGATAATCTATCTGGTAGGGCTCAATTGCATCCAGGAGCATCTGAGCTTCCTCTTTGGCCTCCTCGGGTGAAACGGCCTGTGAGTAAAAATATACGCCCACCTTAATGCCGTTTTGTGTTGCGCCTTTAATATTATCTTCAAAGAAATCATCCAGGATAAGCTTACCCTCGGTGCTGCCTCTAAAGCCAACTCTTATAATAGCAAACTCAACACCTGCATCGGCAACCTTGTCCCACTGTATCTCTCCCTGGAACCTTGAAACATCAATGCCTGCCTTGCTCTCCACAGTGGAATCATCTCCCACATACTCAAGAAAGCCCTTGTCATTGACCTCAAAGTCTTCCTCAGAAAAGCCGTGATGTTCGATTTCATCGGTTATTGGGAAGAAATAATATCTTCCTGCATTGGCCACCACGATCTGATCAGGGAAAAGAGCTCTCACTGCAGCCGTTGTTCCTTCTCCTGCTTCAAGCTTCTGACGCACCATGTCCTTTATGGAGGTTCTGGTATCTTCGGCAGCCTTCTGGGCAGCCTCATCCGCCATCTGCTGTGCCTCAAGCTGGGTATAGAAGCCTTCAGTGTTAAGAGCATCAAGCTCACTTCTTACGGCATCCTCTTCCCTCTGAAGATTGGCATTTCTGATAAGCAGTACCACACTGAAGGATAATGCCATAAGTGCCACCAGACTAAGGAAAATGATGGATATGATATTCTGTGTATGTCTAACGCCTCTGCGCTCTCTGTAATCCTGGGAATTATTACTCATAGTTACATTCTCTCGTCAAAATAACTTTTGTAGCCTTCACCAAAAATCTCACTTGCACTACTTACGATCATAAAGGCATTGGGATCCTCTTCTCTTACAATATCCTCTGCAAGGGGAGAGAGTCTCTTCTTGATGGCACACATGATAACCTTCTTGTCATCTCCGCTGTATGCACCCTTGGCAAAAACATGCGTGGCTCCGATATCAAGCTCCTCAAGAAGTCTTGCGGTGATGATATCAGGCTTGTCGGAAATAATGTAGATAAGCTTGGCTCCGTCTCTTCCGTATAATACATAGTCTACTACATAACTCACAACCATGACAGATAAAAAGGAATAAAGAGCTGCCGCCAGGTCATGGAAAACAAATGCAGCGATTATAAGTACTACCATATCAGTCAGAATGTAGAGCACTCCGGTCTTGATATGGGGATATCTTAGTCTTAAAAGCTTGATAATAACATCGGTTCCACCGCTGGTGGCATGGCATTTAAAAATAAGTCCGATGGCTACCGCGGTCATGGCTGAACCTATGGTAACCGCCAGGATCAGATCCTTGATGGCATATTGTCCGAAGAACGTGGTACAAAGATCCGTAAAGACAGAGATCATCACCGTGGCATAAACCGTAGATATGGTAAATCTCATGCCAAACTTCCATACGGCTATTATCAGTATTGGTATATTAAGAATAAAGAACCATCGTCCTGTTCCGAGATTAACGAGTCTGTTCAGTACAATGGCAAGACCTGTCATACCGCCGGGAGCAAGGTTATTGGGATCCACCAGAAGGCTGGTTCCCACTCCGTATATAAGAGATGCCAATGTAATTATCAAATATTCCTGTATTCTTTTTTTAACCGATACTTTCTTTTGCATTATCAGATATTGGTCCTTACTATTCTTGGTTTGTAGCCGTGTTCGTTAAGAGCGTTAATGATCTGCTCCTTGTGCTCTGTTCCAAAGGCTTCCAGAGTGATACGAAGCTCAACGGCCGCATTTCTGTTGATTGAAACAAACTGGTTATGCTCCAGCTTGATAACATTACCGCTTACTTCAGCAATAATGCCGGAAACTCTTGAAAGCTCACCGGGCTTATCGGGAAGAAGAACAGATACGGTAAAGATTCTGTCTCTCATAATAAGTCCCTGCTGAACTACAGAGCTCATGGTGATGATATCCATGTTACCGCCTGACAATACACAGGCAATCTTCTTGTCTTTTAAGTCAAGCTGCTTAAGGGCAGCCACTGATAAAAGTCCTGAGTTTTCAACGACCATCTTGTGGTTCTCAACCATGTCAAGGAAGGAAACAACCAGGTCTTCATCGGGAACTGTAATAATATCATCAAGATTCTTGACAAGGTAAGGGAAAATCTTCTCTCCGGGTGTCTTAACGGCTGTACCGTCGGCAATTGTATTAACTCCGGGAAGTGTTACCACATGTCCTGCCTTGATGGACTCCTGCATGCAGTTGGCGCCTGCAGGCTCAACTCCTATAACCTTGATATTGGGATTAAGGAGCTTGGCCAGAGCAGAAACACCGGTTGCAAGTCCGCCTCCTCCGATAGGAACCAGGATCACATCTACCTCTGGAAGTTCCTTGAATATCTCCATGGCAATGGTACCCTGACCTGTGGCAACATCCAGATCATCAAAGGGATGAACCAGTGTATAGCCATATTCCTTGGCAAGCTCAAGAGCCTTCTCATAGGCTTCGTCGTATACATTTCCGTGCAGCACAACCTCAGCTCCGAGAGCCTTGGTCCTGTTAACCTTGATAAGAGGAGTTGAAGTAGGCATGCAGATTGTAGCCTTTACTCCGTACTCTCTGGCAGCATAAGCAACGCCCTGGGCATGGTTACCGGCAGATGCGGTAATAAGTCCCTTCCTGCGCTCCTCGTCAGACATAGTAGTAATCTTGTAGTAGGCACCTCTTACCTTGTATGCGCCTGTTCTCTGAAGATTCTCAGGTTTAAGATACACCTGGTTTCCTGTCTGATTGCTCCAGTAATCACTGTAAATCAGCTTGGTTTCCAGTGTGACCTTCTTAACATCCTCGTAGGCCTCTTCGAATTTTTCAAGTGTCAGTTGCTTTTCTTCTGCCATGATCGTTCTCCCCTATTACTCTTTTTCCTCATCCATAAATATTGCATCGACAAATTCTGCCGGATTAAACCTCTCAAGATCATCGATTCCTTCACCCACACCCACATACTTAACCGGGATGTTAAGTTCGGAAACAATGGCAACGGCAATGCCTCCCTTGGCTGTGCCGTCAAGCTTGGTCAGGACAATGCCCGTAAGATCGGCAACTTCCCCAAATTCTCTTGCCTGATTGATGGCATTCTGACCTGTAGTTCCGTCAAGAACAATGAAATTCTCTCTGCAGACACCGGGAAGCTCCTTGTCGATGATCCTGTTCATCTTGCTAAGCTCCTCCATCAGGTTCTTCTTGTTATGAAGTCTGCCTGCTGTGTCAACTATCAGAATATCGCAGCCTCTGGCTTTAAATGCACCGACAGCGTCATAAATAACGCTGGCAGGATCTCCGCCCTCTCTTCCTGAAATAAGAGGAGCCCCCGCTCTCTCAGCCCACATAGCCAGCTGCTCGGTTGCAGCAGCCCTGTAGGTATCGGCCGCAGCGATGATAACCTTCTTGCCTTTATTTCTGAAGATAGAAGCAAGCTTTCCGACGGAGGTGGTCTTACCTACTCCGTTAACACCGATAACAAAGATAACCGTCTTTTGGTTTTCAAAGTCATAGGCGTGTTCATCGGTTTTCATCTGTTGCCAGATATTCTGGATCAGAAGAGCTCTGCAGGCAGCAGGATCAGAGATACGCTGCTCCTTGACCTGAGCTCTTAAGTTGTCCATGATACGGCTGGTGGCATTGATGCCGATATCGCTCATAATCAGAACTTCTTCAAGTTCCTCATAAAAGTCCTCATCAATGCTGGAATAGCCGTTAAATACATTGTCAAAGCCCCTGACAATATTGTCTCTTGTCTTGGAAAGGCCCTGTTGTAATTTTGCAAAAAATGCCATTAATTCGTAAGCTCCTTGTCAATAAGATTAACACTTACAAGTGTGGATACACCCTTCTCCTGCATGGTGATACCGTACAGTCTATCTGCGCTCTCCATGGTACCGCGACGATGGGTGATAACAATGAACTGAGTGCTCTTAAGCTTATGCAGGTATCTTGCGAAGCGAACAACGTTGTTCTCATCAAGAGCCGCCTCAATCTCGTCAAGCAGACAGAAAGGTGAAGGCTTCAGATTCTGGATTGCAAAGAGAAGCGCGATCGCTGTAAGAGCCTTCTCTCCACCGGACATCTGCATCATGTTTACAAGCTTCTTGCCCGGAGGCTGTGCATTGATGATGATTCCGGATTCGAGTACATCCTCTCCCTCTGACAGTTCAAGGGTTCCCTTACCACCGCCGAACATCTCCTTAAATACCTTGTCAAACTCACTGTTAATGAGCTTGAACTGCTCAATGAACTGGTTACGCATGGACTCATCAAGATCCTTGATGATCTCCTTAAGCTGTTCCTCAGCCTCCACAAGATCATCATGCTGAGTCTTCATAAAAGTATACCTCTCCATGAGGTTCTTGTAATCCTCGATGGCGTTTACGTTTACATCTCCCAGCTTTCTGATGGCATCCTTTAAGGAACCGGACTCTCTCCTCATGGATGAGATGTCATTCATATTCTCATCTCTGAGCTCAGCTGCATCCGTAAGAGTGATCTCATACTCATTCCACATGTAGTTGATCCTGCTCTCGATGGCCTCCTGGCACTTTTCTCTCTTGTTGTTAAGTCTTACAACCTCTTTATCCAGGTCGGACATCTGCTTGTTAAGCTCTTCCGTCTTACCAAAGAAATCCTTCTGGGAAAGAGTAAGCTCATTCTTGAGCTCTTTCTTCTCATCAAGTTCTTTGGAAGCGTCTGACTGAACATCCACAGAAGCCTCGATTGTAAGCCTTATCTGCTCAATGTCAGCCTTGCTCTGCTCAAGAGTCTGAGTGTTCCTCTCCATGGACTCAAGAATCTCTTCAAGGGCCTTTTCCTCAGCCTCGATCTCCTGATCCACACGCTTGATATTCTGATTGGAGAACTCCTGCTTCTGAACAACCTTCTCGTACTGGATGTCCCACTTGGCAACCTTTTCATTCTCCTGCTCTTCGATCTCATGAAGCCCTTCAAGTTCAGCCTGGAATTTATCGACCTTTGAGTAGCAATCTTTCTCAAGCCTTTCGGATTCTTCAAGAGACAAAAGAGCTGCTTCCTTTTCCGTAGCTATCTCGGCGAGCTTAGCCTCGATCTCATCGTTCTCGGCCTTAAGATCTGAGTAATTGCCCTTCTGCTCATTCTGTCTCTGCTCTTCGTTGGTAACGTTGAGTCTTGCTGTATTCTGAGCAATAAACTTGCTCTGAAGCTCTGTCCTGAGCTCCTCCGCAAGAGTTCTGAGCTCATTTCTCTTATTCTTGCTATCCTGAATATCCTGCTGGATAGTCTCTATTTCTTCCTGATACTTCTTGACGTTTTTCTCGAGCTCTTCCATCTCTCGGCGTCTTCCAAGGAAGTTGGCGTTATTCTTGAATGCGCCTCCGCTGATGGCACCACCGGGAACAAGAAGTTCACCCTCAAGAGTGACCATTCTGACGGTGTACTTGTACTTTCTGGCAATCTTGACCGCGTTGTCGATATTGTCAACCGCAACGATCCTGCCCAGCATTGCCTTGGCCACAGGCCTGTATTTGTCCTCGGTCTCAACAAGTTCATCCGCCATGCCCAGAACGCCGGGCTCATTAAGTGCCTCTTTGGCCTTGAGCTCAGGTGGATTGTCCAGAGACGTAAGCGGAAGGAAGGTTGCTCTTCCGGCCTTGGTCTGCTTAAGATATTCGATCATCTTCTTGGCAGTCTCTTCATTGTCGGTAACGATATTCTGAATGTTACCGCCAAGAGCTACCTCGATGGCTGTTTCATACTTGGAAGAGGTCTTGATGATATCAGCAACTACACCGATGATACCCTTAGTGTCATCCTTGCGCTCCATGACCTTCTTGACACTGCCGCCGTAACCCTCGTATTTCTCAGTCAGGTTGGCAATAACTTCAAGTCTGGACTTCTCCTGCTGGTAGAGTTCCTGAGTCTTGCGAAGCTTGGTATCCTTTTGGCTCATGCCCTCACGGATGCTGACAATCTCAGCCTCAGTGTCCTTCATCCTCTTGTTCATCTCGGAGATCTCAGCAGTGATAATGTCAAACTCATCGCGGAGCTTCTTAAGAGTCTCCTCCTGCTTGGATTCATCGGAACGAGCCTTGACCAGCTTGCCTGTAAGCTCGGCCTTTCTGATGTTAACCTGTTCCTTCATGGTCTCAAGTGAACTGAGCTGTGACTTAATGGTGGCTCCGGTATTAAGAGTCTTGATGATGGTGCTCTTGCACTCTTCAACCTCGTTGTTGATGTTCTCTATACGTGTAAGAACTGAGTCCAGCTCTTTTCTTGCCTCATTTCTGTCGGCAAAAAGCCCCTCAGCTTCCTTGTCTATTTCTTCCTTTTCGGCCAGGTATTTATCTTTTTCCCGGTTCTTGACTCCGATCTTGTCTCTCTCATCCTGCTCTCTCTTCTTGAAATGAGCGTCATTCTCGGATGCGGACTTGATCTTCTCGTTAAGGATACCGATCTGGCCTTCCAGTTTCTCCTTCTTGACGGAGGAATCTGTGATTCTGGCACGGGCCTCGTCTATAGCCTTGTCCAGCTCTTCAAGCTGATGCTGGATATTCTCATATTCATTCTTGGTCTGCTCGTAACTCTCCTTGGCTTCCTCAAGGGACTTGTTGGCAATTTCCAGATTGTCTGCTGCTTCCTTGAGCTGCTGGGTCTGGGCATTGTTCTCCAAAAGGAACATGTTAACGTCAAGAGTCTTAAGTCTCTCTCTGTGCTTTAAGTACTCCTTGGCAACCTCGGACTGCTTCTCCAGGGGGCCGATCTGTTTCTCAAGCTCTGAGAGAATATCAGAAAGTCTTGTGAGGTTGATCTTCTCCTCTTCAAGCTTCTTGATAGCTGTTTCCTTGCGGGCCTTGAACTTAACGATACCTGCAGCCTCGTCAAAGAGGTTTCTCCTGTCCTCAGGCTTACTTGAAAGGATCTGATCAATCTGACCCTGACCGATAATGGAGTAACCCTCCTTACCGATACCTGTGTCCATGAACAGCTCGTTTACATCCTTAAGTCTGCAGGATGAACCGTTTATCATATATTCACTCTCTCCGGATCTGTAAAGACGCCTGGAGACAGTTACTTCATCATAATCAATTGCCAGTGAATGGTCAGAATTATCCAGAGTGATGGCTACATAGGCATAGCCAAGAGGCTTACGCAGCTCGGTTCCGGAGAAAATGACATCCTGCATGGAACCGCCACGCAGCTGTTTGATACGCTGCTCACCAAGAACCCACCTGACGGCATCGGCTACATTACTCTTACCTGATCCGTTAGGCCCTACAATTCCGGTGATACCGTTATGAAAATCAAATTTCAGTTTATTTGCAAAGGATTTAAAACCCTGAATCTCAATGCTCTTTAGATACATTACTTCTTTCTTTTAGTACAAGAACGGCCTTATATGCTGCCTGTTGCTCCGCAGCCTTTTTGGTCTTTCCTGCCCCCTCTCCCAGATTCTTGTCGCCAACAAAAACGCGAACCTCAAATATTTTATCATGTTCAGGTCCACTTTCGCCACATATTTCATACCTGATATCGCCCAAATTTTCTCCCTGGACGATCTCCTGAAGTACAGTCTTGCTGTCCACAAACATCTGCACAGCCTCTGTATTGGAGAGCACATAAGAATCAATAAAACGCTTAGATTCCTGTATTCCACCGTCAAGATAGAGAGCTCCGATAATGGCCTCCATGATGTCGGCTATGATGGATTCCTTGTTCCTGCCTCCGGTGGCCTCCTCGCCCTTACCAAGCTGAATATATTTCTTAATATCCAGAGCCTGTGAATCATAGGCCAAAGCACCCTCACAAACAAGGCAGGCTCTCATCTTGGACATCTCGCCTTCCTTCTTGTCAGGATACTTTCTGAAAAGATAAGCGCTTGAGATCATTTCAAGTACAGCATCTCCAAGGAACTCAAGTCTCTCGTAATCGGGCTTTTTATTAATCTTCTGCTCATTGACAAAAGAGCTGTGGGTAAAAGCCTGTGTTATAAGAGCTTTATCTTTGAAAGTATATCCTATTGAGTTTTCAAATCTCCTGATATCTTCTTCTGTTAACATATTTCTCCCGATATGTCTTGTTTTAATCAAAATGCGTTTCTCATCATAATAAAAAACATGAGGCAGCTGTATTAAACTGCCTCAGTAAAAGTCTATAGGTTGCAACCAATCACTTGGATGAGATTGCGGTCTTGAGGAGTTCAACAGCCTCGCCGACAGTAGTGATATTCTCTGTCTTCTCAGGATCGATCTGAACATCAAATTCATCTTCAAGTCCCATAATGATCTGGAAAAGATCCAGTGAATCAGCTCCAAGGTCCTCAGTGAATGTTGTCTCAAGCTTGATCTCCTCGGGATCAACATTGAGTACGTTTGCAATAACTTCTTTCATCTTCTCGAATTCCATAATAAATCTCCGTTCCTTTTATAATTTAAATATTCTCAGCGCCATATTCAATGAATAAATTACTCAGAAATCTTTGCGCTAATCTTCTCACTAATTTTCTGTTCTGTAAAGGTCACACATTGCAAAATAGAATTTTTAACCTCAATATCACTGGCGCTTCCGTGTGTCTTTACAACAAGCCCCTTAAGTCCCAGCATAGGTGCTCCGCCATACTTGTCCATGTTGTAGTTGGACAGAGTCTCCTTGAGGTCCTTCTTGATAAGCAGTGCTCCGATCTTGGTCTTGAGGCTGCTCATAAGGCTCTTCTTGATAACGTGCATAAGTGACTTGGCAACGCCTTCATACATCTTAAGTACAACATTGCCGGTAAAGGCCTCGCAGACAATAATGTCAGCGTAGCCCGAAGGAATATCCCTGGCCTCGATGCTGCCGATAAAGTTAATGTCGGGACAGTTCTTAAGAAGGGGGAAGGTTTCCTTAACAAGAGCATTGCCCTTCTCCTCCTCAGCGCCGATGTTAACTATGGCTACTGTGGGGTTCTTGATGCCCATGATGTTCTCCATATAAACGGTTCCCATCTTGGCAAACTGAACCAGGTGGTTGGATCTGGCATCAACATTGGCTCCGCAGTCAATAAGAAGGGAGCTGCCCTTCTCAGTAGGAATAAGCGGCGCAAGGGGTGCTCTGTCTACTCCCTTAAGTCTTCCGACTATAACCTGTCCGCCAACCAGTGTGGCGCCGGTACTGCCTGCAGACACGTAAGCATCAGCCTCGCCGTGGTTAACCATGTACATAGCCTTAACAATAGAAGAATCCTTCTTTTTGCGAATGGCCATAACAGGAGGTTCAGCCATCTCTATAACCTCAGTGGCGTCAACAACCTCGATCCTGTCCTTGTTGTAATCATATTTGGAAAGCTCTGCCTCCACGTCTGCCTGACGGCCCACGAGAAAGACTTTAAGATCCTTGCTCTCCTTAACGGCATCGACCGCACCCTTGACTGTAACGTAGGGGGCATTGTCTCCGCCCATAGCATCAACAGCTACGCGAACAATATCTGACATCCCTTATGTTCCTCCATGTGTGTTTTCAGAACAAGTTATAGTGTACTAAAGCATTATACAAAAATCAAGGCTTTCCGGAGCAAACCGGAAAGCCTTAAAATTCTTGTAAAATATGAGGTTGTACTAATTATGCCTCAGCTTTAACAATGCTCTTCTTGTTGTAGTAGCCGCACTTCTTGCATGCCATGTGAGGCTGCATAAGGGCACCACAATGACCACACTTAACCAGGGTAGGAGCTGTCATTTTCCAGTTAGCTCTTCTCTGATCTCTGTGTCCTTTAGATGATTTATTCTTTGGGCAGATTGACATTTCAGTAACACCTCCTTACTGTATCGGTATCAGAAATCGCCTTAATAAAGGCAATATCGACATTTCTTCATTAGCATACTAATGTAGTATACCCATAGGCATTGGATTTGTCAACAACATTTTTAACATTCTTTCATTGGCCTACTATAGCATTTTCGAGATAAATCTTTAACAAAGTCAAAAACTTGCAAATACTGAAGTCATGGTTTATGATAGATATACGCTTTGTTCAAGAAAATACAGGCTTTGGGCCTACCAAGAGGATTATATGCGAGAACTTAATTCATGTAAAGATGCCATGGCAGAGAGCATGGAGAAAAAGTATTTTTCCATCGCCCACTTATATAAGGATGAAAAGGCAATGGAGATGCACATCCATGATTGCTATGAAGTCTACTTTTCTATATCCGGAGGCAAGCAGTTTCTTATCGACAACCAGGTTTACGATATTGTCCCCGGAGATCTCTTCCTTATTAATCAATATGACTCCCACTATCTCACGCAGATAGACAAGGAGCTTCATGAACGTATCGTGATCATGATAGATCCCGAGTATATGCGCAGTATTTCAAGCCCTGAGACAGATCTTGATGCCTGCTTTTCAAACAGGAGTGACAAGTTTTCTCATAAGGTGAGCCTCACCCAGGAGCAACAGGGCAGATTTCTGTACTTTATTAATAAGATAGTTACCAGCAACGGTTTCGGACACGACCTTCTTGAAAGGGCCACATTTACTGAGCTCTTCGTGATGATCAACCAGATCATCGCAGACAGGGAGGACAACAAGGAGACCGAGAAGCCTTCCACCTACAACGATCAGGTAGATGCCATCCTCTCCTACCTCAACAATAATATCCAGTACCCTGTCAGCATCGGAGATCTGTCCAAGCATTTCTATATCAGCGAGTCCTACATATGCAGGATATTTAAGTCAGCTACCGGCACAACCATCAATAAGTACCTGACAGCCCGCAGAATTTCCATTGCCAAATCTCTTTTGGCGGAAGGTATAGGTGTCAGCGAGGTATGCGACCGCTGCGGTTTCTCTGATTACAGTAACTTCTTAAAGGCCTTTACCAAGTCCGTTGGTATATCCCCCAAGAAGTATTCCCAGTACTGCAACAAATAATACATGCAAAATAAAAGCACAATGGCCTGCATCAGCTAAGCCCTTGTGCTTTATCTTTATCGCGATCTATATTACATTCTCACATCTTGATCTCGTGGATCCATCCCTCGGGAGCCTCTACTGTACCCATCTGGATACCTGTCAGAGTATCGTAGAGCTTCTTGATAACAGGTCCCATCTCATCCATTCCGTTTTCGAAGCAGATCTCCTTGCCGTGATCATTGATCTTGCCAACAGGGCTGATAACAGCAGCTGTTCCGCAAAGGCCCATCTCAACGAATTCATGAACCTCAGAAAGCTTAACCGGTCTCTCCTCAACCTGCATACCCAGGATCTCTTTGGCCACATAGACAATTGATCTTCTTGTGATAGAAGGCAGAATTGAATCTGTGTGTGATTTGGGAACAACAAGCCCGCCATCCTTGGTAACGAAGATAATGTTGGCGCCTCCTGTCTCCTCAATATAAGTTCTTGACTCAGCATCAAGATATACATTCTCGGCAAAGCCTTCCTCATGAGCTGTAACAATGGCATGAAGGCTCATTGCGTAGTTAAGTCCGGCCTTGATGTTGCCTGTTCCGTGAGGTGCCGCTCTGTCAAAGTCACTGATCTTTACAACGATTGGCTTGGCGCCGCCCTTAAAGTAAGGTCCAACAGGTGTAACGAAAATTCTGAACTGATACTCATCGGCAGGCTTAACACCGATAACATTGCCTGTGGCAAACATAACAGGTCTGATATAGAGAGTTGCACCGCTTCCGTAAGGAGGTACCCAATCTGCATTGGCTGCAACAACCTCTTCTACTGCCTTTATAAATCTATCTTCAGGGAACGCAGGCATCTCAAGCCTCTTGGCCGAATCAACCATTCTGGCTGCGTTAAGGTCAGGTCTGAAGGTAACGATCCTGCCATCCTCTGTCTCATAGGCCTTAAGTCCCTCGAAACACTCCTGTGCATAATGGAGAACACCTGCATCCTCACTGAGAACAATCTTGGAATCCTCGGTAATGACGCCGTCGTCCCACTTTCCGTCCTTGTAGTTGGACACATATCTCTTGTCCGCTACCATATAGGTAAATCCAATATTAGCCCAATCTAAATTCTTTTTTCCCATCTCCTGCCTGTCCTTTCGAATTACTTTAGCACTTCAAAGCACTAATAAATAACATTATAATTCATAATCTGCAACAGTCAAGTGCTCTGATTATTATCCTCACGTTTATTGTTTTCTGTCTTCTCTGTCTTTCTGGGAGTCATATGCTCGGTGTTGCTGACTCTCTTTTTAAACAGATTTCTAAATGAGGATTCTCCCTTGGCCGCATGGAACTTGGTATTGGAAGGATCGCTCAAAAGCTTGTATTCGTGGTTTTCGATATAAGCAAGGTCGTAGTAATCTCCGGTCAGGGTACTGAGCTTCTTCTTGGCAAGGAAGTGGTTGGTAAGCCTTGCAAAGAAGGCATAAATAACCGCAAAGATCGGCACTCCCAAAAGAAGTCCGATAATGCCCCACATGCCGCCAAAGAAGGTAATGGAAAAGATAACCCAAAAACTTGAAAGTCCTGTGGAACCCCCAAGAATCCTGGGCCCCAGTATGTTTCCGTCGAACTGCTGAAGCACGATTACAAAGATCAGGAACACCAATGCCTTCATGGGATTGATCATTACCAGCAAAAGAGCTCCCGCAATACCGCCGATGTATGGGCCAAAGTAAGGAATGATATTGGTAACACCGACAATTACAGATATCAGCACCGGGTAATTGATCTTAAGAAGGAGACACCCTATGTAGCAAATTATTCCGATAATGATGGAATCAAGAAGCTTGCCGCCGATAAAGCCCTTGAAGGTCTTGTTGGCAAATCTGAAGCCTCCCACCAGCTCGTTGGCAAAATCTTCTTTAAATAAAGAATAAGCTATTTTCTTGCCACGAGTTGTGAAGCGCTCCTTGGAATTAAGGATGTAAATCGCAACAATAAAGCCTACGATAAGATCAAGAACTACACCCACAACTGACATAAAGCTTCTTGATACCGTCTCAAGAAGGATCTTATCATCCGGCATCTGCGGAAGAAGCTTCTCAAGGATATAAGAACTCAGGGTCTCATAATATCCCTTGATGAAGGTATCAATGAGCTCTTGAAGTTCGGGATTATTCTCAACCAGTGAATTGGCGTAATAATCAAGGTTTCTGATATAAATCGGAAGGTTAAATGAAATCTCTCGTATACTGCTTATAAGCTGAGGCAAAATGCTGCTAAAAAGGCTATAGAGCATGAAGACAAACACAAACATTGTGATAGCCACAGCAATTGCTCTCATCTGTCTCCTCTTGTTCCAATTGGCTTCCTGGGCAAAAGAGACATCGATGCCCTTCTTCACATAAAGAGGCTTAAGGAGCTTGGTCTCTATCGCATCAAGAACAGGGATCAGCACATAAGCTATGGAAATTCCGATAATAACTCCCGAAAGAGCATTTATTATCTTGTAAAAGAAGGCTATGGCGCTGGCGGATTTAAACATCATGTAATACACGATCATCAGCGCAACTGCCACCGCAAATATGGTTATGCCCCATGTTATTTGATTTTTTTCAGGCTTAAGCTTCATATGAGTTCCCTCTGAAAATTTTATATTATTTGAGCATTGAATCCAGCTTGTTCACAAGGCTCTCAAGGCAATCAAATTCAATCTCCTCTGCATTACCTGCGTCGCAGTGCGCAGCAAACTCGGGATCCAGCGGGATCTTGCCAAGGACTTCAAGTCCTCTGTCTGCTGCGTACTTGTCCACATTACCCTCGCCAAAGAGATAAATGGGCTCTCCGCAGTGAGGACACTTGGTATAACTCATATTCTCAACAATGCCAAGAACAGGAATATTCATCATCTGTGCCATGTTGATGGCCTTTTCAACAATCATTCCAACAAGCTCCTGAGGAGTTGCAACCACAATGATGCCATCCACAGGAAGTGACTGGAATACCGTAAGCGGAACGTCTCCTGTTCCCGGAGGCATGTCTACAAACATGTAGTCCACATCGCCCCAGTTAACATCTGACCAGAACTGCTTGACAATACCTGCAATAACAGGACCTCTCCAGACAACGGGATCAGTCTCATTGTCCATCAGCATGTTAAGACTCATTATCTTCATGCCGCCTGCTGTAACCGCAGGGAGCATTCCTGTCTCATCTGCAAAGTTGCACTTTCCTATACCGAACATCTTAGGAATAGAAGGGCCGGTGATATCGGCATCCATAATTGCTACCTGATATCCCTTTCTGCTCATGGAAACCGCAGAAAGACCTGTAACAAGGCTCTTTCCTACGCCACCCTTTCCGCTCACTACTCCGATGACCTTTTTAACGTGAGTATGCTCTGAAGGCTGAACCCTGAAGTTCTCCTCCATCTCTCTCTTAAAATCTTCCGGCTTTTTGCCATGTCCGTTTGCCATTTTATTACTTAACTCCTATCTAACTAATAATATTGATCTATCCAATCAGGACTTATTGTCGTCCAGATAAGATTCTATGATAAATCTCGGTCTGTGTTTGGACTCAAGATAAATCTTGCCGATATACTCTCCTATGATACCAAGGGATATCATGATAAGTCCACCGATTGCCCATACGGAAAGAACCGTGGTGGTCCATCCTGGAATGGTGTGATGGGTAAAGTGCCTGACAAGGCTGTAAATCAAAACAGCGATGCTCACAAAGAAAATAAAAAATCCAAGTCCCGTTATCATCTTGATAGGCTTGGTGCTAAGGCTGGTGATACCCTCCACCGCAAAGCTCAGCATCTTCTTAAGGGGATATTTGCTCTCCCCGGCAAATCTCTCGGCTCTCTCGTAGTAAACTACAGTGTTCTTAAACCCGATCATGGGAACAATTCCCCTAAGGAACAGGTTAACCTCATTGAACTCTGAAAGAGCGTCAAGAGCGCGCTTCGACATAAGTCTGTAATCAGCATGATTGTAAACAGTTTTGGCTCCAAGACCGTTGATCAGCTTGTAAAAACCCTCAGCTGTAGCGCGCTTAAAGAAGGTGTCCGTAGCCCTCTTGGATCTGACTCCGTAGACCACGTCATACCCTTCGTTATATCTGTCCACCATCTCTTCGATGGCATTGATATCATCCTGAAGATCCGCATCCATTGAAACCGCCATGTCGCAGTGATCCTTGACGGTCATAAGTCCTGCCAAAAGAGCATTCTGATGGCCGACGTTGTTGGCAAGGTTTACGCCCTGAAAGTGAGGATCGCTCTCATGAAGAGAAGAAATGATCTCCCAAGTGGAATCCCTTGATCCGTCATTTACAAATACTATTCTGCTGTCATCTGAAATCTTATTCTTAGATATAAGCTCTCGGAGCTTGGCCAGAATACGAGTAGAAGTCTCAGGTAGAACCTCCTGTTCATTGTAACAGGGGATAACACAGAACAATCTGCCCATAATAGTCCTCCCATTGAATCATATACTCTACAATAATAATACATTTTAAAAAATAACGCCACAGCCTTAAGTCCGCTGCGGCGCATTTATTCTCGTATTATTTTGAGTTGATGTAATTTATAAGACCCTCTGAATCAATGATCTTTTGCATGAAGGGCGGGAATGCCTGGCCTTTAAAGCTCTTACCGGTGGTCTCATCGGTGATTATTCCGGTATCAAAATCAATGCTCACGGTATCGCCTGCCTTTATATTCTCAGCAGCCTCTTCGCATTCAATAATGGGAAGACCGATGTTAATGCTGTTTCTGTAAAAGATCCTCGCAAAGCTCTTGGCTATTACGCAGCTAACGCCAGCTGCCTTGATACATATAGGTGCATGCTCTCTTGAGGAACCGCAGCCAAAGTTCTTGTCGGCCACGATAATGTCTCCCTCCCGGACCTTGTTCACAAAATCCTTGTCGATATCTTCCATGCAGTGCTTCGCCAGCTCTTTTGAATCAGTGGTATTAAGGTAGCGGGCAGGAATAATTACATCTGTATCTACGTTGTCTCCATATTTAAAAACTGTTCCCTTAGCAGCTTTCATATCTCATCCTCCTCTTAAAGTCCAAGCTCGGCAGGTTCAGAAACCTTGCCTGTAACGGCGCTGGCAGCAGCTACAGCCGGCGATGCCAGATAGATCTCTGAATCTATGGCTCCCATTCTGCCCACGAAGTTACGGTTTGTGGTGGATACGCATCTCTCGCCTGAGGCAAGAACGCCCATGTATCCTCCAAGACACGGACCGCAGGTAGGAGTTGAAACTATACATCCTGCCTCGATAAAGGTCTTAAGAAGTCCCTCTTCCATGGCTGTGAGATAAATCTTCTGAGTTGCGGGAATCACGATGCATCTCATGCCATCTGCAATATGTCTTCCCTCAAGAACCCCGGCAGCTGTTCTGAGGTCATCGATTCGGCCGTTGGTGCAGGATCCGATAACCACCTGGTCGATTTTGATATCCCCGATATCATCAAAGGTATGAGCATTTTCGGGAAGGTGAGGGAAAGCAACCGTTGACTTAAGAGTACTCAGATCAATAGTGTATTCCTCATCATACTCTGCATCCTCATCTGCCTCAAATATCTTGTACTCCTTGCCGGGAGCATGCTCCTTAAGATACTCAAGCGCAATCTCATCCACAGGGAATATGCCGTTTTTGCCGCCGGCCTCAATGGCCATGTTGGCAATGGTAAATCTATCGTCCATGGTCAGGTTCTTAATACCCTCGCCGACAAATTCCATTGATTTGTAAAGAGCTCCGTCAACGCCGATAAGACCGATGATATGAAGGATCACATCCTTGCCGCTTACCCATTTGGAAGGCTTGCCCACGATATTGAACTTAATGGCTGAAGGAACCTTAAACCAGCCCTTACCTGTTGCCATGCCTGCAGCCATATCTGTTGAGCCTATTCCAGTTGAAAAAGCTCCCAGTGCTCCGTAGGTACAGGTATGTGAATCGGCTCCGATTATAAGATCTCCCGGAACCGTAAGTCCTCTCTCAGGTAAAAGAGCATGCTCAATGCCCATCTGTCCGACTTCAAAATAATTGGTGATCTTGTTCTTAATAGCAAATTCGCGGACACACTTACAGTTCTCCGCGGACTTAATATCCTTGTTAGGTACAAAGTGATCGGGAACAAGGGCTATCTTATCCTTGTCAAATACCCCCTCTGTCTTAAACTTGGACAGTTCCTTGATGGCTACAGGGCTTGTTATGTCATTCCCCAAAACCAGGTCCAGATCAGCCTCAATAAGCTGCCCCGCCTGAACCTGCTCAAGTCCTGCATGCGCTGCCAGAATCTTCTGGCTCATGGTCATCTTGCTCATACGTATCTCCTTACCTTATTTTTTATCAAACGAATTATACAGAATATAACATAAAAAATATCTCAGAAACACATAACAAATTTAATCGTTTTTATTGATGTTTTTTAATCCGGCCATGAACAATGCCAGCATCAGGAGCCCTGCTATGCTCAGCATGATTCCGGGTCTCAAGCCCTCAGGGGTATATTCAACCCTGATATTATGAACTCCCGAGCTCACCGGAATAGCCATCATGCCGTAATCAGCCATGATTATCTCCGTCTCTATCCCGTCAACCTCGCAGGAAAAGCCTTTGGTATTGGGCACTGAGAAAAACAGTAGCTTCTCCCCCTTAAGATCTGAAGTCGTTGCAGAAAATCCGTAGGTATCCGTCTCAAAATAATCGCAGGAACTGTCAGATCTCAAGCTGCATTCATTGGTGAACCTGAAGTATGAAAGCGGATCCCTTTCAAGGTCCTCAGCCCTCATTTCCTTCATGTTAAGGCCGTCGCCATACTTATCGGCGTACTCATCAGGCAGTATCAATACTCTGACAAGATCATAATCGTGTTCCTTGGGCTCAAGCTTCTCCCACTCGCTCTCTGTAATGTAATAGTCAAAAGCAAAGCCCATGGGAATGTAGTTTTGATTCTCGAAAATATCAAAATGATTTTGAGTCTCCAGGTACACATATCCATCAGTGCCTTCACCGTTAAAGAAAACCCTGTTCTTGGCCACCCAGGCATTTTCGCAGTAATACTTGCCTGACAAAAGAGCTCTTATTCCCGGACGGCTTATGGGAAGGTTTGTCTCTACGGTTCTGGTAATGCCTGCCGAGCCCTGAAGGAAATCAAATATCTCCGAAGGAACCGTGCTAAGGAAGCAGTGCATGGAGGGGATGCCCCAAACCATATCATAATTGGTGGAGGTTCCGTCCACCTCTCCCCTGCAGAACCTTGACTGGTCCACTACTACCTTGTTAAAGAGCATCTGCTGCTCCCACTTATTCTTGCCGTTATCACTTATGATGGAGCTTCCGTTTCTGACGGGAATAAAGGTGGCAACAATGCAGCTGACCATAGCAAGGATCAAAACAACCACGTCCCTGTAGGTAATGTTGTTCTTTCTGCTACCCTGTTCCTTTCTTGCATTAATAGGTTTAGTCTTGGGCATCACAAAGACAGCTATCAAAAGAAACAGCGTCAAAATGGCAGTTCCCAGAATGTCCCACTGGAATATGACATTGTTCTCAGTCATATTAAAGAATACTGTCTTGCCGGTTTCATCAACCGAGGGAAGGAAGTATACTCCCACAAAGAAAAAGAACAAAATCACCGCAATTACAGTGCCCTGCTTGAGCTGTCTGCTCTTACCTCTCTCGGCCGCCTGAGAAGTCATAAGGCACATGATGAGCACCGGCATGTAAAACCAGCGGGCATAGTAAGAGCTGTTAAACATGGAGAAGGCAGCATTAAAAACAGGTATTGCAGCGATGACCATGCAGATGATAAGAAGCCTCTTCTCCCAGCCGTGCTTTTTGCGGAACATAAGAAAGAAAGCTATAGCTCCTGCAATTCCAAACATAGGAATATATGATGCCAGAGAGGCGTTCTTGACAGTAGTTGTGTAGAACAGCGTTCCCTTTCCGATGATATCAGGAAGCATCACCATAGATTTTAAGATATCCCAGACAATCTTGCCGCTTGGATAAACCAGCATATTATATCCGTTTATGTAATTGTCCAGCCTGGAGTTCCCTTCAAGTCCCATAAAAGCAGGGAGAACAAAGAACCCTGCAAGCATCACGCCAACAGTTCCGCAGGCCAGCGCTCTTAAAAACCTTCGAAGTCCTGTGTTCAAGTCGGAATCAACGGCATATCTTGCAAAGAAATAGATAACAATAAAAAGTACCTGGCCAAAGAAGAAATAATAATTGATTATGGCCATGACAGCAGTCATAAGGATAAAGAACAGCTGAGGTCTTCCGCTCTTTTGCCCGTTGTCCCCATCCTTGGGAGTGACAACACTGTCCATGAGGTTTTCAAAGGTCAACAAATAAAGAGGGAAAAATGCCACTGCCTCCGTAAAATGGTTAAAGACTATGTTACAGGCATTAAAACCGGAGAACGCATATAAGTATCCACCCATCATGGCATAGGTATATTTACCAACATAGCGCCTTATATAGAAGTATGCGCAGGTTGCAGCCACAGCATACTTGGCCGCCATGAGAAAAGGCATAAGATAAGGAATCGCACTTTCCGGAAAAAGAGTCGTGATCCAGAAGAAAGGGCTTCCCCAGAGATAAAAGGAAAAATCTCCTGCCATGGATCCGCCCAGGTCAATATTCCAGTTCCAGAACAGCTGACCGCTTCTGACTGCTCTGTGGGCAGCAATATAAAAGGGAATCTGCTGAACGTTATAATCTCCGTAATAAAAGAAAGGAAGACCACGCTTGATAAAGAAAGGGAGCACCGCAAGGATATACATAAGGAAGCTGCTTAAGAACATCACCACCGGTATGTAATAACGGCTTTCACTCTCTGCTTTTGTTGTGGTCAGTTTGATAGTTTTAGACATTTACTTTGTCCTTCGATGATTAAAGAATTAAAAAGAGTGTCATTAAAATAACAATGACACTCTTAAATATTAAGCCTATTTCAGTACTTTTTCAACGAGACACTTAATTTATCAGTTGTTGATAAGCTTATCTGACTCGTTGTTCCAGCTGTAAAGCTTTCTGATCTCAGCACCGATCTTCTCTGAAGGATGCTCAGCATGAAGCTTTCTCATAGCCTGGAAGTGAACCTGTCCGCCTGCCTCTGACATATCAAGCAGGAACTCCTTGGCAAAGGTTCCGTCCTGAATGTCTGCAAGGATCTTCTTCATAGTCTTCTTGGTCTCATCTGTGATGAGCTTGGGACCTGTTACATAATCACCGTACTCAGCTGTGTTTGAGATAGAATATCTCATTCCGGCAAAGCCTGACTGATAGATGAGGTCTACGATGAGCTTCATCTCATGAACGCACTCGAAGTATGCGTTTCTGGGGTCATAGCCTGCCTCAACAAGAGTATCGAAGCCAGCCTGCATAAGAGCACAAACACCGCCGCAAAGAACAGCCTGCTCACCAAAGAGGTCAGTCTCTGTCTCTGTTCTGAAGGTTGTCTCAAGAAGGCCTGCTCTTGCTCCACCGATTCCTGCACCATAAGCAAGTGCAAGATCAAGAGCCTTTCCTGTAGCATCCTGCTCAACAGCAACAAGACAAGGTGTTCCCTTTCCTGCCTGGTACTCTGAACGAACAGTGTGTCCGGGAGCCTTGGGAGCGATCATAGCTACGTCAACATCCTTAGGAGCCTTGATGAGTCCGAAGTGTACGTTGAAGCCGTGAGCAAACATAAGCATGTTGCCGGGCTGAAGGTTGGGCTCGATGTCCTCTTTGTACATCTTGGCCTGCTTCTCATCGTTGATAAGGATCATGATGATATCAGCCATCTTGGCAGCTTCTGCTGTGTTGTAAACCTTAAGTCCCTGAGCCTCAGCCTTGGCCTTGCTCTTGGAGCCCTCGTAAAGACCGATGACAACGTTGCAGCCTGAATCCTTCAGGTTAAGGGCATGTGCATGTCCCTGTGAACCATAACCGATAATAGCAATTGTCTTACCCTCAAGAAGTGAAAGATTACAATCTTCCTGGTAAAAAATGCGTGCATCCTGTGACATAAATAAAATCCTCCTCGTTTTTAATAAAAATCAAAATCTATTGATATGGCCTTATTCATCAAGATATATGACCTTATCTGTTCCTCTTCCCAGTCCGGCTATACCTGTGCGGGCAAGCTCAAGAATCTCATAACCCTCAAGAAGCTTAAGAAAAGCGTCGATCTTGGACTGGTTACCTGTGATCTCGATAATAAGTGAATCCGGGCTGACATCAACGATATTGCCCCTGAATATGTTGGCTGTTGCAAGTATGCTCTGGCGCTTGTCGGCTTCTGCCCTGACCTTGACCATGGCAAGCTCACGATAAACGGAATCCTCCGGAAGCAATTCGTGGATATCTCTGACATCCACCAGCTTGGCAACCTGTTTCTCAATCTGATCGAGGATCACATCATCTCCCGAAGCTACGATTGTGATACGGGTAAAGCGGGGATCCGCTGTAACACCGGCTGTAATACTCTCAATGTTGTATCCTCGTCTTGAAAACAGACCTGATATTCTTGAGAGAACACCGGAGGTATTATCAACGATAAGCTGAAATACTTTTTTCTGCATTAATGCACTCCTTTGATGTGTCGGAAAGCCAGTTGATATCTAGCGCCTTTAGCACTTTAAAGTGCGATGTACAAACACCCTTTCAACCGGGGATTTTCCTAATATTTTGATACTGAGTTGTCTGTTTTTGCATCAATTTAAGTCAAATTATAGCACTATGTAAATTTAAGTCAACAATTTTCTTTTAAACTTTAAACTGTTGCTATTTTATCGCGCTAAAGTGCCGGGCATATATAATTAGGGAGCAGCCTTTACCGTCTTACTGCTCCCTTAAGGCCTTACTGTTCTCTGCACTTGGTGAGGGCCACGGTTCCTGTCCGGGCAATCTCCACAATGCTGACGCTCTTTAGCATTTCAATAAAAAGCTCAATCCTCTCTGAGGTATCACAGATCTGAATGATCATCATGTTCTTGGACATGTCCACTATCTGGGCATTCATGATGGTGCAATTCTCCATAATATCCCTGCGGTTCTCTTTATTGTATTTGACCTTTATGAGCATGAGCTCTCTGTTGATACTCATACTCTCCTTAAAGGTCTTGACCTTAATGACGTCAATCTTTTTGTTGAGCTGCTTCTCGATCTGCTCTATGGTCCTCTCATCTCCGGTGGACACGATAGTCATACAGGAAACAGCCTTATCTGCGGTCTCACCCACAACCATGGAATCAATATTAAAGTTTCTTCTGGAGAAAAGACCTGCCACTTTAGAGAGCACACCGGCTCTGTTTTCTACAAGAACTGAATATATTCTCTTCATATCAACCTCGCAAATTGGTCTTTATCTGGTAAGTGCCAGCGGATCTACCATTACTTCCATGAGACTTAAGGAGTCATCCGAAAGGAATGTCTGAAGCTCCTTCTCAATGTCACTGTTTCCGTCCACCTTAAAGTAACCCATATCATAAGCCTTGGAAATATAGGAAAGATCAGGGTCTCCCTTAAGCTCTACCATGGAATATTTATCATCGTAGGCATAATGCTGATGCTCTCTTACCATTCCAAGATATCCGTTCTTCATAACGACGATCTTGGCGTTTACTCCATACTGGCGCATGGTGGCAAGCTCCATCATGCACATCTGGAAAGCTCCGTCACCGATGACAACAACAACCTGTTTCTTGCTGTCTGCAAGCTTGGCTCCAAGAGCTGCCGGAATTGAGTATCCCATGGTTCCCATACCGCCTGAGGTAAGGAATCTTCCGTGCTTAACAATGTGGTAGGCACAGGACCATATCTGATTCTGTCCCACATCCGCAACGTAAATGGCATCATTATTCATGGCCCTTGAAAGGCTCTTTATGAAGGACTCGGGATCTACAAAACCGGGAGCTGCAGGAGCTCTGTCCGTTCTCATCTCCTCGCGATATCTGCGAAGGGTCTCGATCCAGTCCTTGTGATCGTCCGCGTGATCGTCATTTTCAAGAATGTCGTTGAAAATATGCTTGATATCTCCAACAAGAGGAATCGTAGGGCCTACGTTCTTGCCTATTTCAGCGGGATCAACATCGATATGTATCATGACCTTGTTCTCGGTAATAAGGTCAGGCCTGTTTACTGCTCTGTCAGCCACTCTTGCTCCCACCATAAGAAGGAGATCCGATTCGTTCATGGCTCTGTTGGCATAAGCCTTGCCGTTATTGCCCACCATTCCGAAATAAAGCGGATGGTCATCCGGCATTACGCCGATACCCATCATGGTGGAAACAACAGGAACATCATTAAGCTCGGCAAAGGTCAAAAGCTCCTTGGTGGCTCCGCTTAAATGAACGCCGCCTCCTACACAGATGATGGGTCTCCTGGCCTTTTCAACCTCTTTGATGACCTTCTTGATCTGGACCATATTGCCCTTGACTGTGGGCTTATAGGATCTCATGGAGATGGTCTCGGGATAGGAAAACTTACCCGAAAGCTCCGCTGTCTGAATATCAAAGGGAATATCTATAAGTACGGGGCCCTTTCTGCCGGTTCCGGCAATATAAAAGGCCTCTTTGAAAACCTTGGGAATATCGTTTACATCCCTGATAAGATAACTGTATTTAACAAAGGACTCCACTGCCCCTGTAATATCAGCCTCCTGGAAAACGTCAGACCCTATCATGTCGCTGTTTACCTGACCGGTAATAGCTACAAGAGGGATGCTGTCCGCATAGGCGGTGGCAATTCCGGTTATAAGATTGGTGGCACCGGGGCCAGAAGTAACAGCGCAGACACCAACTTTGCCGCTTATCCTGGCATATCCGCTAGCACAGTGCGCAGCATTTTGCTCAGTTCTGATAAGCACTGTCTTAATGTCCGTCTTAAGTATGCTGTTCCAGAAAGGATCGATGGCAACTCCGGAATATCCAAAGATAACCTCAGTATTTTCCTCTTCCAGGCATTTTACAATGGCCTCTGCTCCAATCATTTGAAAGCCTCCGTCTTAGTATTATGTAATATCAAGTATGGTTCTGACTATTCTGACTGCATCCGCGGCATCCGAGGAATAACCGTCAGCTCCGATCTCAAAGGCATAATCCTCGGTCACTACTGCTCCGCCTATTATTATTTTACTCTTAATCTTCTCCTGCCTTGCAAGCTCCACCACATTCTTCATCTCTTTCATGGTGGTGGTCATAAGTGCAGAAAGTGCAATAACACTGGCATCATTATCCTTGGCCGCCTGAATGATCACTTCCCTTGGTACATCTTTTCCAAGGTCAATGACATTAAAGCCATAATTCTTGAGCATAAGAGCCACAAGATTCTTGCCAATGTCGTGAATATCTCCCTGAACCGTGGCGATAACAACGGTGGGAAGCTGCTTGGAGTCATCCTTGTCCTTGGCAAGAAGCGGCTCCAGATAGCCTATTGACAGCTTCATGGCTTCAGCACCAGCTATGAGCTGCGGAAGGAAGTATTTGCCCTTATCAAAAAGGTCTCCCACCTCATTTATGGCGGGCATCAGCGCTTCATCCAGTATAGCTCTGGGCTCAAGTCCCGATTCAACGGCCTTTTGTGTGTTCTTAACGATGGCTCTCTTGGAACCTGTCAGTACATCTTTTTTTATTATAGCAAGGAAATCTGCATCCTGGGCAGATGCATTTTTATCCTCTTTTGCAGGAGCCGCAATCTGAGCGCCCTCTGCGTACCTGTCCATCCGCTGTATGTAGCGGATATCCGCCCCTTCCTTGTGCCTTAAAAGATCCGATGCAAATGCCGCATTTACCAGCATCTCCTGGGAGGGATTGGCAATTGCCATGGTAAGGCCACGGCTTATGGCCATAGTCAGAAAGGCTGTGTTTACATTCATCCTCTGGGGCAAACCAAAAGAAATATTGGATAACCCGCAGATGGTGGCAAAACCGTTACTGTGGCAAAAATCAATGGTATCAAGAGTATTTAAAGCAGCTCCGGGGTCCGCACCCACTGTGGCTACAAGGCCGTCCACCACGATATCTTCAATGGTCATGCCAAGTTCGTAAGCCATGCCGGAGAGCTTTTTAATATTATCTATCTTCTCATCAAAATCTTTGGGTAGTCCCTCGGGGCTAAGAGGGAGAAGTACAAACATGGCACCGTACTTTTTAGCCAGCGGAAGGAATTTATCCACCTTTTCTTTTTCCAGAGAGATGGAGTTCATAAGGGCCCTGCCGGGGTAAATCCTAAGAGCTGCCTCCATTACTTCCGGGCTTGAGGTATCAATACATAGCGGAAGATCCGTAATAGTACCGACTTCCTCCAGAACATTCAGCATCATCTGCTTCTCATCAATGCCACTCATGCCCACGTTGATATCAAGGATGGATGCTCCTTCTTCCTCCTGATTTCTGGCAAAATCAGCAACCATATCAAGGCTTCCCTCTCTGAGTTCAGCCTGAAGCTTCTTTTTGCCGGTGGGATTGATCCTCTCTCCGACTATCATGAACAGATCATCCAGATCAAAGAAGAGGCCTCTTCTCTCTGAAGAGAGATAACGTCTTCCGGAAATCTTCCTGGGAATGGGGTTGCCCTCGTTATCCCTTATCTCTGAGGGCCTGATAACTGAATAATTCTGAGAAAGGCCCTTTATAAACTCAGGTGTCGAGCCGCAGCACCCTCCGATAATGGATGCTCCTGCATTTATAAGTCTTCTGATCTCACTGACAAAGGTTTCACTGTCCATGTCATATTCCGTGGTTCCGTCAGGTCCCACCTTGGGAAGGCCTGCGTTGGGCTTGGCAATGACAGGTATACTTGTAACGGAAGACATATCCCTGATGACCTCTTCCATCTTGTCAGGGCCGGTAGAACAGTTTGCTCCAATGGCAGCTGCACCAAGGGCTTCAAGACAGATTGCCGAAGCCATGGGGTCAGAGCCAAACAGTGTCCTTCCGTCCGCCTCAAAGGTAAGGGTCACCATGACGGCCAGATCCGAAACCTCCTTGGCTGCTATAAGGGCAGCCCTGCATTCCTGAAGACTCATCATGGTTTCAACAACAAGTATGTCGCATCCTGCAGCCTCAAGGATTCTGATCTGCTCCTTGTATACCTCTATAAGCTCTTCAAAATCCAGATCCCCCGTGGGCTTGAGCTGTCTTCCCGTCATGGTAAGGTCTCCCGCCACCAGAACGTCTCCTCCAACAGCCTGTCTGGTAAGCCCCACCAGTTCCGTATTTATCTCTACTATCTGCTGATCAAGGTCATAATCAGCCAGCTTAATCCTGTTTCCTGTAAAGGTTGGTGCATAAACAATGTTTGAACCGGCCTCTGCATAGGACCTCTGAAGATTGATCATCACATCCTTATGCTCAAGTATCCATTTCTCGGGACACACACCTGCAGGCATGCCTGCCTTCATCAGGTTAGTCCCCGTAGCTCCGTCCAAAAAAACGATCCTGTCGTTACAAAACTCCAAAAACTGTTGTCTGTTCATCTATTACTCTTCCCCAAGAGCCCTGCCCCGGCTCCTCCTAAATACTATTGGCAGCGCAGCGAAAATAAGAACACAGATGGCTATTACAAGGATTGCCTTAACAAGCATATCGTAATAAGGGATAAATCCGCGTACAGCCAGCTGGTCAAGAATTGCAATTACAATAACATGATAATAGTAGATATTGGAAGCCCCAATTTTACCAAGTTTTGAAAGAAGGCTGCCCTTATCCGGTATGGCTTCCGACAAAAACAGTATGGAAACCACCGCTATAAGCGATCCCAAATAGACTTCCTTCTCTCCGATAAGATAGCGCTCAAGAACACTTACAGCAAGGCCTGCGGCCATCATAACAAGTGAAGGCATACGGAAACTTTCTGCCTTTTCCCTATAGTTCTTTTCCCCGAGAGCAGCCTTTAAACCGGAAATGTGATCTGCAAACAGAACACCGATCAGCACAAAGGGCATACCCACAAAGAGCCAGTTTCGCATTATGAACCAGGTGGTAATGCTGATATCAAAGGGACGAATGGGATAAAAGGTCTGAAGGGCTTCTCCAAAGTACAAAAAGAAAAGCAGGATGCCGATAAGGCCCTTGTACCATTTCCTGAGTACCGGCGCAAATACCCATATAAGTCCGTAGACATAGATAAGAGCAAAGAGAAACCACATGTGGTCAAAGGTATAGGAGCCGTCGTAAATAAACCTGCCGGAATTAAAAAGAATAAAAATCCGCAGTTCATGCAGGTTATATTTGGAAGTCACCCATTCTGATAAAGGGGCTTTGGTAAGAACAAGATGGAAAAACAAAGAAAAAACAAGATAAACCAGATAAACGATCCCGGTGGTCACAAGGAGCTTTTTAAGCCTTGCTCCAACTCTTTTTCGCACTTCAGGGATTTCTGTTATGGTCGTATCTGCAGACGTTAAAAGAAAACGTCCCGAAACCGCGAAGAAGAAGGGAACCGCAACACGGGATACAACCCTGAGCAGTTCTCCTGCTATCCCCGGCAGCGGGGCGTGGATGGTTATGACCAAAAGACAGGCTATGAATTTGGCAGCATAGATGAATCTGTTGTCATTTTTCACAGACATATTTCAGCCGCTCCCTTACTCTTCCCCGGTGTCTGCGCCGGTTTCGGATTCTATGGTTGAGAACTCGTAGGCACTCTGAGTCTCTACCGTCACTCCTTCTCCCGAAGGAACCTCACCGTGAAGGACCTGAAGCATAACAAAGACTCTGTTATTGGCTCTCTCATAGTACTGCTGAGCCAGAGCTTCGCTGTCGGTATCGAAACCGTTGTCGTAGGCCTGGTGATAGAATTCATCAGCCTTCTGCATGTAATCCGCAGCTTCTATGGCAATATCCGCTATACCGGAAAACTCATCCGGAACCTGAAACGTCGCCATTTCGGCATAGGACTGATTCATCTCATCAAGATAGCCCAAAAGCTCAGCTCCTGCGGAATCTGAGTCGGGATCGATAGCATTTATTGAACTGTCATAATAGGACAGCTTGGAATAGAACTCTTCCATTGAGGCCTTGTATTCATCAAGAGCCTGAGTATCAGCAGATTTGCCGCAGCCCCCTAAAATCGCCGCAGCAGTTAAAGAAACAAGAATAGCCCCAACTGAAGCCTTAATACTTTTTTTCAAATTATTCCACCAACTTTACTTATTATTCCTGGTACTTGGATGCAGCCTTAAGTCTTGTAAGAGCCCTTGCAAGTCCCGCCTGGGACTTACGGTATTCCTTCATGGACTGCTTTTGCTGCAAGTGCTCCATGGCAAACAGATAAGCTTCCTGCGCCCTTCTCTTATCGATTTCCCCGGGACGCTCGCAGGTGTTTACCAATACCGTGCATTTATTGTCAACGGTAAACTGTACCGAACCGATACTCACAGCACCGATCTCCCATTCACCGTTTGGTTTTTTGATCTTGATTATACCATCGTAAATGGCATAAATCATCTCTTCGTGGCCAGCAAGAATTGCGAGCTCGCCGTCATGACAGGGCAAAATGATCTCTACAGCCTTGTCGTTATAAAATATTCCGTTTGTGGAAATGACCTGTAAATCAAAGGTCGGAAGGTTATCTGACATCTGTTATGCCTCAATCTGCTTGGCTTTCTGGATTACCTCATCAATGGTTCCAACGTTAAAGAAAGCTGCTTCCGGATACTTATCCATGTCTCCGCCGATGATAGCCATAAAGCCCTTTATGGTCTCGGCGATAGGAACATACTTGCCGGGAATGCCGGTAAACTGTTCAGCCACATGGAAGGGCTGTGACAAAAATCTCTGGATCTTACGGGCTCTGTGAACGGTAGCCTTATCCTCTTCTCCGAGCTCCTCCATGCCAAGGATGGCAATGATGTCCTGAAGCTCCTTGTACTTCTGAAGGATCTCCTGAACCTTCATGGCTGTTACATAATGAGCCTTGCCAACTATGGTCTGCTCAAGGATCCTGCTGGAGGATTCAAGAGGATCAACTGCGGGGTAAATACCCTGCTCAACAATCTTACGTGACAGAACCGTTGTGGCATCAAGATGTCCGAAGGTTGTGGCAGGTGCCGGGTCGGTAAGGTCATCCGCAGGCACATAAACCGCCTGTACAGATGTGATGGACCCCTGCCTTGTGGAAGTGATCCTCTCCTGAAGATTACCAAGGTCAGTGGCCAGGGTGGGCTGATAGCCTACCGCCGAGGGCATTCTTCCAAGAAGAGATGACACCTCAGATCCCGCCTGAACAAATCTGAAAATATTATCAATAAATAAGAGCACGTCCTGATGCTTGACATCTCTGAAATACTCAGCCATGGTAAGACCGGTCTCCGCAACGCGCATACGTGCTCCCGGCGGCTCGTTCATCTGTCCGAAAACAAGGGCTGTCTTATCGATTACTCCGGACTCTGTCATCTCGGTCCAAAGATCGTTACCCTCTCTTGAACGCTCTCCGACGCCGGTAAAAATGGAATATCCGCCGTGCTCTGTGGCAACGTTCTGAATAAGCTCCTGGATGAGCACAGTCTTACCTACGCCGGCTCCTCCAAAAAGTCCGATCTTGCCGCCCTTTGAATAGGGAGCAAGTAGATCTATGACCTTGATACCTGTCTCAAGCATCTCAACAACAGGGCTCTGATCCACCAGTGGCGGAGGATTCCTGTGAATACTCCATGTATCCGGGGTCTGAATCTCACCCTTTTTATCTATCGGATCTCCGAATACGTTAAAGAGTCTTCCAAGGACCTTGTCTCCTACAGGAACACTGATGGGGCCTCCGTAGGGAGTGACCTCCATATCCTTGGACAGGCCTTCACTCGGTGAAAGCATGATGCATCTGACCGTGTCACTTCCGATATGCTGGGACACCTCCATCACTCTCTTTTCCCCATTGACAGTTACATAGAGGGCGTCCTCAATGTAGGGAAGATCCGCATCCTGAAATTGTACATCCACAACAGGTCCCATGACCTGAATAATATTACCCTTTTTCAAATTCGTATCCCTTCCGTGATCAGTTACTGAGCATTCTTTTGAGCCCTAGCTCTTTCCTTGGTCTCTCTGGCCCTCTTAAGCGCCTTGGCACCTCCTACAACCTCAGTGATCTCCTGGGTTATAAGCGCCTGCCTCTGGCGGTTGTAGCTGCGCTTCAGTTCTGAGAGCATCTTCTCCGCGCTCTTGTTGGCAGAATCCATAGCCTGCATTCTGGAACTCTGGACGGCACAAAAAGCCTCCACCATAGCTCCATAGAGAAAGCCCGTAATATAATTGGGAACCAGGTTGTCCAAAACCGCCCCGGGGCTGGGTTCCATAAGGAACTCCTCCATCACGTAGCCTTCAGCCCGGTTTTCTTCTCTTAGAAAAGAGCTGATCACATCCATAGGAAGAAGCCTGTCTATCCTGGTCTCGCAGACAGCTCCCTTAATGGTGGTATAAACAATGTTAAGCTCATCAATCTCGTGATTGGTGTAGTACTCAAGAAACTCCGAGGAGAGCTTTCTGGCTCTGTGAAGAGAAGGCTCCATGGAGGTAAAAGCAAAGGCCTCGCAAATATCCATATCCTTGGAATCAAAATGTGACCTGCCCACTTCTCCGATGGCGAAAATCTTCTTGATACCGGGATCTTCTGAAATCCTGGCTTCCGCAGCTCTTATAACATTATGGTTGTAAGCTCCGGCAAGACCCTTGTCATCAGTTATGACAATATAGCCTCTTTTCTTTTTGTTCTCAGGAATATCTTCCTTGTCCTCCAGATATACGCTCTTGGTATTCTCCGGCAGGTTCTTTACAACCCTCTCCATCATTTCCATGATGGCAAAAAAGAAAGGCTCTGTATCCGTCAGCATGTTTCTGGCTTTACGGACCTTGTTGGAAGATATGAGGTACATTGCATTTGTAATTTTCATAGTGTCACTGACACTGTCGATCCTCTCACGGATCTCTTTGATATTAGCCAAATTACTGTACTCTTCCTTCCGAGTTAAATCTGTCTATCTCATCAATGATCTGTTTCTTTAAACTATCCGTTAAATCCCTGGTTCTTGTGAGTTCGTCACAGATAGCAGGATTCTCCGTCCTAAAGAAGGTTATGAGTTTCTCCTTGTATTCCCTTATCTTGCGGACAGGTGTGGCATCCATCCTTCCTGTGGTGACAGCTATAAGGACAATTACCTGTTCGAACATGGCAAGAGGATGCTCAAGAGGCTGCTTAAGAAGCTCCATGAGAATGCTTCCGTGATTGAGCTGCTTTAGAGTAACCTCGTCAAGATCTGAACTAAACTGGGTAAATACCGCCATCTCCCTGTACTGAGCAAGGTCAATTCTGGTGCTTCCGGTGGCCTTTTTCATGGCCTTGGTCTGGGCAGCAGATCCGACACGGGATACGGAAAGTCCCACATTAACGGCAGGTCTCATTCCTGCAAAGAACAGATCGCTCTCAAGGAAGATCTGTCCGTCTGTAATGGAAATAACATTGGTAGGTATATAAGCCGAAACATCGCCGGCCTGGGTCTCAATGATAGGAAGTGCTGTCATGGAGCCCCCTCCCAGTGAAGGTGCCAGCTTACTTGATCTCTCAAGGAGTCTTGAATGGAGATAGAATACATCTCCCGGATAAGCCTCACGTCCCGGAGGTCTCTCCAGCAAAAGAGAAAGTGCTCTGTAAGCCACCGCATGCTTGGAAAGATCATCATATACTATGAGAACATCCTTGCCCTGGTACATGAAATACTCGCCAAGGGCTGTTCCCGAATAAGGCGCAATATACTGAAGAGGCGCAGAATCAGAAGCTGTGGAGCTGACAACGATGGTATAGTCCATAACTCCAAGCTTTTTAAACCTCTGTATTATCTGAGCAACCGTGGAAGCCTTCTGTCCTATGGCAACGTAAATACAGATAACCCCTTTGCCCTTCTGGTTGATAATGGCATCAGTAGCTATGGAGGTCTTACCGGTCTGTCTGTCGCCGATAATGAGCTCACGCTGGCCTCTTCCGATGGGGAACATGGTATCAATCGAAAGAATACCTGTCTCCATGGGCTCGTTGACAGACTGTCTGTCAATGATACCGGGAGCCCTCTCCTCTACAGCCCTGTAACCGCTCTCTCTGATATCTCCAAGTCCGTCAATGGGACTTCCGAGAGCATCGATAACACGACCAATAAAGGCTTCACCAACGGGAATTCCTGCTTCCTTATAGGTTCTGACAGCTCTGCTCCCCTGTCTGATACCTCTCTCATCACCAAACAGGATACAGCCTATGTGATCATCTCTGATATCCTGGGCCATACCCTTGGTGCCGTCTTCAAATTCAATTATCTCGCCGTAAAAAGCATGCTCGATGCCTTCGATATTGGCGATTCCGTCTCCGACCCAGGTTACGGTGCCAACCTCTCTGTCCTTAACGGACAGATCAAAGTCCTCCACCTTATCCCTGAACAAGGAGATAATCCTGCCGGGATCAGCCTTTTGAAAATGATCCTGCAGTTCATTAAGTTCCGATCTGAGCTGCCTTGCTCTTCCCTTGTCGCTCCAGTCGTACTCATAGTTGCCGCAGCTGACTATGAATCCTCCGCCAACCTCAGGGTCCTCTACAACTTCGATCTCTATCTGCTCTGAGTCGAACTTCTTCTTAAGAATATCTTCGATCTTCTTAAGCTGTTCCGTTGTGGGAGCTGTGGAAGCATATCGCAGCTTAGCCTGTATTTTCTTATCCATTACCCGCACCGGCCTCGTTTATAAACTTGTCGTAGAGATCGCTGTCCTCGTTGCTGCTGTGTTTGGTTGCAGCAATCTTGGTGGCAGCATCAATAACCATGTTCTTAAGCTCATCAGCGTAGAGCTCCTTGGCGCGTTCAGCCTCGGACTCGGCATTGTGCCTGGCCTCCTGAATAAGCTCTTCGCTCTTCTTTTTGGCATCATTTACGATGCGCTCGTATTCGTCATAGCCCTGCTTCTTGATATCCGCAAGGATCTGCTCCTTTTCCTCATCGGCTGACTCAAGCTTCTTTTCGTATTCTCTCTTGGTGGCCTTGGCCTCCTTGACAGCCTGATCGGCAGCTTCAGTTGCTGAATCCACCTCTTCCTGTCTCTTGGTGATGATCGCATCAATGCGGTCGAAAAGAAACTTTTTGACCACAAACAGAAGTAAGAGCAGGTTAAATATTGTACAGATAATATTTATAACAGTTACGCTTAACACGTTATTCCCCTTTACTCTTTACAAACTAATTTGCGAAAAGAATGATCATAATGGCTACTACGAAACCATAGATAGCGGTAGCCTCGGCAAGGGCACAACCCAGGATCAGAAGCTTCATGATCTTGTTATCCGCTTCAGGCTGTCTTGCCACCGCATCAGTTGCCTTGGCGGTTGCAAGGCTGATACCGATTCCTGCGCCGATACCGGTAAATGCAGCAATAGCCGCTCCGATTGCAGTTAAACTCATAGTACATATCCTCCTTATAATTATTTCTATTCAACAGCTTCCTTGATGTACAGGGAAGTCAGAAATACAAATACATAGGCCTGAATGCAGCCGTCAAAAATATCAAAATATACGCTCAGGGCCGCAGGAAGTACAACAGGAACCACATGCTTGATCAGCTCCATGATAACCGTAGCTCCGAGAATATTACCAAAAAGTCGCATGCACAGTGACAGTGGCCTTATGGCAAGCTCTAAAATGTTCATGGGAGCAATGACAGCCATGGGCTGGGCAAAACTCTTAAGCCATCCCTTGGGGCCCTTTTTGAGGATACCTGCAAGCTCCACCACTATGATGCTCATAAGAGAAAGAGCCACGGTAACATTAAGATCCATGGTGGGAGGCGTAAGACCAAAGAGCCCTACCATATTACAGCATGCTATGAACAAAAGCACCGTAACCATATAGGGCGTATAGCCTGCAGCCTCTTCTCCCAGCATCTCACTCACAACTCCTCTTATCCAGAGAACTGCACTTTCAACGGCCGCCTGCCTCTTGGAGATATTGTGTACCTTAAGTCCGCTGGTCAGAGCGATTATAAGCACAATAACCACCGCCAATATGATCCACGTAACCACAACAGACTTGTAAATATCAAAAAACCCGTTTCCGAAGGGCACGTGAATGAAGGTCTTATCCTCCATCAGCAGCTCATTTAGCATTTCCTTCATGTGAAATACCTCTTACTCTTTAGTATCGTCCTCGTCCTCAAGCTCCTTGTCGAGATCGTCGAAGTCATCGCTTTCTGCGCCGGCAGCCTTCTTCATGTGACCTGCTGACTCGTCGTAGAATATAAGCTCTTTGCTCTCAATCTTCTCGGAAATCTTGGTGATTATCCGATTCAGGAATTTAGGAAGCTTTCCGCCGTGACGCTTAATAATTCCGGCAATAACAAATATAAGTATAATTATAAGCAGTAATGCCACAATAACAATACCTACAATGGTCCAAAACGCACTTTTGGCACCTTCGATATTAACGGATATTGTGAATTGATTGCCGTCAACACTGTATGTGCTGTACTCACCCATTTTTCCGATCTTATTTAAAGGAACTTTGCTTCCGTCAGCCCCAACAAGGTACAGAACAGGTTTTCCTCCGATGAATCCTCCAAGTGGTCCGGGAAGTTCGGCATAATTATTCAGGGTCTTATACCTGATCTGATGAGTTGTAAGGCCGTCATCCGGAATGGTTACCTTAAGGATCTCATAGTCGTCAATCCGGCTCTCCATTGAGCCATCACCTTTATTTATAGTCTTTTCGACCTGAAGAACATCCTCTTCTTTAAAGTTACCGTCTACCAGAAGCTCAGACTGATAGAAGCCCGCAGCTGCTTCAGGCTCTGCAAGTGTTGTCCTGTAGCGCTTATAGGTAGCTGTGATGGTAACGTCGCACTTAAGCGAATCAATTTCCTTTACATCCCAATCGGCATAATAGCCTTCCTTGTTCCTTACGCCGGGATACATAGCAGCGTCAAGATGATCGCCATACTTCATGTTCATGCGACCAATCTTCTCTTTGCCGCCTTCAAGGTCCTCATCCTCAAGGACATAAGTAACAGTGATGTTACTGAATTCATAGGGCAGCTCTCTGTAAACAGGCTCTCCGTCTTCGGGAATAACCTCTTTTTCCTCAGACTCTTCTCCTGCCTCTGTCTCTTTTTCCTCTATCTCCTGTTCTATTTCCTTAAATACCCTGTTATTAATTACATCGTCGTAGCTTATAGGCTCTGCCTTCAGGGCATAGCTGACTCTGTCTATACCTGCCAGGTCATCGCTTACAAAGAAGTTATCTCTTACTTCGCCTTTCTCTGATACGTGACCCGCAATGGCGCCGCACCAGTCGGCATCACTCAAGACACTTACGATTGTAAGGCAGTCTTTGATGTGCTTGCCGTCTCCGGCGATTCCGCCGACATAAGCATTTCCTTCAAGTTCGCCCTTGGCATAGGACTGAACAATGTAGGAAATGGATGCTCCTGCCACACCGCCGACATACTCTCCGGCTTCAGCCTTGATACCTGCATAGCTTCCGCAGTTCAGTATGGTACCCATATCCTGTCTGCCGCAGATACCGCCTGCGTAGTTCTTCTGGCTCTTAACATCTCCGTAGTTTCTGTTATCCCTGAGAACGCACTTGGTCAGGTAGGAGGCATTAATACCGGAATCCTTAAGACCTGTCACGTCACTTTCTTTGTCATAGTCGTACTCAATTGCCATGGTTCCTGCGATTCCGGATACGTCAATATCCGCCTCGCAGACACCGAAGTTAAAGCATGAGTCAATGGTGGCATCTGTTGTAATGGCTGCATCCATCAGAGAGTTATCGTTAAATACGTTGGTATAATCCTTCTCAAGAACTCCGTCCAGAGCGTCAGTATACAGATTCAGAATATTGTTAAACTGATCGTTGACGGCCTGAAGGTCATTGACCAGGGTTCCTGTAGCTCCGTTGATCTCGGAATTAAGAAGGCCAAAGTTATCGTTCATGGCTGCCATATTGTCTGCAAGGCTTGCGGTACGGGCCTTATACTCATCACTAAATTGCGGATAGACAATATCATCCCTTCCGGCCACATTTCTAAAGATATCCTGAGCCTGGTCTCCGGCTGATGCAAGATGTTCAGAGGCTGCCTCAATATCAGACATTGCAGCCTGCGCATCCTTCCTTGACTCCTCAGACATCTCGCTTGCATGTTTGGCATAAATAGCTCCCACAGTCTGAGCTGCGGATGCCATATCATCCGTGTAATTGCCCTGCTTGCCGGTTACGGGATTTATATATTTATCCTTGGCATAATCCAAGCTTTCTTCTGAAGCATATTTCTGGGCTTTGTCGTGAATCTTTTTGTCGCTGTCGTATCTCGGATCCTCACCGTCTGCCACAGGGAAAAGAGCATCATCTGTGGTATGCTTCCACGTACCGGGAGTATCGTAGTTCTCACCTGTTCCAACAGAATCCTCGGCATCCTTATGAAGAATCCCGTTAAATTCAACTACGTTTCCGTTGTTGTCATAATATGCCAGATCGTCGCTTGACTTGGCCAGGTCCTTGACCTTGAAATTGTAAAATGCTCTGTAGGATGCTGAAGAGAGCTCTCCGTACTGAGTTGCTCCGCTCTCAAGGATCAGCATAGCATTATTGTACTGCTGTCTCTCATCCTCATCTGTAATGTACTGCTCAATGTTAAGATCTCCAACAGCCTCTTTAAGATTGCTTGCAGAAGATCTTGTTGAATCAGCTGCATCCGACAACTGATCGATCACGCCGTCATCCTTGGAGGACTCATCAAGCACGTAATCCACGCGGCTTAAGGCTTCGTTGGTAGAAGAAGAAACGCCGTTTGCAAAATCCACGGCTCCTCCAGCCAGATATCTGGCGTCATCAATTGCTGAGCCTGTAAATTTCTGGATAACAGCAAGTCTTGATGTTATGATGTCCGACTGATTCTTGGTGTCATTAAGTGTTGCAGCCACAGTGTCATGAAGTTGTGCAATGGAAGTCTGAAGCTGATATGCCACGTCCGTAGCAAAGTCAACGGTAATGTAGGGCTCAGCCTGTCCTACTATTCCGCCTACATCTTTTCTTCCTTTGATCTTGCCGTTGTTGGAGCAGGAATATACATATCCCGACTGCCTGCCGGCAATTCCGCCTATGTTGTATCCAACATGGGCATAGCCTATATCTCCGTTATTAATGCATCTTGAGATGATACCTATGGAAACACCGGCAATTCCGCCTGCATCCGTAACGGTCACATCTGCGCTTGACTCATCATCCTCCTGGTTTATTCCGTTCTTTACAAGACTCAGGACGGTGTTGAGTTTCTCCATGGAATCGATGGTGATCTCTGTATCAGTATTGGTGGTGTTAACCAGAGCTTCGTTTCTGCAGTTGGCAATATTTCCGTCGTTCTTGCCTGAAACACCGCCGGTAAAGTGAATACCGCTTATAAAGCCTTCAGTCTTACAAAACCTTATATCTCCCGAGAGTTCGTTGATACCGGCCATTCCGCCGACATAATCCTTGCCTTTTACCACTCCCTTAAAATCGCAGTCTGAAATAAGGCCAAAGTTATCTCCGCAGAAACCACCGATGATGGTTGTATCTCCGCTGGTGATAACAGAGCCTGTAACACTCAGGTTCATAATGACCGCGGTCTTCTGAACATAGGTAAAGAAGCCAACATAGGAAAGGCCTTCTGAAATATTGGCCTCGGAAATAGTGTGTCCCTTGCCGTCAAAAATGCCGCCAAAAGAAGGAACACCTGAAAACTCCTTGCCAAGAAGGCTGATGTCATCCTCAAGAATGACCATCTTGTCCAGAGACCAGGAGTCCAGCTTACAATTTTCGGCAAACTCAACGAACTCATCTGCCGTGCTGATTTTGATCTCCTGATAATTTTCATCGAGGCTCTCAAGAAGCTGTTCCTCAATATCAGCATCCACATCAACCTCATCCTCAAGAGCTTTCTCCTGGGTAGCCGTTGTGATCACGTCCTCCCCGGCAGTAACATCTTCCCCGGCAGTAGTCTCATTGTCGGCAAAAGAAATCACTACAGAACATGTAAATATCGAAGCTGCCATAAGAGCAGCAAGAATCCTCTTTTTCATATTACACTGCCTCCGTTTCTGAAGTCTCTGTTGCCATCGAATCCTCCGACAACTCCTGATCCTTATCATCAAGCATATTCACTTCGGCGCTGTCAATAAACGCATTGACGTTACCGCGTACCACAGCATGAACCACACCATTGACGCTACCGTTGATCTTACCGCGGACCACACCGTCAATTCGCATAGCACCGTTGATATGTCTTGTCTGAAGAGGCATATTCATAACAAAAGCAGTAAGCTCGATCACCTTATCGCCCACAAGCAATATCTGCGGAAGGACGAACATAGTGACCACAATAGAAATAATTGTTCCCTGGCCCAGCATCTTTCCGATACAGAAAATAACAGGGTCAGAAGTCATCTTGCCGATAAGTATTCCGGATAATGCCATCATGGTTCCGGAAGTAATGATCGTAGGGAATGACAGGTTCATTGTGTCAATAATGGCATCTCTTTTGCCCATGGTCTCTCTAAGTTCTGTGTACCTGCCGGCAATAACGATGGCATAATCGATATTGGCACCCATCTGGATAGAACTTACGATAAGGTAGCCCAGGAAGAACAGATTCGTATGGGTCACAGCAGGAATCGCGAAGTTGATCCAGATACAGCCCTGAATAACCGCAATCAGGAGTACCGGCATACCTGCTGACTTAAATGTGAACAAAAGGACCACCAAAACCGCCAGAACCGAAATAATGCCTGTAACGGTGTTATCTCTTCCAAAGCACTTTTTAAGGTCATACTGACTGACGGACTCTCCTACTACAAGGATCTTGTCCGGTTCATAATACTTCTCTGAAATTTTGTGAAGCTCATCGATAAATGCATAAGTTTCCTCGGACTCCTGAGGAATATTCAGGTAAACAAGAACACGGGAGTACTGATCTCCCTTTAGCTGCTTCTTGGCAAATTCCATCATTCTGTTGGCATCTTCAAGCTTCTCCATCATGGAGTCATCAAGGGTAACATAGCCCTCTTTAACCTCCTGATAGACAAACATGAACATATCTATAAGGGGAACTCTGTAATTGGCAAGTCCGTTAACGGCCTTGGCATAATCTTCATCATTAACCGCATAAGCAGCATAAACCAGCTCTGCTATCTCGTAATCGACATCCAAAAGCTCGGAGAATTGACGGGGACTGAGTTTTTCTGTCAATGTATATCCGCCCATAGCTTCAGTATTTGCAAGACCTGTAACGGATGAAACCTTTTCATTGGCAAGAAGGTCATCGATAAGAGCTTTTTCTGTCTCATAATCGCCGGACGGGAATACGAGCGCCATCATGCTCTCGGATTCAAAGTTATCATCCTGCATATTCTTGGCAATCTGATCCTCATTGGTAAGTGGCGGCGTTATCTTGGTATATCCGTAAACATAAGGAGTGTGCGCAGAAACTCTGTTGGCCACTATGATCAAAACAACAAAAAGCGGAGCCACCAGGAATCTTGTAGCGTATGCAAATTTTCCGACAAAAGAGATTTTGGGGATAAAGTTTCTGTGCTGGGTCCTTTCCATAAGTCCAGCAAACACCATGATAAGTCCGGGCATGAGAAGGAATACAGACAAAAGACTAAGTAAGATTGCCTTGATGAGAATGGTTCCAAGATCAACGCCTATTCCGAACTGCATAAACAGCATTGCAAAGAGACCGCCGATGGTGGTCAGGGAACTTCCGGAAATCTCCGGGATGGATTTTGAAAGAGCAAGGATACACGCTTCACGATATGGCAGATAAGTATGCTCCTCCTTGTATCGATTCAGCAAAATAATTGCATAGTCAACCGACAATGCAAGCTGAAGAACAATAGTCACGGAATCAGACACAAATGAAATTGTGCCAAAGAAAAAGTTTGTTCCCAGGTGTACCAGGGCTGCAGATCCGAAGGTCAAAAGTAAAACAGGAACCTCGGCATAGGCCTGACAGGTAAATAAGAGAACTGCTATTACCACAAATACCACAAGAAGAGAAATAACGTTCATCTCTCTTGCTATGAGCAAAGAGTGCTTATCTCCCAAGGATGTGGAGAGATATGAGTCATATTTGTCAAAATACTCAGTGACCTTATCCAACAAAACAAGGCATTGCGGATCGCTCTCATCATAATCAAAGGTCACCTTAAACAGCGCTGAGCCGTTGGTATAATATTCATCTGAATCATCAAAGTCTACAGAGAATACACCCTCCATATTCTCAACCTCTGCTTTTATATCCAGAGCCTGTTCATAGGATACATTGGCAACCATAGCCTTGACTGTTCCGTAGGTGGTAAACTGCTCGTCCATAAGATCGAGACCGCGTCTGGTCTCAGAAGTAGACGGAAGATACTTATCCAATGCATTCTCTACGCCAACCCACCCTTTGGTTACGGCGCTAAAGATACAAAGAATAGCATAGATAAGAAAGAAAAGATTGCGCTTATCTACTATAAAAGCGCAGACTTTGAGCATAAAGCTGCTCTTGGCTTTTTCCTTTTTTTCCATTCCCCTTTTCCCCCATTGTTGAAATATAAAAAATATCTAAATAAATATAAAAAATATCTAAATTATTATATACCCACACAGAAATAAAGACTATTAGTCATTTTTAACTAAAATTTAGTAAAAATAAGCGAACATTCTTTATGAAAAAACGAAACATCCCCGGTATGAATGATTCCGGGGATGTTCCTTGTGTGTGTAAGGTTTTATATCAATATATAGGGTAAATCCTTTATTTATTACTTATTGTCTTTCTCGACCTTCTCTTTACGTCTTCTGTAAACCTCTTCTACAGTAACGCCTGTTGCTGCTGCAAGAATGAGAAGCCAGAGATAACTGAGCTTGGACTTCTCTTCCTCAGGTATAGTTGCAACCTTGGCAGTCTGTTCGTCGGCAATTGTCACCTTCTCGTTAGACTCTTTAACTGAAGGAGAAGTTGTCTCTTTCTGACCCTGTGAAAGTATGGAATTACCTGTAGTAATATCAAGTCCGTCGCCTTCAACGCCTGAAGCCTCAGTAGTAACTGAAGTGCTGCCGGCTCCGCCCCTTGAAGCTCTTGAACTTCTTCTGTTTGCTCCAAGAACTGCCTCCTCTTCGGCCTGGGCTACTGCACTACCGGTTGCTCCTGTTGTTGTAACAGGAATCACAGCAACTGCATCATCTGTCTGTGATGATCCGCCGTTTCCGCCGTTTCCGCCTTCACCTTCATCTGTAGATGCCTCATCCTCTGAAACAGGAATCACAACTCTGAAGGTACCGTTTGTAAGAGTCTGAGCTGCTCTCTCTGCCTCGAACTGTGCCTTTTCATAATTGGTCTGAGCCTGATTAGCAGAAAGCTTTGCTGATTCATAGTTTGACTTAGCTTTGTTGTACTCTGTTTCAAGTGCTGTAACCGCATCACCGGATACACCCTGCTGAGCCTTAAGGTCCTCAAGAGCCTTAGCCATCTCAAGTACCTGCTCGTAAGCTTTCTTGCAGGCTGCAGCCTTTTCATCAGCTGCCTTCTTGGCATTGTCAGCTGCTATAAGAGCATTAGCTGCTGCTTCAGCTGCCTCTTTTGCTCCCTGTGCTGTTGTAGCAGCACCATTTGCTGTATTTGTAGCATCAGTAAGCGCATCACTTGCTGCCTCAACGTCATCATCGGCAAGTTTCTTGAGAGCCTCAGAAGTATCAAGTACTCCCTTATAGAAGGCTACATCTGCCTTTCTTCCGTCTCTTACAAGCTTGGCTGCTTCAAGGTTGGTGTAAGCTGTAGCCACATCCTTGCCTGCTTCGTTAAGTTCAGCCCATGCAACTCCGGCTTCCCAGCTCTTCTGGGCAAGATCCTTTTCAGCTGCAGTAAGCCTGTCATATGCATCCTGAAGATCTCCGATAGCTGCATACTTGTCAGATCTTGCTTTCTGATATGCTTTCTCGGCTTCCTCATATTTCTTTCTGGCATCAGCCTCTTTAGCGGAAGCTGTTGCATAAGCAGTTTCCTTACCGCTCTTTATGGATGACTTATCGTTGTAATCTTTCTGTGCAGCCTGAAGATCATCTTCAGCTTTCTTAAGTTCGCCATCAGCTGTTCTAAGATCGTTCTGAGCTGTTATAACAGCCTCGCCCTTGTTGTTCTGCTCAACGAGAGCATCCTGGTAAGCCTTACCGGGAGCATAAGCAGCTGCCTGCTTATCCTTAACAAGCTGGTCTGCCTCGCCCTTGGCAATCTGAGCTTGTTCAAGAGCTTTCTGTGCAGACTCAAGCTGTGCCTTAGCCTCTGTAACAGCACCCTCAAGCTCGGTAACCTTCTTGTCGGCATCGGTCTTGGCAGTCTCAGCTTCGCCAAGCTTGGTAAGTGCTGAAGATTCAGCTTTTACTGCGTCATCATAAGCACCCTTTGCCACTTCCTGAGCATCCTCTGCATCCTTTAATGCAGAAACAGCATCATCAAACAACTTCTTGGCGGCTTCAGCTTCACCGGACTCTTTTCCATGAGCAGTAACTGCATCGTTATAGGCTCTCTCTGCGTCATCCCTTACAGCCTTGGCTGATTCAACCTTACCGTTAGCTGTTTCAAGATCAGAACTCTTCTTATTCTTCTCTGTCTCAGCATTATTAAGATCTGTCTTGGCAGCCTCAAGAGCATTATTGGCGTTTGTCTGTGCTGCCTTGGCCTCGTTCACAGCCGTCTCAGCTGTGCTGATACCGGACTGAGCTCTCTCAACCTTTCCGTTTGCTGTTGTCAGAGCGTTATCTGCGTCTCTCTTGGCATCCTCAGCTTCCTTGGTAGAGTAGTTCTGGTACTTATCATAGAAGTTAGACTCATTAAAGTATACTTTAGTATCTTCTGTCGTGATGGTTCTGCCTGTCGGAACTTCTCTTGTATTTTCATAAACCGTTCCGATGTACCCAAAAAGAACACCCAAAACATTTTTTCTATAGTAGTCTCTATAAGTGTTACCATATTCATCTTTTCCGACGTAATAAGGCTTATTTCTGTAAGTGCCCCTATTGACATCAACTTCAGAGCCGCTGCCATCTGTATAATAAGTCTCTTCTCTTGTCTCAGGCACCTGCTTTACATCAACTGAATTAATTACAAGCCAGTGGCCGGAGTTTTCAAGGCCATTATAGTTCTGCTTGGTCTCAACAGTATAATTGAACTTCTGAGATACAGTCTCCTTCTGATCACCGTTTACAACCTCATAAGTAGCAACTATATATCCATCCCTGGTACTGAAGGAAACATTCTTGATTCCCTGCTCGTAGAGATTGAACCTTATCAGGTTGCGGGCAAGCTCATCATCAGCTTCTTTTATCTTATTTTTAGCAGATTGACTATCCTTGTCTTTATAATTTGTATAAACTCTGATCTCATTTTCTTCTGACTGCCATACCTGAGAGATCATATTGGCTCTATCAAGATTAGACTGAGCTGCTGTAACAGCTTTATCAGCTGTATCGTACTCATCCTGTGCATCCTTAAGATCGTCTTTAGCTGTCTGCAAATTCCTCTCAGCTGTGTCTAAATCTTCTGTAGCCTTAGTAAGCTCGGCCTCTTTTGTATTCTTGGCAGAAGTCTTTTCGTTAAATGCCTGTGTAGCTCTGTCAAGAGCATCTTTAGCGTCACTTGCCTCCCTGGAAGCCACGCCATACTTGCTAACAGCATCATCATAAGCACCCTTAGCGGTATCCAATGTGCTCTTGGCATCCTCTTCTTCCTGCTTGGCTACATTATATGCAGACTCCAAAGAATTCTTGGCGTCCTTAGCTGCGATTACTGCCTGATCTGCATCATCAAGCGCCTTAGATGCATCATCCAATTTTGATTTAGCTGTATTATACTTGGACTGAGCATCTGAAAGATCTGTATCAGCCTTGGCTGCAAGCTTCTTAGCTTCTTCAAGAGCATTTTCAGCCTTTACAACTTCATTTCCCTTAACTGTGACTGCAGAGCCTGCCTGATTCAGCTTGTCCTGTGCATCCCTCTGAGCCTGCTCCGCTGCGCTAACCTCAGCAGCTGCTGCATCTGCTGCACCTTTTGCAGTCTTAACAGCTTCATCAGCATTCTTCTTGTTATCCTCAGCTGTCTTAAGATCAGCCTCAGCCTGTGCATGCTCTCTGGTCTCTCTCTCAAGATCTGCTGCAGCCTGCTTCTGGGCATCTTCTGCAGCTTTTAAGTTTCTGTCTGCAGCATCAAGGGCATCCTTGGCTTTTTTAGCTTCTTCTGAAGCTGCGCCATATTTTCTGGCTGCATCCTCATAGGCTGCCTTTTTGCTCAACTGGTCTGAAACAGCATCGCTCAGCGCATTCTCTTTTGCAATTGCATTGTTGTAGGCATCCACATACTCCTGACCTGCCTTTTCAAATTCATCAAGAGCATTCTTGTAGCTATCTGCCTTGTCATTATATTCCTTAACTGCACCATCGTATGTAAGCTGTGCGCTATCTACATTACGCTGTGCATTTTCAAGTCTTCCCTGGGCAGCATTGTACTGATACTGCCAGTAGTTAACCACGTTCTGAAGAGTGCCGGCAACTGCCTGGGCATCCTTAAGATCCTTATTGGCCTGCTCAAGATCCTTCTGAGCCTGTGATGAAGCAGCCTGAGCCTCCCTGGAGGCATTCTGGGTCCTGTTAACGTCTGCCTGTGCGTTCTCCAGAACTGTAGCTGCTGCGCTCTGAGCTTCAAGAGCTTCATCATAAGCAGCCTTGGCAGAATCAATAGCTGTCTTAACATCACCTGTATATACTGTATCTCCGTCAATGGAGTATTTCTCTAAAATTGCGTTTAATTTATTCTGGGCAGTTTCAACCTTTTTAGTGGCATCATCATAAGCATTCAATGCATTGTCATATGAAGCCTTGGCTGCATCCATATCTGCCTTGGCATTTTCTTCTGCCTTAGCTGCTGTCTCAGCCTGTGCCTTAGCCTCTTCAACATCAGCATTGGCCTTCTCAACAAGTTCCTCTGCCTCAGCCTTGGCCTTATTGGCAGCTGCCTTTGAATTATATTTAGCATCTGCCTTTTCCTGTACCTGATCAGCTGCAATGCCTGCGTCCTCAGCCTTCTCCTGTGTTACACCGGCGGCTACGGAAGCATTTGTAGCCTCTGTCTCAGCGGCTCCGCTATAGGTCTTGGCATTATTGATCGCATCTTCACTTGTAGCCTCTTCATAGGACTCTACCGCATCCTGAGCCTGTCTGTTAGCAGCATCAAGATCCTTCACATCATTGGCAACATTGGTGATAGCATCTGAAGCATCCAATAAATTCTGATCGATGGTATCAACTGTCTCATCTGAAGTTTCTCCCTGTGCGGTTCCCTGAGCATCTGCTGTTGCAGGAGTCTCGGCGGGTGTCTCTTCAGTGGTCTGGGGCATAGTCTCAGCTCCTGCACCTACGGCCTCTTCTACAGCTTCCTTGGCCTCATAAACTTCCTCAGATACTTCAAGGTTCATAGGAACTTCAACCTGCACTGCAGGAACTGCACTCTCGGTCTGTCCCTCGCTCTCGGGAGTCTCTCCCTCAACTTCAGCAGCAAATGATGTCACCGGCTGAAGTAACATGCTTGCACTGATACCGACTGAAAGCGCCTTGATTATCTGTCTGTCAATTGTCTTTCTCTTCATAAGAATTTTCCCTCACACACATTAAATAAAATAGAACAATAACAGCTATTACTAACAACTATCAGATGGCTTCCTCTGCCCCTATACGATCGAACAGATACTGAAGCACATCGTTGGTAAATTTCTTGGAGCTAAATGCTACAGTTCTCTTACCGTCTGCCTCTTCATCTTCTCTTATGACGTCTGCATACATGATCAGTGTCTCTGCCACTACGATGACGTCTCTTCCGAGAAGTGCAGGTGTTCCGCTATCTACTGTTATTGCGATACCCAGTGGACTGATGTTCTTGACCTGTCCGTAATACTTTTCCTGAGTATCTCTGTCAACAATTACACTGTTTGCACTGAATTCCACTCTGTTGATTTTTCTACGTTCTTCCATTGATTTACCCTCTCTAATTTTGAATTTTTTTTGCAAATTAAAGAGCCTTGGAAATATGCATCCTGATGAAATTCAATTGCATATATCAAGGCTCGATGTTGCGGGCGTTCCTTAATACAAAATGCATTATACAGGACGCCTCATCACAAAATCAATCATAAATTCAATTTTTAATGTTGTTTATGATTATTTTACAGATATGAAATTATAATTCAAAATTTGTAATATTTGAAATTTAATTCTTAAAGCTGTGAACAGGAGCAGGAATCCTTCCGGTTCTGTTTACAAACTCATCGCAGGAGAACTGGTTAACGGGCATAACAGGTGCATAGCCCAACAATCCGCCAAACTCTACGGTGTCACCCACCTTCTTGCCTATAACAGGTATAAGTCTGACCGCCGTAGTCTTCTGATTGATCATTCCTATAGCCATTTCATCAGCAATAATACCTGCTATTGTGGTGTCTTTGGTATCACCGGGAATTGCTATCATATCAAGTCCCACTGAGCAGACGCAGGTCATAGCCTCAAGCTTCTCGAGGGTAAGAGCTCCCGCATTGACTGCATCTATCATGCCCTGATCCTCACTTACAGGGATGAAAGCTCCGGAGAGACCTCCCACATAGGATGAAGCCATTACTCCGCCCTTCTTGACCTGATCATTCAAAAGAGCCAGTGCAGCGGTGGTACCCGGTGCGCCCGGATGCTCTACTCCAATCTCATGAAGGATATCTGCTACGCTGTCACCTATGGCCGGTGTGGGAGCCAGGGAAAGATCCACTATTCCAAAGGGAACACCCAGCCTTCTGGATGCTTCCTGAGCTACCAGCTGTCCAACTCTTGTCACCTTAAAGGAAGTCTTTTTGATGGTCTCACAGAGAATTTCAAAGTTCTCTCCTCTGACCTGTTCAAGGGCAGTCTTAACTACGCCCGGGCCGCTTACTCCAACATTTATGATGGCATCTGCCTCGGTTACTCCGTGGAAAGCTCCGGCCATAAAAGGATTGTCATCCGGTGCATTACAGAAGACAACCAGCTTGGCACATCCCAGGGAATCCGAATCACTGGTGGCCTCAGCAGTTCTTTTGACAATGGTACCCATAAGTCTTACAGCATCCATATTTATTCCGGTTCTGGTGGAACCTACATTAATGGATGAACAAACCAGATTGGTGGTCGAAAGAGCCATGGGAATGGACTCAATGAGCATTCTGTCGGCCTCTGTCATACCCTTGCTGACAAGTGCAGAATATCCGCCGATAAAATTAACCCCCACTTTATTGGCAACTTCATCAAGAGTCTCAGCTATCCTTACAAAATCCGTAGGACTCTTGCAGGCAGCTCCGCCGATCAGAGCTATGGGTGTAACCGAGATTCTCTTATTGACGATGGGTATGCCAAACTCTCGCGCTATCTGATCTCCGGTCTGAACCAGGTCTTTGGCCTTGGAATAGATCTTGTTGAAGATGTTGTCGCAAAGCTTGTCAAGATCCTGATCTATACAATCAAGAAGGCTGATGCCAAGGGTTATGGTCCTGACGTCAAGGTTTTCCTTCTCGATCATCTCATTAGTTTCAACTACCTCGTGAATATTAATCATGCTGTCTCCATTCTGTTAATCGAAAACTCAGTACTATCGTATGATCAGATTCTGTGCATGGAATCAAAAATCTCTTCTCTCTGGCATTTGATAAGAACACCGATCTCGGTTCCGAGAGATTCAAGATCATCGGCTACAGTATTAAACTCCTTGGCTGCACCCGACATATCGACGATCATCATCATGTTAAAGAAGCCGCTGACGATGGTCTGAGAAATATCAAGAATGTTGATCTTAGATTCTGCAAGGTATGTACATACCCTGGCAATAATACCCACTGTGTCTTTTCCAACAACGGTAATGATTACTCTATTCATACTAATCTCCTCCCTGCCAATTGTATCGATAATATCACATTTTGATCAGAACTCCAACACCGGAGAAAGACATGATCTCTCCGCAACCATAATACGGAAATCATTGCCTCCATATGGAATGTCGGCCATCTCAATTTCCACACGAACTGTCTCATAGGCCAGCTCCGGCATGTTGTTTTCTTTGGATAAATGTCCCAGAAAGATCCCCTTCATCCTGTCGTGAAGGAGTTTACACAGAAGTTCCCCACTTTTATCATTTGAAAGATGCCCGTGATCCCCCAAGATCCTGGACTTAAGATAATATGGATATGGTCCTGTCTGAAGCATTCTCACATCGTGATTGGCTTCAAGTAAAAGCGCATCGCAGCCGGACAGAGCATCCACAGTATAATCCGTGTAGCACCCAAGGTCCGTTGCCACGCCAATCTTCTTATCCCCGCAATAAACCCTGTAACCACAGGGTTCATTGGCATCGTGGGAAATTGTCATGGGGTTGATGGTCATGTCTCCAACCACCACCGCCTGATCTGCCTTTACGGGAATGAAAAGCTTATCTGCAAGCTCACAGTTCTTGTCTGTGGCTCTGATCCCTGCAATTGTGCCTTCAGTAGCATACACAGGGATGTCGTACTTCTTTAATATCATGCGTATCGCAGCTATATGATCTGTGTGCTCGTGAGTAACAAAGATAGCGTTTATATCATTAAAGTTAAGCTCTAATTCTTTAAGTCCCTCTTCGATTCTCTTTCTGCTGATCCCTGCATCCACCAGGATGTGTGTGTTATCCGATCCTACATAGGTGCAGTTCCCGCTGCTTCCGCTGGCAATACTAGTAAATCTCACTTCCAATAAACCTCAATCTTGTCGCCTTCATGTATAGGCTGCATATAGTCTGGTGTAGCTCCGTTCAAAATGGTAACAATGGATCTTCCATTGGGTTTGGACAGATCAAAGTCAATGGCATCGAATATATCCACAAAGATATAATCTGCCTTGCCATGAAGTGTCACTGCAGAATTATTTACTACGACGTGAAGATCATGGGCAAGGATATTCCTTACCACTTGTTCCTCCGTCTCTGAAGATGCTGACTTCTCATAGGTTCCGTCATCATCCGGCAGATCGTTAAAGGAGAGCTGACCATTCTTGTCAGTAGAGAGCTTAAGCTCATTCTGATAATTCTCATAGGATTCCTCATTCTCCTGCTGAATCGCTACCTCGTCCGCATTGGGGAAGTCCTTATAATAATCCATGATGGCTTCTTCCTGATCCTTGAACTCAACCTTGAAGTTCTCGTAAACAGGAGTATTGGCATCGCCTCTCTCGTTGTTGACAATGATGACCATATCCTCGGTGAGCTTTATGTCCATGAGCTCGGCAATCTGAGCCGCTGTGTTATAGTCAAGGATCTTGACCTCATCACCGGGATTAATACTGTAATAACCTGTCTGGGCCTGTCCGTTAACGGTTGCATAGCGGGAGGCCTCAACGTTCTTGCCGTTTACATTTACATTGAACTTGGTCTTAAACTCGGGAATATTCTCAATCGTAGCCTTACCGGGATCACCTGCTGTAGAAGGTGTAACCTGGATAATATCATTGGCATGGATCTTGCTGTGGATGTCAGCGGGCTTACCGTTTAGCTGGATCACAGCTGCCTCACCGGGTTCTCCTCTTGAAGTTCTCTCCTTGCCGTTTACGGTATAGCGAAGCTCCTCGCCTCTCTTGGGGAACAGATCCTCATTGGGGAAAGCTGCCTGCATGGCGGCATCCACAATCTGAAGCTTGCCGTTGTCGTAAATCTTGGTCTGTGCTCCGTTAAAGGAAACAAAGATAAAGTTATTGGCCTCTTCATAGTAGCTTATGCAGATACCAAGAGGCGTAACAAGAAGGGAATCCCTCTCGATCCCATCGTTATTAAGGAAGGTAATGTTCTTCATTACCTCCTCACCTCTGAGAGCAACACGCTCCTCGGGAATATCCATATCGTGGGCAATGGCCTTAACATAACCGGGAACCACACCGCCTCCGCCTACTACAAACACAGCGCTGACGGGTTTGTCACCGTTAAGTCTCTTGATCTCATCGGTGGCCTTCTGAGCCATCTCCTCAACCTTGGGCTTGATGATCCTTGCGATCTCTTTGGCCGTAATGGTCTTCTGAAGCCCCATGATATCGGTATAATCAACCTTCTCATTATGTGTAGCGGCAATCTTGATCTCATCTGCCGCATTAAAGTCAACAAGACAATGCTGGGCAATAATCTCTGTTATATCATCACCGGCAATGGGAAGCATGCCGTAGGCTGTGATGGAGCCGTCATCTGTGACACAGATATCACTGGTACCTGCTCCTACGTCCACAAGGGCAAGATTCAGCATTCTAAAGCGCTCCGGAATAGCAACCATCATGGCTGCAATAGGCTCCAGAGTGAGATTGGCAACCTTAAGGTCCGCTCTCTCACAGGCCTTGTAAAGACCGTCTACGCAGTCATCGGGAAGGAAAGTTGCGATAAGCTCAACACTTACCTTGCCCGCATTATGACCTTCCAGATTGGCAATCTGATAGCCGTCCAGATAATAATGCATTACAGAATAGCCAACCAGGTAGAACTTAAGCTCTGAAGTGTTGGCAGCAAGGAACTCTGTATAGGCCTGCTCAACAGCGCCGGAATCAAGATTGTAGATATCCTCGTCCGTGATCTCATGTCCATCGGGATACTCATATTCATAAGTAGTCCTGACTGTACGGAGCACACGTCCCGCAGCTGCTATACAAACATCGGTCAGATGAATATCAGTCTGCTGTTCAAGCTTGCCTGTCACCTTTTTGATGGTGGCGCCGACCTTGCCGATGTCATGGATCTGTCCATCCAGCATAGCTCTGGTCTCGTGCTTCTCAATAGCCTGGGCAATAACATTGAACTGTCCGTCATTCATGTAGCCCACTGTGCCAACTACGCTTCTGGTTCCGATATCAAGACCATATACAACTTTCTGTTCGCTTTGCTCTAAACTAGGCATCATTTTCTCCAATCCTGAAGTTTATTGTCGATCTGTAGTGCCGTTTCTCTTATGCTCTTGCCGTTATCTATGACAAAATCCGCATTCTTGCGGAATGTCACCTCATCAAGCTGTTGCTTCATGATCCCGGTGATCTTCTCATCGGAGTAGCCTCTGGACTCTTTAAGCCTGGCCCTTCTGGTATCCTCATCCACATATACGTACCACAGCTCGTCTACAATTTCCTTGTAACCGTTCTCTATCAAAAGAGCTGCTTCCACGAAAACAAAGTCCAGGATACCCTTTTTTCTTTCATCTTCAACTATATTAATAATAAAGGTATTTACTGCAGGATGCAAAATGTTATTGACCCTTTCAAGGGTATTTTTGTCATTAAAAATGGCCTGAGCCATCCTGCTCTTATCTATCTCCCCGTCATCTCCCAGGATCTCTTTTCCAAGGAGCTCAACAAGGCTGTCATAGGCGGGATACCCCTTCTTTTTGATATCATTGGCCACCTGATCCGACAGAATTACCCTGCAGTTATAATTGTCCCTGAGGTGATCAAGAACCGTGCTCTTGCCGGCTCCCACACCTCCCGTGACACCAACTATGTTGGTCCTTCCCTTAACAAGCTTACTTTGCTTCATACCAGTCACTTCCTGTATGGCAATCAACCTCCATGGGAACAGCCAGAGTTACAGCCTTCTCCATCTCTTCCTTTAGAAGCCCTGTCACTGCGCTCTCTTCATCAAGTGCTGTCTCGATGACCAGTTCATCGTGGATCTGAAGAATCAGCCTCGACTTAAGATTCTCTCTCCTGATACGGAAAAAAACATTTATCATTGCAATCTTCATTATGTCAGCGGCAGTTCCCTGAATAGGTGCGTTCATGGCCACCCTCTCGCCAAACTGTCTCATCATAAAGTTGCCTGCCTTAAGCTCGGGAATAGGTCTCCTCCTGCCAAACAAAGTAACGCTGTAGCCCTTTTCTTTGGCCTCATCTATGACACTGGTCTGATACTGCTTAACTCCGGGATAGGTCTCAAAGTACTTCTCCATGTATTCCTTGGCTTCGCCCACGGATATGGACAGATCCTGAGACAGGCCAAAGGAGCTGATGCCATATACTATGCCGAAGTTAACAGCCTTGGCGTTCCTACGCATAAGGGGCGTAACCTCATCAAAGGGCACGTGGAATACCTTGGAGGCAGTGATGGCGTGGATGTCATCTCCCTCGTGGTAGGCGCTGATAAGGCCCTGATCCTGAGACATGTGAGCCAGGATCCTGAGCTCGATCTGGGAGTAATCAGCATCCGCAAATACGTGACCTTCCTTTGGAACAAAGACCTTTCTGATAAGTCTCCCCAGCTCAGTCCTCATGGGGATGTTCTGAAGATTGGGCTCCGTTGAGCTGATCCTTCCGGTAGCAGTAATAGTCTGATTAAAGCTGGTGTGGATCCTGTCATCCTCTTCAATAAATGCAGCAAGTCCGTCCGCATAGGTGGACTTAAGCTTGGCGAGCCCTCTGTACTCCAGGATATCAGCAACGATCTTGTGCTCCGGAGCAAGCTTTTCAAGGACATCTGCAGCGGTGGAATAACCGGATTTGGTCTTCTTCTCGGCAGGAAGTCCAAGCCTTTCGAATAATATCTCTCCAAGCTGCTTGGGGGAGTTGATGTTAAACTCACAGCCCGCAGCCTCATAAATAGCCTTTTCAAGCTCAGTTATCCTGACGCTGAGCTTATCGCCGTACTCAGAAAGGGCTTCTTTCCTGGCGATGATGCCCTCCTTTTCCATAGCATACAGTATGTAGGAAAGGGGCATCTCAATATTGTAAAAGAGTTCCTCCATGCCAAGGTGAATGAGCTTGTCCCTTATGGGTGCCGCAGCCTGTGCACACACATAGGCAATCTTGCCCGCATAATCCGCCAGCTTGTCATCCTCTGCTTCCGCAAGGGAATCCTTGCCAAGAGCGTCCAATCTCTTTGGAAGCGGGAGCTTTAAGTACTCAGATGAAACATCCCAGGGTTCGTAATCGTTCTTAATGGGATTTACAAGGTAGGCTCCGATAAGCGTATCAAAGCACCTCTTCTCCTGTCTGTAGGAGGTATCTCCCTCAGAATAGCCATAAGTCCTTGAGGCTATCTCTGCCGGAGTAAATATGTTGTAGCTCTCTTTAATGTCAAAGGTTGAGAGCTGGCAGCTTTCTGAAAGTTCAGAGAGCTTTTGTCCCAGAAAAGAATCAGTGACAAAATTCCTTGCAGGGATGTAATAGGCCTTATCCTCCTCATAGCAAAGAGCAAGTCCCAGCACTTTTCTGCGGGCCTTCTTGTCCTTGCCGTTATCTGTAAGGACATAATATCCAATATAGTTTCTGTCAAAAGAGCTGTTGCCGGAAGCCTTACCGGATCGGCTCCCCTGAGCGCTCTTGGCGGCAGCTTCAAAAATCCTGCCTGCCTCTGTATAATCGTCAACCACAATGGTCTTAACATTTATCCTGGCGGGAGCTGCTCCCTCAGCCCCGGGAATAAGAGTCCCCAGAGCCTCCTCAAGTGCCGGAGAAATATCTTCTGAAAGAGTTACCACAGCTGCTTCACCTGAATCAGAAATTTCAATTCCCTTGGAGGAGAGCACAGCCTTTAGTTTCTCACCCTGATCCAAAAGGGATAAAGCTCCGGGCTCGGCAGGCGCAAGCTCAAGTTCCACCTGATCTCCTGACTTTAAGACGTCATTTATCTTAAACAGCGCGCCGTAAACGCCTCCAAGATGCTCTCCCTCAGGCCCGGTAATATCAGGTAAGGCATAAAAAGCATCTCTTATCAATTGTTCCAAATTAAACTTAACTATTCCCAAAGTTGTATCCCCATCTGTATTTCAATTTATTGATCCGTTTATCGGAAGGTATTACAAGACAATTGCAAGAACCAGCGCAAGAACTGCAAGAACTGCCACTGCAACCTGGAGCACAAAGCTCGCAAAGACAAGGCTTCTGCGGTATCGAAGCCTCTTTCTGGCCTCCTTTAGCATGGAATCAAGCTCACTGCTGAGGTTAAAGGTATTGCCGTCTTCAAGCCTTATCATACCAACCTTTACCAGGAACTGGATTGTGAGCTCCTCCTTGCATTCGGGGCAGGAATCGATATGATCCAGAAAATCGGAAAGTTCGCGATTATCCAGATCATCATCCAGAAATAATGGAATTAACTTATCAGCATCCTTACAAGTCATAATTGTCGATTCATCTTCAATATCTTGTGTATAGTTTCGGTAATTTTGCATCTAATTGTACAATATATAGGATACTACAAAAATGCCTATTTTACAATGGTTTCATAGGCAGAAGAAAGCTGCAGCCGCGAGGGATTCACGGCTGCAGCTCAGGTACATTACTATACCCATCACGTCGGGGAACGTTAAGGCTATAGTTTTTATGAGGTTTATCTAAAAAGGCTTACTATTGCATTCCAGAGATTTATAAAGAAATCTCTGATGACAGCCCAGATAGATTTCTTGGCAGTTGTAGAAGGAACTACCACTGTGTCTGTATTGTCTGTGGTTGCGGTCTCTGTTTCAGTGGCCTCATCAAGGGATACGGCATCGCTCTTTTCGCTATCCTGACTATCCCCGGAACTCTGAGTAGTATCAGAAGGCCTCTGTGCACCGGCAACCTCGCCCTGTTCAGCGGGAGCTGTTTCTGCAGCTACTGTCTGCGCAGGAGTTACTGAGCTTGAACCTCCTGCAGTCTTAGCAGGAACAGCGCTTGTTCCTGAGGCTGCAGTCTGTGTCGGAGCTGTTGTGGTTCCGGCACCTGCAGTTTTCGCAGGAGCTGCAGAGGTTCCTGCGTCTGCAGTCTGAGATGGAGGGGTAGCTGCAGCGCCGCTGTCTGTTGATCCCGAGGAGGATCCGGCCTGACTTCCGGATCCTTCACCGGCTCCCGGCTTCTCTCCGGTTCCTCCGGAGGCCTGGCCCTGTCCACTTGAGGGTTTGGTGGGCTTATCAGGTGCCTCCGGCTGAGGTTCATCCGGATCATCTGAAGCCGGTTCATCCTCTGTCACTTCCACAAGAACAATGTCATCGATGTATACGTCATGCTTATCTGTTATCCTGACACCGTTAACCGATCCGAAGGTTACATTAAATCTGGTGTTGGTATCAGTGGGATGCTGCATTGTAAATACGTTTTCAAAGGTCTGCCATTGAGGGCCTACTGTTACAACGCCTGTATCTGAGTAGGTAGCCCAGTCTCCTTCAAACTTGGACAGTCTGTAGCTGACTTCTCTTTCGATTGTGGATCTCATCCTGATCGAGAATCTGTAGGTCTTGCCCTGCTCAATGGTAAGGCCGTCCTGGTTAAGCTGCAGATACCAGTCTGCGGAGGCATCACCTGTATCCTCGATTGTTACGGCAAAGGTATTATCATTGCCGTTCATATTGTCTATTACATAATTGGCCTTGGCAGCTCCGTCAAAGTAAGTGGAAAAGCCTGCCATGCCCGCATTAAAGGAACCGTTCTTTAAGATTGCGGACTCACACAAAAATATGTTGTCCAAGTAGTAGGTGCCTGGTTTCTTAAACGTAATCTCAACATATGAATCTCTCCTCGAATTGTCATTTGCAAAGCCAAGCTTCTTGGAAAACTTGTTATTTGTTCCGGAAAGTTCGGGTGTAAACTGCTTGCCGGAAACCGTAACAGTTAATCCGTCTGAGCTTGAGTCAGTTGTCCTTGCAATGAAGCTAAGATCATATTCTCCCTTTCCTATAGGTGAAAGATCGCTCTGCCTGATCACAACTTCCGATGAGCCTTCAGGAACAACCACCTTAAGCTCTCTTGTTCCGCCCTGATTTGTAACGGCTATATTATCCTTCTCGTCAAACTCCCAATAGCCGAGTCTCTTATCGCCCTGGTCAAAGCTTCCGTTGTAAATGTAGTTACCGTCAGGCCTTATCTCCTTAAGGTTTTCTTCCTGGGCAACTTCTCCCGATTTATGAACAAGTCTTACATTGGAAATGATCACGGGAGCTGTTGATCCCTGATTTCCAAGATTGAACTCCAGTGCGCTGTTGGCATCGGTCTTGTCATTCATTGTGAAGGTATAGGTATATGACTTCTTTTCCGTTCCAACAGCCACCGTTGTATCCTGCATGTATCTGGTCCATCCTCTGTCAGGACCCTCTACGTCAATTACAATATTTCTGTCTTCAGCAGCATAGGCATCAAAGGTCAACTCGTATTCCCATCCTTTATACACTGGGATCTTCTCCTGCTTGAGCTGAACGCTGTGATTCTGTGTTCCCACAGCTATAGGACTTATAGTAATTGCGTTATTGTTTACCTCGTAGGTTGTTCCCTCGCAGTCGCTTTCAAGATGAAGCTTCCAGTTGTCGGGATCAGCCTGTGCAGAACCGTCAATAGCTATATCTTTTGCAAAGTCGCCGTTAATGACATAGTTGCCTGTGGCGTCCGGCTCTCTAAACTGAACCGGGGCCTTTTCGGGCTTTTTGACATTGGCTTCCTCAAGCTCATATTCCTCAGCAGGCTTCTGGTAAACACGTACATAGTCTATCTCATAAGCCTGGTCATTCATATTGGCATACTCTTCAGCACCGGGGTATCCCACCCAGCTTCCGCCAACCGCAAGGTTCAGAATGATGTAGAAATTCTGATCAAAGGGTGCAGGATATGTGATCTGGTTATCGTCATCGGTACCTGTGTACCAGTCATTGGTTGAATAAACCTCGTTATCATCCACAAACCAGGTGATCTTACCGGGCTCCCAGTCCACTCTGAACACATGGAATTCCTCGGAAAAAGAATTTCCGCCAAGAACCAGATTTCCCTGATTCTCCTTGTGCCCTGCTCCGGAGTTGTAGCCGTAATGGATGGTATGGTAGGACTTTCCTGTGTTCTGTCCCATAACCTCCATGATGTCGATCTCACCGCACTTAGGCCACTGTCCATAAAAGCCCTCATCGGATGCCATGAGCCAGAAGGCGGGAAGGTATCCCTGTCCGGCAGGAACCTTTGCTCTTGCTTCAAAGCGTCCATACTTAAAATCATGCTTGCCCTGTGTGTTGATACGGCCGGAAGTAATCTCACTCTGTCCGCCGCCTGTTGTGGCTGTGTCACCTTCGATCAGGTACTTTCCGCCACCGTACCATTTGTAGCCGTTGCTGGGATCAAGTAAGGTGATCTCCGTGTATTTATCGGTGTTGGCAACAGCTGTCATGGTAAATCTGTAAGTGTGGCCTGTCTCAAGTCTGATGCCGCTCTGTGTCAGCTGAACATGATAGTTGTCTGTTCCTGCATCCTCCACAGTAATATGAGCACCATTGTCGTAATAACAGGAACCCTTGCCGGCTTCCATAAAGCCGCACCACCAGCCGTTTTCTCCATCAAAGCCGGGATTTGTGAGCATCTCTTCTGAAAGGCTGTCTGCCTGAAGCTGTCCCAGAACAACGACCTCTTCGTTCTCTGATGCAGCGAAAGCGCTTCTTACGAAGATGGTATTTAAAGCCTCATCAAGGGGCTCTTCCTCTGCTTCAACGGCGTTCTCAGTGTCATCTGTATCTGCAGAGGTCTCCGGGGTCTCATCTTCCTCAGCATCCTCTTCTGTAACCGGCTGGGTAGCCTCGTCTGAAATATCATCCTCAGAATCTTCTTCTACAACCTCGGCGTCCTGCTCCTCTGCAGCTTCCTCCTGATCGGCATCTGTTGCCTCGGCATCCTCCTCAGCGACCTCCTGTGATGAAGAAGGAACCTCCTCTTCTTCCACATCCTCAGAAGGAGTTACGCTCAAGGTAGTAGCTGTACTCTCTCCCGGAATAACCTCTTTAAGGGATGCATTCTTTACAACCACATCCGTAGGAGTCTGCGCTGTGGGAAGTCCCGCAAGCTGACCGAAGTTGATCTGAAGAGCTATGGTATCTGATGTCGGAAGATTTCCGCCCACCGTAAAATCAAAGCTTATATAAGTTTCTTTGGCCGTGGCAGGATCAAATACCGCTGCATCCGTTCCATCCCCTGAATAATGGGGCTTTATCAAAAGAGATCCATCCTTGACCACGATATTGCCTTCATCAAGAGCAGTGTATCTCTGAAGCTCCTGATTAACCCACTTGGGGTCGTGCTGTTCAACATTCCAGTCGGAAATGTTAAGGCTATCACCGTTGAATTCATCACTGAAAACAAGGCTATAACCCTCTGATGAGTAATCTGCAGCCGCTACCTTGCCCGCCTTACTTCCAATCTGTCCCGGTAACATGGACAGTGTAAGCGCTGCGCACAAAATCGCCACTGCCGATCTTTTGAACAAAACCTTTCTCATATGTCCCTCTCCTCGCATTTTGAAACGTTTATCAATTAAGATAGTTCAAATAGTAAACGTTTAAGTACGTAATTTATATAAAATATGATGCAAAAATAACATTTTCATGATATGAAATGGTATAATTGCAACATGAATATGACAAAGAACAATGATTGGGTAAAAGTTGAATTTCTAAGCTCAGAGACGGACATGGTCCACAGAAGTCAGAATGATGAGCTTATGTTTTACAGACAGGTGGCCTCCGGCGATGTGGATGCCATCCTGGAAAATTGCAGACAACACAGGTTCCTGGACAAGGAAGGCGTCGGCGTCCTATCCAAGGATCCGGTGCTTAATTTAAAATACCATTTTGTGGTTACAGCCGCCCTCATATCCCGTATCTGCACGGAAAACGGTATGGAGATGGAGCTGTCCTTCAGGCTATCCGATTACTATATAGGAAAGCTTGATTATGTTTCCGACGTAACCGAGATTGAGGACTGGCACAACAAGATGGTTCTTGATTACACAAAAAGGATGCTCCTCTTAAAGCAGAGTGCATCCCTCTCTCAGCCTGTCACTCAGTGCCTTAACTACATCTATACTCACATCAAGGAGCGAATTACAATTGAGGATCTTGCTGCAGCCACAGGTAAGTCCGCGGCCCACATCTCAAGGCTCTTTTCAAGCGAAGTTGGTATACCCGTCAGCAGGTACATCAGAAACCTTAAGATAGATAAAGCCAAGAACATGCTCAGATTCAGCGATTTTACGCCGGTGGAGATTGCATCCTACCTCTCCTTTTCCTCCCAAAGCCACTTTATCAAGCTCTTTCAGGAGGAAACCGGCATGACACCAAAAAAGTACCGTAGCATGTACTACGGTACTCATTGGAAAGGTTCTGATGAAATTTACGGCGACGATCAGACGTTATGACCGTCCCATTCAACTGCCATGGAAACCTTGTCTCCGCGAATGGAGATGGTAACCTCTTTGGCCAAATTTGCTATGATAGATCTCTCCAGCTCATCCTTGGCTTCCTGAGCAAACTCAGGGTCAGAGATGTTATTGACAGAGTCGATGTAATTACTCATCTTCCAAAGATCTTCTGTTGACTGCTCATAGGCAGAAGGCTCTGCAAAGCCCATCAGCGGAAGTCTTGCAAGTCTTGCATCCATCTCATCCTTAGGCAAAAGAGCCAGCTCAAAGGCCTCACGGATCTTGCCGATAACCCCCTTGGCAGCCGCATTTTCTTTGGTCGAGGACAGTTCCATGAGCTGTTCTCTCTTCTTGGCAAACATGATCGTATTGGTATCAAGATGAAGCGTGTAGAAATTGCTCTCGTTCTCAATCCAGTACTCAGCCTCAAGCTCTCCTGTAATGGACCTGAATAGATTCATCATCTCTTCTGCCACAAGGCGAAGCCTCAAATGCGCTTTCTTGGAAAGATTACCTGCATACTCCTCGGTTATAGCAAGAGCTCTGTCCGTAAAATCCTGATTGGTGCCAATTACAATCACGTCTGACTTCATATTCTTATCCCTCCATAAGAAAATAATTATATCAAGCTTCGGCTGATTCCTTGGACTTTCTCATAACGAGCTCCATTGAGATCTCCTGAAGCTTCTCATCTGTAAGAATGTATCTGGCTTTGAAGAACAACAGCGCGATCACAAGAACGATGGTAGGTCCAACGGTCATGATCATTCTAAGGCCTACAACCGAGCTGTTTCCGATGGAATCAAGAACGCCCAGGTTGGCAACCTTGTCGAGAAGGCTCTTCATATCAAGTACTGCCGCACTGTCCTCCTGGATGTTGAAGATGGTAAGGCAGATAGAAGCCACAAGTGCAGCAATTCCGGAAGCAAGCTTTACAACGAAGGTCTGCATTGAGAAGATAACAGACTCATCTCGTCTGTAATTCTTGATCTCACCATAGTCAACAGTGTTGGCCAGGAATACGGTAACAACTACGTTAAGGATTCCGGCGCTGGACATGATAAAGAATCCGGGAATGAAGAAT